>Ga0302325_10031292_pt1 | contig 10949 bp, 9 predicted proteins | sample Palsa_T0_2_FD_201948 | JGI IMG/M metagenome (GOLD analysis project Ga0302325, IMG submission 201948) | Peat permafrost microbial communities from Stordalen Mire near Abisko, Sweden - Palsa_T0_2 | ecosystem: Environmental > Terrestrial > Soil > Palsa > Peat permafrost | place: Sweden: Abisko... | reverse complement strand
TGATCAGTAACCTGCATTCAGTAGAGAAGGAAGGGTTCTGGCTATTTACCTCCAGAGTAAGCCCTGGGAAAGGGATTAGTCAATAGTTTCTTCCGAATTAAACTGACAGGCGAGTACTTACAAACAGACACGGCCCTTAGACATGATGGCGGATTGCTGGTTCTCGCAGTGTTCTTCCGCTCTGTCAGTTAGTTTCTTGACAATGCGATGAAGGTAATGATTGTTGAATTGACTGAGGGGAAAGGAATCAGGTGTTGAGGTTTTCGCGAGTCATGCGTAACCTAGAAAAATTTTAAGCCCTAGGAAGGGATCACGGGCCAACCGGATCCCTTCTAGTGGCAAAGCTACTCTCCCCCCCCGGAACGAAGGGCAGACCCACAGTGGCAAACAAGGGTGATCCAGCTAATCAGAGAGCTGGAATCTTCTCGAAAGCAAATCGGAGAAATTCTTTCGCTGCCCTTCGTTCCAGGGGAGAGTAAGGTAGGTAGATAAGGCTAAGCAAGCACGTGATCGGGTTTCAGAAGCCTCCGTCCCCTCACCACTAATATGTCAGCTAAACTGCCCAAATATTTACGCCACCACGTGCACTAGCGCTTGGCTCTTCAGGATTGTGACTGATTGGGACGGTAGTAAGGTAACCCGAGGCCTACCTAGGAATAGCTGATGCTATTACGTGACCAGTACGCGATGCGATGATGTCACACATTTCCATCAAGGACAATAATGAGGAGGCCGTGGTCAAGCTTGTCAGTGGACATATTCCACAATACCATTGTCTAATTTATGGAGTTCTCCGTCCCACATCTAAAATACCATCTACGGTGCGATACAGTCGCTTGCGAAATTGGTTTCGCCCGCCGCTGTAAAAAAGCTGGTGACGGCAACCCACTGCCTAACTTACGGATCCCTGTTGTTAAGATTACGAGCATGCGGAAGGACAGAATGGTAAAATAATGATGAAAATGCGAGTAGCAGTGATGCAATTGATGATATTATATTCAGGCTAAAGTGCATAAGGTAGAATGGTGCGCCCAGTGCACTGGAGGGTCAATATAGGGTTCCTGGATGACTCAGCACCCCTGAAACACCCTAAAACTTAACACCTGTCACCTTAAATCCGAACTACTGGTTGCTTTTTCCTGACCTTTCAGCCGCAACATTTAGCACAACCTAACTATTGCAGGAAAGAGCTTATAATTCAATCTTCGAACGGTACCGCCATCTCCAAAGCAAAAAATGTTTCGTAAATCTGCTCTTCAAAACCAAATCGTTTATGCAGAATCGAAGAAAATGTGTAGAGATTTTCTAATTCAAGAATTTCGAGCCAGCGATCCTGGTGCTCAGCCTACTGGCAGCAGCTGGACCAATGTTTTAAGTCACCTCTCCGACCGCACGTCGATCGAATTAGTACAAAACACAGTGTGTCTTCATTGCGCTATGTTCATTATCGACCTTCTCAGCAGATCAATCCAGCAAGGAAACTCAACGAACGTTCAAGCGACTGCCGAAATCATTTTTGCCGAACCACGACGTCGAAGAATGGACGTAATAATTAAAACCGCCGCGAAGGGATGCTGGGTATGCACCCAGATTATTCGAAATGCCAGAAGAGATGAGAAAGACAAGATTGCTGCAGTGCAGGTTTTGTTACAGGCCTTCAATTTCTCTCCAGACGAATTCTCAGTCTCCGCTTTTGGAAGAAAGCGTTGGCATTTCTATACAGCTGACTTCAGGATAAGTCCAGTCGAAAGTACGAATGCTTTCCTATAGGTTGCTTTTAAGTTTTAGCTGACGATGCATTAGCTCCTGCGTCTCCGCACCGGGCTTTCAGACTAGAGGGTGAAGAAGCCAAGTCCATATGGCTTCCAGACGGACTCTCCAAAGCCCGAACTTGGATTCGAACATGTGAAGAAGAGCACGAGAGCTGTAGACAACTAGATGGAGATGTCTCCAAGTCATACCCTTCACGCCTTTTAGATCTTGCAAATGCAGGTCAGGGCTCTGTCACCCTTGTCACCGGTACATCGATTCCAGAAGGAGCCAAGTATGCATCTCTCAGCCATTGTTGGGGAAACGTTAAACAATCGGTTTTGCTCAAGTCTAATATTGCCGCATGCTCTACTCGTATACTTGTCGATACTTTGCCCAAAACATTTTCCGATGCAATCAGGATTTGCATGGATCTGGAAATTTGTTACATCTGGATCGATTCCCTGTGTATCATTCAAGATGACAAAGATGACTGGGGGGCGGAAGCGCCTCGCATGGCGGAAATATACAGCAATGCACATGTCAATTTGGCAGCCAGTGCTTCCAGAAGCGATTCCGGCGGTCTTCTCCGGCCCTTTGATCGCTGCTTGGTCTCTCCACTTATCTTTAGAATTGTGGACGAGACTGGGGCAGATCAGAATTTTAAGGTTGAGAGGGATGAAAATTTTGGAACTTATGTGAACGATGCTCCTCTCAACTCGAGGGCCTGGGTATTTCAAGAGCGAGCACTTAGTCGGCGAATTCTTCACTTTGCAAATGATCAGATCTACTGGCAATGCCCTTCCAAGGTTGATGCACAGTTTGATATACGAACAGACATCATGGATAAAATAATAGGTAATCCGTGGCAAGCTATGCAGCAATGGAACACAACTCCCGCAACAAATCGTGAGCTGGAAGGGGACATCCTGGACGACGAGAGACTTGGGCTTGCTCATGGTCAACCTTATGAGCACCCACTTCTGAGCAAATGGGATGATATCGTGCAGGCCTACTCGAAATGCGACTTAACATTTACATCCGATAAACTAATTGCTGTCGCCGGTCTCGCCAAGCAAATTCAACGGCTCACTAACTGGCCCGATACAGACTATTTCGCCGGTTTATGGAGACACGGATTCGAAAGAAGACTATTGTGGGGGCGTTTAGGTCCCAGCAAATATCCTCCAAACTTCGCAGTCCCATCGTGGTCCTGGGCACATATCAATAGCGAGATAATCTGGCCGCCAATGATATGGACAGACAAAAGGAACTCGACAGGGCGCATCCTAGTCGAGCTTCTCTCGGCTTCAACAACACCAGAGAACACCGCACTGGGTTCTGTTAAAGGCGGCGCTATCCAGCTGAGAGGGCTCCTGTGCCAGATGAATCTTCGGCGAAGTCCATGGGAAGATTGGCACCCAGCTGGGAAGGTGCGCCTCCGCAACAAATGGTTCGATCTGAAAGATCTCGAAGCCGACTTTGATTTGGCGACTAGCATGTGGGGAGTTCTCGGGCGCAAGATATTTTTCTTGCCGATTCTTGACAAGTTGTTTATCTCGCCTGATGATGCGAAATTTCCGGGACGCAGAACGAGGTCCTTGTACGGATTGATGCTAGAACCCACGAGCCGGAAGGATGGCCAATACCGCCGAGTCGGTACTCTTATAATCGAAGAAGATGCCTACGACTTGGTACAACTAGGCTTGTCCTCTAGCTCTCTGGACAAGAAGTACATTATTGAGGCCGACACAAATAACAATTATGTTTTCGAGATTATCTAATTATGTAGGAACTAGGATGAGCAGTCGACGGGGCGTCCTATGTCTTATGTAGTTATCGCGCTCGGCTCTGAGTCGGTCCTTCGCCTTTAGTTTCATTTATCACGTGAATTATGAATTATGAAGATATACTTTTAAGCGGTCGTAACTAGTGAGGAAATGGGCGTTTTAATCTTACGGGCGTACGTGCGCGTGCTAAGGGCTTAAACGTAGCCGATAAAGAAAGCCGAACTTTACAATAAAAAAAAAATCGTAAAATCGGTTGCCTTAAGAAAGGTGGTAATATAATAGTCGGTTCTCCTCCCACTTCGCTTCGCTCGTGGTCGGCAAAAGCAAGTGTCTCGTTCAAGCAAGTGTTGTCGAGATTTTGTATAGGAAACCCCCCGAAGCGAAATGGAAGGAAGGACCGACTATTAACCCCAACAAGCGAAACAAGCGAGCGGCGATTTTAATCCGTGCACTAAATTAGCATTTTGATTTAGACTACGAGCCATAAAATAAAAACACGTTTTCGACCTTTAATCCTCTTTCTCTCTTTCAAAATCTCATCCCCCAATCCTCACATCACTATGGCATCTAGACCCCCAATTCCCGAGCGCTACAGTTCTCTCGTCCCCCCGTCTAGTCTAAAGGATGTGGAAATATTAACCAAGCGCTCGGTATCTGCAAAGACAGCAATATCTCAGATATCAGCCGCAAGCTCTACCAATGATTTCATTGATGCAAAGATTGAGAGCCTCTCAGCAGATCTTGCTGTCAATGGCAAGTTCAGAGACTATTTCGAAGGCGCCAAAAAAAGGAAGGTCTTCACCGATGAAGCATACGACGATGCTATGAGAGAATTAGAGTCGGAAGTTAACCAAAAGGAGCGAGAGTTAATAACTCTCAAACGTCAGAAGAAGGCAATCTCGGATGATATTGATGAGGTCTTGCCACAATACTCTACAATCGAGGGTGCATACTCTTCCGTGTTGATGACGAAGATCATGTCTGCGTCTAGCAAGCAGAGGAAAGGAAAGTCATTCGATCAGAGTGCATACTCAAAGTCAGTACTTTCATTCTACGGCGCAGTACGGCGTACAGATTCTGGACTCGTTGAAAAATATTGTCATCTCACTGGATGGCTGCCTGAGAAACAAGTCAAGTGCGCCCATCTCGTCCCGAAATCCCTAGAGTCGGACGAGCTTGCATATCTCTTCGGTGTTCGTGAAACTCTTCTATCTGAGCCTCGTAATGGTATGTTTGCTTCTCTTTAACTCCTGTTGAACATGTTTCTAATTCAGTTGTGAAGGAATTACGCTTAGTAATATCATTGAAGGCGGCTTGGATAATGGTTGGATTGTGCTCGTTCCTGACAAGCCGAAGAAAGGAGAAGAAACCGTTTGGCGATGCGTGTTGGTGGATCAGTCCATTGCCTCTAATATGATTAGTAGTGGGATAAAGTGGAGAGTATGTTTATTGTTTCCTTAACCCTAGTTTACTAAGTAATAGTATTAAGTTGACAATTGCTTTAGGATATTGACGGAAGGACGCTTGAATTCCTCACTCCTAACCGGCCAGCTCACAGATATTTGTATCTACGATATGTAATCACTTTTTTACACCAACAAAAGCTGGGCAATGTAGGATGGTTGGATCGTGTAGAGGCAAGAGGTTACCTCTGGGCAACACCAGGCCCATACCTTCGAAAATCAATGCTGCTCACCTTGGCAAGGCGAATCTCTGACCAATTTTTACCCGAAGTCTTCTATGACTCGACATTTACTATTGCAGACGGTTGCCCGCAGCGCAGCCCAGAAGATGAGGAGGACCTCGCTATGGGATTTGATCATAAAATGCAGGACGCTTTAGCTGAAAAGGATGGAGAAGAAGAAGGAAGTGAGGATTCAGACGGGGATGGTGACTAAAATAAGTATAATTAAAGTAGCTCAGCTGAATAAATATTGCCGGCTTCGAGTAGCCTTCCTTATAACGTATCCCTTTGAATACATCTCTAGATCACATGTGAACGGGATAGAAGGGATCCAAAATGAACTTCCAAAACAATCCTTGAACCTTTGATTTAATTTTGGTCACTGGGGTCGAAATTTTCATCATGGCTCACCTCGAACCGACTGGCGCAAAACGAAGCCCCTCGGAAAACAGAGGTCCAAGCCTCAAGTGTCTGCGGCATTTAGTTCGGTATCGATCAATATATAATCACAGAGCATCGACCCAAACCCGCGTGTTCGCCGGGAAGGGGTTCTGGTCGTAAATAATCAATGCCCAGTTGCAAAGTGTAGTAAGTGCAGCGGAAAGATTTTGCGTAATCTGTACCTTCTCTCCGTTCAGGATAATGTCGATCCCGGACTCGCACTGAGCTGGAATTTGTGAAATATGAGGGAAGTCGCCCTCCAAGGTATAGGATAAAGCATGATACTTCGGATTTGAGTCCAAAGATACATGCTCAATCTCTATTTCAAGAGGGTTATGTTTTTGAGGTTCTATAACGCTAAGGGGACCGGGCAGAATTCTTAAGACATGCATTTCGTGGATCTTGATGGGAGACTCTATCGCGCTGCTAGAAGAATGAAAGATCGCTCTGTTCGCTTTGTGGTTCCGCAATGTTAGAGCTTGACTGGCTTGAGGTGTCTGCTTGTTTGTTGGTGGTTCATCGATACTATGAAAACAAAATCATTTAAGGATGCTGAATCTTGTAGCTGTGTTGAGATGAAACTACTGTATGTGCTGGACCTACCTAGCTAGTCACATGCCCATATTTCATGTCTCAGCCAAGACTGTAACAGGATTTTACCGTAGCAATAGGCTTACTATATTAATAAAAATTCGAGGTTCAGGCGAAGAACTAATAAAATTGTGTCTAGTTTCACATCGTGCTTATTTCTTATGACAAACCTTATAATACTGCGTATCGATCAGCTCTTGTGCCCAAATGTGAAATCCAGAAAATTAGCTCCCCATTTTCTGAGTTCACTCTGTCCCTACTGTCAAAACCTGATCAATAAATTGCCCTTAAATTTCTCCAAACTTTCAGTCCTTTCTCCCACCACATAAATATCACATCACTTGAACAACCCGCGCGGACCCGCTGTGGTATCTGCACAAATTTTTTTACGCAGTGTTTATGAAGGGGATCTCGACGTAGCTCGGCATTCGATGGCTGAAACATAATTCAAGGATGTGATAACTATGTATTCATGTTCGACTATTGGCTTGGTAGCGGAGAGGGAGGAGACTATGGTTTGTTGGATTGTTCAGTTAGATTTCTATGATGTTAATGCAGATGCAGTGAATAGAGGACCCATATGCGAGGAGGACTTTGAATATCGGGAACAAAGTTCAGATGACGATAGTGAAGATCAGATCAGCGAGGCGGAACATATCATTTAGTTTCGGGTTGATTTGATTCTGGCTGCCTCCCCTAGTAAGTTCTTCCATTATAATCACTCCGAGATCTTGGATGTCTATTTGAGTTTTAGGATGCAAAACTGACTTCACTTTTGAGTCCAGGTCATCCAGCCCAGGAGGTTAACTCTAACCTAGGCTTGAAGGGAATTCTGCCATGCTCATCCAGTGGATGAAGAATTGCTTCGATTTATACGATTTATACAACCACGGCGATGTGATGACAATTCCTACACGTCCCGTATCTACCGTCGATGCTAAGCAACAACTGTGCTTCAACAGTGACTTCAAAGAGTGCCCAGAATATGTCACCCTAAGTCACTGTCGGGCGAAAAGTCATTTCATCACTCTAAAAAAAGACAACGTTCAGCAATTTCGAGAGGGGATTCCAGACGAGGCACTCTCGAAGACTTTCAGAGATGTTATTTACATTACGAAAGAGCTTGGGATTCCACATGTTTGGATAGACTCCATTTGCATTTTATGCATATTCTCCCAACCAACCCCCTATCCATGCACACCCTAGGAGTGATGAGATATTCATAGTGAGGATCTCCTTCTTGATGAAGTCATACTGATTCCATGCAGATATTGTACAAGACAACCCCTCAGACTAGAAACGCGAAGCTAGTCTAATGAGCACAGTTTACAACTCCTCAACCCTAAACATCGCCGCCGCATGGGCAACAGACGGCAGCAATGGTTGCTTCCATCACCACCACCGCCTATGGACCCGTAGTCAAATCCTAGTCCCATCCCAAACCAACCCCTTCATCTGCGACTGCGTCCCATCCGAACTCTACCGCTGCTCAATGTCCTCCATGCCCCTCAAATTCCGCCGCTGGACCCTCCAAGAGCGCACCCTCCCCTCGTGCTCTCTCTACTTCACCGAAACCCAACTCTTTTTCGAATGCTACCACACCGTAGCCTACGAAACATTCCAGAAGGCTTCCCAAAGGCACTGATGTACCATGAAAGCTATTTCCGCAAAGTCCCTGTCTCGATGGAACTCTGGATTTGGATCATTCAGGGTTATTCTGCCCATGACCTCACGTTTCCTTCCGATAAATTAGTTGTAGCTTCAGGTTTTGGAAGGAGGATTCATGGGCTGACTCGTGATGAGTATTTTGCGGGGTTGTGGAGGGAGGGGTTTGAGCTGTAGCTTCTGTGGTCGTGAGCTCATTGAGGTACTGGCCCTAGAGATGTGTCGAAAGGGGGCGCTTAAGTGCAGGGCTCCGAGTACCAATGGTGGTGGGCGTGTCTAGGTCATCCTATTGATTGTCGGGAATTCCCGGAGGCTGATGAGAGGGTTCCATTCTTACATTGAGATGTTAGATATTCAAGTCACACTTACAAGTCCGGATCCTTTTGGTCAAGTATCGGTTGCGGGTGAGATACCAACATCTTCTGCCTGGAACCGTGGAGATGACGCATGATGACAAGTACTGTATGGGAAAGTCCGTTGAGCTGAGTTCCTGGTTGACGTCTACTTAGATCATCCCGATAAGTATGTCGGTATATACAAAGATGAGGCGTACTTCCTGCCTATCACGCGACTTCTGAGTGTCGGGTATTTGAGGGATTGTTACACCACGGGAATATCTATGCTTTTGTTCACGCGGCCAGCGCCCCCTTGCTCAAGCCTGCTCACCCTGTTAATCCATCTCATCAGAAATCGTCAACTTTTAACAAGTGGCCCGAAAGGGCCACCTTCGCCCAGCCAAGGGTCTGAATTCTATCACCACCGTACATCCCCAGACAGGTATCCCCATCTACCTGTCTTAATGCGCGATGCAAAAAATGCAAAAAATGTCCATATGCAGGGACATATTTCGCGCCGCCCTGCCGTCTACTCTCCTATTTCGTGGGACGAAGGATTCCAAGTATGAAATATTTGACGGGAACAGGAACTAGTAAATCCGCACGCTAAAACCCCTTTCAAGCCGACAAGTCTTCGAGCAAACACTATGTAGGTTGAATTTGTCGCCTCCTAGTTCTTTGAAATTGAACGCCTTGTATTCTGATGCGATTGAAGTTGAAGGGACAATCCAAGGCAAGAACTTGGATACCACAGAGCTTGTCTTGCTCAAAAACGGCCGTTTCCCCTTATCTAGGAGCAAAGTCTGCAAGGTGTCCACATTTTTGGGTTGCCCAAGGCGGATTAAATCTTGCAGAGAAATTGAGAATAGTTCATGCTTAGGTCGTTCGCTTTCTTCCTTGTGGCGGCTGCCCCTGATTCTTATTTCCTGCTCGTTTTGGGAAATGACAGTCTCCCGATAATCGCAAAGGTCCAAAAGGAAAAAGATGTCTGTGTCCACCCCAAACTTTAAATATTCTTCTAATGTTGGTGAGCAGAAATTAATATTTAGCCCCAAGTCTTTTCGTAGAACAAAATGCGCGAATAAAAAGAGGAAAAGCATCCAGACGGTTGTTGTTCTCGCCTCCGGATTGCTCTGGTCCTCTAATTTAACCTGCTGTTGAGGGTCTGCACCAGCTTGTAATAGAAATCGCACCGTTTCAGAACTATGCCCGACAGATGCGGATAGGAGTATGCTCATTTCACCGTTCCCTTTCACTAAGGTGGGGTCTTCCGATACTTTTAGAGAAACGTATTCGTGCTGCCTAAACCATGCTGCACAATGGAGATAAGAGAGTTCCGTATTGGATTCCTGGAATCTGACAGGAAACCTTTCATTTAGGTCGGATGACAAGATTTTGCCCCAACGAATTGACCCCGAATTTTCCCCTATTTCCTCAGGGTGGGAAAAAGGTACTTGGCGATAGCTTTTTAGGACTGCGCTAGCCTCTTTGGCAAAGTTGAACGGAGCCTTGCGGCTTTCCCTGGACAGAAGGAAGTATCGTTTTAGGGGGTAATCGCAATAGGAATGACTGCTAAAGAAAGTATTACTGAGCATATTACATTCATCTTTGAAATAAGATTGCTTTGTCCTGGCGAACTTCAATTCGGCTAGCCACAAACGAGGGTAGACTTCATCAAGATTAAAGCCAGGAAGCCGGCCTTGGAATTGACTCTGTCTTAAATCGTCGCTGAGGTAGTCTCTAACAGTGCGGTGGAAGAACTGAACTGTGTACCCGAAAAAGATATCTCCGGAAGCGCGAGGGTTAGGGACCATCTCAAGTAATCCTTTAGATAAGCTATCGAATTGCCGCCGTAGGTCGTGATGCCGTTTCCTGATCTCTTCATCTGAATATCCTTGAACAGGAGAGCTAAAAGGAAACTTGGGGTCGTTGAGATCTTCGAGCCAAGAGTAGGCGAGCGCATTCATCGGAAGTATGGATTGATCTCTAGCAGCAATGAAAAGCATCTGGTCCGACCTTTTGCGGGCATTTGGATTGATAGAACCAAGTAATTTAGCGAACAACTCATCCAAGTCTTTTGGAATTGAGTTTAGCTTCTCTTGAAGTGCGGATTGGGAATCGTGATGTCCAACGCCTTCCAAAAGTGAACGAACCACAAGGCGAGCCCAAAGAAATACGCCATTTGCCGTCCCGACTATATCCCGTACTAGATTCATATACACATCTTTGACTCGGTCGAAATTAGTATCCTTTTCGAACATTGCAGAAGCAAAAAGGCTAATGTCGTTCCGTGTCAATTCATGGAGGCGAAGTCGAAATTTTGGACTATCAGAGAAGGTATGCATGAATTCTGTGTGCGGTCGACTACTCACGCAGATCTTGATATCAGTGGAGCTGGCCCAATTCTGGAGGCTATTCGCCAGTTCCCAATGGTCAAGGCTGTCTCCCTCGTATTCATCAAGACCATCAATGAAGAAACAGAGGCGATGCTTGGGGAAGGTCCGCTTGCTGATCAATTTAGTGAAGGCGGCTTTGATATCCGTAATTCGAAACGAAGGACTCTCAAACTTCGATGTAGCAGAATCCAAAGCATCCCACTCCTCGGGGAAGATGTCTGGAATGAGGTCTGGGTATTGTTTCAAGGTTTCAAAGAGAAGTGCTCTATAGAGTCCCTCAAGAGACATTTGAAGCTTT
>Ga0302325_10031284_pt1 | contig 10950 bp, 10 predicted proteins | sample Palsa_T0_2_FD_201948 | JGI IMG/M metagenome (GOLD analysis project Ga0302325, IMG submission 201948) | Peat permafrost microbial communities from Stordalen Mire near Abisko, Sweden - Palsa_T0_2 | ecosystem: Environmental > Terrestrial > Soil > Palsa > Peat permafrost | place: Sweden: Abisko... | reverse complement strand
GGGCGAGGCGTTCGAGCCGGAGATCGCCGACGCGCTCGAGAACCCCGTCGACTTCAAGTCGGCGCTCCAGGAGCAGCTCGCGCAGCGGGGGGAGCTCGTCCACTATGCGGTGGTATCCGAGGACGGGCCGCCCCACGACCGCGTGTTCTCGGTCAGCGCCCTCGTCGGCGGCGTGGAGGTCGGCCGCGGATCGGGGCGGAGCAAGAAGGATGCCGAGCAGGTTGCCGCCCAGGCCGCGCTCCAGGCGACCGAGCCGTGAGACAGAATCGCGTCCGCCCATGCACCTGAAGTCGATCACTCTCAAGGGCTTCAAGTCCTTCCCCGATCGCACGCGTCTGGATTTCGGTCCCGGCGTGAGCGTCGTCGTCGGGCCGAACGGCTCGGGCAAGTCGAACGTGACCGACGCGGTGCTGTGGGCGATGGGAGAGCAGTCTCCTGCGGCGGTGCGGGGGCAGTCGATGCAGGATGTGATCTTCGGCGGCGCACCGGGGCGCCAAGCGGCCAAGAGCGCCGAGGTCGAGATCGTGCTCGACAACAGCGACAGCACGCTTCAGGTCGAAGCTCCCGAGATTTCGATCCTTCGCCGGCTCGATCGCACGGGCGACGGCGAGTACCGGATCGCCGGCGCCCGGTGCCGGCTCGTCGATGTCATCGAGCTGCTTTCGGATACCGGTCTCGGCAAGGAGATGCACTCGGTCATCTCCCAGGGCCGCGTCGAATCGATCGTGACCTCGAAACCGCGTGATCGCCGGCTCCTGATCGAGGAGGCGGCGGGACTGGGGAAGCACCGCAAGCGTCGTCGCCGCGCCCAGCTCAAGCTCGCCCGGACGGTGGACAACCTCGATCGGGCGCTCGACGTCGAGCGCGAGGCGCGCTCCCGGCTGAGGCCGCTGAAGCGCCAGGCCGAGGCCGCCGAGCTCCACGCCCGGCTCGAGCGCCAGTCGCTCGAAGCCCGATGGGAGCTGGCACGCGACGACGCCCGCGCCCAGCGGGACGCGATGGCGCAGACGGAGGCCGAATCGGCGCGTGCCCGCAGCCGGCTGACCGAGCTCGAGGGGGAGCTGTCGAGCGTGGCCAAACGCCGCGAGGCGGCCGAGACCGCACTGGCGCAGCGGAGCGCCCAGCGGGAGGAGCTGTCCCGGCGCTGCTTTGCCGCCCGCGCCGCGGGCGAGCGCGTCGGCTACCGGAGTGAAGCGGCGCGGGCCGCTGTCCTCGCCACCGAGGAACGCCTGTCTGGAGCCCGGGACGTGCTCGAGGCGCTCGAGGCCGAACGAGAGGCCGATGTCCCCGACCGCGAGGACGGCGCCCGGGTCACCGCGCTCGAGGCGTCGCTGGCGGCCATCGAGGAGGACCGCCGTGCCGAGCTCGAGCGGGATCTCGCCGAGCTCGAGTCCCGCCGAGCTCACGCCGCGGCAGCGCTCGAACAGCGCGCACAGGCGCTTACCGCGGCGGTGACCGCCCGCGAGGCGGTCGACGCAGCCGTCGAACAGGTTCGCCAGGAGTTGCGGAACGCCGAGCGCTCGGTCGAGGCGGCACGCCGCGAGGCCGCTCGAGTCGGCGGCCAGCTCGCCGCCGTCAACCAGTTCCTCCGCGCCCACGCCGGCGCCGCCGGCGGCCCCGCGGCGCTCGCGGCCACGCTGCAGGTCGAGCCCGGCTATGAGCTCGCTCTGGCGGCGGCACTCGACGGGCGGCTGGGCGCCGCGGTGGTGCCGGATCGGCAGGCCGGGTCGACGTTGCTAGACCGCGCTGGAGGTGACGGTGGCCGCGCGCTGGTGGCGCGAGCCCGCGGGGGCACCGCACCGGCCCCGTCCTCACCTGCGCCCGGGGCTGCGGAACGTCCTGTTCCGGCGGAACGCCCTGTTCATCCGGAACGTCCTGTTCATCCGGAACGTCCTGTTCATGGTGCGGAGCGGCTCGCCGATCGCGTCACGGGCGCCGACGACGCGGTCGCGCTCGCCCGCGCCCTGCTCTGCGACGCCTGGGTCGTGTCCGAGCTCGAAGCAGTGCCCGACACGTTCGCCGGGGTGGCGGTCACCCGCGCCGGACGGGTGTGGTCGGGATCCACCGGTGAGCTTCGTCAGGCGCCGTCGGTCGGCGAGGATCGCGTGCTCTCCGAGCGAAACCGCCGCTCCGAGTTGGTACGCGGGAGCGAGGCGGCGGCGCAGGCCGAGCTCGCGGCCGCGGCCGCGCTCGACCACGCCGGCGCCGATCTTGCTCGCGCCGAGGCCGAATCCGAACGCGCGCTGGCGGCGCAGCGAACGGTCGCGACCGCGCGCGAGGAAGCGGCCGAGGAGGAGCGCCGCATCGCGCGGCTGATCGAGCGGCGGCGGGCGGTGGGGGACGAGGGTCCCGCGGCGGATCGCCGCACGCAGCTTCTCGCCGAGCTCGCCGCCGAGCGCCGCATGGCTGAGCGGGCCGAGCGTGAGCGCGCCGACCGGCGGCTGCGGATCGAGCGGCTGCGCGGCGCGGTGGCGCGGGACGAGGCCCTTGGTCCTGTTGGCGTGCGTCTCGTTGCCGTCCTCGAGCAGGCCGCCCCGGCGATCGCCGACCGGGTCGCCGAGTTCGAGGCTGCCCTCGCCGACGATCGCCAGGCGGGCGAGCACGTGACGGCGGAGCTGCGTGCCTGCGCGCAGGCGGAGGCCGAATTGCAGGGTCGGCTCCACGGGGCCAACGAGGCCGTCACCGCCGCCGCGGTGCGCGCCCAGCAGGCCCGCGATCGTGCGGCCGAGGCGGAGGCCTCGCTGCGCGCCATTGCCTCGGCCCTCGAGCTCGAGCCCGAGCCGGCGACCGAGCCACTGCCCGACCGCGAGCGCGAGGTGCTGGCCGACCGCATCGAGCGTCTGGCGCGCAGGCGCGAGCAGCTCGGGCCGGTGAACCCGCTCGCCCAGGAGGAGTACGCGGAGGCGCTCGAGCACGTCGAGGAGCTCGAGCACCAGCGCGAGGATCTCGAAACGGCGCTGCGCGAGCTCGAGAAGCTGATCGCCGAGACCGATCGCCAGATCCGCGAGACCTTCGAGGAGACCTTCGAGGCGGCCGCCAGGAACTTCGAGGAGCTCGCGGTGCAGCTCTTCCCCGGCGGCCGGGGCCGCCTTCGCCTGGTGACCGAGCGGGACGGGCCACGGTCGGTGCTCGGCGGGCAGCCACTGCCCTCGGCGGACGAGGAAGCGGACGGGGCCGCAGAGGCGGGGGAGGTCGACGATGAGCCCCGGGAGGATCTCGACGGCGTCGAGATCGAGGTCACTCCCGCCGGCAAGGACATGAAGCGCCTCACCCTCCTGTCCGGGGGGGAGAAGTCGATGACCGCGCTTGCCTTTTTGTTCGCCGTCTTCCTCGCGCGCCCGTGCCCGTTCTACATCCTCGACGAGGTCGAGGCCGCTCTCGACGACCTCAACATCGACCGCTTCCTCTCGCTTCTCGGCCGTTACTCGACCCGCGCTCAGTTCATCGTCGTGACCCACCAGAAGCGCACGATGGAAGCGGCCGACTGCCTGTACGGCGTCTCGATGGGCGCGGACGGCATCTCGAAGGTGATCTCGAGAAGGCTGCCGCGCGCCGCGGACGCGGCTTGATTTGGGGAGTTTCCCAGCGGGAGATTCCCTTGACGGAAATCAAGCAGGCGCATTCACCAGAGGCGAATGCTCCGCCCGCACGCTAGTCTCGCGCCGCCTATGGCTCGAGATTGGGACGACCTCTTCATCGTCGACGGCGCCGCCGGGAACGGTGGTGGTGACGCTTCCGAGGCCACGGAGCGCCGGAGCGGCGTGTTCCGTCGCCTGCGCGAGAACCTGCGCAAGACCCGCCAGGCGCTGTCGAGTGAGATCCAGGCGACGCTGTTCGAGGATCTCAGCGAGGAGACCTGGGAACGGCTCGAGGAGGCCCTGATCTACGCCGACGTCGGCGCGGGCACGACGGCTCAGGTGGTCGAGCAGCTCGAGCGCGAGGCCACCGCCGGTTCCGTTTCCGGCGGTGAGGCGCTGACCGAGCGGCTGACCGAGCTGCTCGCGGACATCGCCAAGACCGGCGAGGACCGGATCGACATAACCCCGAGCCCGACCGTGATCCTGATGGTGGGGGTCAACGGAACGGGCAAGACGACGACGGTGGGGAAGCTCGCGTGGCACTTGCGTCAGGAGCTCGGGCGCAAGGTGGTGCTCGCGGCCGCGGACACATTCCGGGCCGCGGCCGTCGAGCAGCTCGAGGTGTGGGCCGAGCGGGCAAAGGTCGCCTTCGTCAAGGGGCCGCCCGGGGCCGACCCGGGATCGGTGGCCTACGACGCGATCGCGACGGCGCGGCGCGAGGGCGCCGACGTGGTCATCATCGACACCGCCGGCCGGCTCCACACCCAGGACGACCTGATGGGGGAGCTGGCGAAGATCCGCCGCGTGATCGCCAAGCAGATCCCCGACGCGCCACACGAGACGTTGCTCACCGTCGATGCGACGACCGGGCAGAATGGCCTGCGCCAGGCGCAGATCTTCTCCGAGTCGGTTGACGTCACGGGCATCGTCCTGACCAAGCTCGACGGGACGGCCAAGGGGGGGATCGCGCTGGCCATCGCCCACGACCTCGGTCTCCCGGTCAAGCTCATCGGAGTGGGGGAGAAGCTCGAGGACCTGCGTCCGTTCGACGCCGAGGAGTTCGCCAGGGCGCTCTTGACTTAGCATTGCGACGGCGTAACGTAGCCGCGCTAAGCTCGAACCACAGTGTGGATCGTGTGGTTGATCGCAGCGGCCGGTTTCGCAGTCGGCGAGATGCACTTCTCGACTGGGTTCTACCTCGCGCCGTTTGCGCTGGGGGCGACGGTAGCGGCAATTGTGGCTCTCGCCGGAACGGGCACGATCATCGCGCTGATCTGCTTCCTTGCCGTCGCTTTCCTGTCGCTGGCCGTGCTTCGACCGATCGCCGCGAGCCATATGAAGGTGCCCCCTCGGCTCCGCACGGGCGCGGCCGCGCTCATCGGTAAGCAGGCGGTGGTGCTCGAGCGGATCGCCAATGACGAGGGCATGGGCACGGTCAGGATCGACGGCGAGGTGTGGACCGCCCGCTCGTACAACGACGACGCCGTCATCGAGCGTGGAACGCGGGTGGATGTCGTCGAGATCAAGGGCGCGACGGCGCTCGTCACCGAATAGGAGGTGGGGCATGGTTGCAGCAATCGTTGCCGTGGTCGTGGTCGTGGTCCTGCTCATCGCGGTCGCGCGGACGGTGCGCATCGTCCCGCAGGCTCGGGCGGGGATCGTCGAGCGCCTCGGTCGTTATAGCCGCACCCTGAATCCCGGGCTGGCGATCCTCGTGCCGTTCATGGACAGGCTCAAGCCTTTGATCGACCTACGGGAGCAGGTGGTGACCTTCCCGCCGCAGCCGGTGATCACCGAAGACAACCTGGTGGTGCAGATCGACACCGTTCTCTATTTCACAGTGACCGATCCCCGAGCCGCGACGTACGAGATTGCCAACCCGCTCCAAGGAATCGAACAGATCACGGTGACCACGTTGCGCAACGTGGTCGGCGGGATGTCGCTCGAGACCGCGCTCACCAGCCGCGATCACGTCAACGCCACCCTCCGAGGAGTGCTCGACGAGGCCACCGGTAAGTGGGGGATCCGTATCAACCGCGTCGAGATCAAGTCGATCGACCCTCCAGGGACGATCCAGGAGGCGATGGAGAAGCAGATGCGCGCCGACCGCGACAAGCGCGCCGCGATCCTCACCGCCGAGGGTCTCAAGCAGTCTCAGATCCTCACGGCCGAGGGGCAGAAGCAGGCTGCCGTGCTCACCGCCGAGGGCGCGAAGCAGTCCGCGATCCTCCGCGCCGAGGGCGACGCCAAGGCGATCGACACGGTGTTCACCGCGATCCACCACGGAAAGCCCGACCAGGAGCTCCTGAGCTACCAGTACTTGCAGATGCTTCCGCAGCTCGCGCAGGGAAGCGCCAATAAGGTGTTCGTGATCCCGTCGGAGTTCACCGACGCGTTCAGCGGCATCGGCCGGGCGCTGGGCGCCCGCGTGGGCAACGGCGGCTCGGATGGGGACCGCGAGGACGCGCGCGGCGAGTTGGAGACAGGCGGCGAGAGCCCCGGCCCGCGCGGCGAGCTGGGCCAAGGCGAGGGGCCCCAAGGGGCCCCCGGGGACCCGGCGCCCGGCGACGACGGCGAGTCGGCGCCCGAGTAACGTTCGCTACGTGGCCACCGTCGTAAACGACCACTGAGTGTTCGACTCACTCGCCGACAAGCTCCAAGCCACGCTCACCGACGTCCGCGGGCGTGGCACGCTGACCGAGGCTGACGTCCGCGCTTCCATGCGCGAGATCCGCCTCGCGCTGCTCGAGGCCGACGTCAACTTCAAGGTGGTCAAGAACTTCACCGACGCGGTGAGGGACCGCGCGCTCGGCGCGGACGTCATCGGGCAGCTCAACCCCGGCCAGCAGGTGGTCAAGATCGTCAACGACGAGCTGACGGAGCTGATGGGGGGAGCCGCGCGGGACCTGGCGTTCTCTCCGCGCCCACCGACGATTGTGATCATGGCCGGGCTTCAGGGATCGGGCAAGACCACGGCCACCGCCAAGCTCGCCAAGTACCTGCGCGAGCAGCACGGCTCCTCGGTCGCCGTGGCCGCGTGCGACGTATACCGGCCCGCGGCCGTCGAGCAGCTGATCAAGGTCGGCGGGCAGGCCGGTGCAGCCGTCTACGAGCAGGGCACCGACAAGGACCCGGTGAAGATCGCGGCGTGGGCGCGCGACCGCGCGGTCAGCGAAGGCAAGGACGTGCTCATCATCGACACCAGCGGGCGGCTGCACGTCGACGAGGAGCTAATGAAGGAGCTCGCCGAGATCAAGAAAGCGGTCAAGCCCCACGATGTCCTGCTCGTCGTTGACGCTATGACCGGTCAGGACGCGGTCGCGGTCGCCGAGCAGTTCGCCGCGGTCGTGCAGTTCGACGGCGTCATCATCACCAAGCTCGACGGCGACGCGCGCGGAGGCGCCGCCTTGTCGGTCAAGGCGGTGACGGGCAAGCCGATCCTTTACGCCTCGACCGGAGAGAAGATCGATCAGTTCGAGCGCTTCCACCCCGACCGGATGGCACAGCGGATTCTCGGGATGGGCGACGTGATGACCCTGATCGAGAAAGCCGAGTCCGCCTACAACGAGGAGCAGACGGCGGAGCTCGAACGCAAGATCCGCCAGAAGGAGTTCGGCCTCGACGACTTCCTCGAGCAGCTCCGCCAGATCCGCCGGCTCGGCCCGCTGCAATCGCTGCTCGGAATGATCCCCGGCGTCGGCAAGGAGCTCCGCGGCGTCAAGGTCGACGAGCGCGACTTCGACCGCATCCAGGCGATCATCCTCTCGATGACGGCCGAGGAGCGGCGTCACCCGGAGCTCATCAAGGGATCCAGGCGGTTGCGCATCGCCCGCGGCTCGGGCACCAACGTCCAAGCGGTCAAGGCGCTGATCAAGCAGTTCGAGCAGATGCGCAAGGTCATGCGCCAGTTCACCCAAGGCAAGATGCCGGACCTCGGGGCGCTGATGCGGGGCGGCCGCTAGGTTCTGGGACCGCGCGCGTGCCACCATCACCAGGTGCGCGTGAGGATCACCGACTCCGCCGAGCGGTTCGCCGACCACGCGGGCGAGCTGCTGGAGTCGCGGATCGAGCACAACATCCTTGCCACCGTGCTCGAAAGCGTCCGCCTATCGGCTCCACGATCCTGCGCGCCCGGCCCGCGGACGGCTCCGCGTCGCTCGCGAAGATGACCGTGAGCTCCTGGCCTGCTGGATGCGCGAGTTTGCGACCGAGGCCGGCGCCGGCGACGGAGCCGACGCGCCAGACATCGTCGGCCGCGGGATCGACCGCCGCCTCCTGCAGGTCTGGGATGACGGCGGACCGGTGGCGATGCTCAGCAGCTCGCCGGCGATCGCCGGCGTGGTGCGGATCGGGTCGGTGTACACCCCGCCGACGCTCAGGTCGCGCGGGTACGCGTCGAGCGCGGTGGCTGCCGCGAGTCGCGTCGCGCTCGACGGCGGCGCCCGCCGGTGCGCGCTTTACACCGATCTCGCCAACCCCACGTCGAACCGGATCTATACGGCGCTCGGCTATCGCCGCGTCTCGGCATGGGAGGATCGCGCCTTCACCCGAAGCGGCCACGAGGCGTCGGATCCTTTGCCCCGGTGATACTGCCGCGAAGTGGGTCCCCGACGACGTGGATCGATGGCGGTGCTCGGCGCGCTGGCGGTGTTCGCGGGGTGCGGCTTTCGCGCTGCCTTGGCGCCCGCTTCCGTGTTCCGCGTGCTCGTCACCAGCTCGGCGGCCACCCGGCCGCTGGCGGCCAACTTCCTCGGGCTGGCCTTCGAATACGACACCATCCCTGCCTGGGTGGGGACGGGATCCCGTCCGGTCGACCCGGTGCTGGTGCGGCTGATCCGCAGCCTCGATCCCGCGGGCCGGCCGGTGCTGCGGATCGGCGGGCAGAGCACCGACCGCACCTGGTGGCCGGTCCCGGGTATGAGCCGGCCGTTAGGGGTCAGCTACAGCCTCACGCCGGCCTGGGCCACCTCGGCGCGCGCGCTGGCGCGCTCCACCCATGCCCGGCTGCTCCTGGGCGTCAATCTCGAAGCCAACCGGACGAGGATCGACCGGGTCGAAGCGGCTCAGCTCCTCAAGACCATCGGTCGCCCTTACATCGACGCGCTGGAGGTCGGCAACGAGCCCGACCTTTACGCGCTCTACCCGTGGTACAAGCGGCGCGACGGAAGTCCGCTCCCCTGGTACAGCCCCGTGGGGACGCCGGTTTACTCGCGCCGCCCCGGGTACGGGCCTGCACAGTACGAGGCGGAGCTCGCGCGCACGCTGAAGGTGATGCCGCGGGTGGCGATCGCGGGCCCCGAGACCGGGGCTCCCTCGTGGCTCGCCGCCTTCACGCAGTTTCTCTCGCCCGGCTCGCAGGTCAGGATGCTCACTTCGCACGCCTACGGCCTCGACCAGTGCGTCACCGACCCGTCCAAGCCTCGGTACCCGTCGGTCCCGCACCTCCTCAGCTTGACCGCCTCCCGCGGGCTCCTGGCGGGAGTCGCGCCCTACGTGGCGCTCGCGCACAGCGACGGGGCGACGTACCGCATCGACGAGATGGGGTCGATCACCTGCAACGGTCGTGCCCGCGTCAGCGACACCATGGCTTCCGCCCTGTGGGTGATGGACGCGCTGTTCTCGATCGCCCAAGCCGGCATCGACGGCGTCAATCTCCACACGTATCCGAACGCCGTCAACGGGCTGTTCGACTTCAGCCACTCGAGCGGGCAGTGGGAGGGCACCGTGCATCCCCTGTACTACGGGGCACTGATGTTCGCGCAGGCCGCCCCGGCCGGCTCCCGTCTCCTACGGCTGGACACCGGCAGCCAGGATCAGCTTCGCGTCTGGGCGACGCTGGGCCCCGACCACCGGGTCAGGGTCCTCCTGATCAACGACAGCCTGAGCCGTAAGGCGCAGACGCTGGTCGAAGTCCCTGCCCGTTTCGGGTCCCGCCCGGCGAGCCTCGAGCGACTGCTCGCGCCGAGCGCGTACGCCACGGGCGCCATCACCCTCGGCGGTCAGAGCTTTGGCGCCACCACGGCGACCGGCGTGCTACCCCCGCCCGTACCCGCAACCGTCGCGCCTCGGTCGCGCACATACACGGTGACAGTGCCCGCGGCCAGCGCCGCCCTGCTGACCACGGCACCCGGGTGATGCCCGGCGGGCGCGGCCGGCTCCATATCGTCTACCCTCTTTCGTCCAATGGCTGTACGACTGAGGCTCACCCGCGTCGGCGGGCGTAAGAATCCCATCTGGCGGGTCGTCGTCGCCGACCAGCGCTCGAAGCGCGACGGCCGGGTGATCGAGACCGTCGGGCATTACAACGCCCAGACCGACCCTTCCACGATCGTCCTCGACGAGGAGCGTATTCGCGACTGGTTGGCGCGCGGCGCCCAGCCCTCAGAGACCGTACGCAAGCTGCTTCGCACGCAGGGCATCGCCTAACCGCGGCGGACGCCGCCATGCGTGAGCTACTCGAGTATCTGACCCGTCAGCTCGTCGAGCAGCCCGACGAGGTGCACGTCGAGGAGCTCGAGGAGGACGACGGCACGATCGTGCTCGAGCTTTCGGTCGCGCAGGACGACTACGGACAGGTGATCGGAAGGGGCGGGCGCACCGCAGCGGCGCTGCGAGCGGTCGTCAAGGTCGCGGCGGCCCGCGAGCGGCGTCGCGTCCTGGTGGATATCGTCGACTCGCGATGACGACGCTCCCCCGCGGATGGCTCCGCGCGGGCCGGGTCGCCAGCCCCCACGGGCTCGACGGGAGCTTCCACGTCGCCGAGCCGAACGCGTCGCTGCTGGCCCTCGGCGCGGCGGTCCAGCTGGATGGCGACGCGAGGCGGATCACGCGCCGCGCCGGCACCGATCAGCGCCCGATCGTCCGGATCGAAGGCTGCGAGGATCGCGCGGGGGCCGAGGCTCTGCGGGGCCACGACATCCTCGCTCTCGCGCCCGCCCTCGAAGCGGATGAGTGGTGGGCGGAGGATCTCGAGGCCTGCCGTGTGCGCGACGGAGCGCGCGAGGTGGGGAGGGTGAGGAGGCTGCTGGCGCTGCCCTCGTGCGAGGTCCTCGAGGTCGCGCGCGAGGACGGCGCCGCCGATCTGCTCGTCCCCCTGATCCGCGACGCGGTTCGCCGGGTCGACATCGAGGGGCGCATGATCGACATCGACCTCGATTTCCTGGGCGAGGCGTGAGCGCTCGTTGGAGATCGACGTCTTCACCCTGTTCCCCGAGGCGTTCGCCTGGTTCGAGCGCCAGCGGCACGTCGCCAACGCCCTGCGCCTGGGACATCGCCTCGGGTACGTGAACTACCGCGACCACACGCCGCTGAGCGCCGGCCAGGTCGACGACACGCCGTTCGGGGGCGGCGCGGGGATGGTCCTCAGGGTCGA
>Ga0302325_10031283_pt1 | contig 10951 bp, 8 predicted proteins | sample Palsa_T0_2_FD_201948 | JGI IMG/M metagenome (GOLD analysis project Ga0302325, IMG submission 201948) | Peat permafrost microbial communities from Stordalen Mire near Abisko, Sweden - Palsa_T0_2 | ecosystem: Environmental > Terrestrial > Soil > Palsa > Peat permafrost | place: Sweden: Abisko... | reverse complement strand
ATGATGAGGCTGAGAAGTCGCCCTACTGTATGGGACAAGGCCCCCACCGCAAGTGATCCCTGCGGAGAAATGCGAACGCCTGCAGGCCTGCTCAGCTCGCATGAGGGAACATCACTTCAAAGTCGCAGCCTTTCGGACCCATTTCCTATTCATGCGACCCAGCATCTTGCACCATGGCCGCCGTCCGACGAGGTCAAGGGCCGCTGAATATCGAAATGCCCAATGCCTCCGCGAATGATCTCCCTCCCATCTCGGCCCTCTTCTTGATATATTTCGACATCAAAGCCGGCTACACAATTGGGTGGAAACGATCATTGCCTGGGATTCAGCTTGAAGGGGTGGTAGAATATAAGAGCTTGCCATCGGGCTTACATACTGTGAAGGAGGACTTGATATACTTTGTCCACGATGATCATGCTGGTCTCAGCGCATTTATCAATGCGCCGGCAGCGGAGGAGTCGAGAAACGCTCGCATGATCGCAGTTGGGATTATGGTTCCATTGAGCTATGGCAGACTTGGGAGGAGTTGGAAGCATGCAGAAAATTTGAAAGCAATGGCAGGGTTGGTGTGCTATTCTGCCTATTTGGCTCTCACTGACGCGGTTGCAGTGAGCTTATTGTTGATACTGCCCAGACTAAAGTATTGGAGGAATATTGGGAAAAGTATAAAGCCCGCGGGCTATCTCCCCTTACAGAGACCGACTCGTTACTAGATTCGCCGTCGAGTACGAAATTTCAAGCCATAAGGACAACGCCTCTAAAATCAAAGGGCCACGGGAGACAGCGTTCGGCATCAGACGGTACTGCATTACTTCCTCCTGGACACCACTTGTCCCCCCACCATCCTGCATGGAGTCTGCCACAATTACTCGAGGCCTTTGGGCCGTTGATATTTCCTATACACCGGGCTGCGCTATTACGCAAAAGAATTCTAATCACAGCCCATGCACCAGTCGAGGAAACTTGTAATTTTGGTCTGTAAAACCACTTTCGATTTACAAGACATCACTGACAGATTCTCAGTGTATGATCTTTCCGTACTTTCAAACATACCCCTTGCCGTTAGCGAACTTCTCGCATCCAACTCTCCCGCTCAAAGACTCCGTCCCCTCTTCTCGATCGGAGTCCACGATATCCCACTTCTAGAAGAAGACCTCCGCGCCTCAAGAGCAGCTGCTGCAACGCCTGGCTTCGAACACTCAGATCTAAGAGACGAGCCAGGAAACGGCTGGATAGCCTGTACAACAGACAGCATTCTTGCCATGAAAAGTGCTCTCTACGATGTGCTGATAACTATGCCCCCTCCCTACTCAGAGGAGGCTCACGAGAAGATCTGGCCAAAAGTCGAGTCACCTCAAGGTGTCGAAATGAAAGCCACTCAGCGGGATCTCCGCCGTTACAAAGCCCTCCGCTGGAATCTTGCTCGCCGTGTCTCACTCCCACCCAGTCCTCCCACCCGACGCCGCAGCTCTTCGGGCTCGTTCTCCGAATCCGAGACTCTTCGAGCATCCTCATCCAGTCTCTCGCTCCCTCGAAATGACTCTATGCTTGACCTCCCCGACACAGACAACATAATAGAACCACTTTCTTGGGCAGCACTTGCCTACTCAGGTTTTATGTGGTGGGCCTCAGCAGGCGAGCAACGACTACACTCAGAAGAGGAATCCGAGGCCGATTCTGCCCTCCTTACAGGCCTCGCTCTCTCCCCATCAACACCGATCACGCCTCGCCCGCGCTCTCAATCCACCGCCTCCGTTGGCATCAAGGGGAAGGCTGGGGCAGAGCCGGATATGAGCGCTAACCAGGAAATGGCGATAATAGCCTATTTCCACCGGCTGACTACCCAAATTTTGGCTACGCTGAGTGACATCGTAGATGCAACAGACTCGGACGATGAGCGAGAAGACGAGCATGAAGCTCTGCATCGAGTGCAGGATGACGGACCGGCTGATGAGACAGGGCCAGCGGTTTACGTCTCTTCTTCAGATGTAGCGAGGATGGGACTCGATCAATGGTCTTCAACAGATCATGCCTTTATTGAGGATGTAGCGAGAGAGTATTTTGGACGCCGAGCCCATGTTGAAGGGCGAAACGTTGATGTGTGCGGCATTCGAATTTGCTAGTTCATCCTCAGGGCTTGAGAAGGAATTGTATTGTAGTGTCATGATTAGGAGGTGTTGGGCGTTTACGGATCTTCAGCCGAAAGCTGGGGAGTATCTACATAGTACGGGTGCAGTAATGGACCACTGAGCGAAATTCACTGCATCTCCCTTTCCCAAGTTCCTAGTACTTTCATCTCTGTACATTGGTCGACCAAAGGACTTTTCGGATTCGAGATTTCTATTCTCAATCCCCAATCCACTAAACGCTAGTCCCATTTTCCAAAACAGACCGCATTCTCAGCAGCGAGCTCCGCACGAACTCCAGTGCAGAATGTATGAACGCCATGTCCCAATGCTACGCCGGTATTTTACAACCCCAAGCAGAATGCAATCACCAGAAACGTCACTATTCCTCATCAGTGTCTGTGTCCGTCTCACTGGTATCCTCGGCTTCCTCGCCATCTGTATTACTCTCTTCATCACTTGACTCTTCCGCAACTGGCTTCTTCTTTTTTTTCGGGGGTGGGCCCGTGAGACCACCAGTCTTGAGCGCATTCATTTGGCCTGCTAAAGAATCTGTTATATTGTTAATATTCGAATCTCCAGGTTTGAATAAAGGAAACTTGCCCTCATCTGGCTCACTGATATCATCCTCAGCTTCGATTTCCGCAGCTTTGGTAGCCTCATCCACAACAAGCGTAACTTCCATCTTTGTATCAAATCCGACGTAAGAGTCACAAATCAGATGCATCACGAAAGTGTAATGACCTGCTTGTGGCGGCGCTTGGAATTGTGCCTTTAGTGTCTGCATATTGAAAGTCGGCTTTCCGCTCTCGTCAAAAATCGGCTTGTCAAATGCAACGAATGTGAAAGGTGGAACAGCCATTTTGCCCTGTTTACTGTCTGTGAGGAAAACGTTCCAGCGGGGTGAGTAGTTGCGGGCGAAATAGGGGGCATAAGCGAGAGGCGGTTGGACGGGCTTATCCTCCTTAGCTGACTTCTCACCCTTGCCAGATTTCTTCTGCCGGCCGAGGATGGCATCAAGATCATCTTCATCCGGATCAACATCCTCCAAGTCTAGTTCATTCACCTCCGGAACATTCTCATTTCCTGGCGGAACAAATCGACCTTTGACGACAAATGAGACCAGGGAACCGGGAGTAATATATTTCTCGCCAGTCACCTTGAAAAAGGCCTTCTCCACTTGTAACCGGGGCAGTTGCTTTGCCACATTCATAGCAGTCTGGTATTGTGACTCGGTCAGCAGACCCTTTCCAATGGAAAGTTTTCGCCGGTAGGCTTCTGGGAGTTGCATGTATTGCTGTAAGGTGAGGTGGGTTTTTGCATCGCCTTCGATGGCTCTTGCAATAGCAGGTGTGATATAGGGCAGTTGGAGAAGCGGTGAAGCACCTGGTGGTATGGCCTGAATCAGATTCTGAGCCGTCAGGAACGAAGCGAGAATAGGACCGGTTGAGCCGAAAGCGAGGGCAATAGCGTTGAAGGATGCGTTGAGAGCGCGAGCAATCGGGGCCACCTCAATCTTTGCTTGGTTGAGTGCGCTATCGTCGAGTTCCACACGGCCAAGATAGGCCCAAAGAAGACCTAGAGCCTTTCGTCGCACGCCGCCTTCCAGGTCCTCCAGCTTCGTTCGATCCTTAGCCGTCAATCCTCCAGCAAGAGCGGTCATATCGCCCACTGCAAGGACTCTCGATTCTATCCTTTCAAGGCCTGACTCGGCCTTGTCACCCTTCAAAGTCTTCTGAAACTCAACACCTGTACTCAGAGCACTAATAATCCCCCCCTCAGTGATATCCTCACTGTATTCCCGGAACAAATTATTGGCGCTCTCGATCAAAACCTGCTCTTTCGACATTCGTTGTGTGCCGTACCACCAGGAGCCAACTAAGTAAGGCAAAAGTACGCCCAACAAAGCCGCGTAGACCAGAATGACATATTTTCCATTCCCATCTGTGACAATAAATTTCGGGAGAGCAATCCCAATGCTGAAGCTCTGCTTGCCATCAGGATGTCCGTACTGTTGGTAGTTGTTTCGAATTTCCTCGTCTGTCAGTGCCTTGTATGCCTTGGTAAGTTCGACAAAGTAATCGTTCAAGGATTCAAGCGTTTGGTTCTTCGCTGGGTCTGGTCTGATCTTATCCGGATGGAATTTTAGAGAGAGGCGCTTATAGTGTGATTTGATATCCTTCTCGCTGGCAGACTGTATTGCGTCAGCTTATTCCCATTGTGTATGCAACCAGGATTCATACGTCCGATATTCCTAGAATATCATAGGGATTCCATATCTTTGGTATCGTTCGCGCAGTGACCAAGATCAAATAGGCCATCAGAGCCATAGTAGCCCACCCCACCACCACAGCGATTCCGCGCTTCAGCTTGCGCTCTCGTCTCTTCTGAGCCTTACGCTGGGCATCGATCAGGTCTGCATGCTCTGGGCGGAAATCTGTTCTTATTCGTGGTGCGGTAGCACCAGGGTCCGAGCTGGGCTTGAGGACAGAGTAAGTCAATGGGATTGTGACAATACCCGCGATCGTGAGAACGAAGAAGGGGAAGAATTGTCCCTTCAGAACGTTAGTACTTCATCGAGTGGCCAATAGAATAAGAGATTACCTGCTCATCGTATGAGTACTCTGTTCCGGCCATCTTGAATGTTTATTTGGTCTTTAAGACCAGTTGGCTAATGTGTCTTGCGCACTGGTTGTAAAGTAGCCTGCAAATCCTATAGACTCGAGAAATGCACCTTCGATGGCAAGGACATGAACCAGATTACTGTCAAAGTTGGCGCAGGTGAGGATCTTAAAGAAAATGAGTGGCAGTCGTGCGAGGCTACTGTGGCTCTATCCGGAATGGAAATCTGGCTTGGACTCCAAATCTTTACAGGGGTGTATGCGACCTAGCCTCTTTGAGCTCAGATGAGTGTCCGCACCGCCTCCTCGGCGACGAATCACATTGCCTGATATCACTCATAGGAATCACTCCATGTCTAGACTGAGAAGAGTCATGGAACTACAAATAATCTTCTATATTCCATCACTTCATCCTGGAAAAGCACAAACGCCTTGGGTTTTCAAGCCATGTGCAGAATATCTAAGGGATAGCAAGATTCTTGTGCCACTACGGAAGTAGAATATCGAAGAAAAGCGACACTGTTTCTTGACCGTTTTGTTGTCAAAGCAGGAGCTCTCTACCAAATGTCTACTTTCAGCCATACGATTCTATGCGCCTCTTCTAACGGAATGCCATGATATGCCCTCTTAAGCGCCAATTCTATGCAACACCATATTCCCATGACCTAAATTCTATCTCTTTTAGCAAACACAAAGCCAACTTTACTATTCTTATCCTGCAATACCTTGACCAAAACATCATCATCCAGCGCTTTCTTCACAGCCGTAACCTCCTCGTGCTCGTAGCCGAAAACATCCTCCGTCTCTCCTCTAAAAGTATTGGTGTCGATATGTCTGTAGAGCATTAAAGCTTGCATCTTGCTCTTTGCTTTCTTGGCCCTTCTCGCCTTTTCCTCATCAGCTTGTCTCTTATTCAGTGCTTCCACATTGGCTTTCGTTGCAGCAACCAATTCGTGAATTGGAGGAAAGAGCATATCATCATCGCTGTCAGCTGAAGTGTCGGAGCTGTTGTCGATTTCGGCAGGGTCTGGTAGGCACGATGGGGGAAGCGGATCAGTTCCCAGGCCCTTGCAGCTACAGCCAAGTAGCTCGTGGGTCTGACAAGCTAAGTCCTCTTTGAGCGTGAACAGATCTCGCAACTCTTTGGCAGTGAAACTCGCTTCGTTTTTCTTGCCGTCGACGACACTATCGGCAAGTCCCATCTTAGTCACCTGTCGTTGATAAATCTTCTCATCCATACCTCCAGCCATCAGAAACCTGTAAATCTTCACGGGCTTCTTCTGGCCATCTCGGTGAATCCTCGCCATTGCTTGGAGATCTGTAGCCGGATTCCAATCCACATCAAACAAAATCAGCCTCGAAGCTCCGATGAGGTTGATGCCAGCGCCACCTGACTTTGCGGAAAGTAAGAACGCGAAGTTTTTGGATGCAGGTGTTCGATTGAATGCATCTACAAGATCTTGACGCTTGGCAGCCGGAGTGCTGCCATCCAGACGAAGGAACGGAAGTGATAAAGATGCCAGGTGTTGGCCAAGGAGATCAAGGGTCGAAGTGTAGTTCGAAACAAGCACAACTTTCTCAGTTGTCTTCTCAGCAAGACACTTCAGCATCTGATCAAGTACTCTGAACTTAGCGCTAGATTTAACTGGTGCTTGTTGAAGAATCTCCGATGGGATAGCTTCGAGCAGCTCAGCGATATTTGCGTTAATTGGTGCATTTTCGTTCTTCTTCATAAGCAGCCTCGGAGCGTTGCAAACTTTTTTGAGCAGAGTTATGAGCTGAAGTGAAGCTTCTGAGTTACCAAGACCCAGGACTTTGCCAAAGAAAGGTGATGCAAGCACGTGTTGATAAACTTGTACCTGGGCTTGCGTTGGTCTGCAGAACAGAACATACTCAGTTTTCGGTGGTAGATATTTCGACAGAATCTCAGCTGTGCGTCGTAAGATAAACATCTTGGTCGTCGATGCAAGCTCTTCTCCTCTGGCAGAGCCTTTCTCAATGTCCTTCTTCGAAGCCTCTGGCTGCCTACTCTTTAATATCGGTCCCTCAAACTCCTTTTTGAAAGTATTTGCCGTTCCTAGAAGACCGGGATTGACAAAGTCTACCATCTCGTAAAATTCTGAAAGATCATTCTGAATTGGTGTCCCAGATAAGATGATTCGCATAGGAGTGTTGAGCGATTTGATAGCCTTCGCCGACTTATTTTGCGCCGTCTTGAGTCGATGTCCCTCGTCTGCCACCACTATATCGATTCCGGCTCCCTTTTTGAGTTCATCTTGTACAGATCGGAGCTTCTCGTATCCAATTATCATGACACTATAACTCTTTCCATGCGTGAAATCAGTGAGCTTGATCTTCTGGCCGTCCGCAACGAAGACACCAAGCCTCTCATTGCCAAGCCATTTCCGGAATTCCTTCTTCCAGTTGGAAATCAGAGTGACTGGGCAAACAATCAACGCTTTCTTAATGACACCATCAGATCCATGAATTGGGTTCTGCTTCAGAAGGGTCCACAACAGCGCGATTGTCTGCAAAGTCTTGCCCAGACCCATCTCATCGGCCAAGATAGCACCTTGTCCATTGAATTCTCTCATTCCCATGACGCATTCGTACATGAACTTGACCCCTTCTCGTTGATGCTCTCGAAGATGTTGGCCTAAAAATGGATCCAGAACAACATCCACAAGTTCCTTGCCTCTAGGAACGTCTGTGGGTCTCTTCATGACCAGAGCTCCCGCGGCATTGGGGTCGTGTCGTGGGGTAGGTCCGCCACTTTTCTTCTGTGGCATCATTGTAGTCGCCAGAAGAGGATTTTTGAAGTGTGCCTTGGTGGCCGCACTTCTGTTCGTATTGGCGTAGAAACTTTTTGCAGGAATCTCCATTTCAGATGCCTCTTCCTTCTGCGGTCCAGGGAGAGGCACTTTACCCTTTGGCAAACTGGTTGGTGCCTTCGGCGGCTTCGTTGCTGGACTGCTGTTGCTGCCATTACTTGGCGTACGTTTCGCCGAGGTCGACGTCTTGAGAAATGGTCGTCCAGCCAGAAAGTCCTCCTTACTTATGACGGAGTCTACTTCGATATCTTTGCCCCCTATGCTTAACGTACTGCCTGGAAGCAGAGGGTCCTTGTACATGCTCCTCCCCATCTCTCGTCCGGATATATCTTGTAAACGCGCGTAGCCTCCGTATACAGAGAGCACGCCATCCCCATCCCACGTCTTATGCTTCTTTGCGGTAAACTTTCGCCTATGCATTAGAATTAACGGCTGTCCATCGTTAAAGTATTGAGTTCGTACCAAAGAACCATATAATATCCTTCTGGACCTTCCGCGAAAGCATCACAGGCAGACCTCAACTCGGTGGGATTTTTGACAACGAGCAATGGCTTACGTGGAGCAAGGACAGCTGACGATGCACTCGGGGCTCTGGTTGGAGGTGGACTGTCTTCCACGACATGTACTAACAACTTTCGTTTCTTGTATGGGCGATGTACGGGCTCATCATCCGACTCAGTGAGGTCAATTGGAGAAATTGAAGCTGGCTTTGCAACACTCTTGAGAAGAGGGGGCTTGAAGGGTTTGAACATCTTTGCCTTCTGCCGATGTGAATGTGGCGGAGATGTGTTTTGGAGATTAAGGTTAACGCGACCGCGTCGGCCGCGTCCATGGAAGGCGCGATTTGCCTAAGCAACACCAATTCACGTGACTGCTATCAAACCCCTGGCTACCTACCTAATTGGCCATATGAACAAGGCCACGAGGGAAAATTCAGAATCTCGGGGGTTTTTGCACACATCCCATGTTACCAACGGGTTGATGTTTTTGCAGCCATGAACATGACAGCAATAAGCCCTGATCCTCCACAAGGGGTCTGCCGGCCTCCATATACAATAATGGGGGAAAATTTTCTCCGAAGATATGGCCGAACATCCCACCCCTCTTGGCCCCACCATCGTCATTTCTACAAAGAACATGCTGATGATTCGCCGATTGAGGTAGGTATTTTCCAGACTCGTATTCAACGGGTTATGGTATAAAGCTCCTATCTTTCTTTACATTTATCTCTATAAATCCCCCAAATTCTTCTCCGGACCTCAGTTCACCACAAACAATCCCACGATGGCAGCCAAAACATACAACGTCGGCGTGATTGGATATGGGTACGTCTCAACAGTTCCTGACTAAGTTCGAGCCAACTAACATCCTCCCTGAATGTCCGCAAAAGTGTTCCATATCCCTCTAATTCAAGTAACGCCCGCCTTCAAGCTCCACTCCATCGTTCAACGAACACCAAAACCTAACGACGATGCTTCCAAAGACCACCCATCCGCCAAAATCTACCATTCCGCCCCCGAGATGTTCGCAGATCCGTCAATCGAACTCATAGTCATAACCACCACCCCTGATACCCACTTGACCTTCACCAAGTCCGCTCTCGAGGCTGGAAAACACGTCTTGGTCGAGAAGCCATTCGTGCCCACCTCTGCAGAAGCACAGCAGCTTGTCGACATCTCTAAGAAAACAGGCAAGCTGATCTGCGTATACCAGAACCGGAGATGGGATACAGATTTCCTGACTGTGCGGAAACTGATGGCCGATGGGACGCTTGGCAGAGTTGTAGAGTTCGAAACTCACTTCGACAGATATAAGCCTGTTAGACCAGAGAACTGGAAGGGTAATCTGCCAATGGATCAAGCCGGAGGAGTCGTGTACGACTTGGGAACTCATTTGATTGATCAAGTGTATGTCCTGTTTGGCATGCCCAAGAGCGTCACGGCCGTGTTTTCGAATCAGAGGAATGATGGGGAGGCAGAGCCTGACAGCTTTACTCTCATGCTTGGGTACGGACCTGGTGGGCCATTGGTTACTGCCAAGGCAGGCGTGATGTGTGTCGAGACTGAGCAGTTGCGGTTCTGGGTTCGCGGAACAAAGGGAAGCTTCAAGAAGTTTCACCTTGATGTTCAAGAAGACCAGCTTAAGGCAGGATTGAAGCCCGGCGACAAGGGCTTCGGAATTGAGAATGAAACAAGCTCTGGGACTTTAGTTGTTTTGGATGGTGATAAGCCGAAGTCAAGTGTATTCAAGAATGTCGAGCCGAAGACTTATGCTACGCTGTACGACGGTTTTGCGAAAGCAATTGAGGATGGTGGTGAGAGTGCTGTGCCTGTCAAGGCAACAGAGGCTCGGGATGTTTTGAAGATTATTGAGGCTGCGAGGGAGTCTGCTAAGACTGGAAACAGTGTGAAATTTTAATCATATTCCCATATACCTAAAATATACCAATCTCCTCCCTACTTGGCATGTTCGATATGGATCTCTAGAGGCGATATCGGACCGTTCGCCTAAATTGAACCATTTTGAAGGTGATGTCTATGCTGTGTCTTCTCTTAAGAACACGGTCTTCTTTCAGTTATGAATATTTTTACACACTGTTATTTCCGTAAGAGTTGCATACATGTTCCTTCTCTTAAATCTGAGATTATAAGATCTGTTTCAATACCTCAGCTCTGGTAAAGTTGGTATTTCTCCACCTCGAAATATAATCGTCGTGATTGACTGCGAACAATCAGATTTCGTAGTGAGTCATTAGGGTAGGAGTTACTTACTATATCCGCCACAAATTCTTCTCTTACCCGTGAAGGCAGACCTCCCATGAAGGACTCGCCAATTGTCAAAGACTGCCATAAATTCAGCAATGGAGCTTACAGACACGTGCAGATCTTACTCAGAGGTCTCCCAGGCCTCAATTGAGCCCAATACTCCATCTCTGGCCTCTTCAAAATCTCATTCCACTTTCTCGCTGCTCGATACCACTTCTCAGCACCCATGCCACGATCCTCTCTCAATTCCACCACACCTCTATCATCATTATTCCACCTTATTTGCATTGGTACTGCGTGTCTACCTTCCTGAAAGTCTTCGAAATTGAGTACAGGAAATTTCTTCGCGGGCGTGATGGTGATTCCCTCATTTCCACTGGCATGCCAGGGTATTGGAGTGCTGGAGAGAACGTTATAATCCCTGCTAGACTCTTGTTGAAGAGTGCGTGCTACTTTGAAACCATCAACAAGAAGGGAAGCTCCACCTTCTCCGTCAGTATGGGAGAGGAGATGGAACATCTGCAGACCAGCTGGGTCTGTGAAATAGGTTGTATCGGTATGAGCAGATAGAGCTAGTGATGTGTATGCCGTGTCTTTCATGGTGAGGT
>Ga0302325_10031282_pt1 | contig 10951 bp, 6 predicted proteins | sample Palsa_T0_2_FD_201948 | JGI IMG/M metagenome (GOLD analysis project Ga0302325, IMG submission 201948) | Peat permafrost microbial communities from Stordalen Mire near Abisko, Sweden - Palsa_T0_2 | ecosystem: Environmental > Terrestrial > Soil > Palsa > Peat permafrost | place: Sweden: Abisko... | reverse complement strand
TCGGTACGCTTAATGGGAACGTTGAAGGGAAAAATTTAGCTAGCGCCGGAGCATGCGTTCAACGCGGGCGTCCATCTCCGCCTTTTCGATGAACTCGCCCCGGTTGGCGTGCTCCAATCCCTTTCGCACCGCCGCGCGGAACCGGTCCTCTTCCTCGGCCATTTTGAGAGCGGCATCGAGCACCAACTCGCCAGGGCTGCGATCCAGGCGGGCGGCTAGAGTCGCAATCTTGGCTTCCTGTTCAGGGGTGATTTGGAGCTCCATGAAATGAGATTAGAGTGTGGTGGTCTTGAGTGTTAAGCGAAGCTTCTGGGTCACGGTTCCAGACCGGGGGAACCAGGTCTCAAAATCGAGACCTCGGTCACCCGGCGCGCGCCTAGCCGGCATTGGCCCCAATGGGCTTTTCCCACCTCTTTAGTTCTGTGGCATTGAGCATGAAGTGATCGAACACGCGTTCTCTAAACCAGGTGCTGCGCGTCCCTCCAGAAAGGGTAATATTTCCCACTCCAGACGCAAACGTGAATTGCTTAAAACTTGCGAGCTCCGCGCTTCACCTCTCGATTTGTCATCGCTAACGGCGATGGATTGCGTAGCCTAGCGATGACCAGCAAAGAAATCTTACCCCTACCCTCTCGCCCGCTCGATCGCCGTCACCACCGCCTTAGCCTTATTCACCGACTCCTCATATTCTCTCTCCGGCACCGAATCAGCAACAATCCCGGCCCCAGCCTGGATGTACCCTTTCTTACCCTTCAACAGCAAAGTCCGAATCGCAATACAGCTATCCAGGTTCCCGGAGAAATCCGCATAAAGGACACTGCCTCCATAGATCCCCCGCCGCGTCGGCTCTAACTCCTCAATAATCTCCATGGCGCGAATCTTAGGAGCACCGGAAAGCGTCCCAGCAGGGAAGCAAGCGCGGAAAGCATCCACTGCGCTGAGTTCGGCGCGGAGTTTGCCTTCGATCGCACTGACCAGGTGCATGATATGGGAGTAACGTTCAATAAACATGAAGTCTTTAACGCGAACACTCGAGAAATCACTAACTCGCCCAACATCGTTACGGCCTAAGTCGACTAACATCAGATGCTCAGCGCGTTCTTTTTCGTCGGCTAGCATTTCTTCGCCGAGACGGATATCTTCGGCTTCATCGCTCGAGCGGGGACGGCTGCCAGCGATCGGGCGATACTCTACATTGCGTTGTTTCACCCGAACAAGTAACTCCGGCGAAGACCCAATGATATAAGTCGGTTCAGCCTTGTCCTTACTACCAGGGGTCTTCAAACCGAATCGCAGGAAGTACATATACGGCGACGGATTCCCAATCCGCAGCGACCTATAGATCGAGAAAGGATCGACGTCGGGCTCGACCTCAAAGCGCTGCGAGATCACAACCTGGAAGATATCTCCCGCTGCGATGTATTCCTTCGATGTAGTTACGGCGGATAGAAAGTCTTTCTTGCGGGTGGCCGATTTGACTGCCAGCTTGCCGTGGCTCTTTCGCTTTTTAATGTGTGGCAAGGTCTTCGCCAATCGCTTCTCGAGGCGATCCAACCGGGCCACGGCATCGGCGTATGCCGCATGCGGCTTCATTCGGGTCAGGTTGGCGGTGACGATCAGGAGGATCGCCTTTTTTACATGATCGAAGGCCAGCACTTCATCGAAAAACATGAGGCAGGCATCCGGCATTTCGAGATCGTCTTTGGCTAGCGACGGCAGATGCTCGATCTGGCGAACGACGTCATAGGCAAAAAAGCCGACTGCTCCAGCCGTGAACGGAGGCAACCCCGGCAGTTGCGCAGGCCGATGCCCCTGCAGCGCTTCTTTCAGCAACTCGAAAACATCGCCTTCAAAGGTACGAGTTGCGCCTGCCTCAGTCACCTCGATCGACGTGCCCCGAGAGACGACCTTCTTGTAAGGCCGAATGCCGATAAACGTATATCGACCGACGCGTTCGCCGCCCTCGACCGACTCCAGCATGAAGCACTCCGGCTCACCGTCGGCGAGCCTAAGAAAGGCCGAAACCGGGGTTTCGAGGTCGGCGGTCAGGCTGCGATAAACGGGGATCAAGGTATGTTTCGCGGCCAGCCGGGCAAAGTCTTTGCTGGCGGGCATACTAATCTGCTGCGATTGCGGGGATGCGGCCATATTCAAGTCATGGTACATGACGAAGTTGGGGGATGGATGGGTGGGCAGGCCGTTGGCGGGAAGGGTCTTGTCTCGACATTCATCAGAATTTAGCGAGTACCGATAGTTCTGGAGTGTGGACACGCCAACGGACTCGCAACTTTCCCGTTTTGAATGGGTTACCAGTTTGGGAGTATCGACCAGGCACCCACTTCGGTAACCCCTTCTTGAGCTTTCCGGGGTTGCCGCTCAGGGGACGCCGGGCCTATACTCAGAGCGTTTGGGTCATTGCCGCATGCGGTGCTTCTGCGGCGATGTTTTTGAGCGTAACGGCGTCGGAAAGAGCGCCAGATTACGCAATACTGCCACCCGGTTCCTCGCTGTCGCCAGCACTCAAACATGAGGCGCAAATCGAGCGAGAAAGCCGGCGGGAAGCAACCAGCATCGGAGCAATCATGGCAACAATCACGCTCGAGCAGGAGATCAATCCCTGGGAAGCCCAGGCTGCTCGATTTGACTACGCCGCGCGGAAACTTGACCTGGATGAAGGCATCTGGAAGGTCTTGCGGTATCCTTCGCGGGAAATCATCGTCCACATTCCGGTAATGATGGACGACGGACATATCGAAGTATTCACTGGCTTTCGCGTGCAACATTCCGTCGCTCGCGGTCCCGGCAAGGGCGGCATTCGCTTTGCCCCGGACGTCACCCTCGACGAAGTCCGCGCACTCGCCAGTTGGATGACCTGGAAGTGCGCGGTCGTCAACATCCCTTTCGGCGGCGCAAAAGGCGGCATCGTCTGTGACCCGAAGAATATGTCGCAGGGCGAGCTCGAGCGGATGACCCGCAGATATACTTCCGACATCATTGAGTTCATTGGCCCGGAAAAAGATGTTCCGGCGCCCGACGTCAATACCAACGATCAAACTATGGCATGGATTATGGACACCTATTCCATGCACATGAGGCAAACCGTTACCGCGGTCGTGACCGGGAAGCCACTCTCGATCGGCGGTTCACGCGGCAGGCTCGAGGCCACTGGCCGGGGCATCGCCACAGTATGTGATGAGGCCTTGATCCACCTCAATATGCGGCAGGAAGGGTGTCGCGTAATCATTCAGGGCTTCGGAAACGTCGGCTCTAATGCCGCCCGTCTAATGGCCCTGCGCGGTTATAAAATCATCGGCGTCGGCGAGCAAGACGGCGGCCTCCACAATCCCAACGGCATCGACATTGGCGCACTGCTGGATTATCGCGAACGCAACCGCACGGTACTCGGATTCAAGGGCGCAGAAGCGGTCGATTCCGATCAGCTCCTGTTGAACGAGTGCGAAATTCTCATTCCCGCTGCCACTGAAAACGTCATCACCAGCCGCAATGCCGATCGGATCAAGGCCCGCATTATCTGCGAAGGCGCCAACGGCCCGACCACCGCCGTTGCTGACGAAATCCTGGCCGACAAGAAAGTTTTCATCATCCCCGACATCCTCGCCAACGCGGGCGGCGTCACTGCTTCCTATTTCGAATGGGTGCAGGATCGCCAGGGATATTTCTGGAATGAAGCCACCGTAAACGAACGCCTTGAGGCCATTTTGCGCGAGAGTTTCGACGACGTAGTTCGTTACGCCGAGGCCCATAACGTTAACAATCGCATCGCCTCCTATATGCTGGCCATCGATCGTGTGGCATCCACCATTAAGCAAAGGGGATTTTACGCCTGACGACCTTTCTTCGCGCCGATGTAACGACGAGCAGGACAAATTGATCAGGGAGCGCCGACCACCGCGCTCCCTTTTCTTTAGGCCCAGTCGAGGCGACTTGAGGTGACGTGAAAGGCCCCAGGCATCTGTCATCGCTTCGGTGAAGTCTTTGCGATGGCTGAATCAAGACTGCTGACATTGGGCCTTATTCTTGATCCGCTCCTAGTATCCGGTACAGCGTGGACCTGCTGATGCCCAGCAAATGCGCTGCCCTAAGCTTATTTCCTCTGGTTTGTTGCAGCACCCGTATGACATGACCGCGAATAGCATGGTCAAGGTTCAAATTGGCGTCTCCAGGTGATTCCGACGCGCTCGCTCCAGATTGCGGATTCATTCCGGAGATATTGGAGGCCTCCCGCTTGCCGGCCGTAAGGGGCGGCAAGTCGATCGGCCTTATCCACTGGCTTTCCGTCTCCAGGGCAGCGGCACTGATCACGTTTTCCAATTCGCGAACGTTCCCTGGCCACCCATAGCGCATCAATGGTGGGATCGTCCCGGGTCCAAGTCCGCGTACCGTCTTGCCGTACGTCCGCGCAAATCGCTGGATAAAAATTTGCGCCAAGAGTGGGATGTCTTCTCTGCGTTCGCTCAGCGGCGGCAGGCGGAAACGTACCGCTGCCAGGCGCGAAGCCACATCGTCCCGGAAAGGAGTTGTTTGTTCGGATGTTTGCCGTAATGCGACGGCCGAGGAAAAGACTACCTGCGCCGGGATTGCATCATTCTGAGCAGCGAGGCCGATTTGTCTTTCAACCGCGGTTTCCGGGCCCACGCAAGGGAACCGACGGTCGTCGAACCAATGCAGAAACTCGCCCAGCGCCTCCTGCTGTCCCGTCGAGAGCTGATGAACGCTCTCAAGAAACAGCATCCCGCCATGGGATTCCCGCAGAATATCCGTTGTCCACCCGTATCGGTGGCCTTCCTGTGGTTCATTGAAGAACCGCGATGCCGGGCAGCATACGAACGGCCCCGCTGCGGCCGGACCCGCCGAATGAAGTGCATGGGCAGTCAAGGTCTTGCCCGTGCCCTCCTCGCCCTCGATGGAGCCCATGGAAAGACGCGGAGCTATTCGCTGTAGCTGCGCAAGCAGTAGCCGCATCGCAGGGCTGCGTCCGCTCAATCCGTGAAAAGTCGGAGAACTCTCCACCTGCTCCGTCGCAAACGGTACGGACGCTTGACCACCGACAGCTGCCGCTGCCCATCCGGCAGTTGTTCCCTCGTTTCTCGATGTGGTTGCCATGGTGCGCGTTTCATCTCCAGAAACATCCGGCCGCGCTGTATCGCACATCGCGGCGTGGCAGATCGATATTGCCTCACTTTGGGCTTATCGGCACTTTATAGAAGAAGTTAATACAGAGGTAATTAGACGCTGTGAGTTGGTCCGGCTCGCCACGCTCAAAGGACACGAAGCACGAAAGATTCCCCCGCCTCGCAATCGCGAATCGTCGCTGGAAATTGTTTGGCCCGCGAGACTTTTCGAACTTGTCGACCAGGGAAATCACGCTCTCCGCAGTCTCGCGATATACTCGAATTCGCTGACCGTCGATCCGGCGAGCGATTTCACCTGCAAGCGGAGATCCTGAAAGTCTCAACCCAGGCTCAACCCGACGCCAGCCGGCGCCCCCTGCGCAAACTCAGGCTGTTGCCACTCATCGCCGCCACTTATTTCATGGTGTCGGGTGGCCCCTATGGCCTTGAAGACATTGTCGGTCAGGCTGGCTACCTGCGGGCGCTCCTGCTGCTTGCCGTGGTCCCGCTTGTCTGGAGTCTCCCAACCGCTATGATGATCGGCGAACTCGCCTCCGCCATGCCCGACGAGGGCGGCTTCTATGTCTGGGTGAGCCGCGCTTTCGGCCGATTCTGGGGCTTTCAGGAGGCGTGGCTTTCGCTCTCGGCTTCGGTCTTCGATATGGCCATCTATCCTTCGCTCGCAGTCGCCTATCTCGGCCAGTTGTCGCCCGCCCTTACCTCCGGCCATCGCAGCATCTTCTGGTCGCTTGCCATCGTGCTGATCTGCATCGCGTGGAACCTTCGTGGCGCGCACGCTGTCGGTGAGGGATCCGTCTGGATGTTTGCCCTTCTGCTCACGCCTTTCATCGGCATCGTTGCTTTTGGCGTCTTCCACGCTGCATCGGCTCCGTTAGGCCCGCGCAATATCACCGCGATCGGCGAAGGCAATATGACCACAGCGCTCCTCTTCGTACTCTGGAATTGCATGGGGTGGGACAACGCCTCGACCATCGCCCGCGAAGTCAACAATCCGCGCCGCAATTACATCCGTGCGATGATCGGCGCCGTCGCTCTCGTCACGGTCAGCTACATCCTGCCCATCGCTGTGGTTGCTTTCACCGGAATCCCCGCTTCGGCCTTTGCCACCGGTGCCTGGGTTGCTGCCGCCCGTACTCTCGCCGGTCCAATTGCGGGTCCGGTACTCGCCATCGCAGTCGTGATCGGTGGAGCCATCACCGGCGTTGCCATGTTCAACGCCCTCACGCTTTCCTACGCCCGCGTTCCCGCTGCGATGGCCAACGACGGCATGCTCCCCAAGCCACTTGCCCGCCATATGGAGAACGGCGTCCCATGGGTTTCGGTCCTGGTCTGCGGACTCGGTTGGGCGCTCGCCTTAGGCCTCAACCTCACTCGTCTGCTCGAACTCGACCTGATGCTTTACGGCCTTTCACTTCTCCTCGAATTCGCCGCGCTCATTGCTCTTCGCCTGCGCGAGCCAGGCATGGGCCGCCCCTTCGCCATCCCAGGTGGCCTACCCGTCGTGATTGGCACTGCCATTGGCCCCACGGTGCTGGTTTTCTTCGCAATCTGGAACGCACGCGGCGACCGCTTGACCCCCGCTCTCCCCGCCATTTTGCTTGGGGCGATCATCGCACTCGGCGGTCCTGTGATTTACGCTCTATCGATCCCAGCCAGGGCGCGACAGGCACAGCTTTCCCGCGAGTTCAAGTAATCGCCGCTCCTTCAGCCAATGAGAACGCGCCGAAAACCCATTGTGAATTCTAATTGGTTCCCTGAGGAACGATCTTCTCCAGCTGCGCTACCTGCTGTTTCACCATATCAGCATTCGGGCCCGGCGGCATATAAGTCAGGCAGTTCTTCAGATGCCCAAGTGCGCCTGCATAATCGCGCCGTGCAGCCAGAATGACTGCCAGCAACTGTTCGGTATTTGGCGCAATATGATTGGGATCCATCGCCAACGCAGTCGTTGCGCTGGTTTCAGCGACCGCCTGATGGCCCAGATTGAAGTTGCCCACTGCGCTGAAATACCAGATTTGCGGGCTTCCAGCGGGATCGAGTTTCAGAGATTGATCGGTGGCGTCAACTACGTCCTGCCAGCGTTTTTCCTGGGCCGCGATTGCGGCTATATGCTCATAAGGCGGCAGAAACTGCGGATCGGCAGCGGTCGCCTTCGCGTATGCAGCTGCCGCGTCCTTCGGCTTGGTTGTCTCTTCGATCTTGCCTAACTGATACCACGCTTCGGCGAACTGGGGGTCGGTTTTGACCGCTTTCTCCAGGTCGTGCTGCGCGCTGTCCGGATGCTTGTTCAGTTCTTCACTCCGTGCCTTGTCGAAATCTTTCAAGGCGTCTTTCGGTGCTGTGGCGGTCGTCGGACTGACGACTGAACCCTTCGCGCGTTCGTCCATCTTTAGCGAAATCGTCCCAATATCCGGGTTGTCCAGGATCGTCTGGTTGGCGATGGTCAGCGTCGTCGACTGGAAGCCCTCCAGATCGGCCCGGACCTGGCAGCCGACCAGTTGGGAAGGGTTCGGCTTGCCCGATGCGCCCTGGATCGGCGTCACTTCGCTTGAACTGGGTGCGGCGGCGATCTGAAAGGCCCCCTTCGGATCGGTGACGGTGTTGAACTTTGTCGTCCCGTTGCATCTGACCACGACCGGAATCGGGTCCCACGGAAGTCCTCCGCCCTCCACCACCACCTTGCCCTGGAACACAAGGCTTCCGCGCTGGTGGGACTGCAGCGTGTCCCAATTCGCATATTTGCCTACGCCGCTGGCATTTTCAGCGTTCGGGTTGGCTGGTGGGCCGGCAGTCACTCCGCCCTTTGCCTGGCCGTGCGCGTAAACTGCCAATCCCGCTATCAGCAAGCTTGAAATACATATTGCTCGTCCCATCTATTGCCTCCGAAGTCGCAAGAATTATCTCTCTCAACGCCTGCCGCAATCCACAAAAAACTGCATATGGCCGGGATGCCGTGCCTACAGATCGCCGAACGCCAAAACGCCCGTGCGAGAGGGAAGATAGCTCTCCTCTCCCGCACGAGCGTTTTGGGTTCGCTGAGACGTTATTTGACGACCTGTGAGAGCACCGCCGAAGTACTCGTCGAGTCATCCGCACTGCCACCGTAAACCGCCGTGATGGAGTGGGTTCCCACCGTCAGCGTCTTAGTCGCATATGTAGCCTCCCCGGAGCCATTCAGCGCTCCAGTTCCCAACGTCGTTGTACCGTTCTTGAAGGTAACCGTACCCGTGGCCACCGGCCCCGAGCCTGGTGTTACCTTCGCGGTGAATGTCACCGAGCTCCCGTCGGTTGACGGGTTCAGCGAAGATGTCACCGAGGTTGACGTCGTCGCCGGATTCACCGTCTCCGTCAACACCGCGGATGTGCTTTTTGCAAAGTCCGCACTGCCGTTAAAGGCCGCCGTGATCGAGTGGCTTCCTACGCCGAGGTCGGAAAGGTCGAGTTTGGCCACTCCTCCCGTCAGCGTTTCCGTGCCGATCACTGTGGTCCCATCCTTGAAAGTCACCGTCCCGCTCGCCGTGCCCGAAAATTCCGGAGCCACGACGGCCGTGAAGGTCACGAGTTGACCGTACTTCGCCGGATTGGTTCCGGAGTACAGTTTGGTGGTTGTCGTGACCGCCTTCGTGACTTCGGAGACCGCAGTCGAGGTCTTTCCGAAGAAGTCTCCACTCCCGCCGTAAACTGCGGTAATGGAATTTGTACCCACTGGCAGGGTCTCTGTGGAGAGCGTCGCCTTGCCGCCGCTCAGAGTCCCAGTACCGATGCTGGCGCCATTGCTTTCGAATGTCACCGTACCGGTCGGAGTGCCGCCGGTCGAACTCACCGTGGCCGTGAACGTCACGCTTTGTCCGAAGGCCGAGGGGTTGATGGACGTTGCCAGCGCCACGCTAGTGGCCGCCTTCTCGACGGTCTCGGATAAGACCGCCGAAGTGCTCCCCGCATAAGTTGAGCTGCCTTCATACACAGCGGTTATAGAGTGAGTGCCGGCGCTCAATGCCGCTGTTGAGAAGGTGACCGTGCCACCAGTAGTCGGCAGCGACTCCGTTCCCAGCAAGGTCGTGCCGTCCAGGAACTTTACTGAGCCATTCGGTGAACCGCTCCCGGAAGGCGTGACCTTAGCCGTAAATGTCACGCTCTTCCCGAACACCGAAGTACTCAGCGACGAGGTGACAGTTGTTTTGGTTGTCTGTTCGACGTCTTCGCTCACCGCTGCTGAAGTGCTGGTGAGGAAAGTCGTCGCGCCATTGTAAACAGCGGTTAGAACGTCCGTGCCCGTCGGCAGCGTTGAAGTTGTGAGCGTCGCTTCGCCGCCCGAGAGCGTTTCCGTTCCCAGCGTCGCAGTTCCGTTCTTGAACGTTACCGTTCCCGTCGGAGTCCCCGAGAGCGAAGCTGTCACTTTGGCTGTCAACGTCACTGTATTGCCGACTACCGAAGGATTCGGCGAAGCGGTCAGTACAGTCGAAGTCCGTGAAGTAATCGAGAAGGACACCGACTTGGTCGCCTCGGTATTGCCCGCACGATCGACGCTGAAATATTTGACCGTATGGTTTCCCCGACCGCTGATCGTAAATGGTGCGGAGTAAGTGGTGGTTGCTCCTCCATCCACCGAGTAGCTAGTGGACAATACGCCACTATAGTTGTCCGTCGCGCTCAGCGTGACCTTCACGTCTGTGTCGTAGTTTGTATTGCTGCCTTCCTTGGTACCCGACAGGGTAGCCGTAGTCACCGGTGCGACTTCGTCGATATAGATGTAATCGTAGGATTCGCCGCTGAAGTTGCCAGCAACATCCTGGGTGAAGTAAGCAACGTAGTGGAAACCTGCCGCAGTGATCGAGATCGGTCCTGAATAAGCTGCGCAGTTGCCTAGGGCGCCGCTGTTGCAAGCCGCGGTGTCGATCGCATAGTAGGTCTTCTTAATGCCTGACGCCCCACTGCCTGGATCGGTTGCCGTTAGCGTAACCGTGACGGCCTGCTTGTTATAGCCGTAACTGTTGGCGGCCGGCGAGTTGGCGGCGCTGATCGTCGGCGCAACCGTGTCGTAGCAGAGGTAGTAGTAATATTGGTTACCGGACGTGATGCCGCTATTGTCCCATGCGTCGACTGTCGCATAGTGACATCCTTGGCCGGCCCACGAGAGAAGAAGATAACCCGACGTGGCGTTCGGGAACTGCGGCCCGCTGTAAAAGGAATTTCCTCCACCGGGCGTGGCCTCCGAAGTCGGATCGCTGAATGCGCTGTCCCATGCCTGAGAGAAGCCGGAGACGCCGGTGGGGGAATAGCCGCCGGGATTGTCGGCGACTGTCCAACTGACGGTCTGGTCGGTGTTGAACCAGTTGATGCCGCCTTGATTGGACAGCGGACCGCTGAAGGTGATGGTGGGCGCATGGAAGTCGCCGAGGTCATAGGTGTTGATGGCCCAGGCAAGCTGCAGAGCATTGAACGAACCCCAGCCTGTCACAACATCATAGCCGCTGCCCGCGCAATACGATCCGAGGTTGTATTCGTAAGTGATGTCGTTGCTGTTGCACCCTGAAGTGACATCGTAGAAAGGGTAGTGCGCCTCATAGCTGTTCCCTGGATGTTGCGCCGCGTAGTAGATCTGATAGTCCACTTCGCCTACGGGCGCTCCGCCCAGACCGATCGCGAGCAGGTAAGCATTTTCCTGCGCCATGAAACCGGAAACCTCAGGAGCGGCGATGCTGGTGCCACCCTCCCCCGACAAACTGCCGTCAAAGAAGAAGTTCTGCCGGGAGTGGCCGCTGGCATTCAAGGCAATATCCGGAACGCTGCGACTGCCC
>Ga0302325_10031281_pt1 | contig 10951 bp, 8 predicted proteins | sample Palsa_T0_2_FD_201948 | JGI IMG/M metagenome (GOLD analysis project Ga0302325, IMG submission 201948) | Peat permafrost microbial communities from Stordalen Mire near Abisko, Sweden - Palsa_T0_2 | ecosystem: Environmental > Terrestrial > Soil > Palsa > Peat permafrost | place: Sweden: Abisko... | reverse complement strand
CTCAAGCAGCAGACGGTCGAGCACCCCAAGAGCGCCGTGGCCTGGTCGAACTACGCCAACAAGCTCGAGCAGGACCACCAGGACGACAACGCGATCGCGGCGCTCACGCAGTACACCAAGCTTGAGCCGAAGGACCAGAACGCGCTGCTCGAACTCGCCGGTCTCTACCTGAGCCGCGCCACCGACTGGAACACGCTCTACGAGAACTCCCAGGCCCTCACCGAGGCGCTGAGCCCGAGCTCGCCGCTCGCCCCGAAGCCGAGCTCCAGCCTCGGCAAGGCGCTCGCCGCGCTCCCGAGCCCGTTCGCGACCGCCGTCTCGAGCCAGTACACGACCGCGACCGACAACGAGTACGAGAAGGTCATCAGCTACCTGTCGGACCGCGTCACGGTCTACCAGAAGCTGGTCGCGCTCAGCCCCGACGACGCCGTGAACCAGTACTCCCTCGGCGAAGCGGCCGTGGACGCCGGCAACTCGGCGGTCGCGATCAAGGCCTACAAGGCGTTCCTGAAGCTCGCGCCCAACGACTCGCTCGCACCGACGGCGCGGCAGGAGATCGCGAGTCTGAAGACGGCGGGCGGTTAGACGCCTACCGGCGCGTCGGCGCGGACGGGCGGCTAGACTCACGGCTTCCAGGCGGCCTCGAGACGTTGACCACATGAACCTCGATTCCTCGACGAACGACGCGTCCTCCCCGTCTGCTGCGGGGAGCACGGCGCCGCCTCGCGGCGCGCTGGCGGCCGGCCTGCGCAGGCCCCGCCGAGTCGCGGCCCCGAAGCGTACGACCAGGGCCCGCTCGCTGCTCGCGCTCATCGCGCTCACGCTCGTCGCGGCGGGCTGCGGCGCCGTCCATCACATGTCGGCGACCGCCGGGAATCCGACACTCGGCAAGAAGTACTTCATGAGCGTGAACGGCACCAACCCATCCTGTGCGGACTGCCACACGCTCGCGGCGGCGGGCGCCAGCGGGACGATCGGCCCGAACCTCGACTACGCGTTCGGCCCCGATCGCTGTCAGGGATTCAAGGTGTCGACGATCCGCGACGTCGTCCGCGGACAGATCGCCTACGCCGACCAGAACCCCAACGTCGACTGGCCGCCGAACAGCACGGACGCCGTCCAGGGCATGCCGGCGAACCTCGTCAGCGGCCAGAGGGCCAAGGACATCGCCGCCTACGTCGCGTCGGTCGCGGGGCTCACCCACGGCCCCGGGCAGCACTGGGACTGCACGACCGGCGCCTACGCGCTGGCGTCGACCTGACGCGGGCCGTCGCGCGACTCAGCTCTCCGCCGGAGGGCCTCCTGCGCGCGCCGGGCCGCGGCTGAGGCGCGCCGGGCGCGGATCCCGCAATCCCCGAGGGGTGCGCGAGGCGATCCGCCCGCGACGGCTCTCGCCGTTGGCCCACCGGCCGCGAAAAGGCGCGGCGGGCGGGGCGTCCGCGGCCTGTCCCGGTCGCCGGGCGCCGATCGAGCCGCGTCCCGACGCGCAGGCCGCACGCCGCGGTCTTCGGGAACCGGTCTTCGGTCTCGAGCGGGCACCCGACGGGTGCCTGCGAGGAGCAGTCGGCCCGCGCGTCGCCCGCGCGTGGCCGCCTCGGTCAGCGCGACGGCCCCGGATCGGTCGCGGCTGCCGCCGGCGCGACGACCCCCCCGGCGGCGTCGAGATCGACCACCACGTGCCGTACCGGGAGCGCGAAGCGCTCCGTCGCGTTGGTGACGACGTCCCGCTCCAGCCAGTGCGAGCGGCCCTCCGGATGCGTCGAGATCACGAGCTCGTCGGGGGCGAAGGTGCGCAGGGCATCCTCGATCGCCTGCAGCGGATCGCCGTCGCCGATCTCGCCGCTGGCGGCGATGCCCGCCGCCCGCATCGCGCCCAGGGACGCCTCGAGCCGCTCGCTCGCGCTCGCGCGCGCGGCGTCCTCGTCGGAGACCCAGTGCCTGAGCGGCGAGTTCAACGCCGGGCAGACGACGAGCACACGCGTCGGGACGCCCTCTGCCAGCCGGCGCAGCTCGGCGAGGAGCTCCGGGCCGGCGACCGTCTCGTTGGCGACGACGAGCAGCCGTCGCTCTCCCGCGGCGTGCTCACCCGGCGCCTGCCGCAGGGGCGGCTCACGGTCGCCGCGGCGGGCGAACCACCACGCGACGAGCGCGGTCTCGACCACGAAGACGGCGAGCCCGAGCCAGCGGTCGATCGCCGCCCCGATGACGATCAGCGCGAAGTACCCGATCGTCAGCCAGACGAACCTGAATGCTGCCTGTTCGCTCCGGAACGGGTTCTGCATCGTCCGGACGACAGTCTAGTACGCGCGGCTAGAGAACGTAAACCGTGACGTACACGACGATCCACATCACGTCGACGAAATGCCAGTAGATCCCACCGATCTCGAGCCCGTGGTGGGACTCGGGACTGAAGTGCCCCCGGAAGGCTCGGATCGTCATGGCGAGCAGGATCGTCAGACCGATGAAGACGTGGCAGGCGTGCAGGCCGGTGAGGCCGAAGAACGTCGCGGCGAAGGCCGTGTTGGACGTGTTGATGCCGATCCGGTGGTACTCGACGACCTGGGTCAGCAGGAAGGTCGTCCCGAGCAGGAGCGTGAGCACCATGCCCGAGCACAGCCCGGCGCGGTTTCCGCGCTTGGCCGACGTCGTCGCCCAGTGCATCGTGAAGCTCGAGGTGACGAGGATGCAGGTGTTGACGAGCGCGAGAAACCAGGGGCGCTCGTACTGGGTGTGCGTACCGGGGATGTAGGGCGGCCAGGGCGACCCGCCGTGCGAGTGGCTGTTGACGACCCGGTCGAAGAAGTAGACCGTGAAGAACGAGCCGAAGAGCATGACCTCCGAGCCGAGGAAGAGGAAGATCCCGACGATGCCGGGATTGATGCGCGAGCTGTAGTAGATCGGCGGCGGGTGCTCGTTCGCGTTGCCCCGGTGGGGCTGCGGGTGGCCGGGATGCGGCTCGGCGTGCGCGCTCATTCCGACACCACGTGGTCGACGGGAAGCCCGGTCTCGTGCCGGAGGCGTTCGACGAGGTCACGCTGCAACCAGCCCGAGCGCTCGCGCGGAAAGGTCGAGACGATGATCTCGTCCACGCGCTCGTCGTAGATCGCCTCGAGCGCGGCGGTGAAGGGATCGGGGTGGACGACCTGGCCGTGGGCGTCGATGCCGTCCGAGCGCAGATCGGCGAGCGCCCGGCGCAGACGCCGGTCGGCGTCGGGACGGGCGAGGCGGTCGCTCTGGGGCGCCACGATCAGGAAGCTCGCCGGCCCCTGCGCAGCGCGCTCGCGGATGCGGTCGAGCAGCGCGCTCGAGAGAACGGTCTCGTTCGCGAGCACGAGCACGTTCTTCTCGGCGACCGCCGCCTCGCCGCTGGCCATCACGTGCCTGACCGGTATGCCGCCGGCCACCCGGCCGATCTCGCTGACGACGTCGCGCCGCAGCCAGCTCGAGCGCTGCACGCCGTGGGTCGAGACGATGATCTCGTCCGGGGTCGGCTCGAGCTGGGCGAGCGCGTCCTTCACCGCCTGCACCGGGCCCGTGTCGACCACGAAGCCGTGCGCCGGGATCGACGAGCCGCGAAGGAGCCCCAGCGTCCTGTCGAGCCTGCGGCCGGCCGTCGACCGCCGGGTGTCCTCGTAGACGACGTAGCCGTGACGCGGCTCGCTCACCGGCGCGATCACGGTGACCCGCGCGCCCGCGGAGGCGCGCTCGCGAAGCACCTCGAGCAGGGCGGGAGAGGCCGCGGTCTCGTTCGCGATCACGAGGACGTGAACCAAGCCACTAGCTGTCGACCGGGACCGGGACCGGCGTGTCGAGAATCGCGTGGCGGGCGCCGGGGACGCCGTACTCGTAGGGGCCGCCGACGACCTGCGGGATGTTGTCGAAGTTGAAGATCGGAGGCGGCGAGCTGACCTGCCACTCCAGCGTGAGCGCATGCCACGGGTTCGCCTCGGCGACCTCTCCGTGCTTCCACGACCAGACCATGTTGTAGACGAAGATCAGGGTCGAGGCGCCGAGGCCGAAGGATGCGATCGAGATGAACAGGTTCAGGTCTGCGAAGCGGCTCGCGTAGTCGGCGACGCGGCGCGGCATGCCCTGCAGCCCGAGGTAGTGCATGGGGAAGAAGGTGAGGTTGAACGCGATGAACGTCACCCAGAAGTGGAGCTTCCCGAGCCGCTCGTTGTACATGCGCCCGCTCATCTTCGGGAACCAGTAGTAGACGCCGGATGTGGGCGACGATGAAGTAGGTCTGGTTGGCCATGATGTCGATCGGCACCGAGCCCAGGTAGATGCCCGACAGGCCCCCGATCGTGAACATCGCGATGAATCCCACCGCCCAGAGCATGGGGACGGTGAAGTGGATGCGTCCATTCCACATCGTTGCGAGCCAGGAGAAGATCTTGATCCCGGTCGGGATCGCGATCAGGAGCGTCGTGATCATGATCGGCACGCGCAGCCAGGGCGCCATGCCCGAGACGAACATGTGGTGCGCCCAGACCGTGAACCCGAGAATCAGGATTCCGAGCAGCGAGAGCGCCATCAGGCGGTAGCCGAAGATCGGTTTCCGGCTCATGACCGAGATGACCTCGGAGACGATCCCGAACCCGGGCAGGATCATGATGTACACCGCCGGGTGGGAGTAGAACCAGAAGATGTGCTGGTAGCCGAGCACGTAGCCGCCGTTCGCCGTCTCGAAGAAGTTCGTGTGCATCACGCGGTCGAAGAGGACGAAGAACTGCGAGCCCGCGATGAACGGCGTCGCGAGCACCACCAGCGTCGAGGTCGCGAAGTTCGCCCAGACGAGCAGCGGCATGCGCCAGAACGTCATCCCCGGCGCGCGCATCGTGATGATCGTGACCAGGAAGTTGAGCGCCGTCAGGATCGAGCTCGCGCCGGCCCACTGGACGCCCATGTTGTAGAACAGCTCACCCATCGGCTGGTGGGTGCAGAGCGGCGCGTAGCACGTCCATCCCGCCGAGGGCCCACCGCCGGGGGCGAACATCCCGCTGAGCATCACCACGCCGCCGATCGGCAGCAGCCAGAAGGAGAGCGCGTTCAGACGCGGGAAGGCCATGTCGCCCGCGCCGATCATGAGCGGGATCACGAAGTTCCCGAGCCCGGCGAAGACCGGCACGACGACCGCGAAGATCATCAGCGCGGCGTGCTCGGAGATGAGCACGTTGAACGTCTGGGGGTTGAAGTACTGGTCGCCCGGATGCGCGAGCTCGGCACGGGCGAGAAGCGCGAGCAGACCGCCGATGAGGAAGAAGATCCCCGTCGCGACGAGGTACTGCAGGCCGATCACCTTGTGGTCGGTGTTGGGCCGGAAGTAGTCGCGCCACCCGCGCGCCCCGTGACCGGAGTGATCCTCGGGCCGCGTCGGCCGGCCGGAGAAGTAGTAGGCCCAGTAGTCGAACACACCGATCCCGATCAGGAACCCGAGCGGCAGCGAGACCGTCCCGATCGTCACCAGGGGAACGGTCTTCCAGATCGGATGCCAGTGCGCCGCCCAGCGTACGAGGCAGGCGAAGCCGATCCAGAAGAAGCCGAAGGCCGGCGTCGTCCACAGCGCCCTCAACCAGCCCGGCCCCGTCCAGCGGTGCCAGCCGGTCGGCCGCGGCGGCGAGCCGTGAGCGGCGCCCGATCCGTGTGTGTCCAGGTGGTGGTTGCTGGTCTCGGTCATGTCATCTCCGCGCGGCGGCGTCAGTGTGTGTGCGCGGCTAGATACTGCACGAGGTTGTCGAGTTGCGCCTTGGGGATCGTCGTGCCGAACGCGGCGGGCATCACGCCCGCCTTGAAGCCCGGCGGAATGTACTTGTAGGGATCCGTTATCGCCTGGTGGATGAACGCCGTGAGCGACTCGTGGTTGGCCGTCGCAGATACGGAGAGGTCATTGAGGCTGGGCCCGACCTTGCCGTTGGCGCCGGGGATCGCCGAGAACGTGTGGCAGGCGATACACCCGTTCGAGGTGAACGTCTGCACCGCCGCGGTCGCCCCCCCCGACGCGGAGGGCGGCGCCGGAGAGGCGCCCTTGTACCAGCTCGCGTAGTCCGCGTCGCTCATGACGATCGCCTCGCTCCGCATCAGGGAGTGACCGAGCCCGCACAGCTCGACGCAGATCACCGGGAAGGTGCCGAGGCGGTCGGGCGTGATCACGAGCTGGGTGTTGATGCCCGGCACGGCGTCTTCCTTCTGGGCGAACTGCGGCACCCAGAAGGAGTGGATGACGTCCTTGGAGGTGATGTCGAGCATCACGTGGCGGTCGACCGGCAGGTGCAGCGAGGGGTAGATCTGTCCGTTCGGATACTCGAAGGTCCACGCGAACTGCTGGCCGATGACGGTGATCTTGAGCGGGTTGGTTCCCGCGTTGCCGTCCTTGCTCAGGACGATCGCGCTGACGATCGCGATCGACAGGACGAGCACGAACGGCACCGTCGTCCAGATCACCTCGAGCACCGTGTTCCCGTGGATCGGCGGCCCGTCCTCCGAGTAATCGTGCTCGTCGACGCGGAACTTGAGGAAGGCGTAGATGAGCACCGCCGAGACGAACGCGAAGACGAAGAGCGAGATGACGGTCGCAAACCAGAAGGTAAAGTCGATCCGGCCGGCCTCGCGCGTCGCCGCGATCGGGAGCCAGGGAACGATCAGCGCGACCGCACCCGAGATCACCGCGGCCGCCAGGCCGATCCCCACCATCTGAAGAATGGCTCCCCGACGCACCTCGGGCAAGCCTACTTGAAGGTCACAAACACGGCCCGCGGAACCGTCGCATGCCGCCCTTTCGTCGTCTCAAATGTCACGTAGTGGGGCCGGCGCCGCGGGCGGCGGGGAAGATCCTTCCCGCGCTCGCGATGGCGGCGGCGTTCCGCGCCCGCGCGCGTTGTGTGCCGCCCTCTCCCGTCGCGTCCGGCGGCGGCCCCTCCGGCGCGAGGCGATGGGACATCGCGGCGCCGGGCAGTAGGATCGGCGGGCGTGCGGTTGCCTGCGCGGCGGGATGTGCTCGTCCTCCTCGGCTTTGCGGCCATCTCGTTCGGGTACTTCGGCTGGCGCGTCCTCCCGCATCCGGGCCGGGAGCTCATCGGGACGGGCGCCGACCCGCTGATCTTCGTGTGGTCGTTCGCGTGGTGGCCACACGCGATCCTGCACGGGACAAACCCGTTTGTGACGCACGCGCTCTATGCCCCCGCCGGCGCCAATCTCGCCTGGACGACCTCGGTACCGACGCTGGCGCTCGCCTTCGCCCCGTTCACGCTGCTCGTGGGCCCGGTTGCGTCCTACAACCTCGCCGCCATCCTGCTTCCGGCGCTCGCGGCCTGGAGCGCCTACCGCCTGTGCCTGTGTCTCACCGGCTCGCCCTGGGCGTCGCTCTTTGGCGGCTACCTCTTCGGGTTCTCGAGCCTGATCCTCGCCCAGCAGCTCCAGGGCCACCTCGACCTCACAGGCGTCTTCCTGCTGCCGCTCCTGACCCTCGCGCTCGTCCGCTTCATCCGGGGCGAACTCACCGGCCGGCGGCTCGCGGTTCGCTTCGGCGTGCTCCTCGCGCTCCAGTTCGCGATCTCGACCGAGATCACCCTCACCTTCACGCTCGCTCTCGCCCTCGGGCTCCTGCTCGCGACCATCCTCGTTCGCGAGCGCCGGTCGAGGCTCCGCGCCCTGCTGCGTCCGCTCGCGGCCGGCTACGGCCTGGGCGCGCTGATCAGCGCGCCGCTCGTCGTCTACGCGGTGCTCGGATTCCCGCATCAGGGCTACAGCGGCGCGCAGGAGTCGGGCACCGACCTGATGAACCTGATCGTCCCGACACAGGTGAACGCCATCGCCGGCTCGTCGTTTCCGTCGGTCAGCGCTCACTTCAACGAGCACGAGTCCGCGCTCTACCTCGGGCTTCCGGCGCTGCTCATCCTCGGCCTCTACACCTGGCAGGCGCGGCGTTCGGCCTGGGGCCGCGTTCTGGTCGCGGGCCTGCTGGTGTCGGTTCTGCTCGCGATCGGAGCGGTGCTCCGGGTCGATGGTCGGCGGGTCGCCACGTTGCCGTGGGCCCTGACCAAGCACATCCCCGGGCTCGACAACGTGCACACGACCCGCTTCGCCGTCTACGTCGCGCTCGCCTCTGCGCTGGTCGTCGCGCTCTGGACCGCCCAGGCAAGGGGGCGGATCTACCGGCGGCCCTACGCGTTGCCGATGCTCGCGGTCATCGCGCTCGTGCCCGCCGTGTGGCATCCGCTCTACCTTTCGAGACCGGCGCCCACCCCGGCCTTCTTCTCGCAGGGTCTCGACAAGACCTGCATTCCGGCGAACGAGACGCTCGCGGTCTTCCCCTTCGGCCTGGGAGGCGACTCGATGCTCTGGCAGGTCGAGGCCGGCTTCCGGTTCCGGCTGGCCGAGGGATACCTCTCACCGGTCGTCTTCGGCGCCCGGCCGCTCATCGCCTTCGATGCAGATCCGCTCGTCCACACGCTCGATTTCCTCGGCTACGAGGCCCGGCCCACGATGACCGCGCTGCTCGGGTTTGCGCTGACACACGGCGTCGGGCGGATCGTGTCGGTCGTGGGCGACGGGTACCCGAGCGGGCAACAGATGCGCCGTTTCGGGCCGGTGGAGAGAATCGGCGGGACGTACGTCTCGCCGGCGTGCGGACAGCCCCCGCTGACGACCCGCGCGCTGACCCCGGCCGTCCAGTCGCTCCTCGACGCACAGCAGGCCGGGGCCGAAATCGGCTACTGCGACGCCGGCAACTACTACCTCCTCCCGGCCGGGACCTACCCGGCCGGGGTCATCCGCGGCGCGACGACGGCGCTGCTCGTGGCCGGAAGCGGCCTGCAGTGCACCCACCCCCGCACCTACACACGAGACGGCTTCGCGCCGAGCAGCCTCGGCGTCCCGGCCGCGACCTACCCCTACTACGTGCCCCGGGCCGCGGTGGCGCGGCCGGGCCGACCCGGGCGCTGAGCTCGGGTCGGCGCCGCGCTCCGCGCCTCTCACCCAGCCGTCGAGAGCTCGCGAAGGAGATGCGCGGGGGCGCCTGCTGCCGCGGCGCCCGGGCACGGGCCGGGACCGGGATGCCGCGGCCAGCGGCCAGGCGCTGCTGCGCCGCGGCCCGGCTCGAGACAGCCGTGCTCTCCGCCGCCGCCTGCGCCAGGTTGCCCGCGGCAACCTGCGAGGTCGTGGCCCGACGGCGAGTCACGACGATGCTCGGGCGCGCCGGTACGGTGCGCGCCGTGCGGGAGCGAATGACAGCACGACCGGGAGAGCAGCGGGTTCGCCCCGCCGAGCGTCGCCCTAGGCAGCCAGGTACACGAGGGCGGCACAGTCGAATGCCTCCTCGGGGGTGCCTTCGAATCCCCCGGAGGGCAGGAACGACGGTTCATAGGCTTCGTCGCTGTACTTGTAGAACGCGAATGCCCAGCGGTCGGTGCTTCCGAGGTAGCCGAGCCGGCAGAGGCGCGCCGGGGTTTCCTCGATCCGAGCGCGGGCCTCGGGCGGGGTGGCGGGCGCGTGCCAGGTGTTGTTCTGGAACGCGTCCACATAGGCGTACCGGCCCCGGAAGCGAACGGTGCCGCTCGACAGTGCTCTCCCCAGCTCTGCAGAGCGTGTCGCTCGAGCCGTCGGCGCAGAGCCGAGCGCGTGTGCTCGGGTATGCCCCGTTGTCGCTCGACCATCGCCCTAGGCTAGGCGGCGTCCCGCTGTTCGGACACAGAGATCGGGTAGCCGAGCTCGCGCACCGCGCGACGAAAGGCTCGCTCGGAGGCCACGGGGACGACGACGTGTCGCTCACCCGCAAGCAGGCATAGCCGCCGCGTGCGGGCGTGATTGGCGACGAGCACCGCGAGGGCGGCATCGCGGCAGGCGATCAGTCGTGCCGCGCCACTGTCCTGGAGCCGCCCGAGGCGCTCCTCGATGTCGTCGAGCAGGCGCACCAGAGAGCTCGGGAGGGGAGCCTCAGCCCGCGCCGCGAGAAACTCCGACAGCTCGGCGAGTGAACCGCCCGCCTCCAGCGCGCGCAGGAGTCGCTCGGGGCTGAGCCGCCAGACCCTGTCTGCTGTCTGATCGGCGTAGCGGTCGAGCACGATCCGGTCGGCGGCGCTCAGCGAGTCCTCCGTGGACACGACCTCGAGCGTCGCGAGCGCCTTAAGCGCGGGTCGCAGCTCGAACCCGGGTGGCTCGTAGTCCGCGGCGATCCCGAGGCAGTAGGCGCCCAACGGGGTGAGGCGAACGTAGCGCAGCCCGTCGTAGCGGCTCAGGAACTCGAGACCGTCGGTGCCCCAGATCTGACGGAAATCCTCGCGCGCACCCGCCGGCGGGACGTGGGCGACATCGATCAGGCCGAGCGTCGCCGTGTACTCGAACAACACGCAGAGGGCGTAGCGCGCCTGCAATGTCTCCCACCCTCCATAGCCGGAGTACCCCAGGGTGCCGTAGCCGGGCTCGCAGATGTAGAGGCTCCACGCGTCGCGCGTCACTTCGAAGTCATGACCGGACGCACGCATGAAGCGAAACAGCTCATCGACCTCGATCCAGCTCCCGACCGGGCAGTCAGCGAGCGCGCCGGCGACCGCCTCGCGGCGCCTGGCGACGGCCGTGAGCCCGCGCTTGCCTTTGCCGGACTGGCCCTTGATCGCATCGACGCGGCTGAGCTCATCGAAGAGCCGCGTCTGCAGCCACCGCGCCCAGACGCGCCGCAGCACCGGCCCGGCCGGCTCACCGAGCGCGTCACGACCCGCGGTCGTCAAGCGTAGGCGCGTACCGCTGCGCTCCGCGAGCCCGGCTGCCTGGAGCAGCAGCGGCCACGCGAACGCCCTGATCGCCCCGACCTCCTCCTTGGCGGAGAAATCGCCTGCGTCGAGCACGTCCGTGACGGCCCGCACGGCCGCGCTGGTCGGACGGCTCGTCTTGTCGGTGACGGACACCTTCCCCGTGTCGATCAGCCTCAGAACCGCTGCGAGCTCGGCGTGCGCCG
>Ga0302325_10031278_pt1 | contig 10951 bp, 14 predicted proteins | sample Palsa_T0_2_FD_201948 | JGI IMG/M metagenome (GOLD analysis project Ga0302325, IMG submission 201948) | Peat permafrost microbial communities from Stordalen Mire near Abisko, Sweden - Palsa_T0_2 | ecosystem: Environmental > Terrestrial > Soil > Palsa > Peat permafrost | place: Sweden: Abisko... | reverse complement strand
TAAACGAACCCGAAGACGACGATCGACAGCACGGTGTACACCACGGAGGTGACGATGTGGTGAAGCGTGCTGTCGCGTGCGCCGGTGGTTTCTTGTGTGGCGGCCACTATGAAGCTCCTGTGAGGTGCAGTCCGACGAGGATGAGGTCGATCGCCTTGATGCCGGCGAACGGGACGATGATTCCGCCCAGACCGTAGATCAGCACGTTCTCCAGCAGCACGGCGTTCGCGCCGCGCGGCCGGTAGGTGACACCGCGCAAGGCCAGCGGGATCAGCGCGACGATGATCAGCGCATTGAAGATGATCGCCGACAGGATCGCGCTCTGCGGCGTGGCCAAGCGCATCACGTTGAGCGCCGCCATCGCCGGGTAGGCCACGGCGAACATCGCCGGCAGGATCGCGAAGTACTTCGCGACGTCGTTGGCGATCGAGAAGGTGGTGAGCGACCCGCGCGTCATGAGCAGCTGCTTGCCGATCTCGACGACCTCGATGAGCTTGGTCGGATCCGAGTCGAGGTCGACCATGTTGGCCGCCTCTTTGGCGGCCTGCGTTCCGCTGTTCATCGCGACGCCGACGTCGGCTTGCGCCAGCGCCGGAGCGTCGTTCGTCCCGTCGCCGGTCATCGCGACGAGCCGGCCTTCGGCCTGCTCGCGCTTGATCAGCGACATCTTGGTCTCGGGCGTCGCTTCGGCGAGGAAGTCGTCGACGCCGGCATCGCGCGCGATCGCCGCCGCGGTCAGCGGGTTGTCGCCGGTGATCATGACGGTGCGGATCCCCATGGCGCGCAGCCGGTCGAAACGGGCCCGCATGTTCGGCTTGAGGATGTCGCGCAATGCGATGCAGCCCAGGACGCGGCCGCGCTCGGCGAGCAGCAGCGGCGTGCCGCCGGCGCGCGCGATCTTCTCGACTTCTGCCGCCAGCACGTCCGTCACCACCGCGACGCCGCCGCCCGTGCTCGCGGTCTGGGTGACCCAGGCGCGAACCGCGTCAGGCGCGCCTTTGCGGATCTGCGAGCCGTCGGCGTAATCGACGCCCGACATGCGCGTATAGGCGCTGAACGGCACGAACGTCGAGCCGGGCGGCAGCGCCGCCTCCTCGCCGGTGGCGTTCGCTTGCCCACCGTCGCCCCGCGTGCTGGCCAGCAGCACGATCGACCGGCCCTCGGGCGTCTCATCGGCCAGCGACGCCAAGTACGCTGCGCGATAGGCGGCGGCGATGCCGACACCGGGAGCTGGGATGATCTCGGTGGCCTGGCGGTTACCGAGCGTGATCGTTCCGGTCTTGTCGAGCAGCAGCGTATCGACATCGCCGGCGGCCTCAACCGCGCGGCCCGACATCGCCAGGACGTTGCGCTGCAGGACGCGGTCCATCCCCGCGATCCCGATCGCGCTGAGCAAGCCGCCGATCGTGGTCGGGATGAGACAGACCAGCAGTGCGATCAGCACGACGACGCTGGGCGTCGCGCCGGCGTAGATCGAGAACGGTGCCAGCGTCGCGACGGCGATCACGAAGATGATCGTCAGCCCGGCGAGCAGGATCGACAGCGCGATTTCGTTGGGGGTCTTCTGGCGCTGCGCGCCTTCGACCAGCGAGATCATGCGGTCGAGGAACGTCTCGCCGGGATTGGCGCTGACGACGTAGACGATGCGGTCGGACAGCACGCGGGTGCCGCCGGTGACCGACGACCGGTCGCCGCCGGCCTCGCGGATGACGGGCGCCGACTCGCCGGTGATCGCCGACTCGTCGACCGTCGCCGCGCCTTCGACGATCTCGCCGTCGGTCGCGATGAGCTCGTTCGCCTCGGCCACGACACGATCGCCCCGGCGCAGCTGCGCCGCGGAGATGCGTTCCTCGTGCATCGGCTGCCCCGCGCCGCCAGAGACCAGGCGGCGCGCGGTCGTCTCGGTCTTGGTGCGCCGCAGGAAATCGGCTTGCGCTTTGCCGCGGCCTTCGGCCATCGCTTCGGCGAAGTTGGCGAACAGCACGGTGAACCACAGCCAGGCCGAGATCGCCAGATCGAACGACGCCTGGCCGTCGTGCGCGTCGCGGAAGGCGAAGAAGATCGAGACGAGCGCGCCGACTTCGACGACGAACATGACCGGGTTGCGCATCTGCACCCGCGGGTCGAGCTTGACGAACGACGCGCGAACCGCCGGCCAGAGAATCTCCGGATCGAGCAGCGAGCGTGCACGGGTAGCCATCAGAACGTCTTCCCTTGGAGGTTGAGCAGCTGTTCGACGATCGGCCCGAGCGCGTCGGCCGGGAAGAACGTCAGCGCGCCGACGATCAGGATCACCCCGATCAGCAGGACGACGAAGATCGACGACGTGGTCGAGAAGGTCCCGGCGGTTGTCGCGACGGCTTGCTTGCGCACGAGCGTGCCCGCCAAGGCCAGCACCGGGATCATGATCGCGATGCGGCCGAACAGCATCACGACGCCGGTCGAGATGTTCCACCACGTGTTGGTCCCGAGCCCCGCGAACGCCGAGCCGTTGTTGTTCACCGTCGACGTGTAGGCGTAGAGGATCTCGGAGAACCCGTGCGGTCCGGCGTTGTTGAGCGTCGCCAACCCCGCCGGCAGCACCGATGCGATACCAGCCGGGACGAGCGCGAAGACCGGCACCACCAGCGCGGCGAGAATCGCCAGCTGGACCTCTTTGCGCTCGATCTTCTTGCCGAGATACTCCGGGGTGCGGCCGACCATCAGGCCGGCGATGAACACGGTGAGGATCGCGTAGTAGATGATGCCGTAGAAGCCCGAGCCGACGCCGCCGAACACGACCTCGCCCATCTGCATGTTGAACAGCGGGACGAGGCCGCCCAGCGCCGTGAACGAGTCGTGCATCGCGTTGACCGCACCGCAGGACGTGTCGGTAGTCATCGTCGCGAACAGCGCCGACGCCGCGATGCCGAACCGGGCCTCTTTCCCTTCCATGTTGCCGCCCAGCACGCCGAGCGCGTGGACGGCGGGGTTCCCGGCCGCCTCCGACGAGTACGCGACGATGAACCCGGCGACGAACAGCGTCGACATCGCCGCGAACAGCGCCCAGCCTTGCCGCTGGTTCTTCACGTAACGCCCGAACGTGTACGTCAGCGCGCCGCCCAGCAAGAAGATGCAGACCAGCTCGATCAGGTTGCTCAGCGGCGTCGGGTTCTCCCAGGGCGACGCCGAGTTCGCGTTGACGAAGCCGCCGCCATTGGTGCCGAGCTCCTTGATGATCTCCATCGACGCCATCGGGCCTTGCGGAATCGACTGCTTGGCGCCCTCGAGCGTGGTCGCGGTCGAATACGCGTCGAAGTTCTGCGGCACGCCCTGCCAGATCAACAGCAACGATCCGACGACCGCGATCGGCAGCAGCACGTAGAGGCACGTGCGGGTGAGATCGACCCAGAAGTTGCCGATCGTGGTCATCTGCCGGCGCGCGAGCGCACGCATGAGCGCGATCGCGATCGCGATCGCGGTCGCCGCCGAGACGAACATGTGCCAGCCGAGCCCGGCCATCTGCGACAGATAACTCATCGTCGACTCGCCGCTGTAGAACTGCCAGTTGGTGTTCGTCATGAACGAGATGGCGGTGTTCCAGGCAAGGTCGGGCGCGAGGTTGCCGAAGCCCTGGGGGTTGAGCGGCAAGAACGCCTGCAGCCGCAGCAGAGCGTAGAGATACGCGAAACTGACCAGCGAGAAAGCGACGACCGAGAAGGCGTAGCCCTTCCAGCCCATCTCCCGCGACGCATCGATGCGGGCGATGCGATAGATCACTCGCTCCACCGGCCCGAGCACCGGCGTCAAGAACACGCGCTCGCCTTCGAAGACGCGAGCCATGTACGCGCCGACCGGTTTCACCAGCAGGCACACGAGCGCAAAGACGAGAGCGGCTTGCAACCACCCGACGATCGTCATTCCAGTGCCTCCTCTAGAAGTGTTCGGGACGCAGCATCGCGTACGTCAGATACGCGAGCGCGGCGACGGCCAGCAACAGGCCGATGATCAGATCGAGGTTCATATTTTCTCGCAGCCGATCACGTAGCGGTCGAGCAGCCAGAACGAAATCGCGGTCAGCACCACCAGGCCCAGCTCGACCAGGTAGAGGTTCATCGTTTCGTCTCCGACGGAATGCGGGCCGCGATCCGCTCGGTAGCGAGCGAAACGAACGGGCAGAGGGCCGCCAGGGCGAGGATCCACAACATCCCGTCCATGCTATTCCTCCCAGCCGGTGACCGGTATCCGCCTTCCGGCCGATCCGTTCGGCCTAGCCGTCGCCAGCGTTCATGAGCGCGTCGCGGCGCACGCCGTGCCAGGCGGCGCGCGTGAGCGAGAAGAGCAGCACGTCGACGTGGCGGCCGCGGATCATCGCGCCGCTCCGCAGCATGCGCTCCTCGCGGAAGCCGGTGCGGTCGAGCACGTAGCGCGACGCCGTGTTGGCGGGGACGATGCAGGCCTGGATCTCGTCGAGCTCGCCGGCGCCGAACGCTTCGTCGATCACCGCGCGCAGCGCCTCGGTGGCGTACCCGTTGCCGCGCGCGGCGGGCATGAGGCTGTAGCCGACCTCGCCGACGCGCGGCGTGCGATCGTTGACGCGCAGCGAGATCCAACCCAGCGGGGCCACCGGCGAGCCCGCTTTGAGCAGCCATTCGAAGCGCCCGGTCGCGTTCGGCCGCAAGGCTTTGGGCCGCGCGCGCACCTGCCGTTCGAACTCCTCGGGACGCACTCGCGGGATGTCCTGGTACTTGCGCAGATCCGGCGCGTTGAGCACCTCCCACAGCTCGCGCGCGTTGCGCCCGTCGACCGGCACGAGCTCGACGCGCTCGCCGTACAGCGTCTTCATCGGGCGAGCGCCGCATCGGTGAAGCCGCGCACCAGCCGGCCGCCGTTCTCGTCGGCCGTCGTCTCGAAGCTCACCGCGTCACCGGGGCGCGCGAGCAGCACGTCGGGACCGTCGGGATCGACGATCGTGTACACGCCGCGCCGGCCGCGCAGGGTGAACCACGCGCGCCCAGCGGCGTACGCGAAGCGGTCGATCGTTCCGCTGATCCGCGGCGACGCGCCGCCGGCGGTCTTGTCGCCCAGGAAAGCGCGGTACGAAGCGAAGGCGTCCTGCGCCGGCGACGACGCACCGGTGTTGCCCACGACCACGTGACCGCCGGCCGCCTGCACCAGCGCCAGCGTTTGGAACTTCCCGTTGTCGGCGACGGCCGGCACCACCCACGTATTCTGCCCGAACAGCGCATGGGGCGCTAGCCGGCGCACTTCTTCCGAATCCGCTGGCAGATCTGGTCGTGCGCCAGTCGCTTGCGAATCGAGGCCCGTCGGCGCGTACAGCGGACACATCGGCTCACGTTGTTCCTGGGAACCGGGAAAAAATCCCGGATATTCAGGCCGCGAGCAAAGGGGGCCGCGACCATCGATCTCCGCGGCGAAACGGCCATGCAATACGACATTCCTGGTCGTCCGCCTGGGTTCACTGGAATCCTAGACGGCACTAGCCATAACATGCTAGACTAGCGCAGTTATGGCTAGCGCCTCGTCGCGCCTGCGGCGTTTGAGATTACGTCCAAGGACCCCTCATTTCGCATCCCGGGGGACACGACGCGAGGTTCCTGGAACCGTGGCATCTATGATTCAGGCGCTCGGAGCCGCCTTGGGGTGGCCGCAAGACGGCCTATACAGCGCGGGGGTCGAGCCCTTCTACGTCGTCGGGCGTCCGGGGTTCATCGGCGCCTTCGGCCAGTGGCTCGATATTTTCACGCCGCTAAATTGGAACTACTCGGTCTACTTCTCCGAGTCCCAAGCAATGGCAGACACCTTTTACCTGGATTGGTACATGGTGGGCCAGGATCTGACCAACGCGACCTTCGCGTATCAGAAATCGCTCAAGGGTGACGCGACAACAACGTCGTGAGCTAGCGCGCCAACAAGCGGCGCAGGCGGTCCCGGGCTATTCGGTAACCACAACAGCGACCTCATTCGCGGGACCTCTCCCTCCGCCAGAGGTGTTAGAGGCATACGAGCGGATCGTCCCGGGCTCGGCAGCGCGCATATTCGACGCGTTCCCCGCGCAATCGCAGCACCGCCGCCGGATGGAGCGAATCCTCGTTGTGTCCGACGCGGTGCGCTCACTGCTTGGCGTTCTCGTTGGAGGCGGCCTGAGTGTGTATATCATCTATACAGGCGCTCAGCTCTTACTCGCCGGACACGATGTCTCAGGGTTCGGCGCTATTGGGACGGCAATTGCCATGGCCGGTGGAACGTTCTTAGTAAGAACGCGCATTCAGTCGACGGAACGAATGGCGCATCAGGCCCGGCTCGGACGAGATTCTGAAGTCCCGTAAGCCGCGTCAAGTTACGCAGAAATGTCGGGAGCAGAGCGAGGCCCCGGAGCGTCCAATGCCGATCTGTCAGTCCCGCCGCCTTAAATAGGGGATCGCCCTGACGTGCCGACAGTGTGCGCCGTCTGCGACTACGCCATAGCTCGCGTCTTGAGATAGCCCACCATCCGCTCGACGTCCTCCTGAATCGCGCCCTTGCTCAGGTCAAACGCTTGAATATCGGCCAACTCTATCGGGATCCGAACGTCCTCGATCAGCACTGGAATGACATTGCTGATCCCCCCTGTTCCAAACGCCTGGAGACGTATCGCCTCACGAATCTCAAAACGAACCCATTCGGAAGCCAGGGACTTTGCGCTTAAGAGGATCAAAACGAATCCGTCGTCGGCAGCCTCCTTGATCCGCAATCGTACGGCTCGGTCGATAGTCTCGCCGGGGTCAATATGGCCATCTAGTACGCTAAAGTCATGCGTTCGCAAGACTCGGGCAATCTCTGTCGCGATGGCTAGGTCGGCATGATGATAGGAAATGAATACAGTGGCCCGCTTTGCAAGAGCACGAAGGGTATTGAGTTGGGACTCAGCGGTACCTGCAAGGTCAACCTTTGCAAAGACATTCTTCGAGCGGGAAGTGATGATTTCGACCTCGCGTTGTACCCACCGTGACACGCGTGAGTGTTCACTCTCACACAACAAGAACCACTCCCGGGCCTCAATTTCGCGGCGAATTAGATCGTCGAGCTCTGAGTTGTCTCCCATGCACTTTAGAAAAAACATGAGCGGATGGTGACCCATCGTCTCCAGCTCATTGCGCAGCTGTCGAACCTTATAGTAGTCCCTATGCGAATGGGATAGGAAGATCCAAGCGCCGCCAAGGCTGGAAGGCATGCTCCCAGAAATGCCGGCTTTAGACCCTTGCGGAAAGAGCCGACGGAAGATGTTCATTCTCTGGACACCATATACCGTGATGGACAAACCCTCTTGCGGGTTCCCGGAGACGGTGCCCGATCGAGCGATGCCGCGCCGGAGTTACTCGACGGACGCGATGGCGACGTTGACGGGCCGTGGTTCGTGCGTGATAAAGTTCTTTCGCCAGCTACCAATCGAACATGCATCGAATCCAAGTGCATCGCGTAAGCGGAGATTCTAGCGCCGTAACGAGCCGTTCGAGAAATCGCGAACGACACTCGTTCCGTCAGCGTCGCGATAGGCAACTTTGAATGTCACGTGGTCACCGGGGCGTGCGAGCAGCTCGCCCGCACTTAGACCAGCGAGGATTGAAAATATCTGCTGTTCGCCTCGTATCGTGAATAGGATACGATTGGCAACAACGGCGACACGATCAAGTGTACCGGTCGTAAGTGTGAGGGCGCCTGCCGACCGACCAGCTCGAAGCTCGTCTTCGTACGTCGTGAACGCGTCCTGAACCGGGAAAGGCGACGAGGGGTTTCCAACAACCACATGTCCCCCAGCTGGATCTACTAGAGCGAGCGTCTGAAACTTCCCGTTATCAGCGACCGCCGGTACGACCCAGACACCTTTAGAAGCCTTCTGCCCGAGCAGCGCGTACAATATCGGTTGGGTCGGCACCAGCCGGCCTTGCTTGACGATCGGGTTCCCCCCGACGGCGTCCTCGGCGGCCGCTGAGTTGTACTCGCCGCCGCTCGATGTGTAGTAGACCATCGCGCCGGTGCGGCTGTCGGTGTAGGTGAAGCCGGTCATCGAGGCGTCAGTCCGGTTGGGCGACGTGTGGTCGACGAACCAGACGAACCGGCCGTCGGCGAGCAGCACCCCGAACACCTCGTCGCGCGCCGGCAGGTGCACGTCGCGCTTGGTGATCTGCGCGTTCCACCAACCGTGCACGTAACGGCCGAACCAGTCGTTGTACTCGAGCACCAGGTCGGGCGGGTAGACGCGGCTCACCCAGGCAGGTAGCCGATCGAACTGGTCGCGTGGGATGCGTTCCATCGCGCCGGTGGCGGGATCGACGATGACGACCGCGGTGACGCGCTCGCCGCTCCAGCCGATCGTCGGCCGGCCGAGCGTGACGAGGTAACGCGGATCACCGTGGGAGTCGATCTGCAGCGTCTCCTCCAGCAACAGCTCGTTGCCGTAGCGCAGCCAGACGTGCCGGCGCAGGTTGTCGTTGAACAGCGCCGACGGAACGTAGCGCAGCGGCGTGCGGGCGCGCAACTCGGCCGGCGCGTCGGGGTTCTCCGCATCGACGATCACGATCCCGGGCGAGGTGTGGCGCGCGAGCCATTGTATCGCGCCCTGGAAGTCGAGCGGCGCGACCCAGACCAGCCGTCCGCCGTCGGACTGCACGTTGTATGCGCCCACCCGATAGTAGGCGCCGAGCTGTCCGACGACTTTCTCGCCGGCGAAGATCGCCGACTCTTCGGGGACGACGCGGACGTGGCGCGGATCGGTCGCCGGCGCGCCGCTGGGTGAGGTCGTCGCTCCGGTCAGATCGCGCAAGCCGCTCGCATCGACGATCGGCGCGATAGCGAGCACGAGCGCGAACGCGCCCAGCACGCCGACGGCGAGCCCGAGCGGCCAGACCGGCGTGCGGCGCAGCGAGACGATGCGGCGCGACACCACCATCGTTCGCGCGGCGGCGAGCGAGGTGATGAGCACGTTGGGGACGAGCGTGATCAGCAGCAGCGCGAACGCTTGCGGAAAGACCAGCGGCGGCAGGACGACATAGCACATCACACCGACGAGCGGAACCCCGACCGCCAGGCGCTGCAGTTGCCCGCGCCACCACCCGCGCCCGAAGTCCAGATTGATCAGCCCGAGCGAGAGAAAAGCCGTAGCGAGAAGCCAGATCACGCTTGGCCGCCCTACGGCGCCCCCACGCCGGGCGCCTCCTGCCGCGCGACGGCGCGAGCCGGCCGGGGCAGCCCCTTGCCGTCGCGCCTGGAGAGCGTGATCGGCGGGCGGAGGTTCCGATGCTGGTCCAATACAGCGGGACGGTCACCACGCCGCCCGTGTTCTTCTTCTCGAAGCACTCGCACCGCGTCCACGAACAGTTCGACGTCCGCGCCGACGACGGGTCGACCTTCCGCGTGGTCGACAACGTCTCGATCGCGCCGCGCGTGCCCGCTCATCCGGGCGACCACGTGTCCGTACAAGGTGATCTGCTGCACGTTCGCGGCCAGCCGCCGATCGTGCACTGGACGCATCACGATCCCGGCCACCGTCATCCCGACGGGTTCGTCGAGCTCGGCGGCCGGTTCTACGCGTGAGGAGGCTCGTGCCCGGGTACCGACCCAGAGTGGACACGACTCGGAACTGGTCGGTGGTGTCGGATGCGCTGCACGACGCATGCACGGTGCGGCTAGCGGTCCGTCGCTTTCTCGAGGCGTCTGCCGACCTCGGGTGCTCCGACCTCGACGCCGCCGAGCTGATCGTCGGCGAGCTGATCGCGAACGTCGTGCGCCACGGCGCGCCGCCGTTCGGCGTCTGCGTCGACTGGAACGACGACATCCCGATGCTGTACGTGAGCGATCGTGGGCGTTTGCACAAGCCGCTGATCTACCTTGTGCCCGACCAACTAGACGAAGGCGGACGCGGCTTGCTGTTGGTGCGCGCGCTCGCTGGGGGCAAAGTGATCGTTTCACCGCGCAACAACCAACAGGCCGGCACGCGAGTCGCCGTGGCGCTCCCCGTTCACCGCAGTCGCGCCGCGTGAGCCGAGCGCGCGCAGGGCGAGGCGCCGCCTCGCCCTGCGCGCCGGCGCGTCAGCGCCGCGTCTTCTTGGCGGCGGCTTTCTTGCGCGCGGGCGCGGCCGATTTCTTGGCAGCCGGCGCGGCCTTGCGGGCCGGCGACTTCTTCGCCGCCGTCTTCTTCGCCGCGGTCTTCTTCGCCGGCGACTTCTTAGCGCCGCGCTTCGCGGTGCCGACGGCCTCCTTGAGGCTGCGCCCGGCGATGAACTTGAGGACGCGTTTGGCCGGAACGTTGACCGGCTCGCCGGTCTGCGGGTTCCTGGCGACGCGCGCGGCTCGGTCCCGAATCTTGAACTGACCGAAGGGCGTCAGTTGCACCTTGTCGCCCGATCTGAGCACTTGGGTGATTCGGTCCAGCATCGCTTCGACCAGCTCGGTTACCTGCCGTCGCGGAAGCTCGAAATCGTCGGCAAGCTCTCTGGCCAGCTCGTTCTTGGTCATGGGTTCCTTTCGTGTGCGGGCGGCTCACGTGAGCCGCATCGGCGACCATATACGCCGAAAAGTGCATATTTCCGGCCATTTTCGCGAGAAAGAGCTCGCCGGGCGGCGGATGCCGCCGCCCAGCGCGGAATGGCGGCGTGATGCGCTATTCCCGTCGGAGCGTTACCCTCTTCCTGGCGCTGGTCACGACGTTGCTCGGAGAGTTCTTCCTGCTCGTGTGGCGCGTGCAGGGGCGGCCCGTCCTCGCCGTCCTCGCGGTGGCGCTGTTCGCCGTCGCGGTGGCGCTGTGGATCGTGGTCGTCGCGCGCGTGCGCCGCGGCCGCATGCGCTAAACGCGCGCGGCCGGTGTCTTATTTCTTGCGCTGCGCGAGCTCGACGCCGAGCGGGGCGAAACCGCTCGCCGTCATCGACGACGTCTGCGGAGCGGCGGCAGCAGCTGCTGCGGCAGCGGCGGCGG
>Ga0302325_10031275_pt1 | contig 10952 bp, 9 predicted proteins | sample Palsa_T0_2_FD_201948 | JGI IMG/M metagenome (GOLD analysis project Ga0302325, IMG submission 201948) | Peat permafrost microbial communities from Stordalen Mire near Abisko, Sweden - Palsa_T0_2 | ecosystem: Environmental > Terrestrial > Soil > Palsa > Peat permafrost | place: Sweden: Abisko... | reverse complement strand
ACGACCCTGTCGACGAGCACCCCCATCGCGAACGACGCCGCGACTGTCGTGACGAACGCCGGCCAGTAGCCGACTCCCGCGTTCATCATGGCCCACGCGGCGTACGTGGAGCACAAGGCGAGCTCGCCCTGCGCGAAGTTCACGAGGTGCGTGACCCGGTAGATCATGACGATGGCGAGCGCGAGGCTGGCGTAAATGGCCCCGTTGGCGAGGCCAGTGATCACCTGGTGCAGCAGCGCTTCCATCTCGCGCTACCCGGGGTAGCCCAGGTACTAGTACCCCAGGTACGCACGCCGGAGGGACTCATCTCCGCGGAGTATGCCGGGGGGGCCGGACATGACCACACGACCCGTCTCGAACAGGTAGACGCGGTCCGCCAGGTCGAGCGCGATCGCTGCATTTTGCTCGACCAGGAGAATGCCGACCTTCTCGCCAGTGTTGATGTCGCGCACGATTCTGTAAAGTTCTTCCACCACCAAAGGCGCGAGACCGAACGACGGTTCGTCGAGGAGCATGAGCTTCGGGCTCGCCATGAGCGCGCGCCCGATCGCCAGCATCTGCTGCTCGCCCCCGGACAGGGTGCCCGCTTGCTGGCGGCGTCGCTCGGCCAGGCGCGGGAAGTATCGATAGACCCGCTCGAAGACGGCGTGGACGTCGCCCCGATCGCGGCGCGCGTAGGCGCCGAGGCGGAGGTTCTCTTCCGTGCTGAGGTTGGAGAAAGTGCCCCGCCCTTCGGGCACGTGCGTCACGCCGAGGCGGGCGACTTCTTCCGTCGCCAGCCGATCGATTCGCTCACCCTCGAAGAAGATGTTCCCCTCGCGCGCCACCATGCCGCAGATCGCGCGAAGCAGCGTCGTCTTGCCCGCGCCGTTCGCGCCGAGCACCACGCTGACGCTCCCGGCGGCGACCTCGAGATCGACGCCGTAGAGTGCTTGGCTGTGGCCGTAGGTGGCGCTCACCCCCTCCAGCCTGAGAAGGCTCATGCGCCGGTCCCAAGGTAGGCGCGGATCACGTCGGGGTCGTTCTTGACGTCGGCGGGTGGGCCGTCTGCGATGCGGCGTCCGAAGTCCAGAACGACGACCTTGTCGGACACGGCCATGACCATGTTCATGTGGTGCTCGACGAGCAAGATCGTCAGACCCATGCGCTTCTTGAGAGAACCGAGCAACGTCGTCAGCTCGTCTATCTCGGTATGGTTGAGCCCCGCGACCGGCTCGTCGAGCATCAGCAAGCGTGGTCTCGCCACGAGCGCGCGAGCGAGTTCGACACGCTTGCGGGTGCCGAACGGGAGATCCCCCGCGCGAAGGTCCGCGACGTTCTCCAGACCGAGCTCGCCGATCCATTCGCGCGCGCTGTCTTCGAGCGCAAGCTCACCGCGCCTCACCGACGCGCGTCCTCGAAGAATCCGGGCCGACCCCTCCCGCGCGCTCCGAGGATCACGTTGTCGGTCACGGTGAGGGTGTCGAAGAGCGCCACGTTCTGGAAGGTGCGGGCGATGCCGAGCGCCGAAATGTCGTGACGTGCGCGCGAAAGGAGGGAGACCCCTTCGAAGAGAATGTCGCCGCCGTGCACGGGGTACAGGCGGCTGATGCAATTGAAGAGAGTCGTCTTTCCTGCGCCGTTCGGCCCGATGAGGCCCACGATCTGGCCTTCTTCGACCTCGAAGCTCACGCCGTCGAGCGCCGTGACGCCGCCGAACCGGACACGCACGTCCCGACAACTCAGCATGCAGAGGCGGGATGGTAAGCCCTTTTCAGTAAACCGCGGGTACGTACATCTCGCGGGGAATCGGGCCCCGCAGGTAGTTGGTGTTGTGCACGCGCTCGGGCAACGTCACGCTCGCGTGCGCGATTTCTCGGTAGGGAATCTGCGAGAGCAGGTGATGAATGCAGTTGAGGCGCGCTCGCTTCTTGTCGTCGGCCTCGACGATCCACCACGGCGCCTCCGGGATGTGCGTGCGATCGAGCATGGCCTCCTTGGCCTTGGTGTATTGCTCCCAGCGGCGGCGACTCTCGAGGTCCATCGGGCTCAGCTTCCACTGCTTGAGCGGGTCGCGGATGCGCATGATGAATCGCATGTGCTGTTCGTCGTCGGTGATCGAAAACCAATATTTGATGAGGACGATGCCCGCGCCGACGAGCATCCGTTCGAAACCCGGGACCGTGCGGAAGAACTCCTCGCACTCGGCCTCCGTGCAGAAGCCCATGACGTGTTCGATGCCCGCGCGGTTGTACCAGCTGCGATCGAAGAGGACGATCTCGCCGGCCGCGGGAAGATGGGAGACGTACCTCTGGAAGTACCACTGTGTTCTCTCGCGCTCGTTCGGCGCCGGCAGGGCCGCGACGCGGCAAACGCGCGGGTTCAAGCGCTGCGTGATGCGCTTGATGACGCTGCCTTTGCCGGCGGCGTCGCGCCCCTCGAAGATGACCACGAGCTTCAGCTTCTCGTGGACGACCCAGTCTTGCAGTTTCACCAGTTCGCCCTGGAGCCGAAAGAGCTCTCCGAAGTAGCGCTCGCGCTCGGGGGTCAGGACGGGGAGCTTCCCCGAGAGTGCGGCGAGGCTGTCGTCGTCGGCCGACATCTCCAGCTCCTCATCGAAGCTGTCTTGGACCTCGTCGCGAAGTCGGTCGCGAATGGTGCTCTTTTCCATCTTTCCCTCGGGAGGGGGCAGCCTAACCGATGATCCGCCGGTGGGAGACGGTGGAGTGGTGTCGTCTCTCTGGCAAGAGTTCGTCACCACATCGTAACAGACTCTTCAGCACCTTCGCTGTAGGAGGAAGCCAAGGATTCCAATGGCGACGACCCTCCCTGACGAGAAGATATTTGCATCGAAGCTGGGCCCGAAGCTCGACAAGAAGCCTCACAAGGCCGGAATCGCGATCTTCCTAGGCGTGCTCGCGCTTGGCCTTACCTACGTCGCGTCCGAGCTCATCGGCGACCTCGCGCGCGCACCGCATGGCGCGCTGTTTCCCTACATCCTGCTGGGGATCGCGCTCCTCATCGCGCTGGCCTTCGAGTTCGTGAACGGCTTTCACGACACCGCAAACGCCGTGGCGACGGTCATCTACACCCACTCGCTCGAGCCGAACATCGCGGTCATGTGGTCGGGCACGTGGAATTTCCTCGGCGTGCTCGTTTCGTCGGGCGCCGTCGCATTTGGCATCGTCTCGCTCTTGCCGGTCGAGCTCATCTTGCAGGTGGGGAACGGGGCCGGGTTCGCGATGGTCTTCGCGCTCCTCGCCGCCGCCATCGTCTGGAATCTGGGGACGTGGTGGTTCGGTCTGCCGTCGTCCAGCTCTCACACGCTCATCGGGTCGATTCTGGGAGTTGGAATCGCCAACCAGATGATGGCGAGCAAGGGCGCCGCGACCAGCGGCGTTGACTGGGCGCAGGCCGGCAACGTGGGCAAGTCGCTTCTCCTGTCGCCGCTCGTCGGCTTCGTCTTCGCCGCGCTGCTCCTTCTCATCTGCAAGCGTGTCATCCCGGACAAGCGCCTGTACACGGCGCCCGAGGGCACGAAGCCGCCCCCCTTCTGGATCCGGTGCCTGCTCCTGCTCACGTGCACGGGCGTGAGTTTCGCCCACGGATCGAACGACGGACAGAAGGGGATGGGGCTCATCATGCTCATCCTCATCGGAACCGTTCCGACCGCGTACGCGCTGAACCACGCTCTCCCCGCCTCGTACACGCAGGACTTCGTGGCCGTCTCGGGGCAGTCCGTCGAGACGCTCGGCCACTACAGCACGGAGGCGACCTTCGACGGCGATGCGCGGGCCCAGGTCGCGACCTTCGTGCGAAGCCGCACCCTCGAACCGGCCACCGTTCCCGCGCTTGCGCGCTTCGTGAAGGACATCGCGAACGACATGTCGCGGTTCGGGGAGCTCAAGCACGTTCCGGTCGAGCAGACGCGCAACTTCAGGAACGACCTTTACCTCGTCGGCGAGGCCATCCACCTGATCGAGAAGACCGGACAGCCTGCCGTCACCGCGGCGGACATGGCCGTCTTGAAGAACTACAAGAAACACATCGACCAGGCGACCCGGTTCATCCCGAGCTGGGTGAAGGTGGCCGTTGCCATTGCTCTGGGCCTGGGCACGATGGTCGGATGGAAGCGGATCGTCGTCACGGTGGGCGAGAAGATCGGAAAGGACCACCTCACGTACGCCCAGGGAGCCGCCGCGGAGATCACGGCGATGGTGACCATCGGCGCAGCCGACGTCATGGGTCTGCCCGTCAGTACGACGCATGTGCTTTCTTCCGGCGTCGCCGGAACGATGGCGGCGAATCGAACCGGCTTGCAATGGGAGACGGTGCGAAACCTCGGCATGGCGTGGGTGCTGACGCTGCCGGTATCCATCCTCCTGTCCGGCACGTTCTTCTGGGCATTCAGCAAGATTGGTGGCTGATCGCAGGCGCTGCCGAGGGCGCTAGAAGACCCGGGGCCCCGCGCCTCTCACTTTGCGGGCATGTTTTTCGTGCCGTGGCATCATGTTCGTCGTGCCTCGGACGACGTGCGTTGCGGGCTTGCTGGTTGCCGTCGCGCCGGCCGTCGTTGCGTGCGTCTTGACGAGCTGCGGGTCGTCAGGAGCTGCGGAGGCCCCGGCCGACGGCGGCAACGACGCGACGATGACGGGAGATGCGCCGGTGTCCGGTGAAGGCGGCGCGACGACCGACGGCGGCAACACACATGCCGCGAAGTTCCCGGTCAAGAACGTCGTCTTCATGGTGAAGGAAAATCGAACCTTCGACGTCTACTTCGGCAAGTTCCCGGGGGCGAACGGCGCCACGACGGGCACGATCTGCGATGGGGGCGCCGTGCCTCTGCAGCCGCTGCTCGATCGCTCGTCGCCGGACATCACGCACGCGTGGGCTGCGGCGCTCGCGTCGTACAACGACGGTGGGATGAACTGCTTCGATACGATCACGCCCGCGCAATACCCGAGCGGGGGGCCCCTTGGCTACCAGGTGGCCGACGAGGCGGACATTCCCAACTACTGGCTTCTCGCGAAGACCTTCGTGCTGTCGGACAACTTCTACTCGAGCCTTCACGGTCCGAGTTTCCCAAATCACCTTTACACGATCGCCGCCACGAGCGGCGGGGTCACCGACAATCCCAACACCGCGAGCCCCAAGCTACCGGACGCGCCCCAGGTGGCCGGCTGCAACTCGTCGACCACCTGCTCCGAGCCAGGCGAGGCGGGGCTGGAGCCCGAAGACGTCACGCCCTACAAGGTCACGACGGGCATCTGGGGGTGCGACGCGGACCCCAAGGTGCGGGTACCGATACTCGACGAGGAAGGGGAGGTGGAGGACATCTATCCTTGCCTCGACTTCAAGACGCTGGGCGACGAGCTCACCGCGGCCGGCGTGAGCTGGAAGATGTACGCCCCCGTCGAGGGCGCCTACGACGGCGGCTTCCAGGGTTCGGGCGGATACATCTGGACGGTGTACGACGCCATTCGTCACATGCGCGATAGCCCCGAGTGGGCGACGCACATCGTGCCGATAGACGATTTCGTCATCGACGCCAAAGCGGGCAATCTTCCCGCGGTCTCCTGGCTCTCGACGCCCACGCCCGTCAGCGAGCATACCCCCGCCAGCGTGTGCACCGGCGAGAACTGGTCGGTGAGCGTTCTGCAGGCCATCGCCGCCGGCCCCCAATGGAACACGAGCGCGACGTTTGTCACATGGGACGACTTCGGCGGCTTTTACGACCACGTGCCCCCGACGCAAGTCGACGTCTACGGCTTTGGCTTCCGCGTTCCACTTCTCGTCGTGTCTCCCTTCGCCAAAGGCGGCAGCATCGACCACACACGAGCCGAGTTCAGCTCGGTGCTCAAGTTCATCGAGAGCGACTTCGATCTGCCACCGCTCACCGCGCGTGACACGAACGCGGCCGACATGACGCAGGACTTCGACTTCACGACGACCAAGCCCATCGCCCTGCCGACCATGCAGCAGCGCGCGACGAGCCCGAACGCCGACGCCGGGTGCGGGACTTACTGACCCGAGCGAGGCTCGCGTACCGACCTGCCGCCGGGGCTTTGCTATGGTCCGCCCGTGAGAAACCTGATGCCACTTGCGGCGATCGCCTTTGCGACGGCGTGCACCACGCCTGCGGCAACGTCGAACCCCGCCGCGCCGGCGACCACCGCGCCGGCTCCGGCTCCGATGCCCTCCGTCGCCAAGTCGAGTGCGCCATCGAGCTCGAGTGCCGTCGACGCGCCCGACCCCACCCAGGACGATCTCGTCGGCAAGGCTGCCCCCGACTTCAAGGCAACCGCACAGGACGGATCGGCGGTTCACCTCGCCGCGCTGAAAGGCAAGAGGGTCGTCCTCTATTTCTATCCGAAAGACGAGACGGCCGGCTGCACCAAGGAAGCGTGTTCCTTCCGCGATGCCTGGGACGAGCTATCGAAGACGGGCGCCGTCCTGGTCGGCATTTCGGCCGACACCGCCGGTTCGCACAAGGACTTCGCCGCGCACTACAAGCTTCCGTTCTTGCTCGTGAGCGACCCCGACGGCACGATCGCCAGCGACTACGGCGTTCCCTTCGCGGGCCACCACTCGCGGCAGACGGTGGTCGTGGGCGCCGACGGCAAGGTCAAAAGGGTGTACCGGAAGGTCGACGTCTCGGTCCACGCCGCGCAGATCCTGGATGCTCTGAAGAGCTCGTGACGAGGGGCGGGGGCGCCCTACCGTTTCGCGCGCCTGAGCTCGCGGATAGCATGGGCCGTAGGGCGCCATGTTCTCCTGCTATGGTCGGATAGCGGCGGGCGCCGCCTGCCTCGTGGCGTGCTCGGGCGCGGCCGCGGACGATGGCAGATCGCCGCTTGGGGCCGACGCGGCCGGCGACGCGAGGACCGACCTCGACGCCGCCGAGGATGCGGGCGAGGAGGACCTCGGGTGCTCCGTCCCGGGGTGCACCGGGGTCTGCGCGCTGCGCCGCTGCCTCGTGACGATCGCGCAGAGCTCCTCGCCCGCGGCGATCGCGCTCGGCCCGGCGAGTGTCTACTTCACGAGCTGCGTGCAGGGCGCGGGCGACGGCGGGTTGGTCCTCGGCGTGGGAATCGGCGGTGGCTCACCCACCACGCTCGCGTCCGGTCCGGGCTGCCCGGTGAGCCTGGCCGCTGGCGCGTCGAGCCTCTTCGTGGCGGGGCTCGACTTCGGCGGCATCGCGAGCGTGCCCCTGGCCGGGGGAACCGCGACGACCCTCGCCTCGGGTGATGCCGCCCCGATCGGCCTCGCGATCGATGGGGCGAGCGTCTACTGGACGAGCTCGGACCTCGCGGTGCGCAAGGTGCCGATCGGAGGCGGGCCGACGACGGTGCTCGCGTCCTGCCAGAAGAGCTGCACGCCGCCCGTCGTCGACGGGACGAACGTCTACTGGGGCGACCCGAGCGCTGGCGTCGTCGAGAGCGTGCCACTCGGGGGCGGCGCCACGGCGACGGTGACCTCGGCGGCTGCCGTGACGGCCCTGGCGATCCACGCCGGCGTTCTGTATCTCGCCTCCGGGTACCTCCTCATGCGGGTGCCGGTGAGCGGCGGCCCCGCGGCCACGCTCTCCACGGCGGCAGGCGCCCCCGTCGGAGCCGTCGTGGCCGACGACGCGAACGTCTACTTCACGAGCTATGCCGACGTGTGGAGAGTGCCGCTCTCGGGCGGAGTTCCCCTGGCGATCGCCTCGAGCCAGGGCGCGCCGCTGGCTCTTGCTCTGGACGCGACGAGTCTCTACTGGGTCGACGACGCCGGCGGGTCACCCGGGGGCCAGGTGATCAAGCTCACGCCGAAGTGACGCGGCCCCGCAAAGGCGGGCAACTCACTGGAAGATGACGGCGAGGAGCACCTGAGACGATGGCCAGTTGGAGAGCACGAGAGGCACCGAGACCTTGTCCGGATCTTCCGACCCCGCCGTGAACGTCATGGGAATGAAGGCCGGCGCCGTCGCCTGCATATAGACGTCGGTGAACGCGATGAACGGCGCGCTGGCGACGAGCCCCAGCGTCGACGTGGTGGTGCCATTGTGGTCCTCCAGGAAGAGACCGACCGTCCCGCCGATCAGGTTCCCCGTGGTCGTGGGCGCCCCCGCCGCCTGAGCCGAGAGCGTCTCGCTGCCGTTTACCTGCAAGCTCGCCCCGAGATCGCTCCGGAAGGCACCGCCGTACCAGCGCACGAGGACCGTGGAGGCGTTCGAGGTCTTCGTCGCCATGCCCGTCGTCATGGAGGCGATCTCCCCGCCGATGCCGCTGCCATCGTTGGCGTTCGCCGGGGCGAGGAGGCGAACGAGGCGGTTGGTGCGCTTGAAGGGGGTGAAGTACTGGTACCCGAGGAGGGTTCCGTCGGCGGCGTAGCCCGCGAACTCGTAAAGGACGTTGCGGCTCACCGTGGCCATGAAGTGTCCGCTCATCGCGCCGCCGTCCAGTCCGTTCGCGTCCGGCATGATGGTCTGGTCCGGCGGCCCGAGCGCCCGCGGCGTGGTCACCTTGCGAATCTCGATCTTTCCCGTGACGGGCGTGTTGTCCGCGAACGTCTCCCCGAGGCCCTCGATCGTGACGGGATCGTCCCCGCACTGGACGTCGGTGTACTGGGGCTCCTGGCCGTTGTTGAGGTACTTGTAGACCTGGATGAACGTGCCCTTCGATGCCGCGACCGCGAAGTGGTCCTGATTGACGAACGTGTACTGGGTCAGGGTGCAGCCGGGCCCCCCGTCGTCGGCTCCCGCGTCGCCCGTCTCTCCTCCGGCACTTCCTCCGTCCGCCGCAACGGAACACATGCCCGACAGCTGCGTGACCGGGGCGGCAGGCGTGCTGCCACCATCCGCCGTCTCAGCGAAGGCGCAAATCGACGTGCCCGTGGCATGATGCGGGCAGAGATCGAGGTCGTGCTGGGACGAGAGGCTGAGCGTCGGGACGCTGCCGACGTCGGGGATGCCCGAGAAATTGAAATAGTGGGCGACCTTGTCCGCGTGCGCTCCGACCCCGCCCGTGCCGAGGTAGATGCCGCAGTGCTCGGTCCCCTGCGAATGGCCGGCGAGGTCCACCTGCGTGAACAGCGGGACGCCGGCGTCGTTCGTGAATTTCGCGAGGATGTTGTTGACCACGGCGTCAATCTTCCCGCAGCCCTGGGGCGTATTGGGGCCCGTGCAGTCGGCGCCGGGCTGGTCACCGAGCGAGTTGTACTCGACCGCCACGATGTGGTCCGCGCAGTAGCCGTTGCTCGTGAGCAGCGAGGCGACGTTCTCGAAGTTGTCGCCCGATCCGTACGTGCCATGAACGAAAACGAACGGTCGCCGCGTGGTGTCGCAGCTCTCTTCGCTCACCATGGCCGTGCACCCCGGCGGCATCGGTACTCCGACGTCCGCCGCGGTGACGACGTCGCCGCCGGTCCCCCCGTCGGTCGGCGGCCCAGAGGCAGCGTTCCCGCTGCTGCCGCATCCGACCAAGAGCCCTGAAGCCGCGCCAAGAAACGCGACCGTTGCCGCGACAAAAAGAAAAGTCTTTTGCATGACACCCTCGGGCAGACGCCGGCGCGCACACTGCGCTCCGGAAAGACAGCACGGTAGTCGCATCTCGGGTCAATCGATGTGCAGTTTGGGTCATCGCGGCTCTGCGGCCTGGGTTGGCGCCGGATCAGGGCTCGTGCAAACTTGGGGTTCTGGGCCGGCCGTTGGACGCCCCGAAAGACCATGCCTCTCTCTTCATTTCACCCCGCCGTCGCGTCATGGTTTGCCGAGCGTCTCGGCGAGCCGACGCTTGCCCAGCGGCAGGGCTGGCCGGCGATCCAGGCCGGCCGGAACACCCTCATCGCGGCCCCGACAGGATCCGGCAAGACGCTGGCGGCCTTCCTCTCGGCCGTCGACGCCCTCCTGAAGGAGGGTCCCGTCCTGCCGAACGAGACCCACGTCCTCTACGTTTCGCCGCTCAAGGCTCTCGCCAGCGACATCCAGAAGAACCTCGAGCGGCCGCTCGCGGAGATTCGCGAGCGCGCCCCGGATCTGCCCGAGATCCGCGTCCTCGTTCGCACCGGCGACACGCCCCAGAAGGCGCGGGCGTCGATGCTGCGCAAGCCTCCGCACATTCTCGTGACCACGCCGGAGTCGCTCTACATTCTTCTCACGAGCGACGGCGGCCGGCGGGTTCTCCGGACCGTCAAGACCGTGATCGTCGACGAGATCCATGCGCTCGCGCGGGACAAGCGAGGTTCGCACCTCGCGCTCTCCCTCGAGCGGCTCGAGGCGCTCGTCCACTCGGCGGGGCGTGTGCAGCCTCTCCGGCGAATCGGGCTCTCGGCGACGCAGAAGCCCATCGAGGACGTGGGCCGCTTCATGGTCGGCGTGGGCCGCGCGTGCACCCTGGTCGACGCCGGACACCTGCGTGCGATCGATCTGGCGATCGAGGTTCCGCCCTCGCCCTTGACGGCGGTGTGCTCGCACGAGGTCTGGGAAGAGATCTACGAGCGCATGACGGAGCTCGTCCGCGAGCACCGGACCACGCTCGTGTTCGTCAACACGCGCAAGATGGCCGAACGCGTCGCGGCGCGACTCGCCACGCGCCTTGGTGTGGACGACGTCGCGTGCCATCACGGAAGCCTGTCGACCGCACGCCGGCACGACGCCGAGCAGAGGCTCAAGGCCGGCGCGCTCAAGGTGCTCGTTGCCACCGCGTCGCTCGAGCTCGGCATCGACATCGGAGACGTCGACCTCGTGATCCAGGTGGGGGCCTCGCGGTCGATCGCCACGCTCCTGCAGCGCGTGGGCCGCGCCGGGCACGGCGTCGATCGCACGCCCAAGGGCCGCGTCTTCCCGCTGACCCTCGACGAACTCGTCGAGGCCGCAGCCCTCGTCCGCAGCATTCGCGCCGGCATTCTCGACCGCACCCCCCAGCCCGGTCGCCCGCTCGACATCCTCGCTCAACAGGTCGTCGCCGCGTGCGTCTCCGAGACATGGGACGAAG
>Ga0302325_10031273_pt1 | contig 10952 bp, 11 predicted proteins | sample Palsa_T0_2_FD_201948 | JGI IMG/M metagenome (GOLD analysis project Ga0302325, IMG submission 201948) | Peat permafrost microbial communities from Stordalen Mire near Abisko, Sweden - Palsa_T0_2 | ecosystem: Environmental > Terrestrial > Soil > Palsa > Peat permafrost | place: Sweden: Abisko... | reverse complement strand
CTCCGACGCCGCTGGCAATCGGCCTCGCTACAAATCGTCTGCCGCGGCTGAAACTTCGACGGTCGGAAACTCTTCTGACAATAGCGGCAACGTGGTTCTCCCATCCTGTCGTTGTCGCATCGCACTTCCAAACCGCGAGAGAACCAGATTTTAGAAACTGCTGTAGAGTGCCTACCGCGTCCCCGCCAATGGCCTCGCCTGGCTACATCACCGGGGAAAGTGCGGTCGTTTTAGACCGGGGACAACAGCCGTGACCTAAATATGGTGTTGGGTCCGGCGAAGAACGGTAAATCCGTTCGCTTTAAGGTGACATTGAACGGCATCGCACCGGGCGTCGATCATGGGGTGGACTCCGCTTCTGACGGTGCGGGCGAGGTTCGAGAGTATCGTCTGTATCAGCTCATCCGGCAAAAACATCAAGTGGAAGGTCGGACTCTCGAGGTCGAATTCCTGGACCCCGGCGTTCAGGCCTTTGCGTTCACGTTTGGTTAGAGGAATGGAAACAACGTGATGTTTATGCACACACAAACGAATCCCGAATCGAATGCGAATGGTTCCACCGGCGATGCGCGGGATGTAGCAAAGTCGCGCCGTCGTGAGATCCGGCGAGCACGATCACCGGAACTCGCGCGGCATGCAGGGAAGCGTCGGTCCTGCTCTTGCGCTCCCCCTGAAGCAAACTTATCCTCTGGCTGTTGTGTTATTGGATCTTCAGACGCTTGAACCAAGGACTACTCCCATTCATCGAAACCTCTGTGGAAGGAAACATGACAGTAAAGAGCGCGGGAATCGTTTTGGGCCTAGTAATTGCAGTAGCAGCTGCGGCGCAGATGCTACCCTCAACCGCACGATTCATGCAGGCGATGAACGCAAGCATGGAACATATGGATCGTGAGATGGCAGCCGCGCTGATGAACGGAAATGTCGACCACGATTTCGCGACGATGATGATCCCGCATCATCAGGGTGCGATCGACATGGCAAAGGCGGAACTGAACTACGGTAAGGACCCAGTGATGCGCCGCTTGGCGCAAGAAATCATCGTCGACCAGAAATCGGAGATCGACGCCATGCAACTCTGGCTGACCAAGAACTTGGCCGCCCGTAAGAAATAGGAGACGTAGTCAAATGAAGCTCTGTGGACTGATCTTTTTCTTCGCTGGCGCGATCGTCATGCCCGTGCAAGCCAGCGACCGGGTTTACACCGCCGACCAGACCTCGAATACGGTTTCAGTGGTCGATCCAGCGACTAACAAGCTGCTGGGCTCCATTCACCTGGGCGAGGCTGTGCCTGCAGCCTTAAGTCCCTTGTATTATGGCGAACTGCTTGTCCATGGCCTGGGCTTCTCTCCCGACCATAAGACTCTTGACGTTGTTTCCATAGGCTCGAATTCCGTCACGCTAATCGACACCGAGACGAACACAGTAAAGGGGAAGGTCTATGTTGGCCGATCGCCGCACGAGGCGTTTTTTCGACCCGATGGACGGGAGCTTTGGGTGGCCGTGCGTGGCGAGAACTACGTTAGCGTGATTGACCCAGTACAACAAAAGGAAGTCCGACGGATAGAGACTGCAAACGGTCCGGGCATGGTTCTTTTTCGCCCCGACGGCAAGTATGCATTCGTACCGTCCAGCTTTACGCCAGAGATGGATGTAATTGACACGGCAACCTACCAGATCGTTGCCAGGGTAAAGCAGGCAAGCCCGTTCTCGCCGAACCTAGCTGTCGATCAGGAAGAGGTCTGGTTCACGTTGAAAGACTCGGGCCAAACCCAGATTGTGAGCGCGAAGGCCCCATTCCAGACGCTCGCCGTACTCGAGACTGGTCCGATTACCAATCATGTAACGTTTATCGCGAATGCTGACGGCCATTTCGCTTACGTCTCGGTGGGCGGCAAGGATGAGGTGCTGGTATACCGTCGAGATCCAGGGTCTGAACCGAAGCTGATCGCCACTGTACACACGGGAGACCTCCCGCATGGCATTTGGGGATCAGGCGACGGGCGCCGCGTCTATGTCGGATTGGAAAACGGAGACGCAGTGCAAGCAATCGACACGCGGACCAACCAGATCATCGCTACGATTCCAGTTGGCCAGTTGCCACAGGCGCTCGTCTACGTGCCGGATGTCACTGCCTCTGATCGCGGCACTGCCAATTTGAAGCAGCTAGGTTCAGCGACAGAGGCGTTTCACGTCGAGCTAGTACCGCCGGGAGGGGCCGCTTCCTCCGCACGCGCAAGCGTTTCCATCAACTCTCTGGGCTTGATCGACAACTTGCAGATCGCCGCGAGTGGGCTCGAACCTGGGAGGGCGTACAAGCTGGTGCTCGTAGGTGGGCCTCAGCCGCAGGATCTAGTAGCATTCAATGCCGGCATCGGGGGCGCGGCAATCGCGCAAACACTGGGCCCACTCAAACGGGCGGTTGCAGGGTCGTCCGACGAGCCCGCGATGACTCTGGAAGTCAGATCTGCTGGAACCGGTGGGGACGTCATCCTTCAACAGACGGCCCAGCGAGGAAGATCTGCCAAGTGTGCAGATGATCTCTTTATAACCCCGTATCATCCGAATGGGCCCGATATGGTGCGCCCGGCCGCGTCCAGAACCCGTTTCGCACCAACTGGCGCAATCCTGCGGATTTCTCCGTTCCGGTTCATGACGCTCCGGGCGCACCAGGGCGAGTTTCTGGCTGACAGGGCCCGTATTCTCTGTGACGCGGGCGAATTGTCAAGGACGAGTCCGTACTCTCCGTGAGCTGTCAACGGGGGGCTTTTTCTTAGTTAGAGTTCTATCTTCGTTCTGAATCCGAAAACAACGGCTCCGCCCGATCGCCCTCCTGGGTTCTCGTAATACTGAATGACGGGTTGCAGAAGCAGGATCGGCGTCACTTGAAAGAGACTGTTGAGCTCGAAACTGTGTTCGGCTTTCCATGAGGGCGCGCCCGCAGGTAAGAACAGCGGGCTGAGACTGTTCCGCACGTAGCCAAACGAAATTGTGTTGTGGACTTGGAGGGCAGCGGTTCGTTGAACCGCAAACCGGCGGTCAATTCCCGGTTGTTGCTGTTGACGTCAGAAGGGCTCCAGTCGTAAGCGAGCGTCGCGTCAAGGCCCTTGGCTTGTTGCCGGTCCACGCGCCACAGGGCCTGGTTTGCCATCCAGTAGAGAAGATAATTCCCACGCCGTGTCAGATCGCCGGCCGGATTAATGAACCTAACGGGATTGTATGCCGCGCCAAACTGATAGAGTCCGGAGTATCCCTCGCGGCCCTCCGCGTTGCCGGAAGCCCGCACGGAAGAAGCCTTTTCCCTGGGCTGAAGCCGACCTCCGAGACGCTCATGGGAGTTCCCCGAAACGAGGGGCCAAGGCCGGTGGGATTATACGAGAAGGGATTGGGGGAGGAGGCGAGCACCATCGATTTCACGTACAGCCAGCGAAGCGGAGCAACTCGGAACTCCCCCGCCGGCGTCGATGGCGGATCGAAAGATTCGAGCGTGTTCGATAGACTGCCCAGTGCGTAACCCAGTGGCTCGAAGATGAACGACGCCGCGTCATATTGCACCCCGTAAAAGTCCTGGCCAGCAAACTGCCCGCCGCGCACGGCCACGCGTTCGTCCAGCCATCGCTTTTCAATCCACCAGGAGTCCAGCCGGAAGGTATTTGCACCGGCAACCTCGCTCGGGGTGGTAATCAATCCAAGGTAGGTCCCCATATTGCCGCCGCCCTGCCACAGCGCGGTCGCATGGAAGTACCACCCCTCGTGATGAGTCAGCCGTCCGAGATCGATGTCAACGGTTCCGCGAACGCGATTGAAGATCGCAGCGCGACTGGGCTGTTCGCTCTTGAGGTTCCAGAGCGAGTCACTGATGTAGTGCAGATCGAAATCCACCCCCAGCTGAGCATTTCCTGCCCGTCGGTCTGGGAACAGAGGGGCAACGCGACGCTGAACAATGAGAAAAGAACTTTGAGCAGCCGCCCACTCTCAGCCATTGGAATGCACCATCGGGGGCGAATCGAAGAGACCCACTTCCGGCTAGCGCCTTACTGCAATGGCCGAAATCTCAATCTTCGCGCCGCCAATCAAACCCGCAACCTGAACAGCGGCTCGTGCTGGTTTGGGATCCGGCATTAGCTTGTTGTAGACCTCATTCATTGTGGGGACTTCATTCAAGTCGGTGATATAGATTGTGACCGAGATGATGTCAGACATCTGGAAGCCCGCTTCTTCAGCGACTTGTCTTACCGCGGCGATCGCATTCGTAATTTGCCGCCTGATATCAGTGCCAATCACCTTGCCATCGGAATCAGGGCCTTGCTGGCCTGCTATGTAGAGCGTATCGCCGGCGACGTAGCCGTTACTAAACGGTGAGCCTTTGATAAAGCCGATAGCCTGTTCTTGGGTATTCATTGATGGATCTCCTTTTCTTTCAGGTCTACTTGCCCGTCACTTCGCGAATCACTCGCAGATAATTCTCGCCCAGGATCTTCTTAACATCGCGCTCGGCGTAATCGCGTTCCAGCAGCACTTCGATCAGCGCCGGCATCTTTGAAACATCGTCCAGTCCGTTCGGCGGTCCCGAGACCCCGTCGAAATCGCTCCCGATCCCCACGTGATCGATACCGGCCGCCTTCACGGCGTGGTCGATGTGATTTGCTACGTCCTCAACTGTGGCTGCGACTTTGACCCGGTGCCCGAAGAGCGTCCGCACGTCCTCCGCTGCGTAATCGTCCAGCGCCCTCCCGGTCAGCAGCGGGGCGGTGGTCTCCGTTTTGATCGCGGATTCCAGCGCCTCTGCGTCCTTCGGATTGACAAAACCCTCGCCGAAACTGATGCCGACCACACCGCCATTCTTTGCGAGCGCCCTCAGCATCTCGTCCGTCACATTCCGCGGAACAGGCGAAAGTACGCGCATCGACGAATGCGAACAGATCACCGGCTTGGAGGTGACCTCGATCGCGTCGTAGAACGTCTTGTCTGCGACGTGCGAAACATCCACTAGCATTCCAAGCCGGTTCATCTCCCGGACGACTTCTTTGCCGAAATCGGTCAGCCCGTTGTGCACCGCCTTGTCCGTCGCCGAATCCGCCCAGTTGTTGTTGCGGGAATGGGTGAGCGTCATGGAACGCACGCCCAATTGGTAATACATCCGAAGTACACGTAGATCGTCGTCGATTGTGTGGCCGCCCTCGACCGTCAGAAAAACCGCGATCTTGCCCGCCTTCACGATCCGCCTGATATCGGACGCCGTCGTCGCCAGCTCCATGTCGTCCCGGTGTACGTCCAGCATGGATTGCATCGCATCGCGCAGGTCCAGCGTCCGGCGCACCGCCTCTGCGCCAGGAAAATACACGGGAACCCATAATGCGAAAAACGGCGCGTGTGTTCCGCCTTCGCGCAGCCGTGGAATATCCACGTGGCCTACATCCCAGCGTTTGCCCAGGTCTTCCCCCATCACCAACAAACGTTGAACCGTGTCGATGTGGCTGTCGATTCCGATTGCCTCCGCGGCCAGTTTGCGTGCTCGCGCGGAGATCTTCTTGGGCGTCAATAGTTCAGGGTCGAGAGTCATAGTCTTCATGTTGGAACTCCTTTTGTCTTTTCACAGTCATAAGAGCGCGATGTGTTCCTATCACTGAATGCTGCCTTCGTGCGCGAATTCGAATAGCTTCACGCTGTCGCGATAGTCGACATGCACTCCGACGAGCACGGGACCCGGCGTATCGAAAGCCTTGTGCAGCGTTGGCGCTATTTCGTCCGGGTGCTGAATTTGGAGGCCCGTTGCACCGAAAGCCTCGGCATACTTCACGTAATCGACCGGGCCCAGCGTAACGCCCGAGGTGCGATGGTACTTAAGTTTTTCCTGCGCGGCGACCATGTCATAGCTCCCATCAATCCAGATCATATGAACAATGTGAGAGTGCAGCCTTACCGCAGTCTCGAGCTCATTTGCCGAAAAGAGGAAACCGCCGTCCCCCGATATGGAGAGCACCTTTTCGTGCGGGCGGACGAGCGATGCCGCGATGGCCCAGGGCAGCGCTGTTCCAAGTGTCTGCTGTCCATTGCTGATGAGGAACTGTCGCGCGCGAAAGCTGAAGAGATAGCGGCATAGATACATGCTGACCGTTCCCATGTCCGAACAGACCGTGACATCAGGCGTCAAAATCTTCTGAAGTTCGCTGATCAGGCGCATCGGGTGAATCGGAACGCCGGATTTCGCGGCTGCCTCTGCCATCAACCGTTCCCTGTCATGCGCGATCAACTGCAGCAAATCGGCTGACACCGGAGCAATCGTAGGGCGATGGACCAGCGCCGACAACGCAGCGAGTGTTTCTTCAATGCTTCCAATCAGCTCAACGGCGGGGGAATAGTCGTTTTCGATGTTCGCGGGAGCTACGTCGATATGGACGATCGCCCGGTTCCTGCCTTTGTTCCAAAGGGACGGCCAGTACTCAACCGCGTCGTATCCAATCGTGATGACGACGTCGCCTGAATCGAGCAAAGCATCCGCGGGTTGGTTGGCTAGCTGTCCTACACGCCCACCGAAATAAGGAAAGTCCTCGCGAGAAACAGCCCCGGCCGCCTGGAATGTCCCGACCACTGGTAGCGTCGTGGTTTTCAGCAGAGTGCGAATTGCGTCGGCACAATTTGGTTTGCTCGCCATTAATCCCAGAAAGATCACGGGAGACTTTGCGGAGTTAATGAGACGGGCAGCCTCCTGGAGAGACTGCTCGGCTGCGCGGCCCCGCTCTGCGAAGGCAGAAAGCTGAATCGGTTTGCACTGTGCTTCGCCGTTCACTACGTCTATAGGAAGACTGATGAAGGCCGCGCCGGGACGGTCCGACTCAGCCGCACGAAAAGCCGCCGAAAGCACCTCCGCGGTAGCCGCGGGGGAATCGATCTCCGCCGAATATTTCGTGACCGGCTTGCACAAGCCCACCGAATCCAAAGTCTGATGCAGTGACTTGAGACGATCGGCAACCGCCACGGCGCCACCTAAGGCGACGATCGGGTCGCCCTCTGAATTCGCAGTGGCGAGGCCCGTAACAAGATTCGAAACGCCGGGACCTGAGGTTACCAACGCGACGCCGGCCTTCCCGGTCAACCGTCCTATGCCGCCGGCAATGAAAGCTGCGTTCTGCTCATGACGGCAGACCACCGTCCGAATGCTGGAATCAAGCAGCCGATCATAGATCTTGTCGATCTTCGCTCCGGGGACGCCGAATACATGTTTAGTCCCTCGCGCTTCCAGCGTCTCGACAACTATGTCGGCGCCGGTCATGGCCCTTTGCGTTTCTCGTCTGTCCCCTGCCACAGCGGCCACCGCGGCGCCATTTGTAGCTTCAGTTGTGTTTTTCATATTCTTGATCCCTTCGGCTTGATTTATTCGACGTTTCGAAGAGCGGCAGCCGGATCGTTACTAAGGTCGGTAGTTAGAAACGATCCCTGATCAGGCAAGCGAACGTCGTATTCGCAGAGCATCTGAAGCCCGACGCGCAAGGCTTTGGCGCTGCAATCCAATACGTGGCCACCTTTGGTGCGATCTTTCGAGATGAAGTGGAAGTGATATCCCGGCACATTGAATGCGCTCGAATACCTCGGCGACCAGAGGCATACGAGAGTGCCTTCGATATTGCTGAAGTGAAATTCCTTTTGCTCCTTCGCGGCGTCCACCAGCCTTGTCCCTGGCGCACCCCCGCTCACCGCGCGGGCATGCACTGTTTCGAAGGTGCCATCGATTCTCAAGGCGTAGAAGAGATTATCCGACTCACGATGGGGATCGCACGCCAGTTCAAGGCCTTTCACACATCGGATAGCTTGCAATTCAAAGCTGGCCTCTTCCTGGAAGCGAGTCACCACCGCAAAGGGGATTTGAAAATCGTCTTCGCGATGTTTGACGCTTCCATCGCCCCGGACCTGATAGATTGCCTCTTCAACAATGACCATCTCGCCTTCCAGGTTTTCGAAGGTGCCGAGACCGAAGTCGCCATGTTCGAGCAGGGTGCGGGAACAGACGGCGCCCGTGTCGGCACCTTCGACCAGGGCGGCCGAGGTGGAGATCTGGTACATGCGATGGCGCTGCGAGTTGAGATATTCGCCCAGCGCCGCGCTGACAATAGCGTCCAGTGAAGTCCCGCGCTGTCCCGCGGTATCTCGGGCTGCTGCATCGAGCGACGAAGGTATTACAACCGTGAGGGTCGGCATGTTGTATTTCCTGGGAAAAAGAGAAGCAATCCCGACGCCAACCCGCCCAGGCGCGTTCTCTTCGAAGCGTCTTGACTTTGAAGGAGCCCTTCCAGATGTACGTGTCCATGATTCGACTCCGGTGTCACGGTGCGCTATACAAACCTAAGTCCTTCACCACAATCGGAGGAGAGACCGTACAGTCGAGGATGCATTCCTTGGGCGCGCAAAGATTAGACTCAGGACGGCCACGCTCAGAACGGCGAGACCGAAATAAATATCTGATGTAGGAGGGCAGCGGGCTCTGGGTCATCACGTTCGACTGAAAGATTTGGGCGGCGGCCAATGCGGGATTGCTGGCTGCTCCTCCTTCGCGCGAAATAAGACTGGAATATAGCGAGAGGGATGACTCGAGCGTTGGGTCAAGGCGGTAGGCCACGCCAACCAGACGTACGGATTGCAGCGTCTGGCGATCGCAGAAGATGAGGGCCCCGTTTCGCCACGTTGAGGCACAATTCTGAGCGTTGCTACCTGCTGCCCACTTAGTGTCCTCCCAAGCTGCCGATTCTCCTGATTCTGCAAGCGCCGGTGATTTGGCATATGATTTGCAGTCCACAAGAGCGCGTCGACCTCTTCCAGGTCGTTTTTTGGACGAAAAGGAAACCGTCATGCAGAGCAATCTTGAATTATTTCGACAAGTGTTGAAATCGAAAATTAACGAGGCTGTCGCAATCACGGGATTGCGTGACTCGATTCGAATCCACCAAGTCGCGGATCCCATTGATATGACCCAGCAAGCCGCGGAGCGAGAAATGGCGATGCAGAATCTCCATCGCGGAGCCGCTCTAGGTCGTCAACTTCGCTCGGCAATCGATCGCTTAGATGATGGTTCCTACGGTATTTGTTTGCAATGCGAAGAGCCCATCTCTCCAAAGCGTTTGAAGGCAGTCTCTTGGGCCGAGTTCTGTATCAGTTGTCAGGAAACGGCTGATCAATCGAACTCAAAAAGAGAGTTCAATACTAACGCCCGCGAGCTACCTGAGGCAGCGTGAAAGGACACTACAGCAAGCACTGCCGGGCATGAGCCCACATCAAGTGCTCCGCGGAGGCTCCCCATTGGCACATTTTCTCATGGCGATCTTAGGGGTGTGGCTTCTTTTTTTGATTCTGCGCTCCATGATTCGAATCGCGCTGATGAATCGCCACTCCCGGGACTTTTTTGCCAAGGTCACCTGTCGTGCAGTATACGCAGCGGTGGCCCTGCGCCTTGGCGCCAGCCGTGACATTCGAACCACGCATCCGGTCCTACTTTGGTTTTTCCCCGTTTACATGCTCTCCCTGACTGTCGTGTATTTCCTGGGAGCGATGGCGGCCTTCACTCTCTTGTACTGGGGAACTCGAGCCGTGGGCACTTGGCACCAGGCATTGCTCGCCTCTGGATCGGCATTAAATACCCTTGGCTTTGCAACCCCAACCACCATTACCGGGCAATGGCTTGCGATTCCAGAAGGCGCACTGGGACTCGGCATCGTGGTGTTTCTCTTTACGTTCATTCCCGGCTACCAGGCGGTGATTCGGGCGCGGGAGGATAGGACGGCATGGCTGTATGTTCGCGTTGGCGATCACCCAAGCGGGGCGGGAATACTCGAATGGTGCCAACAAACGGGCCTCGCACCCAACATGAGAGATGTATGGGAATCCTGGGAAAAGTGGTTCCGTATGCTTGGCGACACGCACTCGGTATTACCGATGCTAAGCATGTCGCCTTCGGTGCAGAGTAGCCAGTCGTGGGTCGTAGCTGCGGCCGCAGTGCTTGATGCCGGTGCCCTTGCGGCTTCGTCGATCGAAACTCAAGATGTGGAAGCTGCTAGGATTTGCGTCCGGACGGGTACACGTGCGCTCTTGGCGATCGCCGACGCGCTCGGGCGAGCCAGTCCGTCTAGTGAGGATGGAACAACACGTCCATCGAGGGAAAAGTACGAAGCCGTGCGGGCTCACTTCTCATTAGCAGGAATGCCGTTGAAGCCGGCATCCACCCGAGAGGCCCAATGGCAAGAGTTTTTGTTTTTGCGCGGCCAGTATGAGGCAGCCCTGCTCTTTGTTGCGTGTCACACATTCACCCCGCTTGACCACATTCTTCTTGATGTAGGCAGTTCTGGAACCGACGCATCTCGCCGCGATCGCTGTACGCCCAGGTGCGCAACGACCGCTTTGCTTGGACACAAGGCTAACGACCAAGATCGCGGTTCCCGTGACGCTCGCGTTCTTTAGAGTCCTGCCGTTCGAGATCGATCGCAGCTGCGCGAGGCGCTCCTTGGTGGTGACCGAGCCATCCATTCCAGCCGTTATCCTGAGGAATAGCTCCGCGCCGCATCACTTTTCCCGCCGTCCCGCGAAGACGGCTCTGGTTGCGAAAGATAGCTTCCGAATCTCCCATTTTGTCAGGAGTCCTTGCGGATGGGTCCAAGAACGCCAAAACAGACCGAAAATAAGAACTTTGATACGCATTGTTTCGTAGTACGCGGCTCGCATATATACCCAGTGTCGCAGTGGTGTCCTTTTTTCAAGCCCGGCCACACGGTTTCTTCGCGCCTACTCTTTTAGAATGAATACCGGTGCTTACAGTCGTAGAATCTGGGATTCTACCCACGCTCTTTGTTTGCTGTCAATTACATCATTTGCGGTCTTTCCTGCTGTCCGTTAAAATGCGGTTCGCAGGAGAGAACTTGTGTCGCGGGTCAACATCGTCAAACGCGTCAAGATTGATGGGCGCTGGA
>Ga0302325_10031269_pt1 | contig 10953 bp, 2 predicted proteins | sample Palsa_T0_2_FD_201948 | JGI IMG/M metagenome (GOLD analysis project Ga0302325, IMG submission 201948) | Peat permafrost microbial communities from Stordalen Mire near Abisko, Sweden - Palsa_T0_2 | ecosystem: Environmental > Terrestrial > Soil > Palsa > Peat permafrost | place: Sweden: Abisko... | reverse complement strand
TCGTCGGTTCAGGCGCGCTCATCCAGACGGACGCTTTAGGTTCGGTCACCTTCAACGGACAAACTGTCGCGATAGAGGGTTCCATCTATGCGCCGGGCGGATCGATTTCCATTACTGGAGCTTCGGCCTTTCCTTCCAACACCCTGACCGTCGCGCTCCCGACGGTCGATCTTGCCCCTGGAAGTGTTTTGTCGGTCGCGGGCGAAACGCTTTTGACCGCCAACGCGGAAGGCTATCGAACCGGGTCCGTGTTGCCAGGGGGAACGATCACGGTGAAGGGGAATATCGTCGGAGAAGCGGGGGCTCTCCTGGATGTTTCCGGCGCAACCGATGTGTTGGATCTCTCTCCGGGCTACAGCAATCTCTCGGCTGCGCCCGGCGTCGAGACGGAGCAAGCGGCAAACACCGCGGCGCTCGATTCATTTCTCGGTTCCGTGCTGGTTCCGACCCGGGTCGATAGCAGCGCCGGGTCGATTGTCCTGACCGGCGGCCAGGAGCTCTACATGGATTCGACGCTGCTCGGCGACGCGGGCGGACCGTCGGCCTACGGAGGCAGTTTGTCGGTTTCTTCCGGGCTGACGGTGAGTAACGGGGAAACACCGTTGGAAGTGACTCTGACAGTCACGCAAAGCGGCGATACCATCAAGAATCCCAATTTCTACCCGGCCGGGCAAACGGCCATCGGGTATCCCGTGGACTCCAACGCGGCGGAGGGTGGCGGATATTTTTCCATCTCGAGGTTTGTCGCCGGAGGATTTGATTCGCTCGCGCTCAATCCCTCCTCGCCGCTTGGCGCGGTTGATTTTTCCGGAGACGTTTCCATCGCCGCTCGCGGAACCCTGGACGTGGCCGGGGGCGGCGTCCTGACCGCCAGCGGCGCTGTCGATCTCTCGGCTTCGTATGTCATTCTCGGGGTCCCATTCGCTCCGCCTTTGCAGACCCAGGAGCAGCCGGATGCCGTATTTACGATAGAATCCGCCCCGTATTATTTCCTGCCGACCGCCGGCGATGGCAGCCTCACGGTCACGGCCAGCCTGATCGACGTTGGCACCCTCTCCCTGCAGGACATCGGCAACGTGAAACTTGACGCCCCCGATGGCGATATTCGCGGCGATGGGACATTGGATGTCGCTGGCAATCTTACCATGCGGGCGGGTCAGATTTACACGCCGACCGATTCATTTTTCACCATCGCCGCTTACGATTACACGACCGGCAACGGGCCGGCTGCGGTGACGCATCAAGGCACGGTGACATTCGCCGCGGACGGGACCCGGCAGATCCCGCTTTCGGCGGGCGGCGAGATCAACGTCTATGCGTCGGTCATCAACCAGGGAGGCGTGGTGCGCGCTCCGCTGGGGACGATCAATCTCGGGTGGGACGGCGGGACCGACGCCACCCCCATCGATTTGCTGACCGGCGCCGGATCGGGCAACGCGGGAGCGGCTGCCGTTTCGGTGGATCCTACCCGGCAATTGACCCTCCTGGCCGGCAGCGTGACTTCCGTTTCGCAGATCGATCCCGTTACGGGAGAGCCGGCGGTGATCCCCTATGGCTTGAATTCGAATGGTACCGCATGGATTGACCCGACCAACACGGACATCACCAGCACCGGCCCGCCGGCCAAGGCGATTAACTTATCGGCCCAGAACGTGGCCGATTTGCCCGGCGCTGTCATCGACGTGCGCGGCGGCGGCGACCTTTCGGCTTATCAATTCGTGCCGGGCAATGGCGGCAATGTTGACCTGCTCGGCTCCCCCTCCGCGGGATGGAGCGCCGGCCAGCAGTACAATCCTGGTGATCTGGTCAGTTATAATGGGGCCACTTACTCTGCCGTCGCGGCCAGCCTGGGCGTCAAGCCGTCGGTCGGCCAGGACTGGGACCTGGTCCCGCAGGAGTACGCCATTATACCCGGCTATCAGGCCGATTACTCGCCTTATGCTCCCTTCGATCCAGTCACGCTCTCCGGAAATGATTATTTCGGCACGGATGCCGGGTATGTCAGCACCAGCGCCGCCGGGCGTCCGTTGGCCGTGGGAGACCAGGTCTATTTGGGGGCCAGCGACGACCTTTCCGCGGGAGTTTACACGCTCCTCCCCGCGCGCTATGCGCTCCTGCCCGGCGCCTTCCTTGTAACCCCGGAAAGCGGGACGCCTGTGGGAAGCCAGTTGTTGCCGGACGGATCGAGCCTGGTTTCCGGGTACCGGTTCGATAACCTTGACGCCCCTTCTGTCCAGCCCTTGCTTTCCAGTTTCGACGTGGCTCCGCAAGCGGTGGTGAGCACGCTGGCGCAGTATAATCTCTTATCCGCCAATACCTTCTTCGCAGCCGGCGCCTCGCAATCCCCGCGTCTGCCCACCGATGCCGGTCACGTGGTTTTCGAGGCGACGCAGGCCATGTCGATTCAAGGCGCATTTGATTCGCAGGCGGCCGCCGGCGGGCTTGGCGCCCTGGTGGATATCAGCAGCCCGGCAAATATCGTAATTGCCGGCGACGGCGTGACGGGCGGATCCGGGGACCTGGTGCTCAATGTTTCGGAGCTTAGCGCGATTGGCGCCGAGAGCCTGCTCATCGGCGGCGTGCGCGAGACTACATCCAGTGGAGAGACCGTCACCGTGACGACCAATGATATCACGGTTGATAATTCCGGTTCGCCGCTCACCGGCTCGGACATCATCCTTGCCGCCAATGAGAACCTGACCGTTGATTCCGGCGCGCAAATCGACTCTTCCGGAGAGGCGAGCGGCCTCGCTCCCATCCTGCTCGATGGAAACGGCGCCTTGATCCGAGTCAGCAGCGATCCCTCCGCCACAGTTCAGCGCACCATTGGCACAGGCGCCAACACTGCGGACCTGACGGTTGGAGCCGATGCGAAGATCCTCGGGGCCAGCGTCACGCTCGACTCGAGCGACGGGACCTCCCTCGATCCAACCGCGACGATCAAGGCAACCGCCCTTGCGCTCGATAGCGGACAAATCTCCCTCGTCCTCACGAATCCTGGGACCATTTTGCAGAGCTCGGGATTGATCCTTTCCGGCAATGCGATCACCGCGCTCCAAAGCGGCGTCCAATCGCTCTCTCTCCTGAGCTACTCTTCCATCGACACCTATGGCACAGGCCAAATTGGCGCGCTGGGCAAGAACGGAGCGCCATTGCTCCGGACGCTTTCGCTCCACGCCGGCGAGATTCGCGGGTTCAACAATGGTGGCGGGCAGGTTACCCTTGCGGCCCAGAATGTCCTGCTCGATAACAGTCCGGACGGGTCCGGCCCGGGGCCTGTTTCCGGCGACGCGCCGGAGGGAACGCTCGCCTTTGATGCCGGTACGATCCAGTTGGGGGCCAATCAACTCGATGTGGACCAATACGCCAATCTCGTTCTCAATGCGTCCGGCAGCGTTGTGGCCGAGGGGTCGGGCGGGTTGACGGCGCAGCAGAATCTCACCATCACGGCGCCCCTTGTTACCGCCGCCGGCGTCGCGAATCAGACCATCACCGCATCCGGAGCATTTGCGGTAAATGCGCCATCGGGAACCGGCGCCACCACTGGAAAGGCAGGCGGGCTGGGGGCGACGTTGACCCTGGTGGGAGCCAGCCTGGCGGAGAATGGCACCATTCTCCTGCCGAGTGGAAACCTCACCCTCCATGCAATCAGCGGGGACCTGTCCGTGGGCGGGAAGCTCGATGCCGGCGGCGAGGCCCGCACCTTCTTTGACCTGGTGAAATACACGAACGGCGGCCAGATCACTCTCATGGCGGATAATGGAAATGCCGACCTGGCGGCCGGCAGCGTCGTCACCGTCGCGGCCCAGCCCGGCGGCGGCAACGCCGGCACTATCTCGATCATGGCGCCCAATGGTCAATTCAACCTTGTTGGCGCCATGTTCGCGCAAGGCGGCGCGGGTGGGACCGGCGGGACTTTCTCCCTGGACGCCGGGAGCCTGCCGGTCGATTCCAACAATCAGCAAGGCCTCGCGGCGCTCGGCAGCGCCTTGAACGCCGCATCGTTTTCCCAGTCCGTTTCCATCCGAGTGCGCACGGGAGATGTGCTGCTCGACGGCCTGATTACCACGAATTCCTTCAACCTTTCGGCGGACGGCGGCGACATCGATGTAACCGGAGAAGTCAATGCGTCAGGCGACACGGGAGGCGCCATCGAGATCGCGGCCGCCGGAAGCGTCACCCTTTCCCCGGGCGCGCTTCTGACGGTTGCGGCGCAGAATTTCGACGATGCCCAAAAAGGCGGCTCCGTCTCTCTCGAAGCCGGCTCGGATATCAACGGCGGCGCCAGCAGCACCGCGGTCGTCGATATCCAGACTGGTTCGACGATCGATCTCTCCGTCGCCAATGCCAGCCCGGTCCTGGGCGATCTTTCCGGCACGCTGCTCCTGCGCGCCCCGCAAACCGCGGGAAACACGGACCTACAGGTCAATCCGATCAACGGCACGATCAGCGGCGCATCGAGCATCTCCGTCGAGGGCTACGTCATCTACAACACCGCCTCTGATGGCGGCTCCATCGACGGTCAGGAGGCGGCTGTGTACGCCAACGGCCAGACCTTCGCCGGCAACACACAGGCCATCACCAACCGCCTCCTTGCGAACAACGCCGGCCTCGCCTCCGTGCTGATGGTCGAGCCGGGAGCGGAGGTCGTCAATCCCACCGGCAACCTCACGCTCGCGAGCACCTGGGATTTGTCCACTTACCGGTTCGGCCCCGATTCCGTGCCGGGTGTTCTCACGCTGCGCGCCGCGGGGAACCTGGTGTTCAATTTCGGCGCGAGCTTGAGCGATGGCTTCGACCTTGCCGACAGTCCGGATGGCGCAGAGTGGGATGCCCCTCTTCTTCCGGCGGGAACTCACTCCTGGTCCTATAACCTGGTTGCGGGCGCCGATTTCTCGGCTGCCGATTCCCTGCAAGTCGTGCCAAATCTCCCGTCGGGCGCCGGGTCGCTGCTGCTGGGCTTGGGCGGCCAACCCCTTCCCGGCGGCGTCCAGGACCTCAGGGATTTTGTCGTACCGGAATTCTTCCAAACCATCCGGACCGGCGACGGCAACATTCAGATTTCGGCCAGTCAGGACGTCCAGTTGCTTGATACGCTCGCTACCATCTACACCGCCGGCACTCAGGCCCCGGCGCTGGCGGATTTCGACGTTCCCGACCCGATTGGAGAGAACGGGGTCCCGATCTCCGCTCAATACAGCCTGGATGGCGGCAATGTTTCCATCTACGCGGGACACGATATTGTTCGCTATGCCTACAATCAGGAGGGCGATCTCGTCGCGGATTCCTCGCGTGAATTGCCGAACAACTGGCTGTACCGTCAAGGCTGGATCGATCCGACGACCGGTCAGTTTGGCGCTCCGTCCAATGGGAAAGGGGTCGAGTCCACTTCCTGGTGGGTCGATTTCACCAATTTCTATGAAGGAATCGGCGCGCTGGGCGGAGGCAACGTCAGCCTCATCGCCGGCAACAACGTCACCAACGTCGATGCCGCCATCCCCACCAATGCGCGCATGCCCATGGGCACGCCGGACGCGGCCAATCTGCTCGAACTCGGCGGTGGCGATCTGCTAGTGCAAGCAGGCGATGACATCAGCGGCGGCGTTTATTACGTCGAGCGCGGCCAGGGCACAATCAGCGCCGGCGGACAGATCCTGACCAACGCCACCCGGGCCGCCGTGAACGAAACCGCGCTCCTGGCGGACGCCGACCGGAATATCGTTCCGAATTCGAGCACATGGCTGCCAACCACCCTGTTTGCAGGCGACGCCAGCTTCGATGTCACGGCCAACGGCAGCATCCTGCTCGGCCCCGTGGCCAATGTGTTCCTGATGCCGCAGGGCACCAATAACAGCTATCTCTACACGACTTACTTCTCCACCTATGCCCCCACCGATGCCGTTGACGTCTCATCACTCAGTGGTTCGGTGACCCTGCGGGATGACCCGGACGGCGCAGCGAGCTCACTGGAAACATGGCTGCAGAATGTGGAGCTGGGATCCGGTGCCGGCCAGACGTTTGCCTCTCAATCGCAGCCATGGCTCGCAATAATCGAAAACACCGTCACCCCCTTCGCCTCGCTTGTTTCCCTCATGCCTCCCACCTTGAAGGCCACCGCCTTTTCCGGTGATATCGATTTGGACGGCACCATCACCCTCTCGCCCGCCCCTGATGGAACCGTCGATTTGATTGCCGCCGGCTCGATCAATGGATTCCAGCCCAATAACTTCCTTCAAAACGCGGACGTTGCCCTCTGGAATTCCAGTGAAATCAATCTCTCGGACGCCGATCCGAACGCCATTCCCTCCCCGGCCGATCCGCTCTCCTTCTCCGGGCCCGCCGATGTCGTTGAATGGGACGTCAGTGGGGCCACGCTCTTTTCTTCCCTGATCGCCCGGTTTGCCGAGTCGGGTTCGACCACCGGCAATTATGCCTCCATCCAGACCAAGCAGGCGCTCCACGCCCGGGGTATTTTGCATGCCTCCGATCCAACCCCCGTTCATATCTATGCCTCGGGCGGCAGCGTGTCCGGATTGACCTTATTCGCCGGCAAGGAATCCCGGGTTCTCGCCGGCCAGGATATTACCGATATAGCCCTTTACATCCAGAATGACCATCCGGACGACGTTTCGGTCGTTGCCGCCGCCGGCAGCATTACCCTTTACGACCCGGACTCTCCCCTGCGCCAGCTTGCCAATTCCCCGGGCAATGAGCTCCAGGCGTTCTCAACCACCAATTCGATGCCTGCCTCGAGCAGCCCGACGGCGGGCGATATTCAAATCAACGGTCCGGGAACTCTCGAAGTCCTTGCGGGAGGAAATCTTGATACCGGCCTGGGGTCGAACAACTATGATGGCACGGCCATCGGCATCACCAGTATTGGGAATGCTCGCAATCCTTTCCTGCCCTTCGGTGGCGCGAATATCGTCGCCTCTGCGGGCATCGACGCCGTCGGCGGCCTAACCTCCAGCCCCCTCGACTTTACCGCCTTCATTTCTGAATTCCTCAAATCGTCCCTGGGTCCGCAATACTTTGCCGATCTCGCCGCTTCCGACCCGGAGCTGGGGATATCGAGCTATGACGATTTCAAAAAACTCCCGGCCGAACAGAAGGATCTGGCCGCGCTGGACCTCTTCTTCCTGGTCTTGCGCGATGCCGGACGCGACCACAACCTCGCCACCAGCCCTGGATATGGCCTTTACACCGAAGGCTTCGCGGCCATCAGCGCACTCTTCGGTACTACCACCGGCCAAGGCAGCATCGACCTCTCCTCGCGCGAGATCAAAACCGAAAATGGAGGCGATATCGACTTATTGGCTCCCTATGGCTCGGTGACCGTTGGAATTGAGGTTCCCGGCACCCAGGCCGTCGATCAAGGCCTGTTAACCCAGGACAGCGGCAACATCAACATTTTCACCGGAGGCAACGTGAACGTGGGCACATCCCGCATTTTTACGCTGCTCGGCGGCAACGAAATCATTTGGTCCACCGACGGCAGCATCGACGCCGGCGCTTCCTCCAAGACCGTCCAGTCCGCGCCGCCGACCCGTGTCATCGTAGATCCGCAAAGCGCCAATGTTGAGACCGATCTCGCCGGCCTGGCGACTGGCGGCGGCATCGGCGTGCTGGCCGCGGTGACGGGCGTTGCGCCCGGCAGTGTCGATCTCATCGCGCCAAACGGAACCATCAACGCCGGCGATGCCGGCATCCGCGCCACAGGCAACTTGAACCTGGCCGCAGTGCAGGTGCTGAACGCGTCCAACATCCAGGCCGGCGGCGCCAGCACGGGCGTCCCCGTCGTGACCGTCGCCGCCCCCAACCTCGGGGCCATCACCGCAGCCAGCTCCACCGCCGGCGCCACCGAGGCCGCGGCCACCCAGCAGACCAATACCCAGGACCAGTCTCAGGCCGGCGAGACCGATCAACCCTCGATCATCAATGTCGAAGTGCTCGGCTATGGCGGCGGCGAAGGCGATGCCGGGATCTAGCAGGGCTCGCAAAACAGCGCCGCGGAACGCCGGCATCCCGGAGGGCAAAGTCGCCTTCGGGGTCTGCGCCTGCCTCGCGCTGGCCACTCTCCTCCTTTACCTGCCAACCGCGTCTCATGCATTCGTCGATTACGACGATCCGGACTACATCTTCGACAATCCCCACGTGGTCTCCGGCCTTTCCCTCAAGAACGTCCTGTGGGCGTTCACTACCGGGTACGCCGCCAATTGGCATCCGCTCACCTGGATGTCCCACATGGCCGATTGCCAGTTGTTTGGCGTCGTCGCCGGACCGCAGCACGTCGTCAACGCCCTCCTGCATGCCGCGAACGCGGCCATCCTCTTCCTCGCGCTCTGGCGCATGACGGCGTGTCTGTGGCGCAGCGCGTTCGTGTCGGCCCTTTTTGCCTTTCATCCCTTGCATGTCGAGTCGGTTGCATGGATCGCGGAGCGCAAGGACCTCCTCAGCGCCTTCTTCTGGCTCCTGGCCCTCCTCGCATACCAGGCCTATGCCGGGCGCCCCGCATTGCGCCGCTACCTGCTCGTCGCTCTCTGCTTCGCCATGGGCCTCATGGCCAAGCCGATGGTGGTCACATTGCCGGCCGTTCTGCTGCTCCTGGATTACTGGCCCCTGGGCCGCCTCGGGTCCTCCAGGCAGCTCGGTGGCTTGCTCCTCGAGAAAATTCCTCTCCTCGGCCTTTCTGCGGCGTCCTGCGCCATTACGTTTCTGGTCCAGAGGAATGGCGGGGCCATGTCCACGGTACAAGCCATCGGCCCCCGGCTCGTGGATGCCCTGCTGGCATTCTATTTCTACATCGGCAAAATGCTCTGGCCCCATGACCTCATGCTCCCCTACGTGGCCGGTCCCTCTCCGGGCGCCCCCTTGCTGGCTCTCGCCGGCGTCCTATTCCTGGGGCTCACGCTGGGAGCTGTCGCGCTCGGCCGGCGCGCCAAATATCTGCCCGTGGGCTGGTTCTGGTTTCTGGGCACCCTCCTGCCCGTCATCGGCATCGTGCGCGTAGGCATCCAATCCGCCGCGGATCGATACACGTACATCCCATCCATCGGATTTTTCATCGTTCTGGTTTGGGGAGCCGCCGATTTATCCGCGCGCTTCCGGGTGCCCAAGCCGGCTCTGGCGGTAGCGGCCGCCGTCCTCTTGTGCGCCTGCGCCGCGCTCGCCTCCTGGCAAATCGGCTATTGGAAAAACAGCGAAACTCTCTTCCTGCATTCGGTCCTGGTCGATCCGGACAACCTCGAGGCCGATAACTGCCTCGCCTCGACCTACTCCACCGATCCCGATCCCAGCCTTCGCAACCCGGACCGGGCCCTCGGTCTTTCCTCCATCTGCGTCCAGGCAACCGGGCGCAAAGAGCCGTACTATCTCGACACCCTCTCGACCGCCTATGCCGCGTCCCATCAGTTTCAGCTTGCCATCCAGACCGCCACCGAGGCCCTAAGCCTCCCCGGCACTTCCGGCGCGGAGATCGCCTGCATCCAGGCCCACATCGGCCTCTATCAGCAAGGCAGGGCCATCCACGAACCCTAGCTTTGTCACAAAATCGTAACGTGATAACCGCGCCCTTCCTTGCATAGTTCCTGCCCCTATGAAACAGAAAGCCTTCCTCTCGCTCTCCTGCTGCGCGGCCGTTTCCATCCTCTCACACGCTCGCGCTCAGGACTCCGATCTTCAAAAAGCGGCGGCTGCCGGCGATGCCCAATCCCAGTTCAAACTCGCCATGGACTACGACAACGGGATTGGCGTCAAGCAGGACCAGTCCAAGGCAGCCGAGTGGTACCTCAAGGCCGCGCAGCAGGGCAACTCCCGCGCCCAGAATAACCTCGGCAGCCTCTATAACCTGGGCGAGGGCGTGAAACATGACGATGCCGAGGCCGTCCAATGGTTCCGAAAAGCAGCCGCTCAGGGCGATCCCATCGGCGAGAAGAACCTCGCCGTCATGCTGGCCAACGGCTTGGGCGCGCCCCGAGACTGCAAGGAAGCCCTCGACTGGTTCCAAAAAGCAGTGGCCCTTGGCCAGACCGATGCCATCGCTCCGATCGGGATCATCTATTCAAACGGCGGCCCTGGCGTAACTCGGGACTACGCGCAGGCCATCAAGTGGCTCCTCAAAGCCGCCGCAGTGGACTCCGCGCCCGCCCAATGTCGCCTCGGCTTGATGTATGAGCGTGGATGGGGCGTGAAGCCCGATCGCAGGCAGGCCGCCGATTGGTATCACAAAGCCGCGGAAAATGGCGACCCCATGGCGCAATACAAACTCGGCATGCTCTACGCCGCCGGCTCCGGAGTGGAAAGGGATCTGGCCCAAACGTACCTGTGGCTCACCCTTAGCGCCGGGCAGGGCAATATCGCGGCCGAGCGCGACCTGCCGTTTCTGAATTCCTCCAATTCCTCCTTGACAGGCAGCGATCGGGATGAAGGCGAAAAGCTCCTCGCCGATTACCGCTCCCGGCATGCCTCCGCCGCTCCCTCTCCAAGTCCGGCTGGCGGTGAGACCGTGAAGAAATAAAGGCCGTCCCGCCTTGTTCGGTGCGGACTCCCCAAGTGGTAACCCGCTCGCGTCAAATCGCCTTCGGAAGACTAATCCAGACATGTAACATGACTGACCCCCGAACGAAACATAACTGAAACAAAAGGGTCACCATTTTGTAACATCATACCGATTGCCGGCTGGCTAACTGGTAAGTTAATCTCCGCCTCTTAAATGCAAAGAAATCCAAGGTAAAGTATCGTTATCTAATTGTTACAATCATTATCTTGCCCCTTCCGTCCAACCCCTGCTCAAATCCCGTCCATGGAGGCCACCTGGCTCCCAAGGCAAAAAAAATCCCAACCATAAAAAATACCCGTCAAATATGAAAATCTGTAAATTAGCGGTGGCTGGCGTCCTCGCGCTCGCTTCCCTCGCAACCGCTTCCGCGACGACAACCATTCACATCATTGGTT
>Ga0302325_10031266_pt1 | contig 10953 bp, 8 predicted proteins | sample Palsa_T0_2_FD_201948 | JGI IMG/M metagenome (GOLD analysis project Ga0302325, IMG submission 201948) | Peat permafrost microbial communities from Stordalen Mire near Abisko, Sweden - Palsa_T0_2 | ecosystem: Environmental > Terrestrial > Soil > Palsa > Peat permafrost | place: Sweden: Abisko... | reverse complement strand
GACGTCCTGCGTGTGCTGGCCGATTTCCGGCGGGTAATCGACCTCATCGGGTGCCGGTGGCACCGAGGCCGAATGCACGATCCACGGGAGCGACTGGGTGAGATACACCTCGCTCGTTCCCGGCCACCCCGTGCGCTGGAAGAATCCGCGCACGACGAACTGCTCCTCCCCCAGCGTCTCGTGCGGCTGGTAGACGCGGCCCCACCCCATCTTGATGGCCTGGCCCTCCCGGTAAGCCCGCTCGCCGTCGATCAGCCGCAGGAAGTCAGCGATCACATCGCCGGCGTGCTGGCCGTCGGCCGAGATCACGAACGGGTTCGGGCCCCGCAGCTCCATCAGGTCCGCGTACGCCGGCTCGTCGAGATCCTGGATCGCGCCCTCCCGGCGCATCCAGTCCTTCAGGTCGGTCCACTCCCGCTGCGTCCGCGGCAGCAGCCCGAGTGGGTAGAAATAGCTGCCATCAGCACTGGTGAGCTGCCAGCGGCCAGTCGGGAACGGCGTCGCGTAGCCGCCTCCGCGGCGGCGCAGGACCTCCCGCCGGTAGACCCAGCAGGAGAACAGCTGCTCGGTTCCCTGGAAGGCAGCCGCCTGAGCGGACACGTCAAAAAGCTCGCCCGGCTGGCCGGAGCGCACGGCCAGCAGCGCAGCGACAGCGCCGTAGAGGCCGGCCGAGTGCATTGCCTGCTCGGCCGGCGGGATGATCGGGCTGGAGTTCTCCTCGGGCCCGTAGCCGGACAGCCCGCCCGTCCCCGACCGTGCGGCCACGTGCAGCTCGTCAGCCCGGTCACCGTCACGGTGCCCGAACCCGTAGGCCGACAGCGCAACGACCGGAGTCGCCCCGAAGCCGCCGGGCAGCACCGCGGAGAGGCGGTCGTAGCTGTCCGCGCCGACCAGCACCACATCGGCCGCCGCCACCAGGCCGGCCGCCGCTGACCGCCCGGCGTCGGTCTCCAGGTCGACGACAGCAGACCGCTTGCCGGCGTTGAAGTGCCAGAAATAGAGGCTGATCGGCTGGCCGGCCGGCGACACCGCGAGCGGCCAGGCCCGGCGCAGCTCATGGCCGCCGGGCGGCTCGGCCAGCACGACGTCAGCGCCGAGCTGGGTCAGCAGCTTGGCCGCGAACTGGCCCCACCGGTCGGTGAAGTCGAGGACGCGGAGCTGCTGGAAGGAAGGGATCGGCTGGCGCACGGGACCTCAGATCACGGCTTCGGCGGCGAGCCCGCGGATCTGGGCCGGTGACATGCCGAGCAGGCCGCCGTAGATGTCGTCGTTGGCTTCGCCGAACATCGGCGCAGCGCGGCGCAGCTCGGGTCCCGCGGCCGACTGAATCGCCCCCATCTGGAATTCCCGCGCCCCGAGCAGCGGGTGAGTTGCCTCCTGGTAGTACCCGCGCGCCCGCAGCGCCCGATCGGCCAGCAGTTCCTCGGCGGTCAGCAGCGGCGAGCAGGGCACGCCCGCGCCCGCTAGCTCCGCGACGACCACATCCCGCTGCCTGGACTCCGTCCAGGCCGATACCGCCTGATCGAGCACGGGACGGTGGCCAGCCCGGCCGTGGCAGGCACGGAAACGCGCGTCTCTGTCGAGATCGTCGCGGCCGAGAACCCGGGTGAGCGCCGCCCACTGGTCATCGGTGCGGACGGAGATGGCGCACCAGCTGTCCTCGCCCCGGCAGCGGTAAAGACCGGCCGGGGCATCGTCGGCGCCGAACGGCACGTTGCCCCAGGCGCTGAACGGCCGGCCGCTGACCTGGTAGTCGAGCACCGCGGCGGAGGTCAGCGCCACCGACGCCTCTACCTGGCTGAGATCGATCATGGAACCGCTGCCGGTGACCTCACGATCGGCCAGCGCGGCCAGGACGGCCAGGGCCCCGAAATAGCCCGTCGCGTAGTCCGCGTACGAGTAGCCAAGTCCGGCCGGCTCAGCGCCGGGGCGCCCGGTCATGCCGTGGATGCCGCTGACCGCCTGCATGACGGGCCCGAAGACGAGGTAATCCTCGTTCGGGCCGCCGAGGCCGAAGCCCGTCATCCACAGGTAGATGAGCCCCGGGCTGACCGCGTGCATGGCCTCCCACGACAGGCCCCAGGACTCCAGCACGTGCGGGCCCATGTTCGCGACCACGACGCTGCAGCAGGCGACGAGATCCAGGGCCACGCCGACCGCCTTGGGATGGCGCATGTTCAGCGTGATGCTGCGCTTATTGCGGTTGAGGTTGTTCCACAGGCCGCCCTCCTCCCACGACCCCGGATCGGTGCCAGGCGGCTGACCCCGGTTGCGCATGCCGTCGGGATAGTGCGGCCACTCGACCTTGATCACCTCAGCGCCGAAGTCGGCCAGGATCTGGGTGCACTGCGGGCCCGAGATCACCCAGGTGAAGTCGAGGACGCGGATGCCCTCTAGCGGCAGGCCCGGCATGTCACCGGCCCGTGTAGCGGGGCGTCCGCCGCTCGTTCCAGGCCAGCACTGCTTCCTTGCTGTCGTCCAGGTCCCCGAGGAACCAGCGGGACTCCTGCTCCTTCTTGAGCATCTCCGGGCTGGGCACCGCGCGCATCTGCCGCATGAGGGCCTTGGTCTGGCGGACGTGCTGAGGCGGCAGGGCGGCCATCTTCCTGGCCCAGCGCATCGCCTCGTCCATCAGCTCCTCTGCCGGGACGACGGCGTTCAGCAGGTTCAGCGCCAGCAGTCGCTCCGCCGGGACGTACTCGCCGATGATGGCCAGCTCGGCCGCGATGGGCCAGGGAATGCCCTCCGCGCCGGCCAGCCAGTACGGGCCGAGGGCACCGGTCGGCACCTCGGTCATGCCGAACTGGGCCCCGGCGGCGGCAATGCGGATGTCACAGTCGAGCATCATGTACCAGCCGAGCCCGATGGCGAAGCCGTTGACCGCGGCGACGATCGGCTTGTCGGTCTCGGTCATGCCGAACAGGTTGTACTCGCTGGTGTAGGTGAGCGGCTTCATCTTGCCGTCGCCCTGCGAGTAGCCCTCGGCCTGGTCTTTCATGTCCCGCCCGGCGCAGAAGGACCGGCCGGTCCCGGTCAGCACGGCCACCCAGGCGTCGTCGTCATCGATGAAGGTCCGCAGCGTGCTGATGAACTCGGCCTTCATCTGCTGCGAAAAGGCATTCAGCCGCTCCGGCCGGTTCAGCGTGATGACGGCGATGTGATCGGCCAGATCGTAGGTGACAAAGTCCATTCAGCTCTCCTCAGTTGTGTCAGCCTGTCCCGTGGCCGGGCTGGCTGCTGGTGGCGCGGGCTCTGGTCCGTCCGGCTGGCGGGCCTCGATCTCGTAGGCGTCTTCCAGCTGGTCGAGGCTGACCGCATTCGCCTGGGTGGCCAGCGCCAGGTTCCCGTAGGAGAGGACCACGACGTCGTCGGCCAGCTCTTGCGACCGCTTGACGTACTGCTCGATGATCAGGAACGTGGTCGTGCCCCGGAACTCGGCCACGACGGCAAACAGCTTGTCCACGACGGCCGGGGCGAGACCGTGCGACAGCTCGTCGACCACGACCAGTGCAGGCTTCTGGATCAGGATGCGGCTGAGAGCCAGCATCTGCTGCTCGCCGCCCGACAGCATGCCTGCCCGGTCCCGCGACCGGGAGCCGAGGAAGGGGAAGATGGCCGCCGCCTGGTCCACCGCCTCCTGCCGCCCCCGCCGGCCAGCGCCGGGGCGGCCGACGACGACGTTCTCCGCCACGGTGAGCGCGGGGAAGACTGCGCCCTGCTCCGGTATATAGGCCACGCCCCGGCGGGCCCGGCGGAAGTGCGGCTCACGGCTGACGTCGGTGCCATCGAGCAGCACCGATCCCTGGCTGGTCGCGATGGTCCCGGCCACGCAGGCAGCCAGCGTCGATTTCCCCGCGCCGTTCGGGCCGAGGATGGCGCAGATACTGCCCGCCGGCACGTCAAACGTGACGTCGCGCAGCGCCTCCAGGCCGCCGTAGGAGTGGCTGAGGCCGCGTATCGTCAGCGCCGCGCCGCTGACGGATTCCGCCGGGGCCGCGGCGACAACATCCGTGCTGCTCACTGCTCGTCACCTCCGAAGTAGGCATCTCGGACGCGGGGGTCCTTGATGATCTCGGCGGCCGGCCCGTCGGCGATCTTGACGCCGAAATCCAGCACCACGAGCCGCTGGGCCAGCCGGAGGACCGACTCGACGTCGTGCTCGATCAGGATGACCGTGACGCCGAGCCGCCGCTGCACGTCCAGGAGGGCGTCACCGAAACTGATCCGCTCGGCCTGATCGAGCCCGGACAGCGGCTCGTCCAGGAGCAGTACCTTCGGCTGCGAGGCCAGCGCCATCGCGAGCTCGACAATGCGCAGGCCCCCGAGGGACAGGCCCGACAGGCGGTCGCCGGGGCGGAGCCCCCAGGGCTCCGCCGCTACGAACGCCGTCAGCTCATCGTCCGCCGTGTGGCCGCCTCGCCCAGCGGCGGCTGACGGGCGCCGCCCCCACAGATTCGGGATATCCCTGGCCAGCGCGAGGTGCTCTCCGACGGTCATCTCGGGGAAGAGCATGGCCCGCTGGAACGTCCGGGCCAGGCCCAGGCGGGCCCGCCGGTGCACGCTGACCCGGCCGCAGGGCGCCGAGCAGATTGACAGGGTGCCCGACGAGGCCCGCACCAGGCCGGTGATGACGTTGAGCATGGTCGTCTTGCCCGAACCATTGGGACCGATCAGCCCGACGAACTCCCCGGCCGCAGCGGCGAGCGAGACGTCCGAAAGCGCGGTGAGACCGCCGAAGCGCACGGTGATCCCGTCGAGCCTGAGGGTCTCCTCAGTGCTCTGGCTGACCGCCGCGGTCGCGCTAGTCACGGCTGCTCCCGCCGCCGACGGTGACCGGATCAGAGGTGGCCGCGCCGGATGCGGGGCCGATGGATGTAGCCGGTTCAGGCCGCGCTATCAGCTTCTGCAGGTTGCCAGACATCTGGGCCAGGAACCCGCGCGGATCGCGGGCGATGCCGATCGCGCCCAGGCCGAACAGGACGGTCGGGAGGTTGCCGAAACCGCTGATCGTGACCAGCTCGAACGCGGCGGGCGCGATCGCGAACAGGAGCCCGGCGACCAGTGCGCCGCCGAAGCTCCGCACGCCGATCGTGACCACGACGGCCAGCCACACCAGGCCGGTGAGCAGGGCGAAGTCGGACGTGCTGACGTTGCCCTGCTCGATGCCGATCAGCGCGCCGCCAAGGCCGGCGACCGCCGACCCGAGGGCGAACACGCCGACCCGGAAGGCACGCACATGAACGCCGAGGCTCTCCGCCTCGACCGGATTGCCGCGGATAGCCGAGGACACCCGGCCGAACCGGCTCCGCCGGAACCAGCTCACGAGGATCGCCAGCACCGCGAAGAGAATCGCCCCGAGCAAGATGTCGCTCTGGGAGGTGTTGAGACCGCCGATCTGGAAATTCGGGTAGTTGACGCCCTGCAGCGGGATCAGAGCCTGCAGGTTGAACGCGAAGGTCTCGCAGAACAGCGCGAAGGCCAGCGTGACGAGGGCGAAACCCACCTGGTCCAGCCGGGTCCCGACCGCGCCAAGCACGACACCGCAGAACGCGGCGCACAGGACCGCGATCACCATGCTGAGCGGCAGCCCGAGGCCCGCCTCGGTAGCCAGTCGCCCGGCCACGATGGCCCCGAATGCTGCGATGCCCGCCTGGCCGAGGCACAGGACGCCGCCGTAGCCGGTCGAGATCGTGAAGCTGAGGAAGGTGACCGCGAACGCGATCCCCGCCGCGAGCGTAGCGGTCCAGTAGGCATTAAAGGAGTACATGGCGACGAGCGTGAAGACACCGCCGGCGAGCAGGGCGATGACGTAGCGGCCGGGCCGCAGCACCGACAGGGCGGGCAGCCGGCTGAGGACCGCCTGGCCGAGGCTGCCAGAATCGGCGCGAGCGGTCTGCCCGGATCCTGCGTCCTGCCTCGACTTCAGGCTGGTCCGGCCGACGAGCAGCAGGCCGGCCAGCAGGAAGAACGGCAGGGCAGGCACCAGCCCGTTCGCGATCACGCTGCCCTGCGGCGCGTACCCGGTGATCTCCGAGGAGAGCACGCCGAGCGCCAGGCCGGCGAGCGTGGTGATGGCCAGGGAGCGGAACCTCCCGGCCAGGGCCACGCTCAGCGCCGCGACCGACAGCGAGGTGTAGATACCCGGATCGAGCTGGAGCAGCGGGCTGAGCAGGATGCCAGCCGCCCCGGTGAGAAATCCCGTCAGGATCCAGGAGAAGGCGCTCAGCCTGGTCGTGTTGATCCCGGCCCCGGCGGCGAGCCGGGGCCGGTCCACGACCGCCCGGATAGACAGTCCGAGGCGTGTCTTCTCGACGGCCAGGATGAGGCCGCCGAGAAGCACCACTGCTCCGATGACCGCGGCCAGCTGGTCGCGGGTCGTGTTGAAGGATCCGATCCGCAGGACGGCAAACCCGTTCGGGACGATGCCCGGCGACTGATAGACGTTCTCCGTCGGGAGCGCAAACTCCATCAGCGCCGGGAGCGCCACCGCGATCCCGATAGTCGCCGTCAGCTGGACAATCAGATCTCGGTTCTCGATGTGACGGAACACCCCGGCCCAGATCACGAAGCCGAAGATCGGTCCTGCCAGGAGGCAGAGCACGACAGCCGGAGCCAGGGCCCACTTACTGACGGTGACCAGGTGGTAGAAGAGGTAGGCGGTCGCATACGCGGTGGCGCCTACCGCCAGGTTGATCACACCGGTGAGGCTGTAGGTCAGCGTGATGCTCCCGCCCAGCAGGGCGTACAGAGCACCGATCACGATGCCTGGGTAGATGTACAGCAACGTCGGCAGCTTTCACTCGTCGTGGCGGGACTCGCCTGGGCCGGGGTGGTGCATCAGGCCGCCGACTCGGCGGCGCCGCACGCGAACGGGTTGGTGGCGGTTCCGGTAACGATCTTCCACTGACCATTGACGATCTGGGCCAGCGAGAAGCACGGGTTGAGCTGGGTGTGCATCGCCGGGAACGAGACCGGCGGGAACAGGCCGTCACCGGTGTAGCCCGAGATCGTGTTACCGGCTGCAATGATGTTCGCCGGGGTCGGCGACTTCTTGCCCAGTTGGTTGATCGCGCCCTGGAACATCACCATGTTGGCCCAGCCGGACAGCGCCTCAGCGTTCTGCACGTTGGCCGGCGAGTACTTCTTCATGGCCGCAGTGTAGGTAACGATGCCCGGACCCTGCGGGTTGTACCAGGTGGCGGTGAAGACCTCAGAGAGCAGGCCGTTGATGGTCTTGCCGAACTGCGTTGGGATGGCGGGCGAGACCCCGATGGAGCCGGCGACGACCCATGCCTTGGAGCCCACCTGGGCCATGTCCGCCTGCAGCTGCGGGGCCGCGGTCCCGTATACGTTGGTGTAGACGCCCTGCGCGCCCAGGCTGTGCAGCTTCTGCGCCAGCGACAGCAAGGCAGCGGAGCTGGTGTCATCGACGGTGTAGTTGGTGTAGAGCAGCGTGCCGCCGGCGGCCGTGACGCCCTTGGCAACCGCGTGCGCGGCGACGGCGTTGCCGGGGTTCGCGTCCGAGACGACGGCGATCTTCTTGACGCCCTGACTGACCATGTACTTGCTCTGGGTGTTGCTCTCGTACCCGATCCAGTTCCCCTCCTGGGAGAAGAACATGTCCGTGCCGGGGCCGTAGAACTGCGGCACGATGCCGGCGCCGAACACCGGGATCTTCTGCGCCGCCAGGTACGACGTCGCGCTGCCCAGGTAGACGTCCTGGCTGATGATGGCGTCGGCGCCATTCTCGACGGCCAGCCGGGCGTCAGACAGAACCGAGCTCGGGCTGCTCTGGGTGTCGTAGACCGACAGCGTCATCTTGTGGCCGTCAAGCCCGCCGTGGGCGTTGTAGTACGAGACGAATGCCTGGGCACCGATGACGCCGCCGCCGAAGGTGGTAGCCAGGGAGCCGGACTGGTCGCCCAGGTACGCGATCTTGATCGTCGAACTCGTGCTGGCAGTCGTCCCGGAACCACCTGAACCCCCGCTGCTGGCGCAGCCGGCGGACATGGCGGCAACCAGGGCGATACCGGCGGCCGGGACAAGCACACCCCGCAACCGGAAAGCACGGCCATTACGGCCGGCGCGCACATCCTTCATGTCTGTTCTCCTTTGGCACGCATCGTGCTCATTCATCTCTACCGTGGGTGTCATATTCAGGGTGTGCCGCAGTACTCGCGGGCACGGTATCGTCAGCGCCAGTCAGTGTCATCGGCTACGGAGCCGGCCAGGACGGCAAGGGACTCGTGCTCGGAACCCCATGCGAGGGACCGCTCCCTTGCCCGCCTGCTGAAGAAATGCAGTGGGTACTCCTCGGTCATGCCCATGCCGCCGTGGAGCTGGTGTGCTGTCAGCGTCACGAAGACCGCGGTCCGCGAGGCGGCCGCCTTGGCGGTGGCCAGATCAGCCGCCGTGCAGGTGCCATGCTCGACCTTCCAGACCGCCTCATAAGTCAGGTACCTCGTCGCGTCGAGCGCGGACGCCATGTCAGCCGCCTGCTGCTGCACGGCCTGGAACGTCCCGAGCGGCCGCCCGAACTGCACCCGGTCGCGCACGTAGGGGATGGTGAGGTCGAGCGCCTGCTGGGCGAAGCCCACCAGCTGCACGCAGCACAGGACGGTCGCGACCTGGGTGAGCAGGGCAGCGGCATCCGCGCCGCCGGCCGCCAGAGCGGGCACGCCCGCGTAAGCGGCGGCCGACTGCGGCGTCTGCCCGACGTTGCGCAGCGACCGCTGCGTCACCTGCGGCGTCCGGGCGTCGACCAGGAACAGCTGCCGCTGGCCGGCATCCGTCACCCCGACGAGGTGATGGGTGCACGCGAGCCCGTAGTCGACGTACCGGGCGGAACCCTGCAGGGCACCGGCCGAGACGCTGCGGGGCCCCTCGTCCCCGGCCTCGCCAGGCACCGGGGTCACCGCTCCCGCGTTCTCCACGACGGCGGCCGCCAGGGCAGCCTGCCCGTCCTGCGTCCCGCAGCGCATGAGCGTGTAGACGCAGGCCATGGTCTCGGCGAAGGGGACGGTCGCCGCTGCCTTGCTCAGCTCCTCGAGTGCCACCGCGATGTCGAGTAGGTCGGCCCCGCCGCCGCCCGCGGACTCTGGGAAGGCGAAGCCCAGCCACCCGTCGGAGGCCAGCCGCTTCCACAGCGCCTCGTCGTGGCCGCCGCCCTCGAGCAGCGCGCGGATCCGGTCGGTCGACATCTCGCGCTGCAGCTGCTGCCGCATGCTGTCGCGGATCATCTCCTGGGTGTCGGACAAGCCAAGGTTCACGCGGGGCGCCTTTCTCGGGGCAGGCCAAGGCCGCGCTCAGCGATGATGGTCCGCTGGATCTCGTTGGCGCCGCCGGTGAATCGCTGCAAGGCGGAGAACCACAGCTGCTGCTCGAGCCGGCCGCGGACCGGCGGATCGTCCGCGGAGCCGGCGACCTGCGCGCCTGCCCGGCCGAGCAGGTCGAGCACAGCGCCGGTCATGCGCGTGCCGAGCTCGGTGGCCCACACCTTGCTCGCGGACGCCTCCTTGCTCGGGGCAGCGCCGCTGGCGACAACCGATCCGGTCGTCATCACCAGGGCCCGGAGCATGGACAGGTCGAGCCGGATCTCAGCCAGCTTCCGGCGGGCGACCGGATCGGCCAGCACGTCAGGCCGCGCCGCCCGCAGGTAGTCAATCGACCACTCGAAGATGTGCACCATGTCCATGTAGTTGTTGATGGCCATGGTGACCCGCTCGTGGTCGAGCGCGGTCGCGAGCATGTACCAGCCGCGGTTTTCCTCACCGATCCGCATGTCGGCCGGGACCACGACGTCGTCGAAAAACACCTCGTTCGTGCGGTGGTGGAACATCATCTCGATCGGCCGGATCGTGATGCCCTTGAGGTTGAGCGGCACGATGAAGATGGAGATGCCGCGGTGCTTCGGCGCTTGCGGGTCGGTCCTGACCGCGAGGTAGACGTGCGAAGTCCAGTGCGCGTCCGAGGTCCAGATCTTGCTGCCGTTGATGACGTAGGAGTCGCCGTCACGGATGGCCCGGGTGCGCAGGGACGCCAGGTCAGAGCCGGCGTTGGGCTCGGAATAGCCGAGCGCGCAGGTGATCTCCCCGCTCCAGATCTTCGGCAGGTACTCCGCCCGCTGGGCATCGGTGCCGTACCGCTGGATGGCCGGGCCGATCATGGACGACGTACCCCGGCGGCTGTAATGGACGTCGGTGTAGGCCAGCTCCAGCGCCAGCAGGAACTGGTACCAGGGACTCATCTCCTGGCCGCCGAGGTCCTTCGGCCAGGACCTGCGCAGCCACCCGCGGCGGTCCAGCTCGGCGAGGTTGTCCCGGCTCTCCTGCGACGCCCAGTTCTCCCGGTCCTCGTCCTCATCGAAGGAAGGCTTCTGGCTTCGCTCAGCCGCGAACTGACGAACCTCCTCCCGGAACTCCGCCTGTTCTGGCGGCCAGTCGAAGCGCACAGCTGTCTCCTTTACGGCCGCACTGGATCGGGGACGGCCTTGCTGGCGGCCAGCGCGGCCACCCTGGCCTGGCTGACCTTGGGCGTCCACCGGTCCTCTTCGTCCGCCCAGATGTCGCGGAGCTTCGGGATGACCTGGGTCCCGAAGAGCTCGTTGTTATGCGCTGCCGTCTCCTCGGGCAGATTCCCGAGGTGCATGCAGGTGATGAGCTGCCCGATGCGCAGCTCGGTCACGAGCTCTCGGACCCGCTGCTCGACCCGTTCGGGGGAGCCGGCGATGATGTAGCCGAGCTCGTCGTACTCCCAGAAGCTGAGCTCGCCGCGCATGGCCTTGCGGCGCTGCTCCATCGACTGGCTCCGCCCCCGCCGCAGCGACTCGCGGTAGGAGGCCTGGGTCATGAAGCCAGGCGGCGTGGCGAATTCCAGCGGAACCGGGTTCTGCTTGTGCCAGTACCGCACCGAGTCGCCGTAGAGGGCCTCGGCCTCGGCGTCCGTGTCGGAGCA
>Ga0302325_10031265_pt1 | contig 10953 bp, 11 predicted proteins | sample Palsa_T0_2_FD_201948 | JGI IMG/M metagenome (GOLD analysis project Ga0302325, IMG submission 201948) | Peat permafrost microbial communities from Stordalen Mire near Abisko, Sweden - Palsa_T0_2 | ecosystem: Environmental > Terrestrial > Soil > Palsa > Peat permafrost | place: Sweden: Abisko... | reverse complement strand
AATTTTGCAAACTCTGCCACCGCGATCTCCTCTTCCTGATCCAGTACCTGAGTAACTCCTTTCACCTCCTCAATCTGAGATGCTGTTAGCAACAATGTTCAAGAAGTCTTCCCCGTATACTCACATAATGCATCAGCATCCCCTCGATACCATTTTTCAGCGTAACGGTACTCGAATCGCACGTCCTGCAGGCTCCCCGCAACTTCAACATCACCTGCCCACCCTCAAACCCACGAAATTCAATATCACCACCATCTTCCTGAATCGCTGGTCTAATCCTCGTCTCGAGTAATTCTTTAATCATCCCCACCACCTCGCTATCATTCTCATTATAACTTAAACTGTCTTCCCCCCCGCCCTCCTGGCCACTTTCTCCAGACTTGTTCTCCGTGATGTTGACAATCTGCGCCCCAGACGTAACAGCCTCTGTTATCAGACTGAAAATTTCCGGTTTCACATGCGCCCAATTCGCATCTCCGGCCTTCGTGACCGTGATGAAATCCACACCATAAAACACCGATGTGACCCCGTCAATATTCATCAACTGTGCAGCAAGAGGCGATGGATGTGGAGGCGCGAGAGTTGACCTAGGATTGAGGTATTCGAGAAAGGGAGAGGAGAGTCCTGGTGGTAGGATTCGATGGTTGGGCAAGAACTTGAGAGCGTCTGGATTTGGCGTGTTCTCTGTCTGGATGAAGATACTGCGACTACCGCTGACAGGCGCCGGCTTCACCATGATGGAAGGCTGATGTAAAGGGTGCAAGGTCGGTCGCGTCCATGCATTCGAAGCTGCCATTGCTGGGAGCCGGGTACTTTGGTGTACACATCTCGCGGCACTATGATGAATGGGTATCGCTGGCTTCGCAGGTCGTATCTTGCTGAGCAACGGGACAGCTGCCCTTGATATTTTCCTAGATGCCATGGTATGAATTGACACAGTAGGAATTGTGTTGTAGTTGTTTTACTTTTTGAAAATAGCAAAGTTGATCCCTTTGTAATCAGATCTCGCCTCCAAAGCCCGATGACGCCAATTTTCAGCTGACCCCTGCTCCGCGTCTTTCCTAACGCGAAACTTTCAAAGGGTCTTCTTCAACAACAATGTCTATTTCCAAAACCACGAATGAGGGAGATGCGCAAGAAGACGCAGGAGCTGCGATGGATCCGCCAGATACAATGCCCTCTCAAAATGATGTCGAGCGCTCAGTTGCGATAATCGCAGGCGATGAAGTCTCTAAGGAACACCAGGAGAGCTCATTGGTCGGAGCTGACGTCTCTAAGAAGAAGCTCTGTGGCGTCTGCAATGAAAAGGAAGGGAAATATAAGTGTACTCGGTGTTATCTTCCATCGTAAGCCTTTTTTCCACTGCAGGTTTCGGAGGCTAATGTAGTGAAGCTGTTCTTTAGCATGCTCGACTCTTCACAAGGCCACACATCCTGCACTTGAGCCCAAATCAGCAGAAGCCAAAACAGAGCCACCACAACAATCCAATGGAACTGCACCGAGACTTGGCACTGTTGCCTCAGCGGGCTTCAAGGGGCCTTTTGCAGCTTTGGACGATTCGAAGGAGCTCCAGACACTATTTAAGATGTACCCCAAACTGCCCTCACTCCTCGATGAAATCAATACAGCGACGCTCCGGCCGTTAGAAGAGCTTGATAACAATACACACAATAGATTCTCGCGGAGGAGGAAAGAGGAGTCATGGACCTTTGATCGCGGACTTGAGAAGGGTAGAGAAGCTTTGAATCGCGCTCGAGACACGGATGAAGGTGTTAGAGAATATTCAAAGTTGATTCTGCAGATCTTGTCTGGGGAAGCGGGCATCTCTGCTGCAGAATTGGTACAAAGAGAGTTGGCGGAGGAAAACACGAAGATTATAGAAGCGTTATTGAAGGGCGAGATGTGAGAAGTCTATTTATGGGAGGATATTACTTTGATGAAAGCGACGTTGGCAACGACCCTGCTGAAATTTGGGCGCAGACAGTTTGCAGGATGTTTGGTAAGAAATGCTGCCCATTGTTTTCTTACGCGATAGCTGACTTGAGTTTGCTCTAGACAAAGTTGTTGGTACATCAAAGGGACATTGGGACGAAATTTTCACGCGGAGCATTGTCTGGAGTTGGGTTCATGTATCAGATGCATTGGGAATGTGTGTTTAAGATACCCCGGCGCCATTGAAACGCCATAAGTCGAAATAAAGCACCAATCAGGAATCAAGTCAGCTTGGATGGCGCTTAAAGCGAGCAAGAAAGCTCCCTCTTATGCCCTTGCTTCCATCTGGTGGAGAACCATGATCACCGATACCAGCCACAGCCTCGTCTCGATCTTGCTTGACCTTCTCCTTCTTGCTCAAGATCCAAGCTGATTCCATCTTCCGTAAAAATGGACTTGTCCGCTCCTTCTTCTTCGTGACCTCCGCCTCGTCCCGTTGCGCCCAATCAAGTCTGTCCTTCGCAACGGGTCCTGGCTTTGGTTTCGGTTTCGATAGTGGGGGTGGTTGAGTCTCCTCTTCCTCCCAAAATAGATCCCCTGTGCTCAACGGCCGTGAAGAGCTTCTCTTGTGTCCCGACGTCAAATGAGCAAACTCTGAATGGAAAGTTCGCTGTGGTGGCTTGTACAACTCTCTCTCCATATCCGCTTCAGCGGCCTCTTCTAACTCATGAGTCCATTGAAATTGATTCCGATTTAACAGGATTTGTCGCTCCAATATTGCTTGATCGATAGCTTGCGTCTGCTGAAGAGTCGGTGGCTGTCCAGGATGAGGGTCCTCGAGGCTGAGCTTCTCCAGGTGGGCATTGATTGCCGGCGACGCTAGTTTGTGCGACTGTCGCCTGACATCTGGGGTCGTCGTCCTTTCGAAAGCCGCGGCCGCCACCTTTGGAACGTGGTGATACACGCCATTGGTTTGCGCAAGAGCAGCCTTCGCAGCTCTTGCTTCGCGACGGCGCTCCGCCTTCAACTTCTGCTCGGCCAGGTGAGCTGTGAGCCGACGGCTTAATTCCTCGGGGTCGAAGGGCTCGCCCTGTTTGACTCTCTTCCGCCGCTCATCTTTCTTTGGGTCGCGAAGTGGGTGTGTCATTGAACGTGTGGGTTTCAACTATGGCGGGGTTAGAACGCGGTAAGGAAGGCGGGATGAATATCTTAACTTACAACAGTACGTCCAGCAGGAGGAAGCGTGGTCGCGGTTGCCATACTTGAGAGTTTGGGAATGGACTTATAATACAATAATTCAAGTGCACAATCGCGAGTCGAGCGAGATAGAGACCTTCAGTGCGATTTCTCGGCGTGTGGTCCGTGGTACATAGCACAAAGTCACAACATTGAAGTCTCAAACTTCAACAAAGTATGGAACCGGCGAATTTGGAAATTTTGCAGCTGTGTAACGTGGCGCGCAGGGGAAACGGTGAGTACAAGTACTCGAAGAAACCGCAGGAACGCCACAAGCGTACAGAACCAAAGCAGATTTGTCCCTGGCTAGCATCGGAGAGGTCGAACGATGGTCCTCTGGGACGATCCGCTCATTGCAACCACGGGACCTGTTGGCGACGAGAGACGAAGAGGTCTCGGTTGTTCCACTGCAAATGCTAGGTGTCTGAAAGCAGTTAACCGGTCTGATTAAACAACGGCAATTTGTCTCAATCTGGCTGAATCGAGAGAAGAGTGGCGCTTGCCCCAACTGCCATTGGCATGCGCCTGGTCACCTGTGTTTGGCGTCGCATTTGTGGATGCCCCGGAAATCAACACTCTATTGACACATACCGGCGGGCGCACGATCGTGGAACATAGGAACAGGGCACAGAACGACAGCGAGGAAGAGGTCTTTGATGCATGCAGTGCGGCGCAGCGAATCACGCGCTCCCGTCGATTCGTACGAAGTAGTCTCTTCGCCGAGCAGGTGGTTGGACTCCAATCTTCAGACCGGAAATCAACCTCTTACCGAGGGTTAGCAGCGGATCTTTAATCGAAAGGGACTGGCTCGGTCATTGCACCCCCGTTCTGTGGAGAACCATGTCATTCCCCCCCTTCCCCTGCACCTGCACCTGCGCTATGCATATTTCTGCTTGTTCACGCGATCAAATTTTGACTGGTCGAGCGTTGACGCTCACCGTCGCGGGTACCACCCTCTGGTACCGGTCCTCTCGTTATCCAACGAGGACTCGAACATTTTGCAAGTTATTTTTGAAGAATTCAACAAACACGTTTCGTGCTTAATCATTAAAGTTCTGGATCATTTCCACATGGGACCATCAAAAGCAACGCTGCCCTCTTCCTGGATGTTTTGTATCTCGCCGTGGCTGCTGTAAGGTTAGGCGCTGTACTTGATTTGCGAGGCCGGTTGGAAAATTGTTTGCTGCAATTTCGAGCCTCAACGAACGAGACCTCAACAAGACCCCGCACCTTTTGAAACTTACCTTAAGAGCAAGACTTACAGCAAGGATTTATTTCTGAAACATTTTAGATCTCCATGCACTGTGTGAGATTGCCGAATGGTTGATCTGCTTCTCCCGGACATGGAGTCATCGAGCCTGGACTTCCAGCTATCTCATTCTCGTGAAATCTACACCGGGAAAAGAAATAATACAATATAGAATCTTAAATTACCCTCGGACTTTTCCTTTGAATCACTTCGCGTGGGCGGATGAGTCCGCCACTGGAGGTTGTTCCACTCACTGTCTCAGTCCAACCCCATCTGATCCTCCACGGCAACTTCGTGCCCAAGTCATTATTCCAGGACATCTAGAGATAAGATTTTGGGAAAAGGACCCGCTTCAACATGGACATTCAGAGGCCTGAGTATTTAATGTCCAATTCCCTCTTGGAAATTAAGATATTCAAGGTACAAATGGCCTGTTTTTCCTGCGGCATTCAGCTATTAGAATCCCAGGCTCAAGAGCCATCTTAAACGTCCCAGTGATCCTTGTTGACGCCGCAACTTACTCTACCTTGGCGGCTACTTCGGAGTACTCCCACCCATTTGTCGGGATTCGATGTCATCCAGTAGATCTCGACTCAGTCTCGGACGGAGAGAAAATCATCCCTCTTATGGAGGACTGGTATCCTGCATGTCATCCGGAACTAGCGGACCAACCCGTCTCGTCTCACTCTTTGCCTTTTGTCTCGAATCGTCATACCAAAAGATCCTGTGTAACTTCGCAACCTGCATAGCCTTGCAAGCTTATTCGAATGGGTAGCCTCCTTGGGACAAAGCTTAAACAGTCGGCCCTAGTCGATAAGATGGAGGAGCTTAAAGTTATCTAAGCTTCTGTGACTCGCTTCAACTTGCATGTGTTCTTTTGACCCTTGACTGGGGGGAATGGTCAGACGTTGATCCGTTTTGGACGTTCTCAGACCACCGTCAGCAGCCTCTTTAGGGATCCAGGCAATCTTCAGTGCAGCCATTGGTGGCTTAAAGTAACCCAGGAAAGTTTCCAAGCGACCAGTAAGCTTTCTAGGCGTCTTATTTGAGAACGGAGAGTCCAGGGCCGTCAAGGTTCATCAGCAAAGTTCCTCTGCAAGAGGTGCTGACACATCATACCACAATCCCTCCAAAGCCTGCTCTTACTGCCGGATGACCATGAATGCCTTCAGGGTAAATCACAGGATGGGGTCCCGCGATGAAGCCGCCAACGGACAGCCAGCGTCGGAGTGCCACAGGTTTGTTTTCGCATTGAGATGGTGAAGCGTGAAGATGATGGAGATAGCCACCTTACCAGGCTCAAGTTCCTCGTCTCTCTAAATCGCTCTCACCAACTGGATCACACACGTGAAACCGCCCGACTGGACACGATTTAACAGTCGGGATATTTGTTTTTGGAGATATGGGAGCGGTTTTAATATGTAGCAGAGAATCGCATGCCTTGCCTACTGTATTTCCCACCCCAGACCGCATGATGTAACGATGTTGCTGCATCCTTTCTCCAAAGGGACCTCGAGCTGTAAAAGGCTGGTAACCAATGAATCTCCACGTGAGAATTCGTAAAGCGGAAGGAGAGCGTCAATTCCCGAAAAAAAGGGGCCAAGCCGCCAAGGCGAAGCCAGTGCAGGGCAGACGGCCCCGCCTCGTGCTCCAAGACGATGGGAAGTCCAACCCAAGTTACCCAACCCACCCTGCTTTGACGCCAGCAATCTGCTTGCCCAGGCCGAGTGATGACACCTGGTGCTCTCGCCATCCTCGTCGCCCGCCCCATTCGCACGACTGCTTGCCTGCTTGCAGCTGTCCCGCCGTCGTCGCCTGCTGCGTTATTGTTTTCCATCCTCTCCAACAGCTCCAGCTGCTCGACCTCGCAGCATGGTCAACTATAGCTGCGAGCTACCGAGAACTTGACAGGGTGCTGGTGCTGGTGTTGGGCCACCTTTTGAACAGGGAGTCCTTTAATTTGAATCATGGACTCTCACGAGGTCGGTGTTCTTCCGCAGCACACCAAATCGAAACGCACTCGTTCCTCCAATTCATCCAGAGATCCAAACCGTGGAGAGCGAGAGCGCTCCGCCAACGTTTCGCCCACGATATCGAACTCGACCCCGCGCTCCACAGCTCGATCCAGCCTGGCGTCTCGCACCAGCTCTGCCCCTCTGCCAGCGATCAAGGTCAAGAATCCCAGTCTTAATCATCCCAATCTCCTATCGGGCGAGGACGATGTCGATGCGAATCTGTACAGCATCCGCGACTCGGTAGCATCTATAAAGGACGATCCATTCTTCAGGAACTACCAGTCTCCTAGTTCCGTATCCTTGACCCGGGAATTGAGGTCCGCAACATATTCCGAACGCCTGCGTGATGGTATTCCACCCAATGAACCTCCCCCTCGGTCCCCCAGGAGACCTTCAGTCGACAACTCGGTAAATCTGCCTGTAAGTTCCCCCCGAAACTGAAGAGTACGCAGACTAAAAGTATATTTACAGCCCCAGTCAAGAAGCGGGATGTCGGATATCAATATTGCTGTCATTGGAAGTGCTGGTGTTGGAAAGAGCACACTCATACAAAGGGCCCTTAGCTTACGATCCTCCCCGACATCTATAGCTTCAAGCCAACGAATGTCAGTGGATAATGTTGTCTACACAGTTAGCCTCATCGAGCTTGACCTCGAATCCTTCGACACCGTCCCGGACCGCCGGATACAATGGCCAAAGCAGATAAATGGTCACATTGTTCCTCGCATGGACGGGGCTTTGCTGCTATACGATGTAATGAATAGCGAGAGCATCCAAGAACTACCCCAGACTTTGAGTGAGTCTCTAAAAGGAATACATCGTAGATGCTTGCTGACCTTTCAGATGGGCTTACAACCTCAAACTTACCCACGATTCTAGTATCTTGCAAATGCGACAATCCTGAGAACACACGCCAAGTTAGCGTTGAAAGCATGGCGGACACCTGCTCGGCATGTGTCGAGGCTGTGAAAACTGCATCAAATGTTCCAGAAAGTGCAAGATTATGTCTATCCTCTATGCTCAAAGCTATCATGGCAAGCCGGAATGGTCAGTTTCATACAATTCCTCAGGAATATACCGGACTTTCTCAACTATACTTCAACCCCCTTTTTATTATATCCATCCGCCTTCGAGTAGTCCTCTCTATCCAAAGAATACCTTTCTCTTAAGCTAGTCCTAAGTTATATTATTCCACTAACTCATGCAGCTGCAGCGAATTCTGCCGCTGAAATCACAGGCGCCCGTCGCCGAGCCACTTCCTCCGCAAATCTAGAAACCCCGCCGGACACTTCAAGACCTCTCAGTGCACACTCGAAACACAGTCGTGCAAGCTCGGAATATTCCCTTCTGCGAGGATTCCCCTCGCAGCCGCCCGTATCATCACGAGGCCAATCTTCCTTGTCGCGGCCCAACGGCCGCACTAACCTGCAGCATCAGTTTACACTTCCCGACCCACACGAGGCCCCGCCCCTGTCGTCGCATCCTGCGTTTCGCCATGACAGCTTCCAAACCTCGCCCGATTCTAGTAGTAAGCTAGCGCCAAGCCAAAATTCACGATCTCCGTTACTTTCCCCTAGGACTGGAAGGGCGGGGGATAATTCGTTTCTTGATATGGAAGAGTCGGACGGAGACGGATACCGATACTCGGACGACATCCCCATTCTTCAGCGCAATGATGACAACTTCTTTGATAAGCCCGCCAAAGTTGCAGGAGTGACGTTTGATGAACTTGTGGATAGACTGCTAGGTCAGAATATGTCACGGGCCGACAACAATTTCTCGGATATCTTCTTGTGCCTATACAGGAAGTTTGCAGCTCCAGGCGAGCTTTTTGGGGCAATAGTTGCACGGTTGGATCGTATAGCAGAGGATAAGAATACTCATTATCTAACACGGACTACGAATCAGCTCCGTATCATTACAGTGGTCGCCAAATGGGTTACAACTTATCCTGGAGACTTCGCCAGTCCCTCAACAAGTGCTAAGCTTGATACCTTTATCAGCACATTGTCCGGCGACCCGGTCTCTGCTGCAGCCGCACAAGATATGCGAACGCAGTTACAATCACGGGTATTTGAGGATGACGACACTGGATGGGCTCGAACAGATGCGGATGTTGAGGTTGAGACGGGAAATGCTATTGAATCAGCTCCAGCTTCTCCAATACGACGCAGGACAGACCTCAGAGACCTAATAGAAGAAGAAGTTGGCGGCTTGCATATTGATGAAGAAGGAGATGAGGAAATAGAGCGGAAAGAATCGAGAGCGGATTCAAATCTATCCGGACGTCCAGATTCGTCTCACGAATCTATATCAGCCTCTTTCCATACTGTTGAGGACTACGAAAGAGAAGCCGCTACAATGGTTCCAAAGGGCAATTTACCACTGACCAAGTTCCGATACCACATCTTTATGGATACTTCAGACGACGATTTTGCTGATGAGATGACAAGAATTGACTGGGTCATGTTCTCATCCATCCGACTTCGAGATCTCGTTCGCCATGTCAGTCTTCCATTGGAGCGGAAGGAGAAGTGTAAAAGTTTGGCCAACGTCAACCGGATGATCAATCACTTCAACCATGTTGCAAAATGGGTGGCTAATATGATCTTGATGAGAGACAAAGCAAAACACAGAGCTCTGATGTTGGAGAAATTCATGACTATTGCTCTCAAGCTCCGGCAACTGAACAATTACAATGGACTGGCTGCCGTCCTCGCAGGAATCAACGGAAGTGCGATCCATCGTTTGGCACAGACAAGGGCCTTGGTGCCCACTGAGGTGCAGAAGCGTTTTGCAAGACTGGTGATATTGATGGGCACTCAAAAGAGCCATTTTGCATATCGCCTGGCATGGGAAAATTCATCATTACCCCGCATACCTTTCATTCCACTCCATCGACGAGATCTGGTTTCAGCAGAAGAAGGCAGTCGAACGTTTGTCGGAGCAAAGGGGGAGAGGATCAACTGGAAGAAATTTGAAGTGCTCTCAGAAGTCATCTTGCCAATTATGAAGAGCCAAGTAGTGCCGTATCCGAATATGTCAAAGCATGACATTGCTCGAGAGCTGATTTTAGATTGTAGAATGCCCGTCGATGATGAAGTATAACCCCCTTTTCATTTGTAAAGGAAGATCGCTAACAGATAGCAGGATATTTACCAACGCAGCCTCCAGCTTGAAAGTTCATCTGGGAGTGTAGAATTTACCAAGAAGAAATTTCCATGGTTTCAGAAGGAAAAGTAATTTGATTGAAGGAGTCAAAGAGGCATTTTTGAGCGAATCTATTTTTGGTGGAGGCCGCATCCTTGAGGCTTTTTCTCATGGTACGGCGTTGGGGCGTTACTTGATTTGTGCGCATACCCAGCTGTGATGATAGACGATGCGCATATGAAATTGATGCACTTTACAAATCAAGAGTCCTCTGAGTAAGGAGACGCTTTGAGTGGCGATTTTCGTCTATCTAGACAGGCTTGTGCGGACTTCCGCAAGATGGTCTTTCAGAAACGAGAGAACCCTTGGTATGAGACGAAAGACTTAATAGAGAAGTGGCGAAATAAGCTTAACCCGAACCTGGGACTGGCGGTCTTAGGATGAAAAGGCACATGAAAGGGTCTCCTAAAAGCCCCCTAGAATTCCCGAAGGAGCTTGGATGACAATCACTTGACCCCACACCAGTGCCAATTCAAGCTGCCAACCATTACTACGTTTACACTGCCACAGCACTACCTTCCCTATATCTTGGCCTCTTGTTTGCAAAGCTGTGGCCAATGTCTTGCAAGTTACGGCACATTTTAGAGACCATCCCCTCGTAAGGTCTTACTTAGCACGTGCCAATTCAGCTTCCCGTCAAAGGTACGAAGAGATTCCGCTCCCAAATGGTCTTTCGGCAGTGATAAGGATGGCTTCCTCTTCTTGCCAAGGTCCACGATGACTACAAATCCAGTCATTTGTCGATATTCCTCTCTGGCTCCGTGCTTGGTATTCTTCTACTCAGCCTCGTGTGGCGGTGTTTTGAGTGTTCCAGGGCTTGGTGAGATAGAACGGCATCAGGTCTCTATGTTTTGAAATCAAATCTTTTCTATTTAAGACCTCCTCCACAGTCCCCTGAAGTTCCATCATCATTCCAATCATCACTCTTCTTTTCCAACAATCCACACTCATCTCAAGCCAAGCATCTCAAAGCAAAACACAACAGTCCACAACCAACCTTCAACATGAACAGTTCGTCGCGCCTCCGGGCCCCCTCGTCTTGCGTTCCATAATCTAGGTAGTAACAGCAAGAGGATTAGTGTTGGTTGCATGACGGGTCCGTTTACCACTGGTTTGAATGGGCCGGATGGGAGGGATACGGGGACTGCGTTCTCGCTGAAAGAGATTGAAGAGAATCCGGCGGGGTTCTTTGTGGATTCTCATACGAATTTGTTTTCGTCGGGGGCTGTGAGGGGTCATCTTGCTTAGGTTGAGCTGCGAGAAGATGCAGTGACCTGTCAGGGAACCGATCAAGAGGAATTTAAGGGGGAT
>Ga0302325_10031264_pt1 | contig 10954 bp, 11 predicted proteins | sample Palsa_T0_2_FD_201948 | JGI IMG/M metagenome (GOLD analysis project Ga0302325, IMG submission 201948) | Peat permafrost microbial communities from Stordalen Mire near Abisko, Sweden - Palsa_T0_2 | ecosystem: Environmental > Terrestrial > Soil > Palsa > Peat permafrost | place: Sweden: Abisko... | reverse complement strand
GACGCTATAGGAAAACAGCGGATAGATGGTGACTTCTCCGAGGTCCTTGCGCCACTTGGTCAACTGCGCTTGCAGGCTGTGGTTGAACGCGATGGCGACGGGATTGGTGGGGTCGCCGACGTCGCTGCAATGCTGGTAATGCGGGTCGGTGCAGGCCCATCCGGAGATGTTGACGTTGGCGGTCGGCGCGCCGGTAAAGGCCACGCCAAACTCGAAAGGGAAGGACCAATGGCGGTCGGAGCGGGGAATGAATTTGCCGAATCCGCCGGTGATGCTGGGCGCGGGTACATGGTTGTGGAGTCCAAGGATGCCGGTTCCGCTTAGCGGAATGGCGCCGGTAGCCGGATTGGCTTTGGCCGAATAATAGGTTTGTCCATTGAGCGTGAAGCTGGTGCCGGGGTCGATATCGCTGGTGACCGTGATCTGATTGCTGTTGACAAACAGCAAGCCGGGGCTGATGCGAAAGACGCTGCCCCAGGGGTAAAAATCGAGCGCCGCAGCCGCGGAATCAAAGTGGAAATTGGCTTTGACCGCGAAGCCCTCTACTTTGAAGTTGCCGGTTTCGATGCTGAGGAAGTTGCCCATGAGGCGCGCGTCGAATTCGTGATTCAGAACAATTGCCCCTTTGATGCCGATGCCGAGCGGGGAAACATCGGCGCCGACACCAATTCGGGAAAACGGAATTTGGTGCCAACTGGCGGAGGGAGCGACTTCGTAATGGTCGTACCCGGCGGAGGGTTCCGGTGCGGCGGGGATCGAGGGGTCGGCGGCTGCCAAACTGTTTGATTCGGCGAAACCGTCCGAGGCCGATATTGCGGCGAAACTTTGCGCTGCCACGATGTATGGAGTGAAGAAGACCGATATGAGAGTGGCAAGTAAAGGCAGATGTTTCAAGAGAGTTCTCCCGATGAGCGCGAGTTCGCGCAACTTTGTACGGAGCGGGTCGGGATTCCTACCGGGTCACGGGGAGTCTTCGACGAGGCTTCGGTGCCTCTTCAGTTGGGCTCAAACAGAATCGGCACAAGCGAAGTTAGCATGAGATTTGGATGGAATTGACGTAGTTGTGAGGGCGGCGGGCATGATGAATTCCCGGAAAAATGACGCAAATCCGGCGCATTCCAAATTGGGCATTTCGGGCTTTTTCTCCAGGGGAATTAGTCAATTTGGCAGCCGGCCGCGGTATCTTGCATCAGGAGAGTCTGAACAAGTGCGCCCCCTCCGCGGCTAAAGCCGCACCGATTTTGCAGCATTTGCGGCGGGACTAAAGTCCCGCCTTTTCGAAGCGAAGACTGAAGTCCTGCCCTTTCAAAGCGAGGAGTAAATCGGAGTCTCATTCGGGTTGCGGTCTACCGAATACCGAAGTTGAAGACAATTCCGGTTGAGATGATGGGATACACCTTCAGGTCGTTCGCGTCGCTCTGCCATTTGGAGAGTTGCGCCTTAAGATCGCTTTGGATGAGGACGGAGATCGGGTTGGTGGGGTCGTCGACGTTGGTGCATTCGGTTTGCGCCGGGTCGTAGCAGGCCCATCCGGTCAGGCTCATGTTCAGGGATGGCGTTCCGGAGAAGGCTGCGCCGATCTCGAAGGGGATGGACCAGTGCTTGCCGGAGCGGGGAATGAGGTTTCCCCAGCCGGTGGTTGCTGTGAAGGCTGGGCGGGTGGAGTGCAAATTGAGGGTGGCGGTGCCGGAGAGCGCGGTGATGCCCTTGGCCGGATCTGGCGTTGCGGCGTAGAAGTTTTGGCCATTGAGCGTGAAGCTGGTGCCGGGAGTGACGGGCGCTTCGGCGTTGGCGCGGTTCTGGTTGTAGAAGAGCAGCCCGGGGCTGAGCCGGAATCCGTTATGGAACGGGTAGTAGTCGACCGACGCTCCGGCAGAGGCCAGGTGCAGGCTGGCGTCGAAGTTGAAGCCGTCGGTGTTGAAGCTGGTGGAGTATTGCAGGAAGTTTCCGGTGACCCGCGCATCCAGGTGCCGGGATAAATTGACAGCGGCCAACCCTCCGACCCCGAGGGGCGAGAAATCCGCGCCCAGCGCCAGGCGGGCGAACGGCCGGTCTGCCGAATGTTTGACTGACGGCGCAACCTGGGCGCCGCCTGCACCATAAGAGGCGCCGATGGCCGAGGTTGCACTGGAATCGGCGGAGAAATCGAATAGGGCGGGTTGGCTAGAGTCCGATGGAGATTGCGCGTGAAGGCCGGAAGCGGTCAGGAGGGGGAGCAGCAGAAGCGAGCGCCAATGAATTTTCAAAATCTGGACTCCAGAGTTGAACCAAATGGTCCCCGATCGACGGTAATTCCGATTGCATCTCTCTGGCGGAATCGGGAGTTTGCCGCCAGATTTTCGGATAGTGAGGGCTGAGATTTCGGTAATTACTTGAAGTAACTTTATCATTGTTACCTCAGTCAGGATTAAACGAGAAGCAAGTTGAGTTTTGCAATACTTAAAAGTGAAACAGAGGAGAAAAAAACCTCCGAGTTCGGTCAAAATCGCTCACCGGAGCGATCACGTTGGGGCCTCGTAGAATAGAGGAGAATAGTACGGAATGGACTACCAACCTTGGATGATCGGCAGCAAATCAAACTCCTAATGCCCCAACAGTTTGCGGATTTACGGGCGAACTTGCTGGGTTGGTACGAGCAGAATCGGCGCGATCTTCCGTGGCGACGCACTCGCGATCCCTACGCGATTTGGGTTTCCGAAATCATGCTGCAGCAGACGCGCGTGGCTGCCGTGGTGGAGCGTTACGAGGCGTTCTTGCGCAGCTTTCCCACGGTTTTGGAGCTGTGCCGGGCTGCTGAGGCCGATGTGCTGGCGTTGTGGAGCGGATTGGGTTACTACCGGCGCGCGCGGATGCTGCATAAGGCGGCGCAAGTGGTCGCCTCAGAACTTGACGGCGCGATGCCGGCGACTGCGGCACGATTGCGCGATCTGCCGGGCGTTGGCGCGTACACTTCCGCGGCCATCGCCAGCATTGCTTACGGCGAGCCGGTGGCTGTGGTCGACGGCAATGTGGAGCGGGTGGTGCAGCGGTTGGCCGGCTGGGGATCGGAGGCGACGGCGGGGCAGGCCCGGCTTGCGTGCGAAACGGAAGCGATGGCAAGCGCGCTGCTTGACCCGTCCCGTCCGGGTGATTTCAATCAGGCCATGATGGAGCTGGGCGCGACCGTTTGCCTGCCGCGCAATCCGCAATGCCTTACCTGCCCCATCCGGGCGCATTGCATGACGCGCGGCGAACACCCGACGCCGAAGCGCGCCCGGATGCGCAGTCAGGATGCGGCCTACGCGCTGGTGCTGCGCGAGAGCGGGAATGCTCAGGCGTTCCCTGAGGTTTTGCTGTTTCAAAGATCTTCGGATGAGACAGTCATGCCTGGCCTTTGGGAGCTGCCCGCTTTGCGCGAAACGCATTTCCCGGAGGCGCGAGTTCGTCTTAGCGTCCGCCACGCAATCATGCAGGTGAACTACACGGTGCGCGTCCGGCGAATTCTGGAAGAAGAAGTCGATGCGCTGACCACTTCGTCCGGTCAGCGAAATTGGGCGCGGCTTTGCGATCTGGACACGGTGGCGCTGACCGGCCTGGCGCGGAAGGTGCTGCTGCGCTCGGGGCTTCCGGAACTCGCAGCGGCAAATCGTCAGTAATAGTCCGAACAACTCAGGTAGTAGCCGCAGCGGGTGCAGACCAGCTTGCAATGGTGGCCGGTCAGGGTCTGGCTGCAGTTGGGGCAGATCTGCTGGTGGTGCGTGGGCGCGGCTGGAACGTCAGTTGTGGCCCCGATATTTCGCAAATTTTCATCGGTAAAATCGGGGTCAAAATCGGGATTGAGTGCCGCGGGACGTTCCGGAAGCATGTTCCAGAGATTAGCATGGAGATGGTCTTGGGTTTCCAGCTTTATTTGAAACTACGGCCATCGATTTTGCATTGAAGCGTGGGACGGTGACGCCGGATTTTTCAGTCGGCGGCCGGACAAAGTTCCTGAAGATACCTACCAAGGCCCTCGACGGGCCGCCCTGAACGGGCAAGGAGTATGCATGGCAAGCAAGGCAAGCGCAGTTTGGACCGGTTCCCTGAAAGAAGGCAAAGGCAGCATCAGCACCGCAACCGGAGTGCTCTCCAACGCGAACTACTCGTTTCAGACCCGCTTTGAAGGCGACAACAGCGGCACCACGCCGGAAGAGCTGATCGCGGCGGCTCACGCCAGCTGCTTTTCCATGGCGCTGGGCGCGCAGCTTGGCGGTTCGGGCCTGACGCCGACCAAGATCGAGACGCACGCGGCTGTGACCCTGGGCAAGGTCGAGGGCGGATTCGCCATCACCAAGATCACCCTCACCACCACGGCCGACGTTCCGGGCGCGACCAAGGAAGTTTTCGATGCCGCAGCCGCCGGCGCCAAGGCTGGCTGCCCGATCTCAAAGCTCTTCGCCAACAACACCGAGATCGTGCTGGACGCCACGCTGGTCTAAGGCTGATCTGGATAATCGGAAGGCGGTCGCGCTCACAGCGCGACCGCCTTTTGCTTTTAAATGAGCTATTTGGGTTGAGAAGCAGTTTTCACCGCGCTTGCGACTTCGCTCAGCGGAACTTCAAGCGTTCCCGTGCGGCCGGTAGTGGTCTCCAGAACGCCGGTTCGCAGGCTGGCTGCATCTTTCGGCACGTCGAGTTCCAGGCGGAAATTGATGCCGGTTTCCTGGATCGAGGCAAACCGCTTTGCGTCCATATCCAGTGGTACCTCGAGCTCTACCCAGTTGAGCGGGTGGCCATCGTCGTCATAGGCCACCAGCGCGGCCATGATCTTGCCGTGGCGCGTGTGGTCGGGGCTTTCCGCCAGTTGCAGGCCGCGTGCTGCAACTATCACGTCCACAGCGTAGCGGGTGAGCGGACCGTGGATGTCGTGTTTATCTCCGGCCGGCTTTGTGGATTCAGTCCGCGGCGATGTTGCGGGAGCGGTTTCTGGCCGGACCCGGAGCACCAGAGGAACTTCCGTCGCATCTGGAAATCCAGGCCGCATGAAGATGGCCAGAGGGTCGACGTTCGCGTGAGCGGATTCTGCTTTTTCGACCTTCGCATCGGCCGCGTAGTAGCCGCGCCGGTAGGCAAGCTTCACTTTGCCGCCGGTTACTTTCACTTCCACATGACGGTATTGGCCGTCCTCGGCGGAGTTAATGGGCGTATAACTCAGCGAGTAATATTCAGAGCCGGACTGCGCCACATTCGCCAAAGCTTCCGCCAGCCCGTTGGAGTTATAGGTTGCCTTGCCGCCAGTGTCGTCGGCGATCACCTCCATGGAGGTGTGGTTTCCCACGCGTTGTTGTGAGTCACTCTTGAGAGAGCCGGTCTGCTGCTGTTGCGCCGTCTGCGCGGTCAAGGAGGCCTGGGCCTGCGATTCCACGTCGTAGAGAGAATCCGTGGCATTGCCCTCGGCGGCTATCGGGTAGATGGCTACCTGCGCCGCGGCCAGCATGGCGTCCGTTTTGCGCACCTTCTCCTGAAAGTCGTTGAGGCCGGCGAAGGAGTTTTGCAGACCCTGATCGGGAAAGATGGTCAGGGGGAAAGAACTGGAAAACCACGCCACATTCTTGCGTCCTGGAATGCCGCCAAGGTAGCGCGCCAGTTGCTGGAAGGCGTCGATGGTCATGGCAATACGCAGGCCGGTCTGAGACGTCACCTGCTCGGAGAAAAACTGCTGCAACGCCGCCGCCGAAGCCGCTGCTGTCGCGCCGCCATTCGGGTCGCTGGAGGCGATCTGATTCACGGCTGTTTGCGTCAGCGTGGTGTCGGCACGGGTCGGCAACAGATCGGAGTGCTCAGGGCCGGAACCATTCTTGAGCGTACTCAGCGCGGCTGCCAACACCTTCGGATCGTCTGTAAATCCCTGGATGAGCCGCAGACGCGATCCCAGGGTAAAGATGGCAATGCGGCGGTTCGGAACCGGGTTCTGGAGATACCGTTTCATCTCTTCGCGCACGGTGGCCTGGTCCTGAATCTGCGTGTTCAAGGAGTCCAGCAGCAGCACCGTCAAAGCGTCGTCCAGCTTCACGCGCGGCAGGTTGGTAAAGAAAAAGGGCGGCAGCCTGGGCACATTTTCCGGTTCAGCAGTTGCGCCGGTGTGTTCTTCAAACGAAGTGATGGCCTGCTTTTTGGCATCCTCTTCGACCACGAAGCGGTCTTTATCAAGGCCATGCACCGGCTTGCCGTCCTTGCCAGTGACCACCACGTTCACCACCACGGTCTGCGCGTTGGCCTTGAAGACCGTCAGAGCGCCGGAGTCCGCCGCCTGGCTTGGGGCCGTGGTCTGTGCCTGCTCTGGAGCTTGACCGGAAAGCGCTGCGGGCAAGCAACAAAGAAGAAGCGCAAACGACATTCGCGAGATGGGGTTCAGCAAAGGATTCTCCGGGGAAACGCCAGAAATGAGGCGCGCTCAAATACCGTACAAGCGTACACGAAAACGATTTTCCAGGCACTCTGCGGCAAGATGCTGGGCGCGCGGAAATCGCCTCGGGCGTCCCAACTGCGCAGTCCTCAACTTGACACCCGGCGGCGCATTTGCGACACTCGAACTTGCTGCCAATCTGGTTTGTGAACCCAGATGTAAGGCCCGTGCCGAAGTGGCGGAATTGGCAGACGCGCATGGTTCAGGTCCATGTACTCGCAAGGGTGTGGAGGTTCAAGTCCTCTCTTCGGCACCAAGAACTATTTAGAACCGCTTTCCTCAATCGGCTTCCAGCACAGATCATGGGGATTCGTCCCCAGATTTTCTACTGAACTGGGTTAATGCGCCCGGTAGATCATCGACTTCTTCAATTCTGTATCGATCGTGACGCGCACGCCGGTCGCGTGGATTTTCTGCTCCCATGTGGCATACCCGTTCTTGCTCAGTCTGACGGTGTGATCTCCGGCAGGCAGGGGAATCAGCAGCGGCGTCTGCCCTACAAACTTGCCATCGAGCGCCACGTCCGCCTCATCGGGATCGGAGGTGACTTGGAGGCTTGAGTTGCCGATCGCCACGGGAACGGCGGCCGCGGCTGTCTGCGGCTTGGGTGGACTGGCTGGAGCCGGCGCTGAGACAGCGGCTTTGGCGGATGGCGCGTAATCCATCTCGTAAACCTGATCGCCGAGAGGAATCTTGACCTGATAGTTTTTGAAGGCGTCCGGATCGGCGCCGTTCTTGCCCAGGTCGAAATAGACGAAGCCCTCCGCCTTGTTTCCTGGGGAAAGAGTCGCGCGGCTCAGGCGCGTCCTGAGGAAAGTGGTCGGATTGCTGGCGTCGTCCTCGTAGGCTCCGTCGTACATTTCCTCGGCCGGCGCCTGTTTGTACCCTTGCAGATTCGGCCCGTTGGCGGTGGTTGCGGAATCGCCGAATTCGGGTCGTGGCGTAATTCCGATTGCTCCCAGAATCTGGTGATGCGTGGCTTCCTTGGTCATCTCCTGCACTTCGGCCGCGTCCATGGAAGGAAAGAATCCCCCTTTGCCGTCGAGGAGCATAATTCCGCCAGTATTGAGCTCCAAATTTGTCGTCGAGCCGGTGTTGCGAACGCCAACAAATACCTGAGCATAGCGCTTATGAATCGCACTGCGGACGCGGGAAATTACGGTGACGCCATGCGGTGCGTCCTGGACGAGCGCCAACGGAACGCCGTGCGAAAAGATTGCGCCGCTTTTTAGGGTGGTGGCGGGCACCTGCGCGTATCCGGTCAGGCCGAGGAGCAGAACGAGGAGCGGCAACTTCGTCACGGCAGGTACTGCCTTTCTTGCTGGCGTTGGGTAGGCAGAGTCTAACACGACCGCAGTCATCCGTTCACAGCACATGCAACGAGGCGCAACGCCTGGGGAATCTATACTGAAGATTGCATGGCGACCCATCTGGACAAAATTCTGGCAACGACCCGCGCTACCGTTGCGCGGAGTCAAGCGCAGGTTTCCGTGGAAGAGCTGCGGGAGCGCGCCGCACTCCACCAGCCGCGCGGCTGGGCGAATGCGCTGCGCCTTCGCGCTCAATCTGGCCCCGCGATCATTGCCGAGCTCAAGAAGGCTTCGCCATCGAAGGGACTGATCCGCGCCGATTTCGACGTAGTCTGGCTGGCCCAGCGTTATGCGGCGGGCGGAGCATCTGTGCTTTCGGTGCTTACCGACGAGCCTTATTTTCAGGGCAGCCTGCGTAATCTCGAGCTGGCTTCTGAAGCCGTAGCGCTGCCTTGCCTGCGCAAGGACTTCACCGTCGATCCTTACCAGATTCTGGAGGCGCGCGCGCATTGCGGCGACGCCATTTTGCTGATCGCCGCCGCGCTTACCGACGCCGAGTTGCTGCATTTCACCCGCGCCGCGCATGACTTGGAGCTGGAGGTGCTTTGCGAGGTGCATACGGGCGACGAATTGGAACGGGTACTGGCGCTCGCGGAGCAGCCTGACGCGATTGGCGTGAACAATCGCGACCTGCGCACTTTTGAGGTTCGCCTGGAAACCTCGATCGAGCTGGTGGACCGCATTCCGCCGAGCGTCGTGCGCGTAGCTGAAAGCGGAATCTCTACTCCGGCCGATCTCGCTCGCCTGCGAGCTGCCGGGTTTGACGCATTTTTGATCGGGGAGAGTCTCATGCGTCAGGCCGATCCGGCGAAGGCTTTGGAGGCTTTACTGCATGACGCCCGGAATACAATTGCGTCTTGATGCGACGTGTTGGGCTGCATGATTGCAATGATTGCAGTTCGGGTACAATGAATTGATGGCGGGCAGTTCCAGAAGTATGGAGAGAGACTATGGCAACCAATCTCATCGTCAGAAACGTCGAGCAGGAAGTTGTAAGGCTGCTCAAAGAGCGGGCGGTTCTCAATGGGCGCAGCGCTGAGGCCGAGCATCGCGAGATACTGAAAGCTGCATTGAGTCAGCCCAGGAAGCGATCTTTCAATGAGGTATTGCTTTCGATGCCGACTGTAGGCGATGACTCCGATTTTGAAGGCCTCAGGGGCTGATCTTGTTCCTTGCCGATACGAACGTGATCAGCGAAATTCGAAAGGGCGCGAGGGCCGATGCTGGCGTGAACGATTTCCTTCGCGACCCCGAAAACGAAATCTTCCTTCCTGTGCAGGTCATTGGGGAGATTTTGCGCGGCGTGGAAAACGTCCGGCGCAAGGGCGATTTGGTCCAATTTAAGATGCTGGATGCCTGGTTTCAGCACATTCTACGGGATTACGCGAGACGAATACTCGTCTTCGACTTGGACTGCGCCCAAGCCTGGGGCCGTATGCCGGGGACTAACGAACAGAATCTGATCGACAAGCAAATCGCCGCCGTCGCCGTCGTCTACGACCTGACGCTCGTCACTCGCAACACCGGCCATTTCTCAGGGACTGGCGCGAGGCTGCTGAATCCATTTTCAGGGGTTCCGGTCGGCCCCCATGTTCCATAAACGCCACGATTAACTGTCCGTCGGGATGAATCTGCAATGAGCGTATGGGTCAAAATCTGCGGAAATACTTCGCTCGCCGATGCGCAGTTGGCCGCTGAAGCCGGCGCGGACGCTGTCGGCTTTGTCTTCGCGCCCAGTCCGAGGCGCGTCACAGCCGCTCAGGTAGCTGCGATTACGCTCCATTTGCCTGCGGAAATCGAGAAGATCGGCGTCTTCGTCGATGCCGATTTTGCAGAAATCGCGCAAACCGTGGAGCAGGCTGGGCTGACGGGCGTGCAGCTTCATGCCGGCGGTGACGGCGACCTGGCCGAGCGTCTGCGCGCGGAGTTTGGGCCGCAACTGCGGCTGTTGCATGTCATTCACTTTGGCGCGGAGGCGGCTGAGGAACTGCGAACGGCTGGCGCCAATCCGCACATCGACGGCATTCTTGTCGATTCGCGAACTGCGACTGCGGTGGGTGGCACGGGCATCACTTTCGACTGGGAAGCGGCGCGGGGGACACTCTTTTCTCCTGAAAACGGATTGAAGCTCATCGCCGCTGGAGGGCTGAACCCGGGCAACGTCGCGCAGGCGGTTGCGATTCTGCGCCCCTGGGGCGTGGATGTGGCCAGTGGCGTCGAAGCAACTCCGGGCCGCAAAGATCCGGAAAAGGTGCGGACGTTTGTCGAATCTGCGCATGAAGCGCAGAGCTGAACCACAGCCTATCGAATCTTTATTTTGATTTTGCTGCCGTCGGGAATGTTCCTGATCTGCTTCGCGAAATCTGCGTGAAAAGAACGAAGTTCCATTGCCGGAATCGCTCTCAGAGATGGATCGCGGCACTCTACGGCGACAAATGGCGGGTAAACGTTGATGAGGTAGCCGGGCGCAAGGGGCCCAGATTGCTCCCGGAAACGTTCCAAGAATCCCAGATTCAGGTACCCGACGGGATCGACATCGACATTCGCCAGGAATTCCTGCCAATTGCACTTCATCGATTCAATTTCGCCAGTCTCGCCGACAAGCCGGATCATCAAGCCTTCGCGCAGCAAATACTGGTCGCCGAAGCAGTCTTCGGCTAGCGGAACATCGCTCTCAAGCACATCTGGATGAAGGTGGTGCAATGCATAGTTACCCTCCCAGGCGACGCGAAGGGAGTGCCATGCTGGCGCGATGCAGGCTCCGCGAAGGTGCAAGCCGCGATGCGTCGTGATGAAGCCGTTTTGGTGACGCAGAAAAGCTGAAATATCAGCCGGAAGCTGTTCCAGAATTGCAGCGTCGTCAATCAGAGGGCCTGCGAATGATGTTTCCATAAGGCGAATTATAGGCACCGGAGCCATGTACGACTTTCGCCGAACTTGTACACTAAGAAGTCAACCGCTCTTTTCGTGGAGACCGGTGAGCGGAGGGCTTTTCGCATGGTGTCAGCAACTCTTCCAGAAACCGTTGTGGCAAATCCAGAGGCGACGCGCCCAGGGCGCTTTGGGGGTTATGGCGGGCGGTATGTGCCGGAGACGCTGATGGCTGCGTTGACCGAGCTGGAACACGCGTATGCCGAGGCGCAGGCTGATCCTGCCTACC
>Ga0302325_10031263_pt1 | contig 10954 bp, 12 predicted proteins | sample Palsa_T0_2_FD_201948 | JGI IMG/M metagenome (GOLD analysis project Ga0302325, IMG submission 201948) | Peat permafrost microbial communities from Stordalen Mire near Abisko, Sweden - Palsa_T0_2 | ecosystem: Environmental > Terrestrial > Soil > Palsa > Peat permafrost | place: Sweden: Abisko... | reverse complement strand
GACGGCGATCGCCCACGAGTGCCTAGGGTTCACGAGGGTCCACGGCCAGATCCGCGCGATTCCACCATCCGCCTCCCAGGGCTTGAAACAATGCCGCCGTGTCGGCATAGCGGCTGGCCTCTGCCTGAACCAGATTGATCTGGCTCTGCTGATTCGCCTCCTCGGCGCTCAGCAGCGCCAGATAGCCGGCATAGCCGTCGTGCCATTGGCGTTGCGCCAAGTCGAGGGTGAGCTTGGCGGCATCCGCGGCGGTCTTGTCTGCTTGCAAGGCCTCCGCATCCTGTTCAAGCGCCGACAAGGTGTCGGCGACGTTCTGGAATGCGGCGAGGACCGTGCTTCGATATTGCTCGGCGGCTTGGGTGTACGCGGCCTTGGCGGCGCGCTCCTGGTGCAGGAGTTGCCCCCCCTGGAACAGGGGCGCCGCTGCATTCACGCCCACGCCCCAGAAACCGGTGCCCTCCGTGAACAGCTGATCTATGAAGGCGGCCGAGCTGCCGGCATTGGCGACCAGCGGGAAACTCGGCAGCCGATTCGCAATGGAGATTCCGATCTTGGCGCTGGCATCGTGCAAGTTCGCCTCGGCCTGCAGGACGTCCGGGCGCTGCTCCACCAGCATCGAGGGCAGGCTCACCGGCAGTTCGCCCGGCAATTCCAGACTCGACAGGTCGAATTTCTCCTCCGGCACCTGAACCGGAAACCGGCCGGTGAGCGCCGCCAAAAGGTCGTGCAGCTGGGCCAGCTGCTTGACGAGCGGGGGAAGGGTTGCAGCGACTTGCGCGAGCTGAGATTCCTGCGCGGCCATATCGAGCCGGCTCGCATATCCTTTGGAAAATTGATACTTGAGAATCTCCAAGGCCTTGGTGTTGCTGTCGATGAGCCGCCGGGTCGCCTCCACCTGCCTCTGCAGCGAGCTCATTTGAATCGCCGTGACCACGACGTTGGCGGTGAGCGTGGTGTACGTCGCGATCATCTGAAAACGCGCCTCCTGTTCCTGCGCTTTCAACGATTCCACGGTCCGGCGATTCAGGCCGAAAACGTCGGGCACGTACGAGACGGTCACCTCGGGGGTGAACAGGTTGTAGAGAAACGCGTTCGAGTTGAGCGCCGGCGCGATCTGGCCCGACTGCCGCTGCCGGGAGGCGGCGAAGCTTGCCGCGACGCTGGGATAGTAAACACCGCGTTGCGCAAGGACATTCTCTCTCGTCACCGATAGTGCCGCCCGCGCCGCCTTGAGGTCCGGATTGTTCTTGAGCGATCGCTCGATCAGCTCGGTGAGCGGGGCCGAATGGAACAGCGTCCACCATTCTCCGGAAATGTCGGTTCCTTGAGCGAAGCGCTGGGCGTCCCCTCCCGCGATTCCCAGGACCGCGGCCGTGGCCAACACCGGAGGGGAGGTGAAAGCGGCGACATCGGGAGGCGCCGGCCTCCTGAAATTCGGGCCCACGGCGCAGCCGGCTAACAGGAGAAGAGTGGCCCCGATTAGGCGGGGTGGATGCGACGGTCGGCTCGGGCTTATACGAATCGGTGGGTCGGGAAGCACCGCGATGCCGGGATCCGTGGGCGATCGGGGCTGTGGATGCACGCTCATGGGAAAACGATTGTGGGCCAAAGCACCGACGATCGCCAGCGGTGCGGACCAGCGGCCGCCAGCGGAGGCACCGGGATCGCGCACTGCATGGGCAAATCTTCCGTCGATCACGCTTATAATTGGGGTCATATCGGCGACTTGATGTGAAGAAACATCAAGGTTTCGGATGGCCGCTGGTTGCGATGGACATCGCCGTTACAAACTTCAGTCGCTGGTCTTGCGGATTCGAAGCGGATAAAGACCCAGCTCGACTACCGCAAGCAGCTCCCGCTGCTCAGGGCCGTGTTCGGCGAAGTGCCGCCTGTCGAGATCACAGCAACGCACGTTTTTCAATACCGGTATACGCGCGCGCAGCAGTCCGGTACAGGCCAACCGCGAGAAGTCGTTGCTGTCCGCGGTCTTTACAAAAGCGATTGAGTGGGGCGCAGCGGCGCAGAATCCCTGCAGGCAGGTGTCGCGCCTGCATGAGCAGAAGCGCGAGCGGTACATCGCAGAGACGATCGAGCGTGCACCCGAGTCAATTCGCCAGCCATTCCGAGACAGAGCGGCTTAGGAATTCTTCCACCGAGATGCCGTCGCTGCCGACCAGAAGCGTGCGCTTTGTTTTGAACGCTGCCGCGAATGCCGCCGAGCCAGGATGGGCTTGCGGGGCGCGACCGCTCTTCACTTCGATGGCCGTCAGGCGCGAATGGGCTTTCACGATAAAATCGACTTCCTGGCCCCGATCCCGCCAATAATAGAGCTCACACTCGCCGACAGCTGCCGCGTTCGCCAGATGGGCGCCTACCGCGGACTCAATCAGTCTGCCGCGAAATTCTCGATCCGAACGCGCCTCGCTCGGGCTGATGCCGGCAGTCACCGTCATCAGCGCGGTGTTGAGCACCTGCAGCTTTGGACTGGAGGCTCGGCTGCGCGCCGCGTCACCCGCATACTTGGGCAAGCCGCAGACCATGCCAGCTGCGGCCAACAGGTCGAGGTAGTGCGCAAGTGTGGTTGTGTTGCCGACGTCCTGCAGTTGCCCAATCATCTTGGTGTACGACAGCACCTGCCCGGAGTATCGGCAGGCGAGCTCGAACAAACGGCGCAGTAGAGCGGGTTTGTCCACCCTCGAGAGGAGCAGCACGTCGCGCGAGATGGAGGTCTCGATGAGGCTGTCAGCGATGTAGCGGGACCATCGGGCCGGGTTCTCGATTAGGGGCGCGGCCCCCGGGTAACCCCCGAAGTAGAGATACTGCTCCAGTGACCAGCCAAAGGCTGCGCGCATCTCCGTATACGACCAGTGCGGCAGCCGTAGGGTCTCGAACCGACCCGCCAAGCTTTCGGTGAGGCCTTGAGCAATAAGCAGCGGCGCCGAGCCCAGCAAGATCACTTTGAGGGGGCGCTTCTTGCGTGTGTCCTCGTCCCAGAGCCGCTTCACCGTCTCCGACCAAGCGGGGATTTTCTGGATTTCATCGAGCACAAGCACGGCACCGGCCTTGCCCGTAGCCTCAAGCCGCGCGGCCTCCCACTGCTGGCTGATCCAGTCCGGTCCCCGAAGCGTCGGCTCATCTGCGCTGACGTAGCGAACGGGGACGCGCAGTTGCGCGGTGACCTGCTGAACCAAGGTCGACTTGCCCACCTGGCGGGGGCCGGCCACGACCTGTACGAACCGGCGCGGCTCGACGAGCCGCTCGGCGAGGAAGGCGCCCTGCGGGCGCTGAAATTCGTCCTTCTTTTTACTCGCCATATTGAGTATTTTTACTCAGTATCCTGAGTAACGCAAATGCCGACCGACCGCGTGAACTGTGAGCCGGGGAGACGTCTGCAGCCAAGCGGTAAGCGATCTGTGAAGCGCGTAATTGACGTCGCCTAATGAGCCTTTTCGTTTACCGCGACCCCGTCCCCGAGCGTGTTTTGCCAGCCGCAGATGAAGCCGTTGTCATTGCAGACAGGACAATACCAGTGGATGCGTTCCAGATCGTCAGCACCGGGATAGGACATCACGATTCCGGTGCAACAGCGCCATCTTGGACGTCGGCGACAGCGAACGCTCGGTTCGTCATCAAGGTCACTCGTGGATCGACAACGATGCTGGCGAAATACTCCGCAAGCCGCCTCGCAGGCGTCGGCATGTCGGCGAATGCTCCGGAAGGGTCGAGGTAATGCCTCAGATCGACGATCCAGGTATCACCCATGCACTGTGGATGTAGCGGGAGCGGCCGCGATGCAGTTCACCAAGTTCATGGACGCCATCATAACGAACTTGTCGCACTTCGCTTCGCTGTTACGTTGGGAAATCTCGCGCAGCCATTCGTTCGTCTCACCCAATACAAATGCCAGCAGCGGTTGCTCTGGATGTTGACTGGCATATTGCGCTAGAGCCGCGTCCGCGGCGGGCCCGGCTTCGTGTTCCGAGAACTGCACGGCGCCGATCCTGCGTTGCATCTGGCGCTCCTGCCCATCTTCGGTGATGACAGGCCACTGTAAACCCGACTCTTTCATTGACTGATAGCACACTAGCAGAATGTTGAGTAGGAACTCGACGGCTGTGGGCCCGACGCCTAGCCGCGACTGAACCATGCAGCAGGCCAGCATTTGCGGCTGGCACCGGTAGATCTCCTCGGCTAACTCTTCCCTCTCCCTCAGGCTCATGGCGCTAACTTTGCAGATCGCTGCGGTCACGTTGTCGATGGTGATGCGACTCATAAGTTCACAGCCAAAGAGGAGTTCGCACTCCACGGCCGCATCGACTCGAAGTCCTCGACGGTGCGCAAGTGCGGCAAGCGAGTGAAGAGGAGCGACGGAGAAACTAAACGCAGACTAGCGCCGTATGGCGGGGAGGAGCGTAGGAACCTCAGGGAGACTCTGCGACAGAGCGAATACGATTTTCTCGCGACTCGCGTTTTATTTTTTCTGAATTTTTTGTTGTCCCCAAAACTTTACCTGCTGACGAAACGCCTTAAATTATCGCGTTTCGCGCTTGAGAACGACTAGCTACCCTGAAGCACTCTCTGGCTGGATGATACCGCAATTCGATCTCGCGGAAAAAAGCGAATTGCAATCGCCTCATCGCGAATCGATCAAATATCCGAGCGACTTGTATCCCGTCTCGCGCTTCGCCGCCATTCGGGCGAGCACGGGTACTGCTCTGTCCACATAGTCATAGACGATGACTTCTCGCTTACCGTCATGGTCACGGTGCAGCCGCCCGACGTACTGCGCCAGCGTACCCTTCCACGATACGGGCATCACAAGAAACATCGGGTCGAGACGTGAGTCGTCGAACCCTTCGCCCAAATATCGGCCAGTTGCCAGGACCAGGCGTTCATCGTTTGCCGAAGTTCGTAATCCAGCCTGGGCCTCACGGAGCTCCGCCGATTTCAATCCGCCGTGAAGCACAACGAGATTGCGAGTAAAGCGCTCGAACCGTGTCCGCAGCGCTTCCACGTGATCGCGTCGCTCGGTTAAGATCAATGGACATCGCCCGGCTTCTAGTGCGGTCAAGACATCATCAAAGATCGCTGCGTTGCGTGCCTCGTCTCGTCCTATTGCAGAATAGATCGCCGGCATCGAAAGCGGGCAGCCTTCCAACTCCGCCGGCAACGTGAACGTCGTGTTACGTATACGCACTTTGTGCAGAAAGCCCCTCCTTAGCGCCTGGGATCTTGGGTCAACCCGATGGCGAATTGGGCCACACTGCATGAAGATGATGGGTTGATGTCCGTCCTTGCGGGCGACCGTCGCGGACAATCCGAGCCAGTAATGTGCTTTCGATCTTCGCGCCACAGACTCAAAGCTGGTTGCCGATAGGTGATGGCATTCGTCGACCACGATTTGGCCATACCCAGCCAAGGGATCCGAGCTCTTGCCCTTAAGTGATAGGCTCTGCAGCAGGGCAATGTCGATTCGCCCTGTGGGCTTTCGGCGACCGCCGCCGATCGAGCCGATCGATTCCGGTGAAATCGAAAGAAACTGCTGCAATCGCTCGGCCCACTGTTTCAACAACTCCTTGCGATGGACCAAGACCAGTGTGGATGTCCTCCGATGCGCGATCAATGCCGCGGCAACCACGGTCTTTCCAAAGGCGGTTGTTGCCGCCAACACGCCATTGTCATGCTTGGACAAGGCCGCAACCGCCGCTTGTTGCTCCGGCCGAAGCGTGCCCAAGAATCGGCATTCCAACTGCGCGCCGCGTTCGCGAAGATCCTCGACGTCCGCTTCTACACGATGGCTGCGAAGCAGATCGAGTAAATCCTCCAAGCATCCTCGTGGCAGCGCGAGGTGCTTTTGGTGTAACACGGCACAGGAGATGATCCTTGGCTTATCGTACGTGGACCGACGCATCGCCTGGGCTTGATAGAACTCGGGGTTTTGAAACGCCGCCAGCCGAATGAGCCGCGCCACCATCGTTGAGGGAAGGGCTGTACGATCGACGTAGATGTCATCCGCCATAGTGACCTTGACGCGGTCTGGCAGTGGCTCCGTTATCGGCCGTTCGGACTGCCGTCGAAGTGCGGATTGGTTCCACGGTTCGTCGCCGTTCTCATCGGCGATCGGCATTCTTACGGCAAGCACCCGATCGCTGGCCGCCGCTGCGCCGACAATGGAATAGGCCTCCTCTGGCGTCAAACGGCGGAGGTTCGCAAGAAACGCCCATTGGTCGCGATAGGCGTGCAGGTGACGATCGATGAAGACGCTGTTGCCGTAATCGCGCGCACGTCTTTGAAGAGGCAGTGCGATCAGATTGCCGAAGCCACCCTTTGGCACAGTGTCTTGGCTCGGGAACAGCCGGTCGTACGATTTGAATCCCAGCTCAGGTCGACCCTCCATTGTGTCCGTGATCAGTACGGCGCCCAACTGTCGGGCATCTCTCGCTGGAATCGGGCGAGAGAAGAAAATCCAAACGTGACCGCCCTCTCCGGATCGGGATCTCTCCAGTGCCGCCGGTACCCCACGCAAGCGACAAGTCTCGCAAAACGCCAACGCGTCGGCAGCCCAGTGTTCTCCGTCGAAGTCCGCCGCAATGAAATGGCAAGATCCATCCGCAAGAACCGGATAAACGCCTGCCACGAAGTCGGCGCCAGCTAAGCCGTCTTTGTTTAGGCCACGCAAATGGTTGGCTATTGTTTGGTCTGATACGCTCAGAAACGCCTGATTGGGACAGTCTCCGCACCTGACCTGCGGTTTGCCACAGACGCCGCGTAGCCATTCATTCGAACACGCTGGAGCGTACCCGGACTTACCGGTGTTGCGGTTCTCCCAACGAACAGGGAACACATCGGTGCGCCCTGAGAACAGCCGGCGAAACAACGCGATCTTTTCCGCCGCGCTCGATTCCACGGTAATTGGAACGCCGGCGGCCGGCGATTCGTCGCCCAGGGATTGACGCCCACGCAGTCGCTCCAACCGCTCGATCAAGGTTCCACGTTCCGCCTCGAGTTCGGTCAGCCGCGCTCGTAGGGAATCAACCTCGTCTCCGTCAGGAATTGTCATATCGAGTCAATTACCGGCGTGAATCACACCTAACTCTACAGGTACTATGCATAGCGTTTCGTTTATTGCGTTTTTCGTTTATTTCGTTTATAGTTCCAATTCGCGAAAATAGCCCTGAGTCGGAGATCGCCATGACCAGCACCGCATTGTCCAACGTAACCCTTCCCGCCGAAAAGGAGGTCGAGGCGGCCGTTCAGGGCCAACGGGCCTTGGCAGCATTTCTCGCCACTGGGTTTCAGACGCAGCGCATCCAAATTTTCGATGAGAAAAATCGAGCCCACCAGGTCGAGATACCGACCTCGGCTCTGCGTTTGCTCGTGGATATCCTGTCCGAATTGTCGAACGGTAATGCCGTCAGAGTGGTGCCGATCCATGCGGAGCTGACCACTCAGGAAGCAGCTGATCTGCTTAATGTGTCGCGGCCCCATCTCGTGAAGCTGCTGGAAGAGGGGGCGCTACCGCATCACAAGACCGGGAAACACCGGCGAGTGCTATTTGAAAATCTAATGCAATTCAAGAGCGAGCGGGATCGTGCCAGCGAAATCGCAATGGAGGGATTGACGAAGCAGGCGCAGGAACTGGCGATGGGCTAATCTTGGTACCATGACCCGAAACACCCTGGCCCTTGACGACGCTTGCTCGAATCCGCTGCGAGGTGTGACGACGCCGAGCGCGTGCGCGCCCTGAAGGCAGAGCGTTGCTCGGCCGCGGATCAGTAGAGCAGCGAACGTGATTCTTCCTAGTCGGGAGCGGCTGCTGGTCGAACGAGAGAAGATCGTCGATTATCTGCTCAATCCGGATCACCGCTACGGCGCAAGTAAGGCCCGCTTTTTCGGCGCCTTCGGATTCCGCCGAGAGGACTGGGAAGTGCTTCGCGATGCATTGTGCGAACATGGCCGCTGTTGGGAGGTTACGATGATGACGGAGACAGGGTTCGGCCCACGATATGAGGTTCACGGCGAATTGGAAACACCGGATGGTCGCCGCCCGCTTGTCTGCACCGTTTGGCAGTTAGACGCAGACCAGACGGCACCACGGCTTATCACTGCATATCCTTCGGAGGCATCATGATCAACGAACACGACTGCGTCGTGCTGACGAGCGATCTACCGAGTGAGGGTCTGCTATCGGGGGATGTGGGAACTGTTGTCCACATCCATGGCAACGTCTCCGCGTACGAGGTGGAATTCGCCACGCTCACCGGAAAGACGATCGCTGTCGCCACTGTACTGCCATCGCAGTGCCGGCCGATTGGCCACCGCGACATCAACCACGTGCGCGAGGTGCAGGCTGCTTAATCGAGTCACCGCGGGAAGGATTCGTCTCCCGGCTCAAATAATCTTACATTGCCCGCAGGATTTCCTCGCGCTCATTGTGCGTCAAGTCCGGCCTCTCTACAGATCTTTCAGCCACCGCGCGGCGGATTCGTCAGGCGACGATACCGCAGCCATCAAGAAGAAGACGCGGCCGAATAAGGACTGGTAGCAGGGTTACAGGACAAGAGCGATGACCGCCCATCTTTATCTGTCGTTCTGGCACTTGTGCCTCGACAATCTCCCGCAAGGGCAATTCGAGCGCGGCGTGATTAACGCTGATGACGCCCGCACAATGATCCGCGACACTCGCACCGACAGAATGCTACGGTGCGTTAGCAGGGACGACCTGCTCGCGCCGTATCGGGCAAAAGAACGCCGCCGTCATGAAGAGTTGTGCGTGCTGCTGCGAACCCGCCACAACTTCGATATCCGCTTTGACGACTTCCTCACGACTTTTGATGCCGACGAGGCCCCAGTCCGAAGCATCATGCCATTGGAGGTCGTCGAGCTGCGGCCGAAGGAGCGCTTGCTGATCGTGACCTGCAACTATCGGCTCATCGGCAAACCCGATGATCATGTTGATTTGGAGGACCGCTTTGTTCTGGCCGCCGACTCTGTAGGCTTTCATCTCATCGTGGCGCTGCCTCCGCACGAGACCACTGCATTCGTAACTCCTGCCCGACCGGCTGCGCGGCCAGCGCGAGACTCTCAATATGCCGCCCGACATAAGCGAACCTGACTGGAAGGTACTAAGGCGTGTACACCCGCTCGCGCTCGAGCGCTTCTGCGGCCGGGTGCTCGGCGAAGTCGAGCGCATCATGCACAAAGTCGCCCTCAGTCAGCGCGAGCGCTACGTGAAACTCTTCAATCTCATGCAGCGGCGTGATGGCGACATTGCCCGCCTCTTCGATGACCCCAAGCGTTCCCGGGCGCTGACCATGCTGGCCCATATGCGCTTGGACGGAGTCTTAACGGAAGAGGAATTTCCGAGCCTGAGTCAGCAGACGCGCAATGCCATCCTTATGCTGATCGGCGCCGGGTGATCTTTCTGATGGCCGCGCGTTCACGCTTCTCCACCCGTACGATTATCGACTCCAAATATCTCGTATCGTGGCTGGGGGCGGAGGGGCCGCTCGCATACAGCCCTGCCGAGCCGCCTGCGAAGGACTATTTTTTCCAGTACACGTGAATTCTTCCTGGGATCTTTCACCAACGTGTCAATCTCCGCGAGCATCGCTACTTCGCCAGTCCGCTCAAGGACTGCGCAAGTTTCCTTTTCGATTTTTGGAACGACGTTCGAAGCGGTGGCGGCGCGGCGCGGAAACGATACTGCGAATTTGGGCTCATTTCGCCGCAGGAAGTCCGCACGCCATTGGCGGCCTATCACCATGTTCGCAAGCCTTACAACACGCCGGGCTTCGTGCTCATTCAGCACGGCAGCTATCAGTGGATCTCATCGGCGGACCAGCCGCTGATCGAGGTCGGCGAGGTTGTCCTTTATCGAGGCATCGGCCAGGCCCGCATTTTCCGGCAGTTACGCTTCCGGCCTGACGAACTCTCGTCTGCAAACCGCGAGGTTTGGGTAAAATACTTGGCGTTGCAGACAAACATGATGTCGGACTCCACCTTGTCATTCAACACGATTCACGATCGCATCAGGCGCTGCGAGACGGGAGGCTTGCGCGACGGGACGTGGCTCGCGGACGAGTTGGCCGAGGCGGCCGGGCTCGACATCGATGCGCCGGGTTTCGCCAAGGAGCTTTGGCAGAGCGCGCAGCAGTCGTATTCCCTCGATCCGAACATGGGAGAGCGAAAGTTCGGTCCTCACTATGTCGCCGTCAGGACCGCTCTCTCCAACATCCGTATCATCACGTTTTTCGCGGGGGAGTCCGAGGTCAAGATCGTCGATCCGAGCCGCATCCAGTCGGTGGTGCCTTTTGGGTGTGACGTGCATTGATCTCTCCGACGGAACCAGGAAGCGACAATGCTGCGGGGTTGCCGTGTTGACGAAGGCGAGCGCCGAGTTGACGCTGTTTGAACCCTCTCACGCCTTACGTTCGCCAAGGCGGTGAAGCTCCTGGGTGGCGAGGGGAGCCGCCTCATCATGGCGGGCGGAAAGCACGACATCGACATCGCGAGCCAGGTTGAATTTAATCCGCAGAAGTTTCGCCTCGCCATGAACGAGACTAGACGCCCCGAAGTGCGAACGCGAGATCGTCAACGTCCCCAAGCAATCCTGCGTTTTTGATAAGACGAAGCAGGCGCAGGAACTGGAGATCGGCTGAGTGAGGCACTCTTAGTTCACCGCAGCAAGGCTCGGCGCAGGCCAGCACGGCCTGGCGCGCTAGGGCGTACCAGGGAGTCCCCGGTACGCGCCGAGTACAAATTTCTTTCGACTCAGTTTTTTTAAATCTTAAAACTTTGAGTAATCCCCAAACTTGCACCGTTGGGAAAATGGCCTAATTTCTAAGGTTTTTGCACACTTTATCGCGACAGAGTTCGCTTAGGTACGCCCGATATTGAAATCATACATCCAATTTTGTAACGCGCAAGTTTGCGCCAATTTTGGAAAGAAGAG
>Ga0302325_10031262_pt1 | contig 10954 bp, 9 predicted proteins | sample Palsa_T0_2_FD_201948 | JGI IMG/M metagenome (GOLD analysis project Ga0302325, IMG submission 201948) | Peat permafrost microbial communities from Stordalen Mire near Abisko, Sweden - Palsa_T0_2 | ecosystem: Environmental > Terrestrial > Soil > Palsa > Peat permafrost | place: Sweden: Abisko... | reverse complement strand
CGACCTCGGCTCCTGCTTCGGCTTCCTTCCGCTGCTGCTGGCCGAGCGGCCGGCCAATACGGTGACCGCCTCCGACCTGTCCGGCGGCACCATGGGCCTGCTGGGCGCGGTGGCGGCCGCGCGGGGGCTGCGGGTCAACACGCTGGTGTGTGATGCCGCGCGGGTTCCGGTGCCAGACGGCTGGGCCGATACGGTCAGCGTCATCCATCTTCTGGAGCACGTAAGCCCCGATCACTGTCTCGCCGTGATCAGCGAGGCCCTGCGGGTCGCCCGCCACCAGGTGGTGGTGGCCGTGCCGGTCGAGGACCAGCCGACCGCCGCCTACGGCCATATCCGCACCTTCAACCTGCGCCAGCTCGGTGAGCTTGGCGACCGGGCCGGCCAGCACGGTTCGGTGCACAAGCATCACGGCGGCTGGCTGGTGCTCAGCGTCGACTAGCAGGGTCGGCTAGCAGCGTCGGCTAAGCAGGGTCGGCTAGCAGGCGGAGGCCAGGTCCATGCCGCTCTTGGCGGCCTTGTAGACCGCCTCGGCACGACTGGTCGCGTCGAGCTTGCGCATGATGTTGCGGACATGAAATTTAACCGTGGTTTCCGAGAGGTACAGGCGCGCCCCGATGCCCCGGTTGCTCAGGCCACGCGCGACCAGCTGCAGTACGTTCAGCTCACGGTCGGTGAGCGCCGACCGTGGCGCGGGAGCGTTGATCGACCGCATCATGGCGGCGGCCGAGCGGGAGTCGAACGCGCTTCCGGTGGTGGCGGCCAGGCGGATGGCCCGCACCAGTTCCACGGCGTCGACATCCTTGACCACGTAGCCGCAGGCCCCGTGCTGAACGGCGGCGACCACCAGCGCGTCGTCCACGAAGGCAGAGAGCACCAGCACCCCGAGCCCCGGATAGCGCTTGGTCAGCTGGGCGCACAGGCCCAGCCCGTCACTGTCCGAGGCCGCCGATAGCTTCATGTCAAGCAGCACGATCGCCGGGCGGGTCCGCTCCACCACGACCAGTGTCTCTCCTGGCGAGCTGGCCTCTCCGGCCACCTGCAGGTCGTGTTCGCGTTCCAGCAGCGCGCGCAGGCCCTGCCGGACCATCGCGTGATCGTCAACCAGGACGATCGTGACGGGAGCCCCGGCGTCGGGCTGCGGCCTCCCGGGCCGCAGCCCGGGCATCGCCATCGCCTCCCCTGGCCGGCTTGGCGTCGACGCGGATCCGGGACGGACGGTAGCCGTTGATGGCAACGCGATCGTCATAGCGTTCCTCCGGGATCGTGGTTGCTGCCTGACTCAGACGGCCAGCATTTCCGCTTACGTCATCGTGGGGTACGGGCTTTGGCCACCTCCGAGACAGGCCCTTAGGCCCTAGCCGACGACTCTCGGGGCGGCAGCCCGCCACTGCCTGCCTGCCGGACACCGGGCCGGCCGGGCAGGGGCAGGCTCAGCCGCAGCAGCACGCCGCCCGTCCGACAGCGGCGGATGGACAGCTTTCCGCCCAGGTCGTCCGCCAGGTTCAGCATGTTCGCCAGTCCCCGGTGCAGCCCGGACAGGTCCCCCTCGCTGGACAGGCGCAGCGCGCGACGCAGCTGGGCCGGATCGCCGGCCCCGTTATCGGACACGGTGATGGTCAGAGCGTCGGGCCGGTAACGCAGCTGTATTACCACGCAGGTGGCCTTGCCGTGCGTCGCCGCGTTGAAAAGCGCTTCCCCGGTCCACCGCAGCACCGACTGCTCCACTTCGTGCGGCAGCGGGATGGGGCGCCCGTCAAGCCTTACCTTCACGTGCAAGTTGGTGGGCTGGTGCACGGTCGACAGCCGCCGCACCATGACGGGCAGTGAGCCGGCTGGCTCGTCGGCCGCGTGGTTCAGCGCGTAGATCGCGGCTCGCAGTTGCTCGGCCGCGTGCCGCGCGAGATCCTTGGCCGGCCCCAGGCGCTCGGCGATCTGGCCGGCCGGGCCGGCCATGCCCGCCAGCTCACCCCGGCACACCTCGATCGTCATGCCGATGGACAGCACCGACTGAGTCACGCTGTCGTGCAGTTCGCGCGCGATACGGTGCCGCTCGTCGTCCAGCGCCTGCCGCTGCATGGCCGCGCCGAGCTGCCGCTGCGTCTCGGCCAGCTCGGCGCTGCGACCACGCAACTGGGCGGTGGCGTGGAACAGCAAGGAATTGTGCAGCGCCAGGGCGGCCTGGTTGGCGAGCACCCGCAAGACGGCGCGATCGGTGTCGGCCACCTCAAGCCCGGCACCCGGCCGCGCGGCGATTCCGCCGACCGGCTCCTCCCCCACGGTCATCGCTACCCGCAGCCAGCCCCGGCCGCGGTCCGGTGACTCAATCTCCCAGGGACGACTGCGCAGCACGGCCAGATGCACAGCTACTTCGGCCGACAACTGGTTCTCGTCGTCAACCAGCTCACCGCTGATCAACGCGAGAAACCGGGGGCGCGCGGCAGGCAGCACCCCGTCGGCCACGACGAACAGCAGCCATTCGGACCCCAGGTGCGCGGCCGCGGTTCGCACCACCGCCTCGACCAGCGTGCGAGGGCCGGCCACGGTGCGCACCAGGACACGGGAGATGCGGTCAAGCGCCTGCACGGTGTGCTCAAGACGCTCGGCGGAGCGAACGTACTCCGGGTAGTACGACCGCTTGCCCGAACGGAGGCCGGTCAGGATGTCCAGATCGCCGTCCGGACGATCGTCCGGCCCGGATCCGGTCACCGGCGGCCCCGTCACAACGCCGCCCGGAACAACGCCTCGATGTCCGGCAGGCCGACGGCGCGGGGATTGGTGGCCAGGCAGGCGTCCTTGATCGTCATCCTGGCCAGCCGGGGCACGATGTCCTCGGTGACGCCAAGGGAGGCCAGTCCCTTCGGTACGCCGAGGTCATCGGCTAGCTGGCGCACCGCGTCGGCGAGCAGCAACGCCGCCTCGCCGGCCGGCACGCCCTCGGTGCGGATGCCGCAGGCCGCGGCGAGCGGCACGAACCGGGCCGGCGAGACCTCGGCATTGAACCTGATGACGTGGGGCAGCAGCACGGCGTTCAGCACGCCGTGCGGTGCGTCCAGATAACCGCCGACCTGATGGCTCATCGCGTGCGTGGCGCCCAGGATGGCATTGGTGAAGGCCATGCCCGCCTCCAGCGACCCCTGCGCCATGGCCAGCCGCGAGGCCGTCTCGGCCGGCCTGAACTGGGTCCGCGGCAGGTGGCGGGTGATCAGCGCGACCGCGTGCAGGGCATGGCGGTCCGTGAGCGGGTTGTTCGCCCGGGACACGAACGACTCGATCCCGTGCGTCAGGGCATCCAGCCCGGTGGTGGCGTTGAGCCAGTCCGGCATGGTGGTGAGCAGGCGCGGATCGATCACCGAGATCTCAGGCACCAGCGTCCGGCTGATGATGGTGATCTTGTTGCGGGCCGCCGTGTCGGTCACGATGGCGAACTGCGACACATCCGCGCCCGTGCCGGAGGTGGACGGCACCATCACCGTGGGCGGGATCGGACGTACGACCTTGTCCACGCCCTCGTAGCCGAGGATCCGGCCGCCGTTGCCGGACAGGATCGCCACGCCCTTGGCCGCGTCGATGCTCGAGCCGCCGCCGAGCCCGATGATCACATCGCAACCGCTCTCGGCGTACCTGGTGAAGGCGGCTTCGATCTCGTGATCCTTGGGATTGGGGGTGACACCATGCCACAGGGCCGGTTGCAGCTCGCTTTGCCGCAGGTAAGCGACGGCCTCATCCACCCAGCCCGCCTCGATCAGCCCGGGATCGGTGACCAGGAACGGACGGCGCGCACCGGTCCGCGCCGTGCAGTGACCGAGTTCGGCCAGCGCACCTGGCCCGAACACGATCTCCGGCGCATGAAATTTAGCGAGCCGCCCGGAGGTGAGGGTATCCAGATCGCCGTCCCGGCGCGGGCCTGGCAGCCCGGCACTCTTTCCCCGGTTCCAGCCCGCACCGGGCCAGTCGCTCTCGAACATCGCGAGGTTTTCCGGTGACGTCGGCATAAGAGCTCCTGTTACGCGAGCTAAGACCCAGATTACGTCGCTGTCAAGACTCTGTTACATGGCCAATTCCGGCTGCGGCCGCCGCAGGGACGACTGGATAGTGACGACGCTGTCCTCCCGGCGCTCTGGCCTGCCCGATCGGGTAGCTGTCACGGCGCCCGGCCTGGGAGACCATAGGCACTATCAGATCGGCCTTGGCCTGCCGGGGTACGGCAGGCGGGCCGCGACCGCGTGGCTGCCGAGGGCAGTGGGAGATGAGCATTCATGACCGTGACCCTGGACCGGAGCGTTGAGCAATTCATCGGTGTTCCACGTCAGCTGTTTATCGACGGGCGCTGGACCGACGCGGCGTCGGGCCGGACGTTCGAGACTCCTAACCCCGCCACGGGCGAGACGCTCGCCTGGGTGGCCGAGGGTGACGCCGAGGACATCGACCGGGCCGTGAAGGCCGCGCGCCGGGCGTTCGACGAAGGCCCGTGGGGCCGGATGACCCCGTCCGAGCGCGGGCGCATCGTCTGGCGGATCGGCGACCTGATCCTGGCGCACCTCGATGAGCTGGCCCAGCTCGAGTCGCTGGACAACGGCAAGCCGTTCACGGTCGCGCAGGCCGCGGACGTGCCGCTGGCCGCGGACATGTTTCACTACATGGCCGGGTGGGCCACCAAGATCGAGGGCAACTCGATCGACATCTCGGTGCCCTACATGCCCGGCGCGAACTTCCACTCCTACACGCTGCGCGAGCCGGTCGGGGTGGTCGGGCAGATCATCCCGTGGAACTTCCCGCTGCTGATGGCCGCGTGGAAGGTCGCCCCGGCGCTGGCCACGGGGAACACCGTGGTGCTCAAGCCCGCCGAGCAGACCCCGCTGACCGCGCTGCGGCTAGCCGAGCTGATCGCCGAGGCCGGCGTCCCCGACGGCGTGGTGAACGTGGTATCGGGATTCGGCGAGACCTCCGGAGCGGCGCTGGCCGCGCATCCCGACGTCGACAAGGTCGCGTTTACCGGCTCCACCGAGGTGGGCAAGCTGATCGTGGCGGCGGCGGCGCGCAGCAACCTGAAGAAGCTCACCCTGGAACTGGGCGGCAAGAGCCCCAACATCGTCTTCGAGGACGCTGTGGAAGGCGCGATCGAGGGCGCCGCCAACGCGATCTTCTTCAACCACGGGCAGTGCTGCGTGGCCGGCTCACGGCTGTACGTCCACCAGAGCCGCTTCGACGAGGTGGTCGACGGCGTCGCGGAGATCGCCAAGTCGATCAAGCTGGGGTCGGGGCTGGAGGCCGGCACCCAGATGGGCCCGCTGGTCTCTGAGGAGCAGCTCCAGCGGGTGAGCGGCTTCCTGGAATCAGGCAAGGCCGAGGGCGCTACCGCGCTCGCCGGCGGCGGCCGGTTCGGCGACAGAGGCTTCTTCATCGAGCCCACCGTGCTGATCAACACCCACGGCAACATGAGGGTGGTACGCGAGGAGATCTTCGGGCCGGTGCTCGTCGCCTCGCCGTTCACCGATCTGGACGAGATTGCCGCCCAGGCCAACGACAGCGAGTATGGCCTGGGCGCGGGCATCTGGACCAAGGACATCTCCAAGGCCCACGCGCTGGCCAAGAAGCTCAAGGCTGGCACCGTCTGGATCAACTGCTACAACGTGTTCGACGCGGCGCTGCCGTTCGGCGGGTACAAGCAATCCGGCTGGGGCCGCGAGATGGGCCACGAGGTACTTAACAGCTACACCCAGGTCAAGGCCGTCACCACCTTGCTGTAACAGGGCCTGCGGTAACAGGCCGGCCCGAAGCCGATCCCGGCGCCGGGCCGGCCTGAGCCCCGTTCCCGATTGCTGATCTTCCGGCCAGAGCAAGAAAGGCAAGGCCATGGCAGAAAGCCAGCAGCCGCAGAGTCCCGGGATGGGTGTCTCTGAGGCGCAGATCGCGGTGCACTGGCGGGAGGAGGACTACTACCCGCCGCCGCCGGTCTTCGTCAGGCAGGCCAACGCCCGGGACCCGGCCATTTTCGACCGGTTCACCGAGGACAAATTCCCCGGCTGCTTCGAGGAGTACGCGAACCTGCTGACCTGGGATCAGCCGTGGCATACCACGCTGGACTCCAGCAACCCGCCGTTCTGGAAGTGGTTCACCGGCGGCAAGCTGAACGCGTCGTATAACTGCGTGGACCGGCACGCGCAGGCTAGCCCGGATAAAACCGCGATCGTCTTCGTGCCGGAGCTAGAGTCCGACGAGCACGTCACGATCAGCTACGGCGAACTGCTCCGCCAGGTGAACGAGTTCGCCGCGGTGCTGCGCGACTCGCTCGGCCTGAAGACCGGCGACCGGGTGACCTTGCACATGCCGATGGTGCCGGAACTGCCGGTCACCATGCTGGCCTGCGCGAGGCTCGGCGTCATTCACTCAGAGGTCTTCGGCGGGTTCAGCGGCACCGCCTGCGGCCACCGGATCGCCGACTCGGGCAGCCGCATCCTGATCACGATGGACGGCTACTACCGGGCCGGCCAGCTTTCCGACCACAAGGTCAAGGCGGACGAGGCGGTCGCGGCGGCCCGCCAGGAGGGCCAGCAGGTCGACAAGGTGCTCGTCTGGCGGCGCCGGGCCGGGCAGTACGCCTCGCGGGCCCCCATGGTCGACGGCCGTGATGTGTTCGTCGACGAACTGCTCAGCGGGCATTCGGGTCAGACCGTCGAGCCGGTGTCGATGCCGGCCGAGGCGCCGCTGTTCCTGATGTACACCAGCGGCACCACCGGACGGCCCAAGGGGTGCGTGCACAGCACCGGCGGATACCTGGCGTACGTGGCCGGGACGTCAAAGTATTACCAGGACATTCACCCGGACGACGTGTACTGGTGCATGGCCGATATCGGCTGGATCACGGGCCATTCCTACATTGTCTACGGCCCGCTGTCGCTGGGCACCACGACGGTGATCTATGAGGGCGTCCCCAACTATCCCGACGGCGGGCGGCCGTGGCGGATCGCGGAGAAGCTCGGCGTGAACATCTTCCACACCTCGCCCACGGCCATCCGGATGCTGCGCAAGGTAGGACCTGAGGAACCGAAGAAGTACGACTACCACTTCAAGCACATGACCACGGTGGGCGAGCCGATCGAGCCGGAGGTCTGGCGCTGGTATCACTCCGAGGTCGGCAAGGGCGAGGCGGCCATCGTCGACACCTGGTGGCAGACCGAGAACGGCGGGTTCCTCGGCAGCACGCTGCCCGCGCTGCAGCCAATGAAGCCCGGCAGCTGCGGGCCGGGCGTGCTGGGTATCTATCCGGTGATATACGACGAGAACGGTAACGAGTTGCCGGACGGCAAGGCCGGCAACATCTGCATCCGCAACCCGTGGCCGGGCATCTTCCAGGGCGTCTGGGGCCAGCCGGAGCGGTTCGTCGCCACCTACTACCGGAAGTACAACAAGGACCCGGAAAGCAAGGACTGGCGCGACTGGCCGTACTTCGCAGGCGACGGCGCGGTCCGGGCGGCCGACGGGTACTTCCGGATCCTCGGCCGCGTGGACGACGTGATCAACGTGGCCGGGCACCGGCTCGGCACCAAGGAGATCGAGTCGGCGGCCCTGACCGTGCCGGAGGTCGCCGAGGCGGCCGCGGTGCCGGTGATCGACGACATCCGGGGCCGCGTGGTCGAGGTGTATGTCTCGCTCAAGCCCGGTTACGAGCCAAGCCGGGAGATGGAGGCCAAGGTCAGCAAGGCGATCGAGACCCAGATCGGCAAGATCGCGCGGCCGAAGAACGTGTGGATCGTGTCGGACATGCCCAAGACCAGGTCGGGCAAGATCATGCGCCGGGTGATCGCGTCGATCTCCAACTTCGCCGACGTCGGGGATGTCACCACCCTGTCCAACCCCGAGATCGTGGACGACATCCGGCACTACGTGCAGAGCGAGAAGGTCGCCAGGGACGACGTGCCTCGCGACCTGACCGAGGCCGAGTTCGAGGAGATCAAGAAGTTCGGCGGCGAATAGGTGGACTCAGCGCCGAAGGAGGCAATCGTGGGGTTCGAGGTGATCGTCGAGATCCCCAAAGGCCAGCGCGATAAGTACGAGATGGACCATGAGACGGGACGCGGCTGAGCGGAAACGGCATGCGAGTACTGATGATTGCCCCGCCAGGCGCGGGCAAGGGGACGCAGGGCGCACTTATCGCCGCACACTTCGGCATACCCCATATCGCGACCGGTGAGCTGCTGCGTGATCATGTGGCGCGGCAGACCATGCTCGGCCAGGCCGTTCAGGAATATCTCGACCGCGGCGAACTCGCGCCTGACCAGATCGTCCTGGACATGCTGCGGGAGGCGATGGTCGCCGCGAAAGCGGCCGGAGGCGGGTTTGTCCTGGACGGAATCCCACGAAACATGCCACAAGCTCGCGCGGCCTACCTGATCGGTCGCGAACTCGGAATGACCGCGAACGTGGCGCTGCACCTGCAGGCCGACGACGCGGAACTCATGCGCCGATTGCTCGCGCGGGCCGCGCTCGAGCATCGCTCGGACGACACCAGGGAAATCATTGCCCAGCGCCTTAATCTCTACCGTGAGGTGACATCTCCCATTCTCGCGTGGTACCGCGAGCGCGGAATCCTGGTTTCGGTAGATGCGATGCGTTCGGTGAATCAGGTCGGGCGTCAAATCCTGACCGCCCTGGAAGCAATGCGTCCGCTCGTCGACCACGTGCTCGAGCGGGACCGGCTCGCCGTGGACCTCACCACCCTGGGGGCCGCGTTCGGCGCCACCCGGGCCGGCACTCAAGGCTGAGCTGATCGCTTCCTCGAACGGGTACCTCCGTTAGCTGGCGTCGCAATGGTGCATGTTCCGCATTACCTGATAACCAGAACGGGCCGGTCGGTAAGGTGCATAACTTTATGCGTCGTGCTGCCCAGGATGAAACTGGTAAGGTCGCTGCGGCCGCGTGAGCCCATCACGATGAGGTCGACGTCATGTTCTTTCGCGTCGTCAATGATCTCGCCCGCGGCGTAACCCAGGAGGGTATTCCGGATCTCGCCGTGTGCTTTCACGCCAGCCTGAGTCAGTACCTCGACAGCGGCCGAAATCGCGGCATAAGCGTCATCCGCGGTCTCGTTCATGACGGGAACGCCTGTCTTGAACCCAATTTCGCGTTCCTTTAGGTGCAGAACCCACACTTCGCCGTGGGACAGCGTGGCCAGATCGCGGGTGGCGAGCACGGCCTTGTTGGATAGCTCCGAATGGTCGACGGCCACCAGAATCCTGTCGTACATGACTTATGCCTTTCGGAAATTAAGCTTCCCTCGCTGGGATACGTACTTAGGGTCTCGCCACCCCGGCGGGTACAGGCAGGGGCGAAAGCGGTGATGCGAGAGGACCTTTGTCACTACCTGCCGAACGGCCAGCCTGCGAGCCTGTTCCTATAAGGTCCTGCCCTTTGGGGTAAAGGATGAAGAACGCGGAAGGACCGGAACTGATGTCAGCAGGCAGCACGAATGGCGTGCCCCGGATCGTCGTGGGAGTCGATGGTTCTCCGACATCGCGAGCGGCATTGCGCTGGGCCGTCAGGCAGGCCAAGTTCACCGACGGCACCGTAGAGGCCGTCATCGCCTGGGAGATTCCGATGGTCCTGCAGAGTTACGGCTGGGCACCCATTTACGTGGAAGAGGCGGGCGACTTCGAAGCAGACGCCAGGAAGACGCTCGACGCGGTGATCAGCGAGGAAGTCGGGCCGGCCGACAGCCAGCGGGTGCGGAGCCTGGTCATCAACGGCCATCCGGCGGAGGCGCTGATCTACGCCGCGGACGGTGCGGACCTGCTGGTGGTCGGCAGCCGCGGTCACGGCAGTTTCGCCGAGGCCCTGCTCGGCTCGGTCAGCCAGCACTGCGTGCATCACGCGCGCTGCCCCGTGCTGATCGTCCGCGGCGAACCAGACCGGCATTCGTCCTAACGCACTTCCGTCCATTCACATGCTGCGCATGCGGTGGAATTTGCGAATGTCGTCCTTGCCCGCGAGCAGGGCTACGCCCACGCCCAACGCCACGACGCCGAGCACCGTTGCCACGATGTGCTTCATTGTCCGAGCCTTCCTAGCCATGCCGGGCAGAGCCTTCCCCACCCAGATCCTGAGCTTGCGATCTGAGTCCAGACCGCTCATGTTCATTTCCAGGTTGGCGGCCGGCTTCAGCCGGTTATAGGGCCAATGGCCGGCCCGGCCACGGACGGAGGTCCCGGTTCTGGCCTGAAGGTCGTCCTCGAGGCAAAAGCATGGCCTGGTTCATCGGGCTCCCCTTTGCAGGCTCCTGAGCACTCAGGCCGGCCCGATCGGGATCGCCGGCTGTGTCCGCTGGTCCTGGAGCCAGGCGAAGCTGTCGAGCAGTTCGGCGAGCTCGGCGAGCTCGATGGGCTTGGTCAGGTAGGCGAACGCGCCGCCGGCCAGCAGGCGGTGAATGACGCCCCGGGAGGCATCGGCGGAAAGGACGGCCACGGGAATGGCGGCGGTGGCCGGGCCGGCCTTGAGTTCGTTGAGTATCTCCTCCCCCTGCAGGTCGGGCAGGTGCAGGTCGAGCAGGATGATGTCGGGCAGATCCCGGACGGCGCACTCGAGACCGGCCCGGCCAGATGTCGCGGACAGCAGCGTTATGTTCGGCCTGCTCCGCAGGAACCTGGCTACCACCTCGACGTTCGCCGGGTTGTCCTCGATGTAGAGAACGCGGAGGCCCGCTCCGGCCGGGACCTGCGGGCCGCCCGCGAGTGCCGCTGGCGCGGGGCTGGGGGCCGGGACGTGGATCAGGTCCGGGGCCCGGGTGAGGCTGACGGTGAAAGCCGCTCCCTGACCAAGCACGCTCGACACGGTCAGGTGGCCTCCCATGGCCTCGGTGAGGGCTCTGGCCAGGGGCAGCCCGATCCCGGTGCCCTCGACCGCGGTCCGTTCGGCGCCGAGGCGCTCGAACGGGATGAAGATGCGCTCCAGGTCGTCTGGC
>Ga0302325_10031259_pt1 | contig 10955 bp, 10 predicted proteins | sample Palsa_T0_2_FD_201948 | JGI IMG/M metagenome (GOLD analysis project Ga0302325, IMG submission 201948) | Peat permafrost microbial communities from Stordalen Mire near Abisko, Sweden - Palsa_T0_2 | ecosystem: Environmental > Terrestrial > Soil > Palsa > Peat permafrost | place: Sweden: Abisko... | reverse complement strand
GGTACGCCAGCCCCTTCTCATACATCTTCAGAAAGAACCACTGGTTCCACCGGTAGTAGTCCGGCATGCACGTTGTCACTTCCGTCGCCCAGTCAAACCCCATTCCCAGCCGCAGAAACTGCCGCTTCATCGCCGCGATGTTCTTGAGCGTCCACTCCCTGGGAGGCGTGTTGTTCTCGAGCGCCGCGTTCTCCGCCGGCAGCCCAAACGCATCCCACCCCATCGGGTGCAGCACGTTATATCCCCGCATCCACATCTGCCGCGCCAGCGCATCCCCAATTGAATAAAGGCGCACGTGTCCCATGTGGAGCTGCCCGCTCGGGTAAGGCAGCATCTCCAGCACGTAATACTTCGGTTTTCCGCAATCAGCAGGCTCAGCCGCAAACAGGCCGGGGGCCGCCCCCCACCGCTCTTGCCACTTCGGCTCAATCACCGCCGGGTCGTAACGCTGTTCGATCTCTTCTGCCATAACCTCCTAGTGTAAAGGAGGTTTCAGCGCGCCGCCGGGCAACTCACTTGGTGCAGCTGTTCCGTAACGACTTCGTATCCCTCCGGTGGCTCGAACAACGAAGGATCAGGTTCGCCTTTCGTCAGGCTCACCAGTTCCCGCGTAGTTTTGCCGGTGCGCGGATCGTCAGTCACCTCGCGCACCGTGAGCCCGAATTGCGGCGCCGACCAGACTTCGTTCGTCGATACAATTGGCTGGTCATTCCCCATCTCGCCGGCGGCGATGGTCGTTGTAAACCGCACTCCGCGCGCCTCCACACCTTGGATCGTCGTCGTTCCCAGTTTCTCCGCCGCCGGCACTTGACGCTGCGCCGGCACAATTGTGCCGCCTCCTGCAACCACCGTGCGGTTAGGTGCTGGCGCGCCCGGCTTCGGCCCTTCGTACCACGACATCCGCATGTTGCCTTCGTCGCTCGTCCAGCACCCTTTCCGCTGATCCTCCGGAGGCAACCTGACCACGCGCGCTTTCTTCGTCGTCGATTCCCAGCTCGATTGCGTGCCTTCCACCGGGTCGCTCACATTCGCTGTCGTTCTTGCCGCCTCTCCCGGCCCGGGCGCCTGATACGTCGTCGACCGTAGACGCCGCCCCTGCGCATCCAGCGCTTCAAGCTCCGTCGACTCGTTTGTGATCGTGGTCCCGTTGGCGAGGGTCTGCACATGCGTGATCTTCAACTCAGCCGTGTACGGCGGACGCGGCCTCTGTTGCGGCCTCACTTGCGGAGTCTGGCCAGCGGCGTAGACCCCAACCATCGCCAGGCCAAGTGCCGGCGCAAGCAAAAATGAGCGAGCGTGAACTGTCGGCATGGTTCCTCCCCCGAGACAAGAAACTTATGCGGCAATTGAAGTACGAATGAGATACGAGCGCCCCAGGCTCTCATTCGCACTCAGTCTGACGCCAATCCGCCTCAAAAGCAACCTCAGTCCTGACCCTTCTGCCCAAATCGGCCACCGACGCGAAATTTACGAGGACTGACTCAGCCCTTCACCAAACTCCTCAGCACCCGCACATTCCTCTCCTCATCCCCCGGCTCATCCACCGGCGTCTCCGCAATAAACGCGCAATGCCCCCATCGCCCATCGTTCAGCAACCGCCTGAATGCCTCCACGCCCATCCTCCCCTGCCCAATGTGCTCATGACGATCCAGCTTCGAGCCCCGTTCGGCCTTCGCATCGTTGCAGTGCCACACCTTCACCGCATCCAGGCCCACAGTCGCCGCTGCCAGCATCACTGTCTCCTCATACCCCTCCGCAGTCAACATGTCATAGCCCGCCACATGCGTGTGGCACGTATCCAGACACACCCCCACCGGCGCACACTTCTTCAGTAGCTCAACCAAAACTGCTACCTGCTCAAAACTCCCGCCCAGCGAAAAGTCCGCCCCCGCCGTATTCTCAATTAGAATCTGAAACCCGGTTTCCTGCCACGCCAGCCCATCAATCGCCGTCGTAATCGATTCCGCCGCCAGCCTGAGCCCCTCGTCCCGCGTCAGTCCTTTCCACGATCCCGGATGCAGAACCAGGTACTCCGCGCCCCACTCAAGCGCCCGCTCAATCTCCCCGCGGAACGCCTCCACGCTCTTCCGCCGCACATCCTCCGTCTGGCTGCATACATTTACCAGGTAGCTGGTATGAATCACCAGTGGACCCACGTCAAGCTTCGCCCGCAGCTCCCGCATCCTCGCTGCCTGCGCCGGATCCACTTTCGGCGCCCTCCACATCCGCGGACTCGACGAAAACATCTGAAATGTATTCGCCCCAATCTCCCGTGCCCGCTCCACCGCATTCGACGCCCCGCCCGCCGTCGCCAGATGCACTCCAATCCGCTTCTTCATTGGGTAAGTTTAACCGCTGTATACTTCGAAACAGTCCACACGTCACACAGTTTTCGTCTAACCAACCTCAAGCCGCAAAGGTATGCGCGAAATGCAGATCAACACGTTCGAGGCGACGCTCTCGCTCATTGCCGGCATGCTTCTGGGCACTCTAATCTACCTCCCCTACGCTCACACTCGTTGGCAAACGGTCTCCGGCATCATCGCCATCTGCGCGGGTTACACAGTCATCGTATTCGGCCTTACGTGGAGCGTTGAAGAATGCTTCTTCGCAACAGAGAACCCTCTGCCCAAGCAAACAGTCTTCTGGGTCCACTGCATATTCCTGGCTCTGATCGCCGAAATTGTGAACTTTGCCCTATATATCCACCCATCGATACCGGCCTGGCTTGATAATCCGATCGGCACCAGGAGATCAGGACGGCCCGGCTCTTCGGGTGCCGATCTGCTCGAAGCGGCCACGCTTCTGCTCGTTCTGGTACTCGAATTGTTCTGGCTGCTGAGAAATGTGCCGAGGCCCAGTCCTGGCTCAACAGGAGCGGCCGAGTAAGAATCGCTGGGTGCCTCACCTTCGTGTCTGCCAGTTACCAACAGGCGGTTCGACGGCAATGCCTCCCTACAGATTTGCTCCCGATTCGTCGAACTGACTGATAGGTAATGCGTTTTGCCGAACCGGCAGGGAATACCCATCCCACCATTTGGGGATTACACGCACAATGCAGGGCACTTAAACTCAGTCTTGAGGCAGAAAAGCAAACGAAGTTAAGGAAGGAACGACCAACGTGAACGTGATGCTGCTCAAGCTCTACTTAAAAATCCATGACCTCGCAACCCGGGAGGACGGCCAGGATATGGTCGAGTACACGATGATGGTGGCGTTGCTATCATTCGGATGGATTGCCAGCGTAAAGTCAGTCGCTGTAGCGCTAAACAGCGCTTTCGACCAGGTCAGCACCAGCGTGGCTACCTACATAACCTAGCTCGAAGATCTGCCAGGGAAGCTCGACAACACGGCTGCATCGATTCGGATCAACGAACCTTTCTGGTATCCCCGCCAATCGGAAGGGCCGGCGCCCCGCAAGCTCCCCCCTCGCGATCGCCCTCCTTGCTGCCAGGCTGACGGCCCTTAATCGTCGTCCCCCTCTTTCGCCGCCTTCTTCGGTTTTTCCGTCAGCATCGCCGGCACGGGCTTGTCCCCCATCGCGTCCCTCCACAGAATCACGTTCAGCTTCATCGGGTCTGCGTGGTCCGCGTGCCTGAAATCCATCTTTGCGCTCTCTTTTGCCCCCGGCGCCGTCTTCGCGTTCGCCGTATAGATCAACCCGTTGTCGCGATTCGCATAATCCGCCTCATATGCCGGCTGATTCCCCGGCCCCGAAAAGATCGGCGAAATCAGCGACGCAAACGCATCGTTGTTGTTCATCGGTGGCAGCCCCAGCAGCGCCTCCATCGTCCGCACCATGCTCACCGTTGAGTAAAACCGGCTGTCCACAAACACTCCGCCATACTGCTCCCGCGGCGCGTATTTGCTCACCACCAGCCCAATGCTCCTGTGAGCGTCCACGTGATCTCCCCCATTCTGCGCGTCATCCTCCAGGATGAAGAACGCCGTCGAATCCCAGAACGCCGAATGCGAGATCGCTTCCACCGCCCTCCCCACCGCCAGATCGTTGTCCGCAACCGATGCATTCGGCGTGGGCGCGCCCGGCCGCGTCCCCGCCGTGTGATCGTTCGGCAGCCGCAGCATCACAAAGTTCGGCATCGTGTCCTTGCCTTTCGCCTTGTCCGCAATCCATCCCTGCAGATGCCTGAAGAAAATCTCCACCCGCACTTGGTCCGGCACCATCAGGTCAAAATCCGGCGCCTCCTCCGCAAAATGCCCCACCAGCTCCGGCTTCGTCGCCACATTTGTTGCGATCAGGGGAATCGCCCACGGCCACTTGTTCACCCCGCCACCCCACTCCTCCGGAATCTCTTCGCCCGGCGCTACCGCTTTTCGCGTGCACTTCGGCCCTGCCGCAATCGGCCCTGCCTGCGGATTCGCCGTCTTCACCTCGTCGCAGAACGTAGTCGAAATGAACTCCCCAAAGTGGTAGTAGCTCTTGCCATGCCTGGACAGGTTACCCCACAGATATCCGCTCGCCGGTTCCGACACATCCGCAATCTTCTGCCGCAGCGGATACCCATCCGCCACCATGCCTTCCCAGTCATACGTCCGCTGCCCGCCGCGATAGTTCTGCTGCCACGTCTTCTCCAGGTAATCCGTCCCGATCCCCGCCGTCGACCACACGTGTCCATCTCCCGACACTTCCCCCGAGTCGAAAAAGTTATCCAGAACCCCAAACTGCAGCGCCAGCTTGTGCAGATTCGGAGTCACCGCTTCGCCATACATCGTCAGGCTCTTGTCGCCGTTCCCCACTGGCTTGCCGTCCTTGTTCAGATCGCCAAGCAACTGATCGTATGTACGGTTCTCCCTGATGATGTAGATCACGTGCCGAATCGGATTCTTCACGGCCCCTGCAAATGGCACCGTCTCCGCCGCCGCCTTCATCCGGTTCGACTCGATCACATTCTCGGTCCATGCGGGCAAATTCTTTTCAATCTCCTCCGCGTCGATCGTCGCCAGCGACCCATGCAGCAGCGTGCCAATGTACGTCGTCGGCCGATGCGCCCGCTTCGGCGGATCAACAATCCCTGTCAAATTCTGGGGAAAGTTGTTCGGCCCCGTGCCGTGTCCCTTAGCCGTCGCCACATAGAGCTTCCCGCCTGAACCCCCGGCTCCGCTCGCCGCCAAAAACGCCATCGCCATCGGCATCCACTCGGTCGGCACAAATCCCAAAGGCTCGGCCATCCCCTGGCGCGACGTCTTCGCCGTCATCTTCGTAGGATCGAATACCGCAACCGAATCGCTGATCGCGTTCCCCACATAGAGGCGCGACTCGTCCCCATTAACCGCCAGCGCCTCCGGTTCCGCGCCAAAATAGGTCTGGTGTGGCAGCCGCGTATCGAAGTACCCCTTCACCGAAAACTGGCCCTCGCCAACGTTCACTGCTGCGACGGCATCGCGGTTGGCCAGCGCCACATACAGCGTCTTCCCATCGGGTGAGAACTTCAGCGCGCACGGATGGCTCCCTGCGGCAATCGGGCTCGTGGGCTTCAGCAGCGCCAACTTGCGCTCCACCGCGCCGCCGCCGCGCCAAACATCAAGCTCCACAATCTCCGACGCGTTCCATAGCGCCACAAACGCCCGCGTCCCATCCGCCGTAACCGCCAGGTCAATCGGATACGTCGACGGCACCCTCACGTTCTCCGCCAGGTCAAACCGCTTCTCAATCTTTCCGTTCGCCGTGTCCAGCAGCACCACATCGTCCGACAGATTCTCCGCCACCAGCAGCCAATCGCCCATTTGGGAATCGTCACCCGGCTTCCATCCCATTGCCAGGCACTGCTTCCACGCAGGGCCCCCAGGACCACTAGCGCCACAATGGCTGCGCACCGGGCCCACCACTGCAATCGCCGCCGGAAACGGCACGCCCTGGTCCCCATCCACGTCGCCCACCAGCTTGGTCTTATGCCCCGGCGCGAGCCGTTCAAGTGGCAGCGGTATCAGCCGCTCCGGCGCAATCTTTCCCGCCGCAAAGCTGTACACCACAATCGCGTTGCCCGTCGTCTTCGTCCCATCGCCCACTGGGTCCGTCGTGGACCCCATACTCGCATAAAGATGCGCCCCGTTCCGGCTGAACGCCAACCCCGAGTACAACGTCTGCTTCGCCTCCTCAGTCGTCCGCGCATCCGGGAAATCCTCAAGGCTCCCCGTCAGCGTATCGAGCACCGCCAGCGACTGCTCGTACTGCGATTCAAACGTCCCATACCCCGCATTCACCGTCACCACGTAGCGCCCATCCGGTGACACCGCCATCGTCATCGGCAAACTGTTCAGCCGCTCCGGCTTTCCCGGAATCTCCCCAATCAGCTGCTTGCTCGTTGGCAAATCAATCGTCTTTACCGGCGTCTGCCCAGTCCTTTGCGCCGACGCCGTCGCCGCCAATACCGCCGCCCAAGCGATAATCCCAACTCCCACTCGAGTTCTCATGCAAGTTACACTAGCAAACCGCCCCCACCCCCGCTTCACAATCCTGTTACATCCACGCGACGAGGAAGCCGTGTGCCCCAGGTCTCGCTTCTGAGACCTGGGAGTCATCAATCCCAAACACAACCGTTCCTAACCCGCCAACAACCGAGGGTGCCCCATCCTAAGCGCGGCTTTTCGAAGAAAAAATGCGTTTAGGGTGGGAGTCCACAAACCCCATCTCGCCCCTTCCTAATCCGCCAACAACCGAGGGTGCCCCATCCTAAACGCGGTTTTTCGAAGAAAAAATGCGTTTAGGGTGGGAGACGACGAACCCCCGAAAGCTGATCGCACCCCCACCGCGCGCAGTGCAATAATCGTCCCGTACGCCAAAGTCGTCACCGCGCAACACAAGACTGGTGCTGGTCCTCACTCTGGTCCCCGCTCTGTCCTTTATCGCTTTCGCAGTTGCCCGCAATCGAACCCAATAGCCTGCAACAGAATCGTGCGTAAAAAAGAGGCATGAAATGGCATTTCGCGTCTTGATCATCGGCGGCACAGGCCAGGTCGGCGCTGCCGTTGTGCAAGCGCTCGTGGCCGAACCGTCCTGCACTGAAGTCGTCATGGTCAACCGAAAATCAATTCCTTTAACCGCAAACGATCGCTTGCGACAGGTGATTCTCGCTACCGCCGATCCGCAGTTCCCCGCAGAAGTCACCAGGCTTGCACTCAGCATGGCGGCACTCGGCGACCCTGTCTATGGAGCCTCGTGTGTCGGCGTCGGTAAAGGCAGCGCGAATTGGACCGAGGATCAATTGAAAGCCCTAGAAATCGCGGTTGTCGGTGGTTTTGCCCGTGGTTGCCATGCCGCAGGCGTTACCCGGTTTGCGCTGCTCTCGGCTGCGGGCAGCTCGCCAAAAAGCAGGATCCGCTATGCGCGAATTATGGGGTTGAAAGAAGAAGCGGTCCGAGATATCGGCTTCAAGAGGCTGACGATTTTTCGCCCGGGAATTATTGCAGGCAATGTTCACACGCCGGGCTATGTTGCCTGGTTGGGACGCCTCATTCCGGGACCGTTTGGCACCATTGAGCAGGACGACATCGGACGAGCTTTTGCCGCCGAATTCCTCATGAGCTCCGCGCCCGATGGCGTCGCGTATCTCGGAAATGCGGAGATGAAGCAGAAGTCCCGTGGGCTTGCTTAAGTCCCGCTCCTTCGATCGATCCTTCCGTTGTGCCATCCTGAGGAAACGCGCGTTGATCGCATCCCGAGACAAGGAGGACGCCTTCATGTCAAAGCTAAGCTCGGGAATAGTCCTTTACCGATTTCAGGCTCATGCTCTCGAAGTCCTCCTGGTCCACCCCGGAGGGCCATTTTGGAAGAACAAAGACCTTGGAGCTTGGTCAATTCCCAAAGGCGAATACCAACAGGGCGAATCCGCTCTAGGCGTGGCCCGCCGCGAATTTGAGGAGGAAACCGGATACCCCTTAGGTGAGGGCGAACTGATCCCCCTAGGTGAAATCAAGCAGCCAAGCGGAAAGATGATCACTGCATGGGCGCTGAAGGGCGATTGCGAGGCCGAGACGATCCAGAGCAATTCGTTCTCAATGGAATGGCCACCGAAGTCCGGCGTGATGCAGGATTTTCCAGAGGTCGACAGAGCCGAATGGTTCTCATTGCCGGAGGCAAAATCCAAAATCCTTCCCGGGCAAGCAGGATTCCTCGATCGATTGGCAGATCATCTGCGTAACATGGCCAATTCCTAAACGCGCATTTCACCCTCGCTGTCTCGCTGGTTAGCTTCTCGCCGACTCGCTGACTCGCTGACTCGCTGTCTTGCTGGCTCGCTGCCATGCTGTCTTGCACCTGCAATAATCATCGGGTATGCCCACGGTCGTCACCGCCGCGAAGCTCTGGGACGGCGCCCAATTCCTCGACCACCCCATCCTCACCGTTGAAGACGGCCGCATCCTCTCTCTCTCCACTCGCGCCGACGCCGATTCCCCTGCCGGCAACAATGCCCTCGACTTCCCAGCCGCAACTCTCGCTCCTTCATTCTTCGACGTCCACATCCACGGAGCAGCCAATCACGACGTCATGGAGGCCACACCCGCCGCGCTCGACTCCATCGGCCGCTTCGTCGCCGCGCACGGAACCGGGTCTTACCTCGCCACCACCGTCACCGCCGCCATCGACTCGACGCTCCGCTCTCTCTCCGGCCTCGCTCAACTCCTCAACCACCCCGCAGACACCCGCATCGCCCGCCCCATCGGCATCCATCTCGAAGGCCCATTCATTTCGCATCTCAAGCGCGGCGTCCATCCGCCCGAGTACCTCCAGCCCGCCGACATCGCTCTTTTTGACCGCTTCTATGACGCAGCCGAGGGCCACGTCCGCCTCATCACCCTCGCTCCGGAACTCCCCGGTGCTCCCGAACTCGCCGCCCACGCCACCAGCCGCGGTGTCCGCGTCTCCGTCGGTCACTCCAATGCCACCGCCGCCGAAACCCGGGCCGTCCTCGCCGCCGGAGCCGTCAGCGCCACCCACACCTTCAACGCCATGCGGCCACTCGACCATCGCGAGCCCGGCATTCTCGGCGTCGCCCTCGCTGAAGATTCAATTTATGCCGAGCTCATCTGCGACGGCATCCACACCGCCCCTGAAATGGTCAAAATCTGGTCGCGCTCGAAAGGACCCCACCGCGCCATCCTCGTCACCGACGCCATGAGCGCCGCAGGAATGCCCGACGGCGAATACCGCCTCGGCGGCCTCACCGTCACCGTCGCCAACGGCCGCGCCACATCCGGCGGCGTCCTTGCCGGTAGCGTCCTCACCCTTGACCGAGCCCTCGCCAACTTCCTCAGCTTCACGGGGTCAACTCTCGAGCACGGCCTCCGCCTGCTCACTTCCAACCCCGCCGCCATGATCGGATTGCCAGGCTCGCCTGGCCTGCCAGATTCATCCGGCCTCGCCCCTTCCGCCGGCCACCTCGCCCCCGGGCATCCCGCCAACTTCGTCGCCGTCAACCCCGACGGCACCCTCGCCGCATCCTTCCTCCACGGCCAGCCCACCTCCTGATTCACCAGGATTTCTTTCCAACTGCTCCGCCTGCTCCTCGATTTTTAGCTCAGGGCTAGGCCTCCGTAGCTGCCAAAAGCCCAATCGAAGCGAGCCTTGTAACCAGGGCCCGGCTTCAGCCGGGCCGATCCAGTCAGCAAAGAGACTCTCGGGCTTTAGTCCCTGCAAATCTCTTTTTGACCCCAAACGCAAAAGGCGACGCATCGCGCCGCCATTTCGCACACTCACACTCCACACTCACACTTCGCTCTTCCCGCTCACTTATTCGGCTTCCACAACCCCACCGTGTTCCCCTCCACATCCTCAAACCACGCAAACGTCCCGTGCGGCAGCGGAACCGGCGGCACCACCGTCCTGCCTCCCGCCGCTTCCACCTGTTTCAGCGACTCTGCCACGTCGTCCGTCTCAATATAGAAATGAGTGAAGTTGTGTGGCTCATGCCCCATCGCCACAATATGCCCAGGAATTCCTTCCGCCGACCCCGTATCGAATGTGCCCATCGGCCCCGGATCCGCCTTCCACCCGAACACCTTCTCATAAAACGCCGAAGTCGCCGCCTTGTCCTTGCAGCCAATCTCAAAATGAATCACTGGATGCGCCATCGAGACCTCCTCGTCCCAAGCCAATTCAGCCCATTTTGCCCAATCCGTTCACAGTTTTCAAACCACCCCTTGGCTCACCCGTTGCCACGCCCTCAATCCGCGTCGACAGCCGCACTCGGACTCGGACTCACACTCGCACCCACACCTTTCACCAGCTGCTCCGCCCGCCAGATCGCCCCCTCCAGCGACACAGTCTCCTTGTCAAACACCGGCATCGCCGGCGCTCCAGCCTTCAGCCCCGAAAAGAATCTCTCCCGCACCAGCCGAATATTGCCCACCACGCCACCGGTCCACGCCACCGGCACTTCGCCCTCTATCGGATGGTTCGCCTTCAGCTTCTTCCGCACCAGCAGCACAAAATCCACCAGGTCCGCCGCCGCCTGCTTCAGCACCCCCACAGCCACCGGGTCGCCCGCCTCCGCCAGCTCGTTGATCGCCGGCGCCAGCGCCGCAAAGTCCGGTCCCGGCGTGCTGTCGCCCATCTGCACTAGGTCCTCCAGTGTCGCCGTCCCCCAAATCTCTCCCACCTTCTTCAAAATCTCTGTCGGCTCGCCGCGATCATACGCATGCAGCGCCCGTCTTATCGAATTCACCCCGATCCAATAGCCCGATCCCTCATCTCCCAGCCGCGAACTATATCCGCCCGCGCACTCCCGGCTCCCGTCCGGCGCTCGCCCTATGGTATTCGACCCCGTCCCCGCAATCTGCAAAATCCCCGGCCCTCCCTGGAACGCCGCGTCCAGAGCAATCACCTCGTCGCCCACTACGTCGATCCGCTCCACCTTGAAGTCCTCGAGGACCGCCGTGATCCACTCCACTGTGCCCGGCAAACTGCAGCTCGCCACGCCGACCGACCCCGCCGCCAC
>Ga0302325_10031258_pt1 | contig 10955 bp, 11 predicted proteins | sample Palsa_T0_2_FD_201948 | JGI IMG/M metagenome (GOLD analysis project Ga0302325, IMG submission 201948) | Peat permafrost microbial communities from Stordalen Mire near Abisko, Sweden - Palsa_T0_2 | ecosystem: Environmental > Terrestrial > Soil > Palsa > Peat permafrost | place: Sweden: Abisko... | reverse complement strand
CAGGGGACGTTGTGTTATTCGAACGTCACGCCGCCGGCTACCGATAACATTTATTTGCAATTGGGCGATGGGAACAATTACGCGATCAATGTTTCGTTTGCGGCGCCGCCGGCGAATCCGGGAACGCTCGCGGTTAGTCCGGCGGCGATCAGCATCGCCGCGGCCAGCGGCCAGCCCGCGACAACGAAAGTTGCGGTGAATCTTTCCGATAAGACGCAGAGCTGGACCGCGGCCGTTTATCCCGCCAATCGAACCACTGCGTGGCTCACGGCTTCGCAGCTTTCGGGCACCGGATCGGGGACCATCACCTTGACCGCCAACGGAACCGGATTCGAGCCCGGAGTCTATCGCGCAACCATCGTGATCCAATCGCAGAACGCGGTGCCGCAATATATCAACGTTCCGGTGATGTTTGTGCTGGGAGGGAGTTCGACAACGTCGATCTCGGCGGTCGCCAATGCGGCTTCGTATAAAACCGCGGTCAGTCCTGGAATGCTGCTGGGCGTGTTTGGAACGGGTCTCGCGAACTCCACCGCTACGGCCTCGGGCAGTCCTTTAAACTACTCGCTGGCTGGTGTTTCGGCGTTTGTGAACGGGCTGGGCGCGCCGGTGACGTATGCGTCGCCTACGTTCCTTATCATTCAGGTTCCGTTCGCGGCGGGCGCGGGACCGGCGGTGTTGGGTGTCAATAATAACGGGCAGGTGGCGGGCTTCGCTTTCCAGATGTCTCCTGCGTCGCCGGGGGTTTTTGCGGATGCCGGCGGGAACGTGCTTCCTATTCCTACGGTGAAGGCGGGGACCGCAATCGCGCTATATGTGACGGGAACGGGGGACGTCACGCCCGCGTTGAAAACGGCTTATTCGCCGGCGGTGGGGACCGCGCTGGCGAATGTGCCGTTGCCTGTTTTGCCTCTCTCGGTGACGGTCGCCGGCGCGCCTGCGTTTGTGGAATTCGCGGGGATCTCGCCGGGATTGATCGGGGTGACGCAGGTGAATATCCTGGTGCCGGCTTCGACTCCAACTGGAAATCAGCCGGTGGTGGTGACGGTGGGAGGATCGTCCAGTGCGCCGGTGAATGTAGTGGTGCAGTGATGAAAGAACAGTGTTGGCCGCTGATAAACACGGATGAACGCCGATTAAGAAAAAATGTGTTATCCGCGTTCATCTGCGTTCATCGGCGGCCGATATTGTTTTTGCTAAGTATCGCGCCGGGACTCGCTGCTTCTTGCGAAGAGATGGCGGCGCTGAAGCTGCCTGCGACCACCATTACCCGCGCATCGGTGGCGGAGGGAAGCTGCCAGGTGGCGGCGACGCTGCGGCCTTCGGCGGACTCCGATATCAAGATCGAAGTGTGGATGCCGGTGAACGGGTGGAATGGGAAATATCAGGCGGTCGGCAATGGGGGATGGTCCGGGGCGATCGGCACCCGCGGTTTGCAGCAAGCTGTCAGTCGAGGCTATGCGGCCAGTTCGACCGACACGGGCCATTCGGGCGGCAGCGCCAGTTTCGCGCTGGGGCATCCGCAGAAGCTGATCGATTACGCGTACCGGTCGGAACATGAGATGACTGTGGCGGCGAAGGCGATCATCTTCGCTTTTTATGGGGCCGCTCTGCGGCATTCGTATTGGAACGGCTGCTCGGCGGGCGGCAAACAGGCTCTCAAGGAAGCGCAGCGGTATCCGGAGGATTTCGATGGGATTATCGCGGGATCACCCGGCCTCGATTGGGTGGCGAGGGCGGCGCTGTCGATGTGGGTGGCGCAGGCGGTTCATAAAGATGACGAGAGCTCCATTCCTCCAGCGAAGTATCCGGCGATTCATCAGGCCGCGCTGGAGGCCTGCGACGCCGCCGATGGATTGAAGGACGGCGTGATCGAGGATCCTTCGGGATGCGACTTCGATCCGAAGGCGATCGAGTGCAAGGGAGCGGACGCGCCGACCTGTCTGACGGCGCCGCAGTTGGAGACGGCGCGGAAGATCTATGCGGGTCCAGGGAAAGGAATCGCGCCGGGGCTCGCGAGAGGGAGCGAGCTGGGATGGTCCACGTTCGGTGGGCCGAAGCCCTTTCAGATCGGCTTCGATTACTTCAAGTATGTTGTTTTCGAGAATCCCGATTGGGATTTCCGGACGCTGAATTTTTCCAGCGATATTGAGCGGGCCAGGAAGCTGGATGCGGACCGCATTAACGCCGCCGATCCGGATTTGAGCGCGTTTCGGAAGCGTGGCGGGAAGCTGATCCAATATCACGGCTGGAGCGATCCGCAGATTCCTCCGGAGAGCAGCGTCGAGTATTACCGGAGCGTGTTGCAAAAGATGGGCGCGGGCGTGCCGGAGTTTTATCGGTTGTTCATGGTCCCTGGCATGGCTCATTGCGGAGGAGGCGAGGGGGCGAGCACGTTCGATATGCTGTCGGCTCTGGAGCAGTGGGTGGAGAAGGGGAAGGCTCCGGAGAGAGTGATGGCGTCGGGGAAAAGCCGCACGCGGCCGTTGTGTTCGTTTCCGCGGGTCAGCCGGTATAAGGGGTCGGGGGATCCGGATGATGCGGGGAGTTTTACTTGTGTGACGCGGTAAATCATCGCTCCACTGTTCACGCCGTGTAGGGCGGCCAATATTGGCTGCAGCCTGCTTTAAGCAGGCTCTTGTTTCGATCGACGAGAGTCGCCTCAAAAGGCGGCTGCAGGCAATATTGCCCGCCCTACAAGGCGGCGAGGAATTGATAATTAGTTCTCTGACGGCTTTTCCGCGTGGTCAATTACGATCACGTCCATTGGGCTTTTCGCGGGGACAAGTTTTAAGCCCAGTTGCTCTTGAATCAGCGTGTACAGCGTCGGGCCGTCGGGTTGTAATTGCGCGGCGGCCGCGCCTTTGAAGACGATGTCAAAGAAGCCGGTAATGCCGGTTTTATCGACAACCGGGCGGTCAATGCCGAACAACTGCGACAGCTTCGCCGCGAACTCCGGCATGGAACTGTCCTCGAACAGGAAGCTGCCGTCCAGGATCCGCGGCAGGTTTTCCACGGCGTGATGATCGCCGGCGGGGCGCGGGTCGGGGAGTTTTGGGCCTCCTTTGGCGACGGTCAATTCGTAGACTGGGATTTCCTTCGTCTCGTGATGTAGCTTCAATTTGAACCGGTCGGCTAGGAGTTGTTGCAGCATGAGCCGGAGCGCGCGGACGGGAACCGGGCCGGCCGCTTTGGCGAGAATGTCGTAGCTTGTGGAGTCCAGCGATCGGAGCTGGGGAAACTGATAATACTCGACGCGGTAGGCCCACTGGATGCAGTCGGTCAGCGCGACGTTGCGCATGGTCAGGCTGTCGGGAGAATACTCGATGCGGGCACGCGCGCTGCCTTCGCGAACCGTCTTTGAGACCGCGGCTGGTTTGACGGACGCTACTTCGAAAGAAGCCGCGTGCGCCACGCAGGCGGCCAGAAGGAAGATCCGCATTTGACACTTAGGATAGGCTAAAAGCATGCAGAAATGCTCTCATGTGGATCAAATCCAAAATGTGAAGCCGCACACGCGCGGCTGCGAAGAATGCCTCAAAATGGGCGATGCCTGGGTCCACCTGCGGCTCTGCCTGAGTTGCGGGCACGTCGGCTGCTGCGATTCCTCGAAAAACAAGCATGCCACCAAGCACTTTCACCACACTAAGCACCCGATTGTCAGGTCGATCGAGCCTGGCGAGGACTGGATGTGGTGCTACGTCGATGAAATTGTTATGGAGTAGCCATGCCGGAATCCGATCCGACATTTCCAGTGTTGACCGAGGCGCAAATCGAGCGGCTCGCCTCGTTCGGCGAGCACAGGCAGGTGCAGCCGGGGGAAATCCTTTTCGATCAGGGCGATTCGCAGCATGGAGTGTATCTGATCCTGGACGGGTCGGTCGAAATGGCCGTGATTCCCATCGTCTTGAGGCGAGGGCAATTTACCGGCGAAGTGAACCAGCTTTCGGGCCGGCGCAGCCTGGTGCAGTGCAAGGCGTGCGAGGTGAGTTCGATCGTCGAAATCAGCCGCGCGAACCTGCACCGCGTGATTCAGAATGACGCGGAACTCAGCGAGATTATGCTGCGTGCGTTTCTGCTGCGCAGGGCGAGCCTGATTCGGAATTCGGTGGGCGACGCGGTGCTGATCGGGTCCGGCCATTCGGCCGATACCCTGCGTTTGCAGGGATTCTTGTCGCGTAACGGGCATCCGCACACCTACCTGGATGTCGAACGCGATCCGGATACGCAAACGGTTCTCGACCAGTTCAATATTCAGGTGAGCGACGTCCCTGTCTTGATCTGCCGTGGCGACCTGGTGCTGAAGAATCCGACCAACGCGGAAGCGGCGGAGTGTTTCGGGTTGAATACGGGCATCGACGAAGAGAGCGTTTACGATCTGATGGTGATCGGCGCCGGTCCCAGCGGTCTGGCGGCGGCGGTGTACGGCGCTTCCGAGGGATTGAGTGTGCTGGTGATCGAGAGCAACTCGCCTGGGGGGCAGGCGGGGTCGAGTTCGCGGATTGAGAACTACCTGGGATTTCCCACCGGGATTTCGGGGCAGGACCTGGCGGGGCGTGCATTTGTGCAGGCGGAAAAATTCGGGGCCAAGATCGCGATTGCGAGGTCGGCAAGGGCGTTGAAGTGCGTCCGGGAGCCGTATGGAATCGAGTTGGACGATGGAAAAATGGTGCGCAGCCGCACGGTGATCATCGCGTCGGGAGCGCAGTACCGGAAGCCGGATTTGAAAAACCTCGCGCAGTTTGAAGGCGTCGGGATTTATTACGGCGCGACTTCGGTGGAGGCGCAGATCTGCCAGGGCCAGAACGTGGCGGTGGTGGGCGGAGGAAATTCGGCGGGGCAAGCGGCGGTGTTTCTGGCATCCCACGCCAAGCGTGTGTATCACATAGTGCGCGGGCAGGGGCTGGCGGATTCGATGTCGCGATACCTGATTTCGCGGATTGAGGAGTGCAAAGAGATCACGTTCATGAGCTGGACCGAAATCGTGGAGCTGGAAGGCGACTCGCATTTGCGGCGCGTTCACTGGCGCAATAAACAGACCGGCGAGACCGGCGTTCTGGACATCCCGCACGTGTTCATGATGACGGGCGCCTGTCCCAACACGGCGTGGTTGGACGGGTGCCTGGCGGTGGACGAGAAACAGTTCATCAAGACGGGAGCGGATGCGGGGACGGACTGGCCGCTGAAGCGGAGTCCTTACTTACTGGAAACGAGCCGGCCCGGCGTGTTCGCGGTGGGCGACGTGCGCTCCGGCAGCATGAAGCGTGTAGCGGCCGCGGTGGGTGAAGGGTCGATGGCGGTGCAGTTTGTGCATCGGGTGTTGGCGGAGTGAAGAAGAGGCGGGTTACCAACCCGCCGCAGGCTGCCAGCCTGCACCACACGATATAATTTCGGGATGTTGCGTGGATATTTTGCCTTTCTGATTTGCGCTGGGGTCTTCGGCGCTACGGTTCCTACCATTGATCAATCGCTGGGGATGCAGGCGGTTTCCGGGGCGGATATTTCGCCCGACGGGAAATATGTCGCCTACCTGGTGCAGCAGGCCAGCTGGGATGAGAACGATTTCGTATCGCAGATCTGGATTACGGTAACGGATTCGGGAAAGCGCTACAGGCTCACCAGCGGGAAGAAGTCGTCAATGGGCGCGCAGTGGTCGCCCGATTCCAAACGCATCGCGTTCACGTCGGATCGCGATGGGAAGCGGCAGATTTACCTGATTTCGCCGACGGGCGGCGAAGCGGTCGCTCTGACGGCGGAGGAGAACGGCATCGGCGCGATGCAATGGTCGCCCGACGGAGACTGGATCGCGTTCACGTCGACGGGGCCGGATGTGAAGGCCAAAAAGGATCGCAAGGACAAATACGGCGAGTATTACGTGGTCGAGGGCGAGTATGAAATGAATCGCCTGTGGCGCATCAAAGTGCCGGCGGAGCTGCCTTATGACGCGAAGTCTCTGCCCAAGCCGGAGGCGCTGACCAAGGGCGAGCAGAACGTTTCGGGTTTTTCGTGGGCTCCGAATGGGGCGCGGATCGCGTTCACCGGGACGAAAGATCCAGACCTGGGTTCGAACGGGACGCAGCAGATTTATGTGCTTGACCTGGCGGATCTGCATGTACGGAAGCTTCTCGATACGGGAGGGCCGAATTCGAATCCGAAGTGGTCGCCCGATGGGAAAGAAATCGCTTATCAGACGGCCAACGGGCAAGAGTTTTACTTTTTTGCGAATCGCTATATTTCGGTGATTCCGGCCGAGGGTGGGACGCCTCGCGTATTGACGACGGAGTTCGATGAAGATCCGAACCTGATCGATTGGGCGAGCGACGGGATTTATTTTACAGCTTTGCAGAAGACGGCGGCGCATGCTTTCCGCATCGACCCCGCGACCAAGGCGGTGAAGAGGCTCAGTGGGCCGGATGCCTATCATTTGTCGGGCGTGACGTTCACGAAGGATCACCGGATGATGGCCGGTGTGGGCGCGATGCCGAATCATTTCGCGGAGGTGATCACGGCGTCGACATCGGATTTTGTGCCGAAGGTCATGACCGAGGTCGGGGCGCAGTACAAAGATTTCAAATTGGCGACGCGCGAAGTAGTGTCCTGGAAATCGGGCGACGGCGCGACCATTGAGGGGATTTTGATCAAGCCCGCCGATTACGATGCGTCGCGAAAGTATCCGCTGATGGTGGTGATTCACGGCGGGCCGACAGGCGTGGACACGCCGCTGTTGAGCGCGGATCGATATTACCCGGTGGAGAAGTTTGCGGCCAAGGGCGCGCTGATATTGAAGCCGAATTATCGAGGATCGGCAGGATATGGGGCGAAGTTTCGTGCGCTGAATGTGAGGAATTTAGGCGTCGGGGATTACGCGGACGTGATTTCGGGAGTGGATTCGCTGATCGCGAAGGGGCTTGTGGACAAAGACAAAGTCGCGTCGATGGGCTGGAGCGAGGGCGGCTACATTTCGGCGTTCATCACTTGTTATAGCGACCGGTTCAAGGCGGTTTCGGTGGGCGCGGGGATTTCGGATTGGGTGACGTATTACGTGAATACGGACATTCATCCGTTCACCAGGCAGTATTTAAAAGCCACGCCGTGGGACGATCCGGAGATCTATAAAAAGACGTCGCCGATTACCTACGTGAACCGCGCGAAGACGCCGACGCTGATCCAGCAGGGCGATCAGGATAAGCGCGTGCCTCCGCCGAATTCGTATGAGCTGTACCAGGCGTTGAAGGATCGGGGAGTGCCGGTGAAGCTGATTTTTTACAAAGGCTTCGGGCATCCGATCAACAAGCCAAAGCAGCAGAGAGCGGTGATTGAGCATAACTACGAGTTTTTTAGTAAGTATATTTGGGGGGAGGAGGGGGCGCAGTAGGAAGAGTTAATGGCCCCTGATGAGCCCGGATGAAGAGGAGACGCTTGAGGGCGTCGGCAGCCGAGAAAAGGTCTTCAGAGGCTCTTTCGCTGAGACGCGAGATCGGCGTTCGGCTCGGCATGGTAACACCGGAGATCTAGCGGCGGCTCGGCAGCGTCTGATAGCCTGAATGTGAGGCGAACGATGGCGTTTCAGCCAGATATTCTGATTACGACTCCAAGCGGCAGGGTCATGGTTATCGAAGCCAAAGTGTCGATGAACGACCTTCCGCGGACCGAGGAAGCGCTCAAGCGGTATATGGTAGCCATGCAGTACCCGTTTGGCCTCTTAATAACGCCGGAGAAGGGCTGGGTTTATCGCGACTTCTATTCCGGCCCATCGCTGGAGTCCGTAAGACAAGTCGGGGAGTTCGATAGCAGTCGAATCTGGCGTCAGAATCCGCCGCGTGAGGGACTGCAGTTTGAAGCTTTCGTGCAGCAGTGGATCGAAGATCTAGGGGATTTTCCTGCCGAATCGTTGCCGCCCCAACTCAAAGACATCGTTCTGGATTACGTCTTGCCCGCAATCGCTGGCGGCGAAGTAAAGGCGGCGCACCCCCGGTAATTGCTGCAACAGGTGATGCGCCACGTCTTCGTTGAAACAAACTGGCTCCATGATTATGCGGCCCCCGCTCACCACAAGGTGCCGGAGGCCGTCAGATTGCTCGAACGGGCGCAACAAGGCGAATTCACCGTGCATGTTCCCAATGTTTCTTTTGCGGAGGCGCGCCAGTCGATCCAGTTGAAGTGCCAGCCGGTCGATGGCCCCGGAATTCACCGGTATATTCGATGGGCACAGAGGAATGGCGAGACCTCGGAAGCCCATCGTCTTGCAGACAAGTACTTACAGAGCATAAATAAGGAGTTGAACGCTGTTCCCTCCATACTCGAGGGACTTGCCAGCCTCGCATGCGTCAAGATGTTTGCTTTGGACGACGCAATGCTGGATTTGGCGAATCAACTAGCATTAACAAAGGTCGCGCAGAAACCCTTCGATCATGCCATTCTGGCAGGCATATTGGTTTCTTCTTTCAGACTCTGGAACCAGGGGGAGCGTGGGATCTCGTTTGCGGAGTTAGACAGCGATTTACAGCCTTGGGGGCAGAAAGGAGGGCCGAAGGATGATCTACGCAAGCTGTATGATGATGCTCACGTTTGGGTTTATGGCGACTTCACGTTGCAATTCCCTCCGCGCGACGCCGACTTTGAGTAGTCGCCCTGCCGCGCAGCGATCGGCCTCCCAGGCCCTGGTGATCTTGGAAGTTAGCGCATCCCTCAGCCGCTCTGTGGTACATTAAAAAAGGTCGTCGCAGACCCGCGACGAAACATATAACTGCGAACTTCTTGAAGTTCGCGCCAAAAACGGATATTTATGCCAAAGTTGAAGACCCACAAAGGTGCGTCCAAGCGGTTCAAAAAGACGGGTACGGGCAAAGTGGTTCGCCATCATGCCTTCGCGCGTCATATTTTGACCTCGAAGTCGCGTGCCCGGAAGCGCAAGCTCGGAAAAAGCGTCGTGGCTGATGATACCAATCAGGCCGAGTTGCGGCGGATGATTCCGTACTAAGCTTGGAGCAGATTTCCTAGGAAATCTGCTGTTAGGACGGAAATGTCCTGGTGTGGACAGTGCGCAACGCACGTGCCTGATCCGCCCGAATCTTATTAAGGAGATAAAAACGTGCCAAGAGTTAAACGTGGTACCAAGCGGCGTCATAACCGCAAAAAGACTCTCGCCCTGGCGAAAGGCTTTTTCCTCACCAAGAGCAAGCTGCACCGCGCCGCGCAGGAAGCGGTGGAGAAATCGCTCAAGTACGGATACGTCGGCCGCAAGCTGAAGAAACGCGATTTCCGGTCCCTGTGGATTGTCCGCATTGGGGCGGGAGCGCGCCTCGCGGAGCTATCCTACAGCCGGTTCATGGACGGGATCAAGAAGGCTGGGATCGACCTGAATCGCAAGATTCTGGCAGATCTGGCTTACAGCGATCCGGCTGCGTTCGCGGCGCTGGCGGCTCAGGCCAAGGCTGCTTTGGAAGCTGCTCACCCGGCCCCTCAAAAGGCTGCGTAAACCATGTCCGTTCCTGAAGCGGATTCCTTATCGGACTTGGAAGCTCGCATCCACCGTGCCGTGGAACTTGTCGCGCAACTGCGCGGGGAGCGCGACGCCGCCATCGCCGAGCGCGACGCGGCCCGCAGCGGCGCTGGCGCCGCATTATCCGAAATGCAGAAGCTTCGCGACGAGGTTGAGGAGATGAAGGGCGAACGCAAGCAGGTGCGGGCTCGCATTGAAAAACTGCTCGGGCAATTGGACCTGTTTAGCGCATCCTAATCTAGGGAGGTGACATGGGCGTCGAACGCAAGACGGTGAAGGTCACCATCTTTAATCAGACGTATTCCCTTGCCGCCACCGAAGAAGAGGGCGAAATCGAGTCGCTCGCCCATTCCATCGATGAGTTGATGACCAGCATCGCCATGCGCGCCGGCAATGTGGATGGGAATCGCGTGGCGGTGCTGGCATGCCTCCACATGGCGGACCGGCTGAGGTCCATGGAGCGCGAACTGGCGGAGTTGAAAGAGCGCGTGGAGCAGAAATCGCGGCAGTTTTCTACGTTATTGGATCAGGCGATCCGGTAAACGAGGCCGATTACCAATCGGCCGCAGGCTGCCAGCCTGCCCCACAGCGCGAGCATTTCGTCTACGGTTTCGCGAATTTGCTGTCGTCGATCGCGACGTTGGCTTTCACTTCCGTTAGCTGGATCGTAAACCGCCCATTCGGGCGCGACAGCGTCCAGCGGAATGGAGTCTTTACGCCGTCCACATCGCGATAATCGGCGTAATCGATCTGCACCGGCATGCGCCCCAGCGGATTTTCGGTGTAGCGCACCATGCGCAGCAGCAATCCTGTACTGGCGTCGAAATAGAATCGGACCGGCGGCAGCCCTTGCCGCGTTCCCATCAATGTCGTCACCGCGACGTCGCCGATTTTGTCGGGACGGCCGGCGCGCATCTGCGCGAAGATTTCTTTCATCCGAAGCGGAAGATAAAACTCGGAGTCGAGCGCCGACCCCTTGGCGTCGGCCGGCGCCATTTCGCGCGCCGGGCGGCCGGCGCTGCCCATCCATCCGATGGTTCCGTCGAACGCCGTGAAGCTGTCGCCGCTCTCGGCGTGGGTCACGGTGATCCGCTTGTTCGGAGCCTTGGTGAACACTTCAATCGGCGTATCCTTGCCGGACGACGTGATGACGCCCTTTCCTACCCGGCTGGTGATTTTCTTGATGGCATCCGCGCCGCCCAGCGCTGTGACGTATTTTTCGAGAATCGAATCGGCCGTAGGCGGGTTCGAGGGCTGCCTGACCTCGGTCTTCGCGGGCGCATCGGTTTCAAGCACGGCAGGAATTGCCACCGGGCGCTCCGATCCGCGATGGCAGGAGAAGCAGGTGACCTGCGTCTGGCCGTGAAAAGAGTTCTTGTTGATGGCCATGGTCATGGCGATCATTTCCCGGGCGGTCTTTTTGGCGCGCTTGTCGTCGGCCTCGAATTTGCCC
>Ga0302325_10031256_pt1 | contig 10955 bp, 6 predicted proteins | sample Palsa_T0_2_FD_201948 | JGI IMG/M metagenome (GOLD analysis project Ga0302325, IMG submission 201948) | Peat permafrost microbial communities from Stordalen Mire near Abisko, Sweden - Palsa_T0_2 | ecosystem: Environmental > Terrestrial > Soil > Palsa > Peat permafrost | place: Sweden: Abisko... | reverse complement strand
CACATGAACACAAAGAGGACGATCGCAACGTTGATTTGCATCGGAAGTATGGTCGGCTCAAGCTCGCTGATTTACGGGCAGGTGGAGGCAGTGGCGGGCGTGAACTACCAGCAAGTGGCGACTCTGAAATGGTACCCCGCGATCCAGACAGGCACTAACACCTTCGCCTTGGGGAACACCCCTGAAGGCGTGGCCTTCGATGGGGCGAACATCTGGGTGTCGAATGTCAACAGCAGCACCGTGACCAAGCTGCGGGCCGCCGACGGCGCCAACCTGGGGACCTTCAGCGCGGGATCGTTCCCCATGGGCATGGTTTTCGACTGGGCTAACATCTGGGTGGCGGATCAGAACAACAACGTGAGCGAGCTGCAGGCATCCACGGGCGCCACGCTGGGGACATTCAACGCGGGCACTGGTCCCACGGGCCTGGCCTTCGACGGCGCCAATGTCTGGGTGACGAATCTGTTTAGCAACAACGTGACGAAGCTGCAGGCATCCACCGGCGCCAACCTGGGGACCTTCGCCGTGGGCGTGGGACCGACTGCCGCGGCGTTCGACGGCGTCAACGTCTGGGTGGTGAACGCCGGCAGCAATACCGTGACCAAGCTACGCGCCGCCACCGGCGCCATCGTAGGGACCTTCAATGTGGGCGGAGAACCCTTCGGCGTGGCCTTCGATGGGTCTAACATCTGGGTGACGAATCAGGGCGCCGCTACCGTGACCAAACTGCGGGCCGCCGATGGCGCCAACCTGGGAACCTTCGCCGTGGGCGGGTCCCCCAGGGGGCTGGCCTTTGACGGGGCCAACATCTGGGTGGCGAATGAGACCAACAACACCGTGACCAAGTTGCGGGCCGCCGACGGCGCCAACCTGGGAACCTTCGCCGCGGGCACAAGCCCCTTCGGCGTGGCCTTCGACGGGGCCAACATCTGGGTAGCGAACGCCGGCAGCAACACGGTGAGCAAGCTATGACCGGCGCAAAGCACTGACATTTCGAAACCCGAGGACAATACGATGCATATGAAATCTCTTTCCCGATGGCTCTGTTACGCCGGCATCCTGACGCTGCCGGCATTCAGCGGCGCGGCGCGCGCAAGCACCGTGGCGTACAGCAATCTGGGTACGCCGCCCGCGTTCGATCCGCAGAATGGATGGACCGTGGATGGAGGCGTGGAGGCGGGACAAATGCTGGCCGTTGCATTTACGCCCGCCGACGCAGTGAACTTCGCCGACGCGCAGTTGGCGTTGGGCATCATCTTCAGCAACCTGAGCACATCCCCGCTGGACGTGTATCTGGCGTCGAACATAAGTGGATTGCCGGGCGGCGACCTGGCGGACCTGTCGCTCGAAGCCGGGCAAAGCGTGGGTGCGTGGCCCGCGGGCAACCTGGTGACGTACGGCTGCAGCGTGTGTCCAAACCTGAATGCCGGGACACAATACTGGCTGGTGGTGGATATCCCGAACGTGAACGAAGACTATTTCGAAAGCCAGGCGGCGTGGAACTGGAACACCACGCTGGATTATGCCAGCGGCACAGACTTCGCGTACAACGACACGCAATTCGGGACCGGCTGGCAATATGGCGCGGCCACGGAACTGCGGCCGGCCTTCGAGATCGACGGCGTCGCTACGCCCGAGCCGGGGTCGCTGGGATTGCTGGCTGCGGGTCTGGCGCTGGTGGGCATGGGCGTGTACTCGCGCAAGCGCTCAATGTAGCTGGCCGCCCGGATTTGTGGTACTCTTCGTAAAGTACTTTTAGAAGAAGAGTGAAAGGAGGCACAGCCTGGACAGCCTACGTGCAACAGCCCTGATCGCGGCGCTAGGCGGGGCCGCGGGCTCGCTCGCTTTGACGTTCTATGCAGGCCGCCATAACAATTCCCGGCTCCTGATGGTACTTTTCGCGGTCTGGGTGCTCTCCCCATTCATGGCCCTCGTAGCGGCCGGCGCGGTTTCGAAGCGCTGGCCGGTTCTTACGCGAGCGGCACTCTATACCTTGACGCTGGTTCTGACGCTGGGCTCTTGGGCCATCTACGGATATGTTGCGTTGGGGCCTCCCAGGGCGAAGACTGCTGCCGTATTCGTGGTTGTTCCTCCAGCGTCATGGCTGCTGATTGCGATCGTCGTTCCGGTAGCCGCGCTGCTATCCGGCAGGCTGTCACACCGCGGCGAGGGCGCTTGAGCGAGTGCTAATCGATGCGTTTCGCCGGGACGTTCCGCCCTGCCTGGTGCAGAACAAGCTGGTTGACCGCGCCGCCAGCGTCCACTTCGAAGGTGATCTGGGCGTCCACGACTTTCAGAAAATATTCGTTCCCGCCTTCCGCGAACAATTCAAGTTTTGGTTGTCCCGTGGCTGGCGCGAAGAGGCGATCGCCTTCGCGCGTAATAGCGAGAACAAAATTCGGGGCCAATTGATACCGCCCCGCGTACCTGTCGAATAGTTTCGGATCTACGGCGACTGCCTTACGCTCTTTGGCGGGAAGGAAGGCGCTTGCAGTGAGCAGCGGCGCCTCCGCATTCAACAGGTGCAGGCCGATGTCATCGACTCCCGCGGTCGTGCCGGCGTTAGCCAGGACCACCACGCCGATTCGTGTTCTGGGGTCGTAACCAATAAACGAACGATAGCCGCCGGTGCCGCCGTTGTGCCAGATGACCGTATCTCCGGCGGGCTTGGAATAGATATGCCACGCCAGGGCCACATCCAGACCCGGCGTACCAGTGGGCCTCCGCACATGGAGCATAGCGGCCATGGCCGGCGCGAGCGGCGAGGGGCCGTAGCCGAGATTGGCTGCCAGGAATGCCAGCATGTCGTTCGCGGTGGATCGGAGCGCGCCTGCGCCAGCCAGCGTTGGGAGGTCCCAGTTGGCCGCCCGATTCAACTTGCCATCGTGCCCGGCCGCCATCCGCGCCTGCATCTCGAGGGGCAGCGCGATGCCCGTACTCTTCATATCGAGCGGGCCTGTGATGCGGGCGCGCACCAGCGCTTCATAATCCGTTCCGGCGCGGAGGGCCAATACGTGGCCGAGCAACCCGCCTCCGAGGTTGGAGTATTCATATTCGGAGCCGATATCGCGCGGCAACTGGTAAGACGACAGGAATTCGTACAACTGGGCCACCGAATAGTTTGCGTATGGGTTGGCCAGATCCTTTGGCTTCAAGTTGGACGGCAGCCGCGGCAAACCCGATGTGTGAGTGGCGAGATCCTGTAGCGTAATCTGTTTTCCGTTGCGCTGCGGAACCGTGACACCGGCGGGCAGGCATTTGGAAACCGGGTCTGTGAGCGCCACCTGGCCGCGCTGCACCATATCGGACAGCAGCAGCGAAGTGAAAACCTTCGTGACGGAGCCGATTTCAAAAATCGTGTCGCCGTTCACCACACGCGGGTCGCCCTTTTGTGGAGCGCCGTAACCAATGGTCTTGCGTCCGTCCGGGCCGATCATGCCAACCACAATCCCAACACTTTGGTGGAATTCGTCGACTCGCTGCATCAGTATCGCGCGGATTTCGGAGTCCGGAGGAATGCGGGAGCCGGCCGGGGGTTGTGCGCCGCCAATTGCCATTAATATTGCAGTTACGAACAGGTAGCGTATCGTTGTCCAAGGTTGTCTAAGGTAGTCGCATGGAACAGAACTTTCTTACAGATTCCCGCTACCGGAAATTCCGAATCAGTACCACGTCGCTCAACGACCTGCCGCGCGAAATCGCCAACTGCCCTTCGCGCGAAAGGGCGAAATCGAAAATCTCTTCCGCCGTAAAACTGGTCAATTGCGCGGCCGGACCGCCATCGATCGGCTGCCGCCAGAGGTTGCCCACGCCGCGATCGGATTTTCGGTAAATCAGGCTCTTTCCATCCGGCGCCCACTGCACTTGCTGGGGGGGAATGTCGAAGGCCCTGAGCGGGGGGCCGCCATCGAACGGCATCACGTCGATTCCGGACGGCCTGGTAGTCAACTGGTCCTCCACGAGGCGGACATAGGCGATGAGCGTGCCATCCGGCGAGACCTGCGGCAGCGAACTGGCCCGATCTATAATCCGGATCGGCTCTCCACCATCGATGGGCACCTTCCACAAGGTAGGCGTGCCACCGATCCCCGGGGACCATTCCGGGAACGAAGCATAGATCACCCAGCGGCCGTCGGCCGAGGCGCAGGGGTGCACATCCAACGCGCCATGCGTGAGTTGCCGCGGCCGGCCGCCATCGGCGTCCATGCGCCAGATTTTGCCCGAGGAGGTGTACAGGAAATACTGTCCGTCGCGGGTGGCCGACATTTCCTCCTTGTAGCCGGCGCCCGCAGTGAGTGGCGCGGACGGCCCGCCATTCAGGCCCAGCGTCCAAATATTCCGGGAATCGTTGGCCATCTGCGAATAAACGATGTGGCCCTGGGGCGACCACGCAAGGGTGCCGATACCACGCAGGCCGGGCGAGGATACCAGCACGGCGCCGGCGGAATTTGCTAGGCGGGCGGACCAAATGGCAGTCGAGGTATCGGTGGCGACGGCGGACATAGTCTGGCCATCCGCCGTGATTCCCAGGTGTGTGTAGTTGCCCAGGTCGTTGGTCACACGGCGCGTCTCGCCGCTGGGATAGGCGGCCTGCCAGATCTGAAAGTTGTCGTATAGTTGGTTGCTGGCGCTGAGGACAAGGCTGCGCCCGTCTCCGGACCAGGCGATCGCACCGGAGAAAACCCAGCCCTGGCGCGTGAGTGGCTGTTCGCGCCCGTCGGCGACGCGGACGGTGACAACCTTGAACGCTTCGGGCGTGAAGAAAGAAGCGCTGCCGGCAAAACAGGCGATGGCCTGTCCATCGGGCGACCACGCGAGGCCGTGCGGCGCAAAGTAGGCAGGCCGGCGGCGGACCGCAATTGGGTGGGCTCCGCTGCCGTCCTGGTTGGCGACGGTCAAGGCGGCTTCGCCGTGCAGCGCATCCAGGCGCAGGAACGCGAACTGCTTTCCGCCGGGCGCGAAAGCAATGGCGCTGTCGACGCCGTCCAACACCTTCCTGGGTTCACCGCCCAGGATGGGCAATTGGTAAAGAACGGCGGGAGTATCGGCGGCCTGCCTGGTGTAATAGAGATAGTTGCCGTCCGGCGAGAAGACCAGCGCGGAATGCCGGCCGGATTCCGGCCCCACCATCTTCAAATCGCTATTGGTGGCGAGTTGGGTCATCCAGAGACTCTGCCGGTCGTCATCATCGGCAAAATAGGCGACGAACTTGCCATCCGCCGAAATGGTTGCGTCGGCGACGTTGCCGCGGGTGGTCATGCGGCTCATCTGCATTGAATTAAAAGGCGCAGCCGACGGGTTCCGATGGATGGCCATATAGAGCACGGCGGCGATGCCCACCAGGGCCAGCGCGGCCGCCAAGGTCGCGAGTACGGGTTTCCATCGCGATCCCGCGGTGCCCGCGCCCGTGCGCGCGCCCACGGTTTGTCCTGCAAGATAAGCCCGCACATCGGCAGCGAAGTCCGCGACCGATGCGTAGCGCATCTCCGGTTCCTTGCGCATGGCCTTGAGCACGATCCGGTCGAACCCTTCGGGGAGCTCGACGGCCGCCTGGCCGCGAAGCGGATGTTTGCCGGAGACGATCTCATACAGCACGGTGCCGAGCGAGTAAATATCCGTGGCGGGTGTCAGAGGATCGCCGCGCAACTGCTCGGGACTGGCGTACTCGGGAGTCATCAAGCGGCCGGTGAGGCGCGTGGCCGGCTGGCCCCTGTCTCCCGATCCAGGTTCGAGCAGCTTGGCGATCCCGAAATCCAGCAGCTTGGGCTCGCCCTCGGCGGTCACCAGAATATTCGCCGGCTTGAGGTCGCGGTGGATAATGTGATTGCGGTGGGCGTACTCCACTGCCGAACAAACCTTCAGGAAGAGTTGCAAACGATCTTCGAGGGGCAGGTCGCGGCCGGCGCAATACCTGTCGATGGCGGCCCCATCGATGTACTCCATGATGAGGTAGGGCGCGCCTTGCGAGGTGGTGCCACCGTGCAGCAGGCGGGCGATATAAGGGTGATTCAAGTCGGCTAAAATCTGACGCTCGGCGCGGAACCGCCGCAGCATTTCTTCCTTGCGGCCCAGATCCACACGCATCAGCTTGATGGCGACCTGCTGCCGGTATTCGTCGTCGGCGCGCTCGGCCAGATACACGGCCCCCATGCCGCCTTCGCCCAGCAACCGCACCAGACGAAAGGGGCCGATCTGCTGGCCGGCCGGCGAAAACTGCAACACGGCTTCATCCACCGGCCGGCGAAGCTGCCCCAGCGTGGCGTCGGTATGGGCGAGCAGATCCTCGACTTCGCGGCGCAGTTCGGCGTGGCCGGCGCACGACCGCTCCAGGAATGCGGCGCGGGAGGCAGGATCGTCCCGCTCGAGCGCCTCGTAAAACAGAGCCTCCAGGCGGCGCCAACGGTCCGGCGCGGGTATGGGCGTCATGGCTGCGCGCCCGCCGGGGATGAGGGGCTCAGCTCACGATGCAGCCAGGCCTTGGCCAGCCGCAGTTCGCGATCGACGGTAGCTCGCGAGATTGCCAGCGCTTCTCCCACTTCATCGTAGGTCAAGCCGCCGAAGAACAGGAGCTCGACGATTTCACTTCTGCGGTGGTCGAACGCGGCCAACCGGCTGAGCGCCGCATCCAGTTCCAACAGAGATTCCGGGGCAGCCGCGCTCACTACCGCGGCTTCGTCGAACGCAACCCTTTCGCCGCCACCGCGCTTGGCCCGGCCTTGAGACTTGGCATGATCGATCAGGATGCGCCGCATCACGCGCGCCGAAACGGCATAAAAGTGGACGCGGCCGTTCCAGTCCACGTCCGCATCCACCAGCCGCAGATACGCTTCGTGGACCAGGGCGGTGGAGGACAAGGTATTGCCGGGACGCTCGGAACGCAAGCATCGCCCGGCCATCTTATGCAGCGATTCATAGACGACTGGCACCAATTGGTCCAAGGCCTGAGGATCGCCGCCGCGCCAGTCCTGCAGGAGCCTCGTTACCGACTTTGATTCGCCCGGCATCCTGTCGCTCTTATCCCGTCACTCTTAAGGTAATGATACTGTGGATTGCGGGGCGCACGCGGGCGCTGTTAGTGTGGCTCGTCGATTTTCAGCAACTGGTCGGCTGCGATGTTTTTCAGCGCCTGCTGGATGCCGCTGGGCCAGCGGATTTCGATGGAGGCGATTTTGGTTTCCTCGCCCAACCCGAAGTGCACGCGCTTGTCGCTGGAAGACATGAAGCCCACGCTGATGGCGACATGGTTGTAGAGCGCGCGGCCGGAGGCGGTGGTCAGCTTGACTTTGGCGCCCACGGCGTCGCGCGCGCTCTTATGGCCGGTCAGGCTCAGCATCAGCCAGTGATTGCCGCTGTTGGCGGTGTTCATCAGAATGCGCGGCGTTTCGTTTAGCGAAGTGACTACGATATCCAAAGCCCCGTCGTTGTTGAGATCGCCGAACGCCGATCCGCGTTGGTAGGCTTTGCGGAGGAAGTCGCTGCCCATTTCGCCGGAAACGTCCACGAAGGTCTTGCCGCCCACGTTTTCAAACATGGTGTCGTGCTGCGGGGATTTTTCGTTGACCTGGTCGACGTCGCCATTGGCGGAATAGATATCCTTCCAGCCGTCGTTGTTATAGTCGATGAATCCGTTGCTCCAGCCGGAGAAGGGCAAGCTCAGCGTCTGGATCTTGGAGGCGTACGGAAACGAGAACAGGTTTCCGCGATTGCGCAGAAGCTGCCAGACCTGGCCCATCAGATTGTTGTAAAAGATGTCCACGTTGCCGTCGTTGTCGTAGTCTTTGGCGTCCGATCCCATGGATGAACCGGCGTGCGCGCTGTCGTTGTAGGCGACTCCCAGCTCCAGCCCCTTCTCCTCGAACGTGCCGTTGCCCTGGTTCATGAACAGCGAATTGGGCTCGGTGTCGTTGGCGATGAAGATGTCCTGCCACCCGTCGTTATTGAAGTCGGCGATGGAGATGCCCATGCCCTTGCCGGGCGACTTGGCCAGCCCGGACTTTTCGGTGACATCCTCGAACTTGCCGTGGCCCAGATTATGATAGAGCCTCGGCGGAACGCTCTGGTAGCGGCGCGGATCGCAGTAGTATTCCTTGTCGCCCATGGTGCAGTGGATATCGGTCTCCGGGGTCCAGACGGTGTAGTTGGAAATGACCAGATCGAGCAGGCCGTCGTTGTCGTAGTCGAACCAGGCGGCGGCCACGCTGAGCGTATGGGGCGGTTTGCCGCCGATACCCGAAGCATCCGTGACATCGGTGAAGGTGCCGTCCCCGTTGTTGTGGAAGAGCGCGTTCTTTCCGGCGCTGCAGATGAACAGATCCTCGAAGCCGTCGTTGTCGTAGTCGCCCACAGCCACGCCGAAATTGAAATCGAGGCGCTCGCCCGCGAGGCCGGCCTTGGCGGTGACATCCTCGAAAGTGCCGCCGGCCCGCTGCTTCAACAGGCAGTTGTAGTACGAGGGATCGGTCTTCTTCAATTCGGGCAGGTGGGCGCCGTTAGTGAAGAAGAGGTCCATGCGGCCGTCGTTATTGAAATCGAACAGGGCGACGCCGCCGCACATCGGCTTCGGAAAATACTTGCGGCTAGCGGGGCTGTTATTGCTTTTGTAGGAGATTTTGGAGCGCGGCGCGACGTCGATGAAGCCGGGGCGATGGGGGGGCTGGGCTTGGAGGAGAGAGAAAAGAAGTGCCGGCATGAGCACCAGCAGTCCCTTCGGGAACCTCTCTGGCGCCATAAAGCGCGTGCGGAGCGGCCTGCGAGGCCGCTGCAGGCTACGAGCCTGCCCCACAAAAGCATCCACGGCTTGGCCATGCTTCCTGGAGAGTGCCGGCATGAGCGCCGACACTGCACGCATGAGTGCATGCACCTGATAGACTGGAGTTTTCAAGAGACGTGAAAGCTTTCATCCCTATTGTAGTCGGAGCCGGAGCGCTTCTGGCCGGATCCGCCACGGGCCCCATCGTCTTCGAAGAGATCGCGGAACGCGCGGGCCTGACTTTCGTTTCCGACAGTTGTCCGACCCCGAACAAGAATCAACCCGAGACGATGGTGGCCGGCGTGGCGTTGTTCGACTACGACAATGACGGCTATCTGGACGTCTACCTGGTGAACGGCGCGGCGATCCCGTCGCTGCGGAAGGAAAGCCCGAAATACTGGAACCGGCTGTATCATAACAATCGCGACGGGACATTCACCGACGTCACCGAAAAAGCCGGCGTGGCGGGCGAGGGCTACGGCATGGGCGTGGCGATAGGCGACTACGATAACGACGGCTGGCCGGATATCTACGTGCTGAACACCGGGAAGAACCAGCTCTTCCACAACAATGGAGACGGCACCTTCACCGACGTCACGGACAAGGCGGGCGTGGGCGGAGGCATTCTCGACGGTAAGAAAATGTGGTCCGTATCGGCCGCCTGGGTGGACTACAACAACGACGGCCTGCTCGACCTGTTTGTTTCAAACTATTGCAAATGGGAAGTGAACAAGGACCCGTTTTGCGGCCCGAAACCGGAACTGCGCGCGTATTGCCATCCGAAAAACTATGCGAATCTGCCGAATACGCTCTACCGCAACAATGGCGATGGCACGTTCACGGACGTGTCGGCGGAAACGGGCATCGCCAAGTACGCCGGCAAGGGGATGGGAGCGGCGATCGCGGACTACGACGGCGATGGGTACATGGACATCTTCGTGGCCAACGACAATCGCCCGAACTTCCTGTTCCACAACCTGGGGGGCAAGAAATTCGAGGAGGTCGCGCTCGAATCGGGCGTGGCGTATGCGCAGAGCGGCAGTGCCATTTCCGGCATGGGCGCCGATTTCAGGGACGTGGACAACGACGGCCGCCCGGACATCTGGCACACGGCGGTCGAGAACGAATCCTTTCCGATGTTTCAAAACCGTGGAGACGGCCAGTTCTGGGAGAGAACCTTTCAAATGCACCTGCTGGGGACGCGCGACATGTCCGGGTGGGGGAACGGGATTTTCGATTTCGATAACGACGGCTGGAAGGATTTGTTCGTGGCGCGCGGCAACGTGCTGGACAATATCGCGCAGTTTTCGAGCCGGAAGTACGAGGAGCCCAACGCCGTTTTCCGCAATCTGGGAAACGGCAAGTTTCAGGATGTAAGCAGTACGGCCGGCCCCGATTTCCAGAAGGCGGCGGCGCATCGCGGCGTGGCTTTCGGCGACGTCGACAACGATGGACGAATTGACGCGGTGGTTTCGGTGCTGAACGGCAAGGTGAAGTACTTCCACAACATTTCGCAGAACGGCAACCATTGGATTCTGTTGAAACTGACCGGCAAGAAGAGCAACCGGATGGCGGTGGGGGCGCAGATCCGCATCACGGGCGAGGATGGCGCGAAGCAGTACAACGAGGTGACCACGGCAGTGGGCTACGCCAGCTCCAGCGACTCGCGGGTACACTTCGGGCTGGGCGCGTCGAAGACCATCCGGGAGATCGACATCAAATGGCCCAGCCGTATCCACCAGGTGTTGCACAACGTGGCGGCGGACCAGATTCTGGAGATCGAAGAACCGGCGCAGTGAGGAGGGCGGCCTACGAGGCCGCGGGACCCAGCATAGGCGCTAAAGCAGCATCTCACACGGTGCCGTTTCGAGCCAGTTTCCGAACAGACAATCTGGTCGTGATCGGCTAGCAACGCATCGGAGGGTGGCCCACCGCTGCTCGTTTATCGTAGGGCTCAGGAGCGGAGTCGACCCATGAGTTCCATGTCGGTGAATACCAGGATACTAACGGATTTCAGAAAGGCCAAGGCAGGAGTATGGAAAAAATCGTCGTCCGTAGTGCAGATGGCCTCGGCCCCGCCAATGATTGCGGTCTGGAGGACGATAATGTCATTCGGATCCCGGATCGGCGCGACGAGTGTCGGATCGGGTCGGACCATAGTCGCCACAGACTGCAGGAACATCACGTAGTCGTAGATCCGGCTTTC
>Ga0302325_10031250_pt1 | contig 10957 bp, 8 predicted proteins | sample Palsa_T0_2_FD_201948 | JGI IMG/M metagenome (GOLD analysis project Ga0302325, IMG submission 201948) | Peat permafrost microbial communities from Stordalen Mire near Abisko, Sweden - Palsa_T0_2 | ecosystem: Environmental > Terrestrial > Soil > Palsa > Peat permafrost | place: Sweden: Abisko... | reverse complement strand
AACGCCGAATGCCATCGGATTTTCCTCGTTCAGCGTTCCTGCGACATTCAAAGAGGACCAGGCTCTGCTCAACGTCGACTGGCAGATTTCAGCGAGGAACAGCTTGGCATTGAAGTACTTCTACGCCTACGCGCCAGAAGTGTGGAGTTTCAATTGCACCGGTTGTCTGCCCTACACGGGTGGCAATATCAATCATTCCGGAAACCAGTTCCCCTCGCTTAAATTGACAAGCTTGCTGACGAACAATCTAGTGAACGAGTTTCATGTTTCGTACTACTGGATACGAGCCGACGCAACACCGACCGACCCAATTACGCCCCAGCAACTCGGAATGACAACCGCCACTTCCTCCTGGAATACCTTTTTGCCTGTCATCAATATCAATGGACTCCTGAACTTCGGGGGATTCCTTGTGGATGGTTCCAAAGACCCTACGCATAGTTACGAAGGATCGGACCAACTCTCCTGGTCTCATGGACGGCACACGATTCGCACGGGTGTCGACGTAAGGCAGCCCGACTTCTTTTATCATTTTTTTGGAGTCAAAGGACAACTGCTGTTCCTGAGCTGGGCGGACTTTTTGGTGGGCGAAAGTGCAGCAGAAAACGGTACGCCTTTCAGCAACATCTATAACTCATTCTCTTACACGACACAGCCCGGAGGCACGACGTATCTCAATGTTCAATGGGAACAGAGTGCTTTCGTGCAAGACGATTTTAAGGTCAGCAAGCGCCTGACGCTGAACCTTGGTTTGCGCTGGGAGCACGATGGTCAGCCCGCTGATCCAAATAGAAATGCTGGAGTTGTAAATTTTGATCTGGGTCTCCTGAAAGCACAGCCTATACCGCCAGCGTCGGGGTCTTATGCGGGTTTGACGGTGGCAAACAACTATGCGGGCGCTTTGCCTGCTGGAATCGTACGACGTCCGAAGAACTGCCAGGACTCAACGTGTGCGCCAGACTTTGACTTTGCTCCCCGGCTTGGATTTGCGTGGCAGCCGCTCGCGAGCAACGACCGGCTTGTCGTACGAGGTGGATACGGCATCTTCTATAATATCGTCCAGGGTGTTCCGTTCGCCATTGGCGAAACCGCCGTGGCGCCTACGGGCGAAGGAATAATCTACACCGGGACAAGCAATGCGCTGGCGACTCTGCAGGTTCCGTTCAATCCTGTTCCTCCGTTGGGCTTTAGTTCAGATGAACGAACTCTAACATCTCAAATCTCACAGAGTTCTGTGGCCTATAATCTGAGAACTCCGTACACGATGACGTACAACGCCGATGTGCAGTGGGAGTTCAAACCCTCCTGGGTGGCTGATATTGGTTATGTAGGTTCCAATAGCCACAATCTCGAGACGGCTGGAACCTACAATGAGCCGTTGTTGGCAAGCCCAACTGATCCCGTTAATTGTGGTGACCCCCTGACGGGCTGCATCACAACCAACACCGCAGGGAACGCGGCAGAGCGCGTACCGTACGTAGGTTTTGTTCCGACCGGACTAACTATCAATGGAAATATCGGAGCTTTCGAGTACAACGCTTTGCAGGCCACACTCCGGACGCCGTCTTTTCATGGATTACTGTTCCAGGCCTCCTATACCTGGGCTCGAGATTTTACGAATGTTGCGGGCGTAGATTTGTCGGCGGGAGGTGCTGGAAGCGTCAGAAGTAATGATCCCAACAATCTCCGGCAGCAATGGGGTCTGGCTGACTACACCCGCCCGCAGCGATTTGTGGTTAGTTATACCTATGATTTGCCCGCCCACGGCAACGGGAGGTTTGTCGGAAAAGCGTTATCGGGATGGAGCGTTGCCGGTGTGACCGTCATCCAGGACGGCTTGCCTATGACACTCACGGATTCGACCGGCGGAGCAGTCTACGGTTTTGCCGGTGCCTCCCGCGCCCAACTTTGTCCGGGGTTTACGGTTGGGGGCATAGAAAATCCTGGCAGTGTGAAGTCTCGTCTGAACAGCTTCTTTGATCTGGATTCAGTGGCGGACACTTCTGCCGGGGCTTGTGCGATGCCCGTTCTGGATGGCGTGCCCGGAGCAACCCTCTATGGCGACACGCGTCGCGCCATTTTGCTCGGGCCAGGCCAGTTCAACTGGGATTTTTCCATAGTGAAGAAGACCATCGTGGGAGGGCTCCGAGAGAATGCGAATCTCGAGTTCCGTACAGAATTCTTCAATGCTTTTAACCACTCACAGTTTACCAATCCGGGTACGAGTTTACCCGGTGCCACCTTTGGTGTAATTTCGAGCACGTCGGTGGCACCACGTATCATGCAGTTCGCGCTAAGGTATTCGTTTTAAACGGCAGCGAAGGCTTGCTGGGAAGGTGGCCGCAATGCTTTCAAAGGACGCACGAGTCGGGCTCAAGATTTTGCGGACGAGGGCGACCCCTGGCTACGCAGAAGATGAATCCCTCGCGAGCGGTAACCCCAACGTCTTTGAGTGGTACCCACTGAGTTGAAAGGAGTGTTTTTATGACGACTATTTCGAACAGAAGAACAGAAGGTGAGGAAGAAGGCGGTTCCAAGGCCGACCGGCGCAGCTTTATAAAGGGTGCTGCCGCCGCAGGCCTCTTGGGCGCGGCCGCAATAACTGCGGCTTTGGATACGCCGGCAGAGGGAGCTCAGCAGGGAGGTGCGGCGGAGGATCCCCCGCGGCCTGCCGGCATACGTCCGGGCGGCGCATTCGACTGCCGGTTCCCGATCGCCTATGAGACGTCGATTCCCGAGGCAACAAAGGTACTGATGAAATACTTCGCCTCGTTGAGCCGTCGAGATCTAAGTGGGATAGCGCAGACATTGCATTATCCTTATGGCACCTACGAAGGAATGGAAGCAACCATCGTTGAGAGTGCCGAGAATTTGATGGATGCCCCGCCGCCATCGATGAACGTGACTGGAAAAGGCGAGAATCTAATCACGCCGGGCGCCTACGACATGCTAGACACCCTCGAGGTGCATAACTTTCTCCCCGTGAGTGTCCAATTCTCGCTTTGTTACAGCCGCTATGCCGCAAACGGGACGAAAACTCTGGTTTGCCAAGGCATCTATTGCGTCACCAACAACGATGGGAAGTGGGGCATTCAGCTTGCTTCCACAATCTTCAAGCCGGCGGACGAGGCAGAGCTCGTCTTCAAGGATGCCGAGGAGGCCTTTCTCCGTCAGGAACGTACTGACGCTTTGGCATTTGCCAATCGTGACGTATCGAGACTTAAAACCCTTGTTATGAATCCTGGCAAACAGGCAATCATTGCCAACCCTCTTGATTGGAAGAGCCCTCTAGTCGCTGCCCATGACGGGGACCCGATGTCTCCCTATAAGACCAAAGGCGTCACGACTCGCCTAAAGATTACGGACGTGCCAGAGAAAAGGCCCGACATAGAAGTCTCTGCCATGGGTAGCGTTTTTAACGATTACTACGAAATCGCCAGGGGCGGTTTCCCCAAGTACGCGGCCACGAGAATTGCCCCTTATGCACGCGTCTTGCATTCTTCGTCTGACAAGGCGCATGTGGCCGGCGGGTACATTCGCAATGCCCCTGACCTCGTCTTGATCAATGAATTTCGCCGAGGCTTAGGTGTGTTCACTTATGTGAACGGACATTGGGGCTATGCGGGCACCGCGGGCGGTTTGGGCGACGTCTATTACCACGACTACTGGAATGATGTGCGTTCCTAGCATGCACGTTCACGGCGGCCCGTTTCTCTCACGGTCGCAGCGTACGCCGCGAGCGAGACTCTCTAGGAGGCGCCTTGTTTCGTTTGAGAAATTGTCGTCCAGCCGGGCATCGAGCGGAATGACTTTTGATATGCGTCGGAATTCGGGTTTGCAATGAGCGCGGACAAGAAGCCGACGATGTCCGAGTTGCTCAAAGGTCTTCCTACGAACTGGGGCCGTTGGGGAGATCACGATGAAATCGGAGGGTTGAACTTTCTTACGCCCGACGAGGTGGAGCGCGGACTATCTTCAGTCAAGAAGCACACCCCGTTCACGCTCTCGGTTGTTATCAATCACCCACAGGGGGATCCGTTGTGGCCGGGCCGAAGCGTTCCGATGAAGCTGATGACCCTGGACAAGGGACACTACATCGCCGGCAAAGCTCAACCGTTCCCGGGTGGCCTTGAGTACGCTGACGACTACCTCTGCATGTTTCCTCAGGGCACGACGCACTTCGATGCGCTCGGCCACCCATGGTATGACGATCGTCTCTATAACGGATACGATCCTCACACTACGATCGGCGGTCTCTCTATAGCCAGCGTATTGCCACTAGGGATACGATCGGCCTCAGGACCGGCGGTACTCCTCGACATCGCCCGCTTTCGAAGGAAGAAGTCGCTGGAGCGCGCTGAGACATTCGGGCTCTCAGATCTGCTTGATTGCGCGAAGCAAGAGAAGATCACCATTGAGAAGCACGACATCCTGCTGTTGCGGACTGGATGGCTTTCAACCTTCTACGACAACGGGCCTGAAGCCTTTTATGCACAACCATTCATCGAGCCAGGGCTCACGTTCTCGCGTGAACTCGTCCAGTGGTTCCATGAGATGGAGATTCCGCTACTCGCGACGGACACGATAGGCAACGAAACCACGCTCGAGCCCAACACGGGCATTGCGATTCCGCTGCACGGTGCGCTTATCCGCAACCTCGGCGTGATTTTTAACGAGATCGTGTGGCTTGAGACGCTAGCGGATGATTGCGCAATCGACGGACAGTACCGCTTCTTCTACACGGCGGCACCGCTCAAGATTTCTCGGGGCACAGGTGCACCCGTAAACCCGATCGTACTGAAATGATGAGTGCCAGTCCAGCAAGTATTGATACCACGCTATGCGGGCCTGCGCGGTGAACACGATGTCGCGCGCTTATCAAGTGGTGTTCGCGATGACGGAAGATATCGCAACCTGGCGGCGATACACCAGGCCTTCAAACGAAGCATGATTCAGCTCGTTAGTCACTTGCACCGATCGGCTTCATGGAAATCGATATTGCCTCGATATCATAAGGCGTCTTATTTGCTTCGGTCGTTTACTCATGTGAGGGACCGATTCTCGTGCTAGAACCTCGGCAGCACATTTCACCAACACTCCCGCTCGTTGCGCTTAGCGATGAAGAGAGTCTCTTCCGGGATACGGTGCGCCGTTTTGCCGACGAGACGATTCGACCCTACGTGAAGGAGATGGACGAAAAGAGCTTTTTCGCGACGGAACTCATTCACCATTTCTTCGATATGGGGCTTATGGGAATTGAGATTCCCGAGATGTACGGCGGTGCGGGCGGTAGTTTCTTTCAGGCAATTCTCGCCGTAGAGGAATTGTCACGCGTCGATCCTTCGGCGGGAGTCGTGGTCGATGTTCATAACACCCTCGTCAATAATGCCCTGCTGCGCTGGGCCGATGATGATCAGAAGAAACGCTACCTTCCAAGGTTGTGCTCAAACACGTTGGGTGCATACGCCTTAAGCGAGAACGGGGCTGGTTCTGATGCGTTTGCCTTGCGCACCAAAGCGGCACTAAAGGGCGACGAGTACTTGCTGAATGGCAGCAAATTGTGGATTACCAATGCTATGGAAGCAGGGATTTTTGTCCTGCTAGCGACTGTCGATGCTTCGGCCGGGTACAAAGGAATCACTGCCTTTATTGTGGAGAAGGACTTTCCCGGGTTCAAGGTCGGGAAAAAGGAGGACAAGCTCGGCATACGGGCCTCCAGCACCTGCGAGTTGATCCTGGAGAATTGTCGGGTACCGGAGCGCAACCGCCTTGGCGAAATTGGAAAAGGTTACAAGATTGCGATTGAGACGCTGAATGAGGGCCGGATAGGTATCGGAGCACAGATGGTCGGGCTAGCGCGGGGCGCTTGGGAGTGCGCCGTCAAGTACGCTCACGAGCGCAAACAATTCGGCCGCGCGATCGCTGAATTCCAGGTCATTCAGTTCCAAATCGCCCAGATGGCGACAGAAATTGAAGCAGCTCGCATGCTGCTCTACAATTGCGCGCGAATGAAGGATGCCGGGATGAGCTTTGTGAAAGAAGCAGCCATGGTCAAACTCTTCTGTTCACAAGTTGCCGAACGGGTGGCTTCACTTTGCGTGGAAATCTACGGCGGCTATGGGTTCACGAAAGACTATCCGGTTGAAAAGTACTTTCGCGATTCGAAAATCGGCAAAATCTACGAAGGTACTTCAAATATGCAGTTGCAGACGATTGCCAAGCTGGTGTTGGTCAAATGAACCGAAGGTCGAGATCGGTATTGAGGCGCCCGCATGGAGGTATTTGAAAGTGCGGCGAGGAGTGAGAAATGGTTATTGCCGATAAACTGCGACTTTTGAGAGAACAAAATCACTTGTCGCAAGGCGATATCGAGAAGCGTATCCTCCGAACGAACTCGATGCCAGCGACGAAAAGGAAATTACAGGCCGATTTCAACAATCTAGGAATTATAACGAAGGTTCTACTTTCTTTGGGGACATCACGATCCTCGGGAGCAATACCAAATACGGAGTCATCAAGTTCACGGTACCTCTTGGAAATGCGCGCATCCTGGCAATCAAGTTCGACATACCTAGCTATCAGAATTGGCGGACGTTGTGGCTCTCTCTTGCCGCGGCCTGCCTCGCGATAACAGGAATCCTGGCTCTTTTGATATTGGCCGACTATGGCCTAAAGCTTAGAGAACAGGAACGGGCCTTCGCGGTGGTCGACTCAATTATGAGCGACGTACCTGCGCCGTATGCTCGATTAGACGAAGATGGCAAGTTCCTCAGGGTTAACGATGCTTTCGCCCTGCTCATGGGATATCAGTCGGCAGCACAGGGCAGCGCGGAACTGAAGCAGTATAAATATGAAGATTTTCTTTATGACGAAGCGAGCAAAGAGATTTTTCACACCATAAAGCAAGAACGACGAGAGGGGAAACCTTACAGAAGTTATTCCATTCAGGTTTGGACCGGGGGTAAACCGGGTGTAGGTCAGGTGAAATGGCTAAAGGTCCATGGCGGAGATGTGCCAACGCCCCATACTGCTAGAAAGAAGCCTGGTCAATCCTTTGGAATTTTGCTTCCCATAGACGCTCCGAGACCGGTTGCTGTTTTGGAACAAAGATCGAGTACAGGAACCCCACAGCGTACCGAAAGCGGCCAGAGCCGGACAGCTTAGTGGGGCTGCCGACTCGAAAGTTAACTGGTCGCTTGCGACCGCGCCGTTGCTTGTGACAAATCGTCACAGTTCCAAGAAATTCCAGGAACTCAAGGCTGCTGACCAACCCCCGCCAGGTCCACTAGTCAGCCTCTCGTGGATTGGTGTTCGACACCGCCGCCTGAGACAATGCTCATTCTTAATGAAGCCAGACTTGGCATCGGACTCCAAACCCTGTCGAAATGCTACGCGTACCTGAAAAACTCTTCCTGAAAATTCCGTACGCCCGGGAGGGCCTAAAAAGGCGGTTAGGCCCCTAAGGCTCGAGGTTTTAGGGGGCCGGCAAACGCGCCAGGGAACGAGGCGCAGCCCCGGCTTCCCAATCCCGAGTCCGGTCCGTTGTTACTTCCAACCACCAACAGTCTAATCAATGTCCAACCGGGCTTTCGCCGCGCCAGACAGCACGTCGGGCGCAGCGTGCGGCAGCGTGAGGTAAGAGCGGCGTGGTCCAGTTCACGTTGACTCGAACAACCTGCATTCGCGACGAAACTCACTAAGAATTTTCGCGACGATGCCCCCCGCAAAAATGTAGGTAAGCCACTTAATCGGGCCACCGTCATTAAGCTTTGACAATGGCATCCACCGACTGATTAGAAATAATGACAGAGCGCCAACTAGACAGAACCAAGACAGGCGAAGCCACCATAGCTTGGCAAACCACTCCTGTCTTTCGGTCCAAAAAGCGGACTCATAATCCAGCAGCACGGCAGCTGCGAGGATATTTATTTTCGCTTCTTCTCTCATGAGATCCCGCCCAAGCCGAAACAATGAGATTTCGGACTGCTCCCACACGAGGACAAGCAACAGCGCCAAAATGGGCGCCACTGGAAGAAAATCGTAAATACTGCCCCTAAATACGATAATGGCCGCAACTCCGGCAACAACCGTCTGGCCAGACTTTAAGTCGGATTCAATCCTGCTATTCGCTTCTTTCCGAAGGCTTTCGACATTGCCGTGAATAATGTCGATTTTTTCTTTCTCGGTCATTGCGATTCCTTTTTATTTCGAGCGGATCTGGACATCTCGGTCGGCGTCGGGCACGGTACCGATAGTGGCGTCGGGATCGGCCGGTAGTACGTCAAAATACTTCGCGAGGTCAGCCGGCATAATGTGCCAAGGGTCGGTAGGAAAAATCTCGCCAGTCCGTTCGAGGCAGCGAGCGACGAGGGCCGAGCAAATTTCCTGGCCATCTACTCCGAAGCCGAGCTTCGAGCCTGTGACGAGAGATAGCGCAATGCTGACAATGGTAAGCCAGCCGTAGTGATCGTTGAGACAGGCCTCAGCGAACGCGACTTCATGGGCACAATTGATATCGAGAACATTTTCCAGATGTACGACGTGATATTCGGTCTCTCTATAGACAGAAATGTTTCGTTGCTGGACTCCGCCGCCGAGGGCTTCGATGATGTCGCCTTTTTCGTTGATGAAGATGGCGGCATGATTCCAGCGTGTGAATTTCTTGTCGGGGCCCCAGTAACGGATCGTCTCGCCAAAACGAATTAGGTAACTACTCCAGCTGATACCGTGGGTAAGGATGAAATCACCAGGCAAAGGGCTTGTAACTTCTTCGCCTGGCGCAAAGCTCTGACAGGATCCAGTATGAAATGGAGCCCATTTACGGTTTGTGAACACCAACGCCTCCGTATAGCACCCAAGAGTACCTCTACATTTGAAAAGTAAAAAAGAATCGTTTCGGACCACCGCTAGTCGAGCCTAGTTGCTTCGCACGGGCTACCCGCGTGACGCAAGACACGATGTGTTTCAATTGACCCCTCGGTCCGGCAATTCCGACCGTCGTAAGTCTTGTGTTTTATTTGGCGATTCGTCGGAAGCCGATTTGCTCTTCAAACTGATTCGAGGAGTCTTTGATGCACCCTAAAAACGCTGCTTACCGCTCGGTTTTCGGGTCGGCTTGATGTTTGGGCGAGCGATGTTCACAGGGGCGTTGGTCCTTACGTCAGTCGTAAATGCGCAGGGACAATCACCGGCACCAAAGCCGGATGCTCCTACGAAACAGATTCATTGGCACAAGTACGTCAATCATCAGTGCGGCCTGTCCTTTTGGTATCCGGATACCTACAGTCGGGCGCCGCTGCCACCTGGCAAAGGAGAGGTTAGGGATTACGGGAAAGATTCATTGCTGTTGCTGCGAAGGTGAGATAATCCTGACGCGACTATCTGGGTGGGCCTCTCCTCAGAGCCATTTCATCTGTGCCCAGGTGCTGGCGATCTCATGCCAACTCGCAAGATAATCTGGCACCATGTTTTCTACGTCGGAGTGAGAGGAAGAATGGCAGTAGGCTATACCGATTTCCACGAGACGAACGTGAAGGGTAGGACTCTCTCGTTTGTTTTCGGCGCAGATGAACTGAGCGATACCAGTGAAAGGACGAAGCGGCTTGAGCCTAAGTTCTTGAAAACTTTTCAGACGTTTTAGTCCTTCTCGTCGAAACTCAACGACCAAATAAATTCCTGCTGACTCCGGATTAGTCGGATTACCGGTAACTTGGGTACCAGAACCCACTTTACCGGTGAGCGCGTTAAACAGGACCTAAACCACGTTTGACCGTTATTTGGTTGGCGGGACTTTCTCCAAAGTTCCAGGCGGAAGTTCGGGTAGGCCTAAGACTTTCCGCAGGAATTCATAACGATCATAGCGGGCTTGCGCGTTTAGTGCATGAGTCGAATCGTAGAATTTCATCTCCTTTGGACCTGAGCTCGATTCGAAATAATGCTTGGCCGTGGAGACCGGGACAAACTGGTCGTTCGTGGCGTACTGAAAGAATGCGGGCGCAGGACCGAGATGCGTCGCATAGGTGCCGGGATCGGTCCAACTATTGGCATCGAGATATTCTTTGAGTTTGTCCATCGGCACTGATTTGCGAAACGCCACGATATCCGGACGATCCGAAGAAAGAACCACCTCCCGAACGGATACGGGATCGCCCATGAAGACGAAGGCCACAAGACGCTTGTCCACGGCGTTGAGAATGCTGCCGCACTGAGCATCAAAACTGTGGCCGACGTAGGCGACGCGCTTCGCATCCACATCGTTGCGCGACAATAGCAGGTCGAGGCCGCGGCGAAGATCGATCACTTGCTGCGTTGTCACTTCTGAATCCTGGGAACTCAGAGGATTCGGATCGGGCTTGAAGCCAGGGCGGACATAAGGAGCGTCGATCAGCAACGAGACGACGCCAGCCGACGCGAGGGCAACTGCCTCATCGAGGAATTCGCCGCGGTTGGCCGTAGGAGATTTAGGCATCATCCAGTGTCCCCACAGAATAGCGGCGAATTTGCCTTTTCCGTTCGGCACGACGAGATACGCAGGCACGACTCCGCCTTTTGGGCTGGTGTAGGTGATGTCATGGACCTCTGTGCCAGCGCGGTCCTGAACCGAGATTTCCTTGATGTCGAGAGGAGCGTGGGTGTCGTGGTCGAAGTGCCTCACCGCTTGAGAGTAGGCGTCTTGGGCGAAGGTGGGTTTCAGCAGCACGACGATCAGCAGAATGGCGGAGAGCTTCATGCAACATCTCCGAAAAAGGACTGTCTCGCGGATAGTACGCTTCTCCTGTTCCGGACACAACGCGGTTAAGTCCTGGTTAGTCGGATTACCGGTAACTTGGGTTCCAGTACCAACATGTCCGGTTAGCGCTGCCAGCTCAGACGGTCGACGCAACACCCTCTAAACAGTAGTTCCGATAATAGGTTTCAGAGAAGACCGATCCATTGGGCTGCCCTCAATTAGACCTAT
>Ga0302325_10031249_pt1 | contig 10957 bp, 8 predicted proteins | sample Palsa_T0_2_FD_201948 | JGI IMG/M metagenome (GOLD analysis project Ga0302325, IMG submission 201948) | Peat permafrost microbial communities from Stordalen Mire near Abisko, Sweden - Palsa_T0_2 | ecosystem: Environmental > Terrestrial > Soil > Palsa > Peat permafrost | place: Sweden: Abisko... | reverse complement strand
GGAATCGCCATTCACCACGCAGACTAGTCCGCGCCCTTGACGGGATTCATGCGGGTCGATTTTAGCCTCAAGTCGAGTTGCTTCCAGGCGCTCTGAGGCCGGCGTCTATTCGGGTGCAGGAAAATTCTCAGCCAGGCGCGACAACTCATCGGCAGTGTCCCGCATGGGTAGGCCGTGGCCCGCGGCAATCACCGAGGGCCGCAGACGCGCCAGCAGCTCCACCGACCGCCGCGCATTCTTCCAGTTCGAAGTGGCTGGCACAGGTGGCCGGCACACCTGCTTACGTCTGGCCACAGTGTCCCAAAAGCTGTCGAGGTTCATGGTTGTCACAGCGTCGCCGGCCAATAGCACCGAATCGCTACGGCGGAAGAAAGCCACGTGTCCGGGTGTGTGGCCGGGAGTCTCGATCATCTCCCAATCGGGGAGACCCGGAACGCCCTGCTTCGGGTCCAGGGCGCCGGCGCGTGTTCCCAGGTTCACGGTGCTGGTTGGGAAAAACCTCGCAATTCGAGTGAAGAATCCGCGAGAGCTCAGATCGAAGGGCGGGTAGTGAGACTGACCCGTGAGGTACGCGAGTTCCAGCGAGTGGGCGTAAATATGGACGCCCCAGGCATCGGCCAGCGGCCCGGCCGAACCGGCATGGTCGAAATGGCCATGCGTGAGCACGATCGCGCGGGGCCGGCTGCTACGGCCGAAACGGCGTTCCGCTGCACGTCGAATCCGTCCCTCGTTTCCGGGCGCGCAGGTATCCACTAAGATCCACGACGCGTCGTCGCCCACCAGATATGCATTGGCGACTAGCGTGGATATGACAGCGACGCCGCGCGCGATTTCTCGCATGCTCTATCTTGCAACTCCGGCGGCTGCCGGGCAACCGTGGGGAGGCCGGCCGCCGGTTCTGCACAGGCAATTGTTCGCCGTATTGCATCGAGCCGCGACCGTCAAAAGCTGTGAAGAAAACACTTCTCTCGCAAAGGGCCGCTCTGATCGGAGCCGCGACCGTGGGGGAGCGGAATCCTCGGAATACGCGACCGTATTTCTGAAATCACGTACTAAGAAAAACTCACTTGTTTTCTTGGCGCGCCTTGCGTCTGAGCGAGCGATTGTAGTTGTGTCTCTCGAATTTTTCACCGCTCCCTCACGGGGCGGACCTTTCAGCTCTGGCCCACCGGCGCTCCCGCAACTCCGCCGTCGCTCCCCGATGACAGCGGATGCAGAGCGTGCGGATGTTCTCCAGGTCGCACTCACCGCCGCCCTCCACCACCGGCACGATGTGATCCGCGTCCCAGAGGCTGCTTCGCTGTCCCGGTTTCAAGCTCCATTGCGACCAGGCCGCCAGACGCTTCGGACCGCGAGAACGTTTCAGCTTCAGGAATTCGGCGACGCAGTCGATTCCACATCGCGCACAAATTCCGCGGTCGCGCTCGAAAACCCGATCGCGCAAATAACCGGGGTCGCTCCGCAGCTTCCACTCGTTGACGCACCAGGTGGAGCAGAACGTAATTCGACCTTTGGTCACTTCGAGATTGCACCAGCGGCACAGGTTCCGGCCATTTGCCCCCTTCGGCAGCGAACGGCGATCCACCCAGCCACCCGGCATCGAGCGCGTGCTGCTCATCACAAACATTTTAGGCGCAATTTGTTCTGCGTTGCCTCAAGACTTCGCCGCCCCGCCGGATCCGGCATCCAGGTACCTTGACAAGCTACCTACCTAGCGTGTCATACTAGACGAGTATGGCCGACAAGAAGACCGACCTCATCCAAGGCACGCTCGATCTGCTGATTCTAAAAACCGTCGCGCACGAGCCCATCCACGGCTATGGAATCGCGCAACGGATTCTTTTGACCTCGAAAGAAATTCTGCAGGTGCAGCAGGGCTCTTTATATCCGGCCTTGCACCGGTTACAGCGCAAGGGGCTGCTCAAGCCCGAGTGGAAAGAATCCGGCAGCGGACCCATGGCGAAATACTATTCGTTGACAGCCTCAGGGCGGAAAACTTTGCAGGAAGAAGAAGCGCAGTGGCAGCGCTATGCGGGCGCGGTTGCGCTGGTGCTGGAATCTTAGCGAGGAGGATTTATGCAATTCCCCTGGAATCGAATGGAGACTGAGCTGAAGCGCGAGCTGGCGCATCACCTCTACCAGTTGACAGCGGAGTTCGAGCGTCGCGGGCACTCTCACGCGGAAGCGGTGCGGATGGCGAAGCGCGAATTCGGTGGCAGCGAGCAGGTGAAAGAGAGGTGCCGGGACGAGCGGCGGGGGGCGTGGATGACCGGTATCTGGCAGGATGTTACCTTCGCCTTTCGCCAGATGCGCCGGTCTCCCGGTTTTGCCGTCACCGCCGTGGTTACCCTTGCGCTGGGAATTGCCGCGAATGTCATCGTTTTCGGCGTGCTGCAGGCGTTGATCCTGCGGCCCCTGGATGTGCCTCATGCGGACCGGGTGATGACACTTCAGCCCAAACACGGCGGCCCTTTTGTGGCGTATCCGGAAGTGCGCGATCTGCGCGACGGCAATACAGTATTCTCTGCCGTCGCCGCTTTTGAGGTGCAGGATTTTGGTCTGGAAGCCAACGGCGTCACCCGGCCTGTCTGGGGATGCGAAGTCAGCGGCCAGTACTTCGAGGTCGTCGGTATCAAGCCGTTTCTCGGGCGTCTGCTGCAGCGCGCCGATGACGATCATCCCGGAGCCTCAGAGGCTGCGGTGCTTTCGTGGCCGGCATGGAAGAGTGATTTTGGCGCCGACCCTAACATAGTGGGAACGACGGTCCGCGTTGCGAAGCATCCATACACCATCGTCGGGGTGACGCCGGAAGGTTTCAATGGGACCGAAAAAATTGGGCAGACTGACATTTTCGTTCCCATGGCGAATGAAGCATCGCTGGACGGCGTCAACTGGCTTGATTCGCGGGGCTATAGGAATCTCTTTGCGGTCGTGCGCATCAAGGACGGCGTCGCCATGCCCCGGGTGCAGGCCGAATTGGATACGATTGCCGCCCGCATTGCCCGGCAGTATCCGAAGGATGATGAGGGATTGACATTCAAGCTGGCTCGTCCCGGCCTGATCGGCGATTTTCTCGGCGACCCCGCGCGCGCTTTTCTGGCCGGTGTCATGGTCCTGGCAGGCATTGTGCTGCTGGCCGCCTGCGCCAACCTGGGCAGCCTGTTCGCAGCGCGCACGGCAGACCGCACGCGCGAGATTGCCATCCGCCTGGCCATTGGATCGAGCCGCTGGCGCATTCTCCGCCAAGTGCTTGTGGAGGCCTTTGCGATTTCGATCTTCGGGGGCGCGTGCGCCTTCGGCCTGGCGTGGATGGCCCTCACCGGCCTGGCTGGTTGGCATCCACCCACTGAATACCCTATGAAGCTCGCCGTGATGCCGGAGCCATCGTTGATCCTGGTAGCGTTGCTGATCTCGGTGCTGGCCAGCGTACTGTTTGGGGTGATGCCACTGCGGCAGATATTCAAGACCGATCCCAATGACGCAATCAAGAGCGGCGGAAGCCAAGGCTTCGCCGGACGCCGCTGGGCGCTTCGCGATTTCCTGCTGGCGGCGCAAATCGCGCTCTGCTGCGTCACCGTGACGGCTGCCTTTGTCTCGCTGCGTGGCCTGGGCAAAGCACTGACCATGGACCTGGGTTTCAAGCCGCAAAATGCCGTGCGTACGAAATTCGATCTGAGTCAGGCTGGCTATAGCAGCGATGGCGCCGCCGCCGATCGTTTCCAGCGCCAGTTGCTGGAAAGGGTCTCGCAGCTCCCAGGCGTGGAAGCGGCAGGCTACGCGAACGCCACGCCACTCGACCTTGACACATCCATGTCCGGTGTCTTCTCTCAGCAAACTACCGATTTCAGGCCCTCAAGCAAAGCATTCGATACTTATTTCTACGAGGTCTCACCCGGATATTTGACCGCCTCCGGGACGCCGCTGCTCGCGGGACGCGATGTAAGCGTTGCCGACACGGCCAAGACGCCGCCTGTTGCCATTGTGAATCGGGAGTTCGCGCGGCGGCTCTTCCACTCCGAGGACGCAGTGGGACGCTATTTCAAAAACGGCTCCGGCGCCTCGATCCAGATCGTGGGCATCATGGCGGATGGCAGGCACTTCACGCTCAGTGAAGGTCCCCAAGCCGCTGCGTTCTTCCCGATCTCGCAGAAAGGGAACACCAGGACGACCCTTATCGTCCGCACCCCGCGCGACACGGCCGATGTGGTAGCCGCCATCCGCAAAGTGGTCCACGATCTCGACCACGCCGTTCCTATTCGGGAATCGGGTCCCTGGACCAGCCAGCTTGGATTGAGTCTCTTTCCATCCCAGGTGGCTACAGCCGCGCTCGGCATTTTTGGCGCTTTTGGACTGCTGCTCTCCATCGCCGGAACCTTCGGCCTCGCCTCATATACGGTCAGCAAGCGGCTGCGCGAGCTGAGTCTTCGCGTCGCGCTGGGCGCACAGGCGAAGCAGATTCTCTCGGCCGCACTCGGCCGTATGCTGATCCTGCTTGGGACCGGCTCTGTGGTTGGCATTCTGCTGGGCATGGCGGCGAGCCGGCTACTGTCAGCCATCGTCTACCAAGCCGATGCGCAGGATCCATTCGTGCTTGCCGCTGTGGCATTGACTATGGTGCTCACCGGATTGCTTTCGGTCGCCGGTCCCGTGAGACGCGCCCTGCATATCGATCCGGCCATACTGCTCCGCGAACAATAATCTTCAAGCCGGAACCCGAGAAGATGTGACAACTCGTGGATCATTCCCGAGTCGTCGGGCGCTTGGAAAACGTCCGCGGGCGCTGCGCCGCCAGCCGCACAGCATTCGCCGCCCCGGTGGGCGTCCATGTGCGTCCGGCCTTTTGCGCATTTTGAAGGGCGTGCGCATCTGGCGCCCGGTGAGGCGGGCGCCGCAGGGAATCCGCGATCTTCGTTAGCGCCCGATGAGAGATTGCACGTCGGCCCGAGGATCGCCCCATTCGCATCCACGCGGGCGTCTTAGTGTGCGCAAACCTTTCCGCGGTCCGCGCGGCCGGATCAGCCGCCATGTTCATGCCCTTGGTTGCGGCATCGTTGCGGCATCGCGAGCCATCGCCAGGCGGCAGAGCATTCCATTCCGTTTGCGATTGGGATATACTTGCCTACACTATTATCCGTCCATCCGCTTGGAGGCGATTTCCATGATGAAAACGTCCGCGACAATTTGCATGGTGCTGGTATTTTTTCCCGCCACGTGGGCCCTCGCTCAACCAGGCCCCGGCCAGGATAGCGCCAAACCAAAGTTGTATAACACGGTGAAGCAAAAACTTCTCGAAGGCAAGCAGGTCTTCAGCTATACGCAGTCGAAATTCGACATTGCCGGAAACTGCGAGGCCGCAAAGCACTACGACTATACCTGGTATGAAATGCAGCACAGCACTCTCGAGTTCCGGGACATCGAGGCCATGATCGCAGCGTGTCCGCACGCCGGCGCTATTCCCATGATCCGTTTGCCCGACGCGCAGGAAATGCGCATCCAGCATGCTACCGATATCGGCGCGCTGGGTATCGTTGTCCCAACCGTCGACGATGTCGACAGAGCCAGGGAGGCGGCGAAGTGGGCGCGCTATCCGCCTGTGGCGCGTCGCAGTGCCGGGTCGGGACAATACAACAGCATCTGGGGCATCAATGGTATCAATTACCGCCAGACCATTAACGACAACATGCTGGTGGTGGTTATGATCGAGACGCCGACCGGCGTCGCCAATGCCTATGACATCGCGTCGGTGCCCGGTATCGATGTGGTCATCATCGGCAATAACGACCTGAGCTCCTTTTCAGGATTCCCCCAGAATGACGACCGCTACCAGGCGATGATCACGAAGGTACATGACGACACGCTGAGGGCTGGTAAGATATTCGGCCAGGCGAACGCCATTTATGCCAAGAATCATCCGCTGAGCAAGGACGCCAAGTTCTTCCAAAACGGTCCCTCGAACGATGGTTGGGTTCCTCCGGGCCGAGGAGGCCGCGGCGCCAACCCCAACGCCCCGCCCCCCGGCGAGGACGGTCCGGTGGTCCCCGTTGGGCGCGGTCGAGGCGGAAGGCAATAAGCAGTTCGTGCCTTGTGGGGCAGCCAGTGTGGGGCAGCCAATCCTGGCTGCAGCCGGCTTTCAGCCGGCCCTCTTCGTCTCGCGATTCGTCGGTTTCTGCCTGCAGGGACCGTCCCCCGCTCGTGTGAACGCGCTTCGGGTTCTCGCGCGAGATTGACACCCGAAAACCACTGTGCCGAATCAACCAGTTCCCGCGCGAGATATCGAGAGGCGAGACCCTGGGACTCCCCAGCCCTACGGCAATGCCAGCGCGATCAGTTCCGCCGGTACTCCCGGCGCCCCGACCGCGACCACGATGAATTGCCTGTCGTTGACCATGTAAGTCATCGGAACCCCGGTAGCCATGGCTGGAAGCGCCATTTGGTGAATGAGCTTGCCCGTCTTCTTATCCAGAACGCGGAACATGTTTCCGCCGGCGCCGGGGGCGGCTGCCCACAGGTTGTTGCCTTCCGGCGCAAATAGCAGTGTCTTGGTCACCATCACCAGAGCCCGCGCAGGCCTGCCCGTATTGCTCAGGTCGATACCCTTCATCGCGGGGTGATTCTTCACGTAGTCCGGCGCCTCGCCGTTGGCGGCCATCCAGAGATGATCTCCGCTGTTCAGGTCGATGGCGGTAATGCGGCCCCACGGCGGTTTGATCAAGGGTAATCCCTGCGGTCCGATGTTGGCTCGCGCCGCCGTTGACTCGCCATCGTCGGAGCGTGGCGTCACACCCGTCAGTCCGCCCCTTCCTCTGCCTCCTCCGCCGACATAGCCCATGTCCGAACGCTTGGGATCCGCAACAGAAACCGTCAGCGAATCCTGATTCGTCACGGACGCGACGTATAAAATGCCCGTTTCCGGGTCGGCTGCGCCGCCAGGCCAGTTCCCGCCGCCGGTATGATGGGGCAGCATCAGCGTCCCAAGTTTGCCATTTGCATCCGCCAGGATAGGCGGCGTATAGAGAGGTCCCATCTGGTATTGCGAAGCGATCTTGATCGCCTCCTCTTTGAGCGCCGGCGTGAAGTCGATCAGATCGTCGAGACTGGTTCCCTGCCGGTCGAAGGGCGCCGGTTTGGTAGGAAAGGGCTGCGTGAGCGCCGTTCTCTCACCCGGGACGCTGGACTGCGGTACAGGGCGCTCCACAATGGGCCAAACGGGATTGCCGGTCACCCGGTCGAACACGTACGTGAAGGCCTGTTTGGTCACTTGCGCCACGGCCTTGATCCTCTTGCCATCCACTCTGATATCGAGCAGGATCGGCGGCGCGGCGACATCCCAGTCCCAGATATCATGATGGACCAGTTGATAAAACCAGATGCGCTTTCCGGTGCGCGCTTCCAGGCACACCAGGCTGTCGGAAAAAAGATTGTTGCCATGGCGGTTTCCCCCGTAGAAATCGCCCGTCGGAGCTTCCACCGGGATATACACGTAGCCTAGTTCCTCGTCCCCGCTCAACGGAACCCACGCGCCGGTATTACCGGTGTATTTCCAGGAGCCGTCCTCCCACGTATCGTTGCCGAATTCGCCTGGATGGGCGATGGTGCGGAAGGTCCAGAGTTTCTTGCCGCTCCTCACGTCAAAGCCGCGAATATAGCCCGGTACGTTCGTCTTGGAAACTGGAGCCGTACCGGTCAGCAAGGCCGCGCCAACTACTACCGTGTCACGAACCACGATGGCTGGTGAGCTGGACCCGATTTCCCCCGGCTTCACAACCTCGCGGTCCAACCCTTCGGTGAGGTCGATGATGCCGTCCTTACCAAAACCCACCAGGGGAGCGCCGTTCTTCGCATTCAACCCAATCAACTGGAATCCCGGCGTGATCAACAGAATGCGATTGTCGCCTTTACCATCGCTCCAATAGGCCAGCCCACGGTTAACTGTGCGCGCAGTAACGGCGCCGCGCGGGCCTTCGTCAATACGATACAGCCAGAGCGTCTCGCCCGTGGCAGCGTCTACCGCCAGCACATCGCGCCGAGTGCCCGCCGTGAAATAGAGGACGCCTCCGATCATCAAAGGCGTCACTTCCCAATTGAAGTCGGGCCGTTTCCCGAAGTTCTGAGCCTTCCAGTGCCAGACGATTTTCAACTCTTTGACGTTGTCCGCATTGATCTGGTCAAGCGGCGAGTACTTGGTGGATCCCGCGTCGCCGCCGTAGAATCGCCACTCTCCGTTTTTCGCGCCCTGCTGCGCGGCGGCGGGGAGCGCCATAGCGACGAGTGACAGTACAACCGAAAAACTACGATACGTGGTAGTTCCAGTCATTGGTCGAGTCATCTGAGTCCCCTTAATGCTTCATCGTTTCATTTCGATCCGAATCTCGTTCAGGGCCGCAACGTCGCGGTCAAGTTCCTTTGGCCCGGCTGGAAATTCGTTCATGCTCAGGATATACGCAACGATATCCGAATATTCGCGCCGGCTTAAGTTCCCCGGATCGTCCGCAGGCATGGTCTTGCTAATCACTCCGGACAGATCGCCCACGGTCTTACCATTCCACTTTCGCAGGAATTCCTCGCCCGCTAACGCCGGACCGCCCTCTCCACCGCCGAGATTTTCACCGTGACACTTTAAGCATTCTTCCCGGTAGGCGCCCTGCCCCCGGTTGGCTTGCTCCTTGGTATACACACCGTCCCATACCGACCGGGTGACCGCCGCAGCGGAACAGAACACGAAGTAATAGCCAAGCAAGAGTTTCGCGCGATGCACCATGCGTCCCTTTTGTGTGCGCAGAGGCAGCATACATGAAAACAGGGCCCGGTTCAAGCAGTCGTGGCGCACGCGCTTTGTGGGGCAGCCAATCTTGGCTGCAGCCGGCTTTCAGCCGGCTCTCTTCGTCTCGCGATTCGCCGGTTTCTGCCGCAAGAGACGTTCCCGCCAGGGATCGTCCTGTCGCTCGTGTGAACGCGCTTCGAATTGAGTCGAGACCGCAGGCGCTAAATGAACAGTACTTGGGTAAGGCCGTCCCTCGTCGGTCCACGTGCTCGCCGGCCGGTTCGGGCACCGCGTGAATATGCGCGCATCGGGCGCCCGAGTGCGCAGACCTATCCACTTCCGCCGGCCGCGATTCCTCTTATCTCCCCAATATCGTCATTGATTCGCCTACTGCGCTGGCCTTACTCCCGCGTTCCAACCATCATCGGGTTGACGTATAGATTTTCTTCATATAGTCTATCTCCATATGGATCTGCTGCAAGGAACGCTTGACATGCTGGTGCTTCGGACGCTCCTCGCCGGCCCCCTTCACGGCTACGGAATCGCCAAAAGCATTCGCGGCGCCTCAAACGAGGCCCTCGATATTGAGTTCGGCTCGCTCTATCCCGCGTTGAAGCGCCTCGAAGCGAAAAGCTGGATTGCGTCCGCGTGGGAAATCTCCGAGCACAATCGCCGCGCCAAGTTTTACAAGCTCACCGCCGCGGGCCGGAAGCACCTGGTACGGGAACACTCAAAGTGGGCAGACTTCGTGAGCGCGGTTGGACAGATTATGGGTCCGCTGCCGGAGGTGAAGGGATGACCATCTGGAATCGCCTCAAGTATCTGTGGCCGGCGCGGCGCCGCCGGGAAGAGCGCGAGATGCGCGAGGAGTTGGGATCGCTCACCGCGATTGCGGGCAGCAGGGAACTCGGCAACCTCACGCTGGCGATGGAGGATGTTCGTGCAACCTGGGGCTGGACGTGGCTCGACAGCATTTTCGCCGACATCCGCTATTCGTTCCGCGCGCTGCGCAGGCAGCCCGCATTTGTCGCGGTCGCGGTGCTCTCGCTCGCTCTCGCGATTGGCGCGAACAGCGCGATCTTCAGCCTCGCCGACGCGCTGCTGCTGCGGCCTCTGCCGGTAAAGAATCCAGCGGCTGTCTTAGACATTAGCGGCGCCACCCCCGACAATCCTTCGGAAGGCATGTCGTTCCCCGATTACCGCGATCTACGCGATAAGAGCCGCTCCTTCAGCGGGCTGGCCGCCTATCGCCTCACTACGCTGGCGGCGGCCGCTAATCCCTCAGCGCCGGCGCAGATTCGCTTTGCGAACCTGGTCAGTGACAACTTCTTTGCGGTCGCGGGTGTGACGCCTTCAGCCGGCCGCGCGTTCCTGCCCGGCGAAGCCGCTGCGTCCGCGCAGCCTGTTGCGATGGTCAGCTACGACTTTTGGCAGCAGAACTACGCGGGCAGCCACTCCGTAATCGGTAGCAGCCTGCGCCTCAACGGGATCGTTTTCACGATCGTCGGCGTGACCCCGGCGGCCTTTACCGGTCTTGATCGTTTCGTTCGCCCCAGCATCTTCGTTCCCATCGGGATGGCCCAGCGCCTGGCGGGCGAGGTGGCCGATCCTCTGGAGAACCGCGGACGTCACGATCTGGTAGTCAAGGGTCGTTTGAGCGCGGGCGCTTCCCAGGAATCGGCGCAGGCTGAACTCGCCATTATCGGCGACGCCCTCGAGCGCGAGTATGCAAAGACGAATCGAAACCGTCGCATGGCGGTCCGCACAGAGCTGCAGAGGCGCATCCGGCAGACTCCGCAACTGCTGGCGCTCATCAAGATGCTGATGGGGCTGGTGGCTCTGATCCTGATCATTGCGTGCTCAAACGTCGCGAATCTGTTGCTTGCCCGGGCGCGCGCCCGCAGCCGCGAGATCGCCATCCGGCTGTCCATCGGAGCGGGGCGCAGCCGCGTGGTGCGCCAACTGATGACCGAGAGTCTCATCGTGGCGATGGCGGGCGGCGTCGGCGGGCTGTTCGTCGCATTTGGCGGCATTTTGCTGCTACAAACAATGAGCGTGCCCAGCGATCCACCGTCTGTGCTGGGCGTACAGATGGATTGGCGCGTGGTTCAGTGCAGCCTGCTCGCGGCGCTGGCGAGTTGTATCTTCTTCGGCCTGGTTCCGGCCTGGCAGACAGCGCGGACGGATTTCGTCAGC
>Ga0302325_10031248_pt1 | contig 10957 bp, 6 predicted proteins | sample Palsa_T0_2_FD_201948 | JGI IMG/M metagenome (GOLD analysis project Ga0302325, IMG submission 201948) | Peat permafrost microbial communities from Stordalen Mire near Abisko, Sweden - Palsa_T0_2 | ecosystem: Environmental > Terrestrial > Soil > Palsa > Peat permafrost | place: Sweden: Abisko... | reverse complement strand
CCGGCGCCACTCTCTATTATCTTGAGTTCTTTTCGCGCCAGGCGCCCGGAGCGGACGGGCGCGAACCCGTCATGGCGCTCATGCCGGTGGCCGGCGACGTAGATTGCGTGATCGCCGCGGAACTGGTCGAGGCGGGGAGGGCCATGGCGCGCGGTCTTGTGACGCCCGAGCGCACGACACTCATCGCCTCCTCGCACCGCGAGTATACGATCAGCGAGCGCAGCGCCATGGGGCGCAGCGTCGCAACCGAAGCCGAGCTCGTTGACATTGCCCGTGCTCAGGCGAAGCGATTCATTCTTTTTGACATGGCAGCCATGGCCGCGAAGCGCGAGAGCGTCATCAGTGCGGTCCTGCTCGGCGCAATCGCGGGCAGTGGCGTGCTGCCCTTCAGCAAGGAAGCATTCCAAGGCGCGATCCGCCGCGCCGGCCTTGCGGTGGAGACCAATCTTGCCGCCTTTGAAGATGCATTTCAGGCGGCCGCGGCGGGCACGGTTGCGAAGCCTGAATCGACTGCGCCTGCAAAACTCTCGACTGATATTCCGGCGCACGCTCCTACGCCCGCGCTGCAGCCTCTGCTCGCGCGCCTGCAAAGCTTGCCTGCGGCAATCCAACCTATGGCGCTTGCGGGCGTGCGGCGGCTCATCGATTTTCAGGATCCGGCGTACGCTTTCTTATATATGGAGAGGATCGAGCGGATCTGCCGTCTGGAGGCGTCGCACACCGCGGCAAGCCATGACTGGCCACTAAGCGCAGCAACGGCGCGCAGCCTTGCATTGTGGATGAGCTTTGAGGACACGATTCGTGTGGCCGATCTTAAGACCCGAGCGGCACGCTCCGCCGAAGTACGCGACGAAATACGCGCATCGCCCGGACAGCTGATCGACGTCACCGAGTACATGAAGCCGCGGGTCGCCGAGATTGCGGGCACGCTCCCGGCAATGTGGGGCCAACGATTGCAGCGCAGCGCCTGGGCCACACGGCTGCTGGGACGCTTCACGGGCGGCAAGCGCGTGCGCAGCACCACCATCACAGGATTCCTGATGCTGAGATCGCTGGCGCGCCTGAGACGCTGGCGGCGTGGCACGCTGCGGTACAAAATCGAAAACGCGCGAATCGAAGCTTGGCTCTGCCTTATTGAACAGCTGGTCGTGGGCCATCCTGCACTGGCCTTCGAAGTTGCGCGTGCGCAGCGCCTCATCAAGGGCTATGGAGACACTCATGAGCGCGGCTGGCGTAGCTTCATGAGCCTCATGAATGAGGTCGAGGGTCTCAAGAGGCGTGTCGACGGCGCCGCGCTTCTCGCGCGACTTCAGGAGGCCGCTCTCGCCGATGAGGAAGGATCCGCGCTCGCTCTTGAGCTTGCCGGCCTCGGATCTGCAGCAGCGCGCGTTGCACACTCAGCCGAGGCCACCGAACAGGCCTAGAGTCACCCGACCACCGGCGTAGCGGAGGAAGTCCCGCAGGCGCGGCTCACTGAATCCGTGCGCCCTGGCGCGCAAGCTCCTGCTGCACGGCGCCGATGTTCAGCTTGTCGAGCGGTTCGTTGCGTCGCAAGGAAATTGCAGCGGCGACACCGGCGCCCTGACCGCTGACGGCACAGCACATCATGTTGCGTGCGGAGGCGTGCGACACGTGGTCCCCACCGATACAGCGTCCAGCAACCAATAGGTTTCCGACCCCCTTGGGTACGAGCGCACGATAGGGCACGTGCCAGTAGCGGCCGGTGGTTGGCAGTATCAGGATGCCGTAGCCGTCAATGAACTCGGGGAAAACACCGATCGCGTCCTCAAAGCGCGCCTGCTCACGCACGTCGGTTGCAGTCAGATTGTAAAGCGCGTCAATCTTTCTCGTGTCGCGGATACCGAGCGTCATGCCGAAATTGCGCAGCTTGGCATCCTCGCAGCCGGGCATAAATTTGCGCAACGCCTCCACTGCGTAGATCGCCTCGCGACGGCCGCGCATCTCGCCGATCGTCAGGTCATTGGGATCGGTGCCGTCGATCTCCGGCATATGAATGAGGTTAAGATAGGTGAGATCGCCCTGGTCGGTGACGCTGCCCCAGGTGCCGGCGATGGTATGCAGGTGTGCAGGAATGATGCCGGCCTCGAGCGCCTTCTTGAATGGCTTGCGCAGGAAGGGAGAAAACATCTTGTCTTCCTTGCCGGTTGTTTCGTAATCCCATTCATGGTTACCCGCCCAGTCTGCGTAGGTCTGCGGATCCGCCTTGACGGCATCAATGAAACGCCGCTTGTTGACGCCGGACATGGAGAACATGACCGACGCTGCCAGCATCTTCTCCTTCGGCGTCTTGTGCACCGGCGCACCAGCGCGGGTCGCCATGTCAGCATCGCCCGTCGCGTCAATGACCCGCTGGGCGAGAATCGCCTCGCGCCCGGCCTTGCTCTCGGTGATCACGCCGCAGATCGCGCCGTTCTCCATGATCGGTGCCACCCCGAGACGGTGCAGCATCGGTTTTATGCCTGCCTCTTGGACGAGCACATCGGCCACCCATTTGAACATCTCGGCATCGAGCGCATGACTGAGCGACTGGGGCTCCGGCATCGCCGCGCCCATGGCCTTTGCACGGGTCTCAAACTCGATGCCGATCCCCTCGCAGTCCACCGTGTGTTCATGCCGGTACCAGGCGAAGCCCTCGACACCGACCTGCGTGATGTTGCCGCCGAAGCAGCCGTTGCGGTCGATCAGGGCTGTGCGTGCGCCGGCGCGCGCGGCGGCGAGCGCCGCTGCAAGCCCTCCGGGGCCGCTGCCAACGACGAGCACGTCGGTCTCCAGAATCACGTCGACTGAACGGGCAGCTTCAACGATCTTTGTCATGACGGCGTGCAGGTTCGTCTGGTAGGTGCGGGGGCGCGCGAAAGTTGGCCCCGCCCGCGCACCCTACACGTCCGGCGAGTCGCCCGGAAGCACACTCTCAGCCATGGCGCGTCATCCGAGGTCGCACCTGGTCCTGCAGCCAATTCCTGATTTCAAGGAGCCGCAGCGTTTCATCCTGCATTGCGGGCCCGAGTCCATGCTTCCACAGGAGTGCAGTCTGCGAGGGCGTCGCCTGCAGGGCGCGCAGCTCGGCGGCGAACGTGGCGAGCGCCGGCTCATCGCAGAACATCCCCTCGCGCACGAGTGTTGTGCCGTAGCGTTCGGCCGCGGCAGCAATGTCGAGATAGTCGTATTCGGGGTGATATTGCACGCCCCAGAATGTGCCGCGCCCGTGCGTGAAGGCTGCCGCCTGCAGGCCCATGTCGTTGGTGGCGAGGGCGACGGCGCCTGCGGGGAGCGAGGCGATCTCATCGCGATGTATGGTCGGCGCCTCAAAGGTTACGGGCTTGCCCGCGAACAGACGATGTCTCTCGCCGGTGGCACTGAGGAGGATGCGCCGTGCAAAACCAAACTCCCGACCGCGCGGGTTAGCGCGAACCTCGCCGCCTGCCGCGGTAACCGCCACCTGCAGTCCCCAGCAGCTGCCGAAGAATGGCACGCCGGCCGCAAATACGGCCTGAGCGAGCTCGATCTGACGCGTTACCGGTGCGCCGCCGTTATAGACGTTGAGGGCGGAGCCCGTCATGGTGACGCCGTCGTAGTCGGCAAGGCCGACCCCCGCCGGAAAAACGGGCCGCGCGTCCGCGGCGAGCACGATGTCGATGCGCAGTGCAGGGTCGATGCGCCGCAGGACGCGCGCATAGCCGCTTCCCGAGTCGTAGCCGAGCGCGGCCGCCTGCCGTGCGCGGATCTCTGCCACGTTACCGTCGATGACCAGAATGCGCGGGCTCGTCACGCAGCGCTGCCCAGTGCCCCGAGCCTCCCGTCCACCGCGGCCCGGAAGATGCGTTCGAGGATCGCCGGATTGAGCGCAATCGGGTTGCCGCCCGCCGACGGGTCAACTGCCGCCTCGCGACCAATGATCTCGGCCTTGTCGGCGCTGACGCCGATCTCGGCAAGCGAGTGCGGGATGCCGAGTTCGCGGCGCAGATCGAGGACCCGTGCAAGAAAGCCCTCGAACCCGCGCGCCGGCAGATCGAGCACGCGCGCGATGACGTCCACCTTGTCATCAATCGCAGCGCGGTTGAATGTCATGACATACGGCAGAACGACGGCGTTCGTGAGGCCATGATGTGTGTTGAACCACGATCCCACGGGGTGCGCGATGGCGTGTACTCCACCCAATCCCTTCTGGAACGCCGTGGCGCCCATCGACGCCGCAGCCAGCATCCGACCACGCGCCTCGATGTCCGTACCATCGGCACACGCGCGCGGCAGAAATTCGTGAATGATGCGCATGCCCTCGAGAGCGACGCCGTCAGCGAGCGGATGGAATCCGGGTGCGCAGAACGCCTCAAAGCAATGCACGAATGCGTCCATGCCGGTCGCGGCGGTCAGTGCGCGCGGAAGCCCGACCGTCAACTCCGGATCTGCTATGACGACGCGCGGCATCATCAACGGATGAAAGATGATTTTCTTCTGGTGCGTTTCCTCATTGAGGATGACGCCCGCCCGGCCGACTTCCGAACCCGTGCCGGCCGTGGTTGGCACGGCGACGACCGGCGCAATTCCGGCAGGATCCGCGCGGGTCCACCAGTCACCGACATCCTCGAAGTCCCATAACGGTCGAGTCTGGCCGGACATGAATGCAACTACCTTACCGACATCGAGCGCGGAGCCGCCGCCGAACGCAACGACGCCGTCGTGTCGTCCCTGGCGGTAGGCGACGAGGCCCGCTTCGACATGACGGCTGGCCGGATTGCCCCTGACGGCACCGAAGAGCGCGGCCTTTTTGAGTGCCGCGAGCGCGCTCCTGATCATCGGGGCGTTGATCAGGCCTTCATCTGTGACGAGCAGCGGTCGCGCAATGCCGGCGCGCGCACACGCCGCGGCGAGCTCGGCAATCCGGCCGGGACCTGCCCAGATGGTCGTCGGATAGTTCCAGTTGCCGTGCAGCACCGCACTCATGTCGTGACCCTGAAGTGATAGGACTTCGGACGTGTCAATTGCTCGAAGCCGACACGGGACAAGGTGCAGCCGCGCCCCGAATTCTTGACTCCGGTCCAGGCGAGCGCGGGATCGAGGTAGTCGCAACGGTTCAGAAAAACCGTACCGGTCTCAAGCGCATCGCCAAGCGTCTCGGCACGCGTCACATCCGCGGAGAATATCGCTGCCGTGAGGCCAAACTCACTGTCGTTCATGAGTCGCACGGCTTCCTCGTCCGAGGCGACCCGCATGATGCCCACCGCCGGCCCGAAGGTTTCCTCGCGCATCACGGGCATCGAGTGGTCGACGCCCACCAGCACCTGCGGGGCAAGATATGGCGTTCCGCGCGCCGACGCTGCGAATCGCGTCTCGTCAATGAGCTGGCTCGCGCCGCGGTCGAGCGCATCGCGCACCTGGGCGCGTACCGCATCGGCCGCGGCCGTGCGCACGAGCGGCCCGAGTGTCGTTTCCGGATCGAGCGGCGATCCCAGCCGGTATTGGTGCGCGAGCCCGACGACGCCTGTGACGAACTCATCGAAACGCGGCGCCGCGACGTAGATGCGCTTGATGCCGCAGCAGGATTGTCCGCAATTGAAGAATGCACCGTCGGTGAGAGTTTCGATCGCGTGCGCAAGATTGGCATCAGTGCGCACGTAGGCGGGGTCCTTGCCACCGAGTTCTAGCCCCGCGGTCGCAAAGCCTGTAGAGGTTGCCCCGACCACGGCGCGGCCGCCCGCGACGGAGCCCGTGAAGCAGACGCTGGCAACCCGCGAATCCCCCATCAGCCGCGCGGTGTCCTCGTGCGAGAGATGCAGGTACTGAAAAACACCGCCAGGTACCGCCGCGGCGGCGAAGGCCTGCAGGAAGCGCTCGGCGCACAGCGGCGTCTGATGCGAGTGTTTGAGCACGACGGCATTGCCGGCTATCAGCGCCGGCAGCACCGCATTGACGGCCGTCAGGTACGGATAGTTCCAGGGGGCGACGACCGCGACGATGCCGAGCGGCACGCGCTTGATCTGGCGCTTAAAGCCGCTCTTCTCGCCGGGTTCAACGGGTGCGAGCGCTGTCGCCGCCACCGCCAGCATGTAGCGTGCGCGCTCCTCGAAGCCACGAATCTCGCCGGGTGCATGCCGAATCGGACGTCCCATCTGCCAGGTGATTTCGGTGGCAATCTCAGCTGCCCGCGCGACAAAAGCATTCACCGCTCGCGAAAGTATCTCGCACCGTTCGGCAAGCGGCACACGAGCCCACGCCGGCTGCGCGCGCGCCGCAGCCTCGAGCACCCGCTCGATGTCCGCGGACCCAGCGAGTGGCCGCTCGACGTAGATTCGGCCGTCGACCGGACTTACCGTTCTTAGAATGTCGGTCATGCCTTCGCTTTAGATGATCTCGAAGTAGCGGGCCAGCTCCCAGTCGGTGACGGCCTTGCGGAATTCACGTTCTTCCCACTGGCGCGTCGCCGCGTAGTGATCGACGAACGCATCGCCAAAGAGGGCGCGCGCGGCCTGGGAGGCGGCGAGACGTTCCGCAGCCTCATAGAGCGTACCCGGGAGCTTAAGTTCGGCCGGGTGGCGCAGATCGTAGGAGTTGCCCGCAATTGCAGGTCCGGGCTCAATGCGATGCTCGACGCCCCAGAGTCCCGATCCGATTGCGGCGGCGAGCGCGATGTAGGGATTGATGTCGGCGGCGGCGATCCGGTACTCGACGCGCTGACTGCCGGGGCCGCCGCGGATTACACGCAGCGCCGTCGTGCGGTTTTCCACTCCCCAGGTAGCGGACGTCGGCGCCCAGAATCCAGGCACCAGCCGCGAGTAGCTGTTCACGGTGCAGGCGACCATGGCCAGGAGCTCAGGCATCAGTGCCTGCTGACCGCCGACGAACCAGCGCATGGTGTCCGACATATCGTACGGCTTCGAGACATCGTGAAAGACGCGTTCGCCGTTGATCCCGTGCAGCGAGATATGCAGGTGGCCGCTCTGACCCGGAACGCTATTCGACCATTTGGCCATGAAGGTGGCCATGAGTCCGTTGCGCTGCGCCAGCACTTTGGCAAAGGTTTTGAAGAGCGCCGCGCGGTCGGCCGCTTCGAGCGCTTCGCAATAGATGAGCGGCGCCTCGAGCACCCCGGGGCCGGTCTCGGTGTGCAGGCCCTCGATCGGAAAGCGCATCGCGGCGCCCAGATCGAGCAGCTTGTGGTAGATGTCCGAGTGCACCGAGTTTCGCAGCACCGAATAGCCGAAGGAGCCCGGAGTCAGGCTCTGCAGGTGCCGGTAGCCTTTGTCGCGCACCGACCCCGGAGTCTCCGTGAACAGGAAGAACTCGAACTCGGCGGCCGCGCTCACTCCGTACCCCATGCCCGCCGCACGCTCGAGCACGCGCCGCAGCGTGCCGCGCGGACATAGCGCCTCGGCCGTTCCGGCGAACTCGGCAAGAAACAGCGCCGTCTTCGGCTCGAAGGGAATATCGCGCCGGGTCGCCGGCAGCACCCGCACCATGGCATCCGGATATGCCGTGTGCCAGCCGGTGAATTTCACATTGTCATAGAGCTGGTCGCTCGAGTCCCAGCCGAGGACGACATCGCAAAACCCGAAACCCTTGTCCAAAACCGAAAGAAATTTATCCCGGGCGAGGTACTTCCCACGCAGGATCCCATCGGTGTCGAAAACACCAACCTTGACGTATTCGATACCGCGTTCAGTCACGAACTCGCGGGCGGCGGTGATCTCCTGTCGGCGCACTCTATCGATCTCGTCTGCGCGCGCATCTTGCATGACTATTCCCCGATAGGCTGGATTGCTTATTTGCGGCGGCTGTCGTACGCCGGCTGAACCGCACGGCACCGCGACGACGCGGATGACCCATCATACCGTGGACGAAGCCGCGGCCCGGACTCAGAGCCGTCGCAATGGCAGCCGCCCACCTTGAACGGCCCCAACCTGATTGGATCGCGCGCCAGGAACCGGCACGCGAGTACGGATCGCGAAACCGCGCGCTACGCCGGGGCTGGCATGCGGCGCTCAAGCGCTGCGCGATCCCACTTCCCAAGGTCTGCGCCCTGTTCATAAGTGGACTGCACGAATGCATGGACCGCGGCCTCAGGCGAATCCGCCGTGCGCACCGCGTCATAGGGCAGGATGAACTCGCCGAGCTCCCGATGAAAGAAAGCTTCCTGTGGTCGCACCTTCGCATCCTTGAATCCAGGGGGGTCCGGCACCGCATATGCGTATAGAGCCGGCTCGAGGAGCGCTCCGCTGCCCGGCCAGAATCCATGGCTGATGACTTGGTGCGAATAGGCGTCGCGAACGAACTCGGGACCGGACGGTGGCGCTGCGGCCCTTCCGGAGAAGCGTGTCAGCGCCAGATCGAAGCTTCCCCAGAAAAAATGCGCGGGGCTGCACTTTCCAACAAACCCGCAGCGATTCTCGGTGAGTAGCTCGCTCAGATTGGCGACGATGCGCCAGAACCTGTTGGCAAATACCGGATCGTAGGATGCGTGCACGGTGTCGTCCTCAAAGCGGATCGGTGCAGCAATCTCAACGGGCATGGTCCAGATCTTCACTCCGAGCGCCATCTCGCTCAGCACCGCCATGAGCTCACGGTAAAAGTCTGCGACGGATCGCGGCTCGAGCCGCAGCGCTCGTTCGGCCCCATCGGATGCGTAAATGCGGAGCCGGTGGGATACGAAGTCGAATTCCAAAGTGAAAAACCGCCCGCCGTGGAGGAGAGGCCGAGTTGCGAGGCCGCGGGAAGTCACATGCAACGCCACGCCCCAGCAATGATTGAGAGGCGGCGCGAGCGCGAGCGCAATCTTGCCTACGATCTGCGTCCACATGTGCAGCGTCGCGTAAGTCTCCTTCCAGGCATCGTACGGCAGTGCCGGCCAGCGTTCGTCAACCATGATCGCGCTATTCTGCCACAGCGCGGTCTAGTAACGGGCGACCGGCGAGCGACGCTGAGCGGCGGAACACTCAGCCACGCGAGTCGGATTGCCTTAAGCTCGCCCGAGGTAAGATTCACCTGCGCCGCGAATCCCGATTTGCGGGCAGGAGCTACGCTCGGGGGGTTTGCGACCGTCCAGACGGTCGAAGCTGCTTGCCGGCGTGCCGCGCCGGCGAGTTTCACGGGTGAAGTTTGCGAGCAAGTACGCCCCGGGGGCATTTCATGATGGGCAATGTCGGGTTGTGGCAATCGCGGAGCCGAGCGGGCCCCTGTCTTGGCGCGGACCTCACTCATTCCCGATGACCAAAAGCGCGCGCATCGTAGTCGTGGGCGGCGGCATGATGGGCGCAAGCCTGCTCTACCACTTGGGACTGGAGGGTTGTACCGATACTCTTTTGGTCGAGAAGAGCGAACTCACATCAGGCTCCACATGGCACGCGGCCGGGCAATGCCCGAATATCACCGGAAGCTACAACCTCGCGAAGATTCACGCCTACAGTAACCGGTTATATCCGCGGCTGGAGGCGTTGACCGGACAGTCCGTCAGCTGGCATCAGTGTGGCGGGCTGCGTCTTGCGACCAACGCGCATGAACTCGCGTGGCTTAAGTATGTTTACGGCTATTCGAAGAGCATCGGCTTCGGCATGGAAATCGTCGGCCTGGACGCAATCAAGCGCCTGAATCCGTTCCTGACTACCGACAATGTGATCGCGGCCGCGCGGACTACCGATGACGGGCACGGCGATCCGTCCGGTCTGTGCAATGCGCTCGCAAAAGCTGCGCGCGACCTGGGTGCCAGCGTGCAGCGCCACAACCGCGTCCTCGACATCCGTCAACGTCGTGGCGGCGAGTGGGAGGTCATCACCGAGCACGGCACGATTCTCGCGGAAATGGTCGTCAACGCCGCCGGTTGCTACGCACGCGAGGTCGCAAAGATGGTGGGCAGCGACGCACCCATCACCAATATGCAGCATCACTATGTCGTGACGCACCCCATTCAGGCCTTCGTCGAGCGCAGCGAAGAGATTCCGGTCATGCGCGACCCCTATGTGTCCGGCTATTTCCGGCAGGAGCAGAAGTCCGGCCTGATTGGCGTCTATGAGCGCACGGGATTGCAGGAAGCCTGGGCACCGCACGGCTTTCCCTCCTGGGAGGCATCGAATGAGCTGTTCCCGGACGACTTGGATCGCATCGCTCCCTGGCTCGAACGGGCGATCGAGCGCATGCCTATCTTTGGAGAAGCGGGCATTCGGCGCGTGATCAACGGCGCCATTCCGCACACGCCCGATGGAGCTCCGCTCCTCGGTCCGGCGGCGGGCTTGAAAAATTTCTGGATGTGCTGCGGCACATCGTTCGGCATCGCACAGGGCGGCGGCTGCGGCAAGTACCTCGCGCAGTGGATGGTGCACGGCGACGCCGAGATCAATATGACGGAGTTCGATCCGCGACGTTTCGGCAAGTTTGCCGACGAAACGTACGTACGCGACAAGGTGTTCCTCGATTATCGCCAGACGTTCACCACGCGCAGACCCGCCGAAGAGGAAGATGCGGGGCGCCCGCAAAAGACGAGTCCCCTGTACGAGCGACTTAAGGCGCAGGGTTGCGTTTACACGGAAACATTCGGATGGGAGCGTCCGAAATGGTTCTCCCTCGATGGCCGCGTCGAAGATTACGCGTATGCGCGCAATAATGTTTTCGCCGTCGTCGGCGATGAAGTTGCGGCCGTGCGGGAGCGCGTGGGAATCCTTGACCTCACGGGCTTCGCCAAGTTCGACATCAGCGGTCCACAGGCTGAGTCGTTTCTGAACCGCATCTGCGCCAATCAGATTCCGCGAAAAGTGGGTGGCATCGCGCTTGTGCATCTGCTGTCCCCGGGCGGACGCATCCTCGGCGAGATGACCGTTAGCCGCATGGCAGAGGATCGCTTTTACGCACTATCGGCCGCCGCCGCCGAGCTGCGCGATGGCGACCTGCTCGCGCAAAGCCTGCAACCCGACGAGGCCGTGCAGATCGACAATGTCACCGAGGCTCGCGGAGT
>Ga0302325_10031246_pt1 | contig 10958 bp, 6 predicted proteins | sample Palsa_T0_2_FD_201948 | JGI IMG/M metagenome (GOLD analysis project Ga0302325, IMG submission 201948) | Peat permafrost microbial communities from Stordalen Mire near Abisko, Sweden - Palsa_T0_2 | ecosystem: Environmental > Terrestrial > Soil > Palsa > Peat permafrost | place: Sweden: Abisko... | reverse complement strand
ATAGTCGTCGAGCTTGCGCAGATGGTCGATATCGGCGAGCGTGTAGGCGGAATTGGCGTCCACCATCAGCTTGATGGCGGGAAAATGCTCCCGCACCTGGCGCACGGACTCGATATCGTGGCCGGGTTTGATCTTCATTTTGATGCGCTGATAACCGGCGGCCAGTTCCTTTTCGATTTTTTCGAGCAGTTGCGGGATGGAATCCTGAATGCCGATGGAAACGCCGCAGGGAATCTCGCGGCGCGCGCCGCCGCCGATGGCCTGCCATAGGGGAATGCCCTTCTGCCGCGCTTCCAGGTCCCAAATGGCCGTTTCCAGGCCGCCGCGCGCCATGTTGTGGCCGCGGATGTGCGCCGTGAGCGGATAGACATCGGCTGCGCTCGCGAGATCGCGGCCGAGCACGCGCGGGATAGCGTAGTCGCGCAGCAGAGGCCACGCCGAACCGGTCCATTCTTCGTTGTAAAAGGGATTCTCGCCGGCGGTCACTTCGCCCCATCCGGAAAGGCCGTCGCCATGGACTTCCACCAGGATCATGTGGCGCTCCGTGGTGCGGACGAAGCTCGTCTCGAAGAAATGCAGCAGCGGCATGCCGATCTGACGGAGGGTAACGCTATCGATTTTCATTTCCAGGGCTCCAGAAGATAGCTGCTTTCGTGCTCGTTCCGCTCAAAGTGGGTAACTGCCAGCCCCTGCTCGAAGGCGTGGCGGAATTTCTCGCCGTTTTCCTTCTGGATCTGGCGGGCGCGGCGCGGATCTTCGGTGCGAATGCGGGCGATGTCGGCGGGGTAGGTAATGGCTTCGGGGGCCGGGGCGGACGCCGCTGTCCGCCCCACCGGAGCTTCGAAAGGCGTTTCAGCTTCGGAAGGCGGGACCAGGGGGTCCGGCGCGGACGTGGGCGTCCGCCCCACCAAAGCTTCCACCCGCGGGCTGGCGATCCACCATTCGGCATAGCAGCGGTCGGTGGGCAATCCGCCGTGCAGAGGACTGAAAGTGATACCGTACTGATTCTCGTGGTAGCGGCGCACGATAGCGCCCAACCGCTCGATATTGAAAAAGGCGTTCTTCAATTCCATCGGGTCGAACGTCCATTCGATGAGCTGGATGCCGCGCGCCAGCGCCTCTTCGCGTTGTTTTAACTTCAGACTGCGCCCCACGTGCGCGTCGCGATAAGCCGGCAGGACGCCCAGCATGTGACTGTGCAGATAAGGCTGACCGCTGGACTTGACTCCGGGGATAGCGAAGCAGAATCCCACCATCATGTCGCCGTCGTAGGCGCCAAAGACGTGGCCGCCGACGCTGTTCACCACTACCAGGAATCGCAGCGGCAACAACTCGATGTCGGGATAACCCCAGATAGCTTGCTGCAGATGCAGCACCTCTTCGAAATCCGCGAGATGGAAAAGCTGGCGGATTTCGATTACCGCTTGGCTTCCTGCCACAGAGCCTCCATTTCCTCAATGTTGGAATCTTCCAGCTTGCTGCCGCGCTCGGCCAGTTTTTGCTCGATGTAGGCGAACCGGCGGCGGAACTTGGCGTTGGTGCGCCGCAACGACTGCTCAGGGTCGACCTTGACGAATCGCGCGAGATTCACCAGCACGAAGAGCAGATCGCCCATTTCATTTTCGAGCTCGTCGTGCGACGCATTGCGGCGAGCCTCGGCGAACTCGGCGAGCTCTTCGTGCAGCTTGTCGAGCACCTGATCGGGATTCTCCCAATCGAACCCCGCGGCGGCGGCGCGCGACGAAATCTGCTGCGCTTCCACCAGCGCCGGCAGGGCGCGCGGCACGTTTGCGAGCAATCCGTCCAGCTTGCCCTTGTCCTTCTTCTCCGCGGCCTTCACTTCGCCCCAAATGCGCTTCACGTCCCCCGCGGTCTCCGCCGTTTGCTCGCCGAAGACGTGCGGATGGCGGCGGATCAGCTTGCTGTTGATGGCGTCGAGCGCGTCACCGATATCGAAGAGCTTCTCTTCGGACGCCATCTGCGCGTAGAAGACGGCCTGCAGCATGAAATCGCCGAGCTCTTCGGCGAGTTCGCTCCACTCGCGCCGGTCGATGGCGTCAAGCACCTCGTAAGTCTCTTCCAGCGTATAGGGCTTGATGGAGTCGAAGGTCTGCTCGCGGTCCCACGGACAGCCGCCGGGCGCGCGCAAGCGGGCCATCGTTTCGACGAGCTTCCGGAATTTTTGGCCGGCTCTGGAGTTGTCTTCCATAGGAGGGAACAATTTTTTCCCAGGGTAACATGCTACTCAGGCGAGCTTCGATTGCGCGATCGGCAGTGTTTGTGTGCACGGCCCAGCGCCGGCTACCCGGCCGTCGGCCCGGTAGCCCGAACGCAGGCCGACCACGCGCGGGAGTTGCTCGAAGTTGCGCTGGGCCTGCCCGCTCATCGTGCCGGTACCGAATGCCAGCCGCGTCACTTTGACGTTCGATTTCCCGAGCGTTACCCAAGCCGGTTTTCAAGAGATTACGTCACGAACGGTGACCCATAAATCCTGAGCGTCATTTGATTGCATGCCGTTCTCGTCAGAAGGGGTGTCTGGGCAAGCTGAAGCATGCCCCACGTCTATTTCGCTTCGGAGTGGATGCCTTCCCGTCGCTGGCTGTGGAAGTGTGTCCACCACTCCGCGTGTAGGGCAATCTCCCCGTGAACTGTGAAACATGCAGAACCGCACATTCTGGTCGATAAGGGGAACTGGGACGCGAGAATAGTGACGGAACTGGAGTACGTAATCGAGCATGGCGGGCTGACGCCCAAAACGCTTTTGAAAAAGATTACCCGGCGGAACTTCGGGGCGACCGTTCTGAGCGGTCTCGCGGGTGCGGCAGTATCGCGCCTCATGAGTCCACCTTCGGCAACAGCAGCCGGGGCTGATTTCACAATTGCAATTATTCCCGATCCCCAGTACCTGGCGGGCTCGTGCCCTGATAATTTCGGTGGATATTACTCGGCCATGATGAATTGGATCGTCGACAACAAGAACCGAGTCTTCACATCCAGTTCGACGTCCTTCGCGGCAAACATCAAGGCTGTAGTGGGCGTCGGCGATTGTGTGAATTCGACTGAGGTTACCGATGAGTTCTCGCAGGCAGAGACCGCGTGGACGATCCTGGACACGAATCGCATTGCATTCACTACGCCTCCGGGGAACCACGACTATTCCGGCGGACCCTCTTCGCGGAGTAACCTCGGAGCGCAATTCACAACCGGCTACTTCTCCGCGAGCAACCGCTCTTCGGTTTACGGCTCGGGTATCGATCTTGGCGGCGGAGATAATGCTTACTGGATTGGATCCTATGACACTACCGGCGCCAACACAGCCGTAAAGTTCGCGATTTCCGGCATAAAGCTGCTTATCCTGGCGATGGATTTCTTTGCCGGCAACGCCGCATGGTCCTGGGCCTACGACGTTATGCTGGCGCATTCCGAGTGCGAATGCTATATCACGACACATGCGTGGCTGACCTCGAAGGGAACGCAGTTTCAGAGAACGGATTGCTACGGGCCAAACACCTATTCAATGGCCGATGCACCCTACTCTAATTCCGCCGCGGAAGCGTGGAACTCCATAGGAGTAAATACCTGGCCAAACCTGTTAGGGGTTTTCAGCGGCCACGATTTTGGAACATCGTCTCCCTCATGGTTCTGGCAGCAGGTCCCGGTTAAGAGCGACAGCCCGCGCGGGCAAACTGTACAGCAAGTGTTTGCCAACTCTCAGCAGCTAGACAGCGATTGCAGTATATCTGTAAGTGAGGCAAATGGAGCGGGACAAACTGCGAGCGTTTTCCTGCTCAGCCGCAGACCCGCATTGGGACTACTCGAAGGCCGCATGATCTCCACTCAATCGCGAGACTGGTTTCAATCGAGATCCGCATCGTTCCCCGACGGAACAAGCTGGAACGCTTCCGAAACGCTTCTGTTCTCGGTTCCGTTTACAGGGCTAGGACGGAGAGACCCGAGGGCGACACAAAGAAATTAAATGCAGTTTGCTCCAGGCGCTGGCATGATCGAAGCGTACCAGGACTGTATTGGCGAACACCCCAAGAAGGATGGATAGGCTTCCGCGCACTCCACGGACGTGAAGTGCCGCGAAGGGGCTGGCAAGAAAAATCGCGACGCCTTGAGCTTCTACACGTCTATGTGGTATGACATATAGAAGATCGAGGTATCGAGCATGCCAACCAAATTCGACATGCCGCAAGGCACTCTAGACTTGTTGATTCTGAAGGTGGTCGCTCTGGGGCCGGTGCATGGGTACGCAATCGCCCAGCGTCTGCACCAGGTGTCGCGCGATGTGGTGCAGGTGCCGCAGGGGTCGCTCTATCCGGCGCTCCATCGTCTGGAGAATCGCGGATTTCTGACCGCCGATTGGAAACAAACCGAGACCGGCCGGGAGGCGAAATTCTACCGCTTGACGCGCAAGGGGAAGGCGCAGTTGGAGACGGAATCGGCCGGTTGGCAGAAGCTCACGGAAGCGGTGAGCTTAATCCTCGCTTTGTCGGAAGGGGGGGCCGAATGACCTGGTGGCATCGCGTAACGCATCGCAAGAGGATGGAAGATCAGCTCGACAATGAGCTCGCTTTCCATATCGAACAGCTCACCTCCGATCTGATGGCGCGCGGACACGGTCCCGCGGAAGCGCACCGGCTGGCCAGGCTCGAACTGGGCGGGCCGGAGCAGGTGAAAGAAGAATGCCGCGACGCCCGCGGCACGCGATGGGTTGAGGATCTCTTCCAGGACGTGCGCTATGCCGTCCGCACGCTGCGCCAAAGGCCGGGATTCGCCACCGTCGCCCTGTTGAGTCTGGCCCTCGGCACGGGTGCGACTACGGTGATGTTCTCGCTGATCGACGGCGTGATGCTCAAGCCGTTCGCCTATCGCGACCCGGCCCGTCTGCTGCGACTCTGGGAACAGACCGACTACAACACGCCTGGCGGAAACATCTGGGCATTTACCTACCCGAACTATCTCGATTGCAAGAGCGGGACGCCGGCTCTCGATATGGCCGTTTGGTATTTCCATCCGGGCACATTGAGCGCGCCCGGGGCGGCCGATTATGACGATGCGGCCTACGCATCGTCCGACTTGTTTTCAGTCCTCGGCGTCAAGGTCGGGTTGGGCCGCGGGATACTGCCGGAGGAGGACAGGCCCGGAGCAGAGCCCGTCGCCCTCATCAGCGACCGCTTGTGGCATCGCCGATTTGGCGGCAGCCGCGAAGCACTTGGCGCACACCTGGTTTTCGATGGGCAACCGTACACGATTGTCGGCGTGATGCCTCCCACCTTCCGCCTGGACGACAACGAATTCGATGTGATCACCCCTATAGGCCAAATCGACTCCAAACTGCTGCAGAGGCGCCAGGCTCACGGGTTCCAAGTTTGGGGCCGCCTGCGCCCCGGAGCGAATTTAGCGCAAGCGAAAACAGAGTTGGCGACCATCGGCCATCGCCTGGCGGAGCAATATCCGGACTCCAACAAGGGGCGCATGTTCATCGCCGAGGCGTTGAAGCCCGACGTGGGCGACGCCAAATCGACTCTGCTTCTGTTGCTGGGCGCTGTCACGCTGGTGCTGCTGATTGCCTGCGCCAATATCGCCAGCCTTCTCCTGGCCCGCGCCGTCTCGCGCGAACGGGAGTTGGCCATGCGGGTCGCGCTCGGCGCCGGCCGCGGACGCCTGGTGCGCCAGTGCCTGACAGAAAGCGCTGTGCTGGCGCTGGCCGGCGGTTCCTTGGGTGTGCTGCTGGCGGCGATAGGCATACAACCCTTTGCCCGATTCTGGCCGGGCGGTCTGCCGCGCATCCAGGAAGTCCAGCTCAATTGGCGCGTGCTGCTTTTCGCGCTCGGAGTATCGTTGGCGAGCGGTCTTCTGTTCGGATTGGCGCCCGCCCTCCGCACGCCCGCCCGGCATCTCGAACAGACGCTACGTTCCGGATCCCGATCGCTGGCCGGAAGCACGCACCGTCTGCACGGCGCCTTCGTGGTCAGCGAAATCGCTCTCGCGGTGGTTCTGCTGGTGTCCGCTGGATTGCTGGGGAGGACGCTGCTGAGGCTATCCGCGCTCGATCCCGGCGTCGACGTCCACAACGTGCTCACTGCGCGTACGGCGCTTTCGCCGGCAACGCTTGCCGACCCCGAGCGTACTCGCGCCGCCTGGAGATTGCTTCTCGACCAGGCAGAGCGCGTCCCGGGTGTGCAGGCGATCGCCATGGTCGACACCGTGCCCTTGCGGCAGGGGAGCAACCCCATCAATTATTCCGTCGTGGCAGCGAATGTCGACGATGAGCGCGAATACCCCACCGCGCTGGCGAACAGCGTCACGCCGGATTATCTAAAAGTCACGGGCATTCCGCTACGGCACGGCCGTTTTCTGACCGAGGACGACCGCAAGGGGACGCAATCCGTGGTGGCGATCGACGAAGTGATGGCGCAGCAAGCCTTCCCGGGGCAGGACGCTATCGGCAAGCCGCTTTGGCTCGGCATCGCTCCCGACCCCGCGATCGTCGTCGGCGTGGTCGGCCATGTGCGCCAGTGGGGACTAGCGGCCGACGATCAGTCCAAACTGCGCGCGCAACTTTACTACCCGTTCGCGCAGGTGCCGGACAAGCTGGTGCATCGATGGTCGGACCTGATGTCGATTGCGGTGCGGACGTCGGCGGACCCGCTGAGCCTGGTCGACCCGCTGCGCCAGGCAATCCGCGGTGTGACCGGCGATCAGGTGCTTTACGAAGTCAACACGCTCGAACAACTCGCCACGGGGTCGCTGGCGCGGCAGCGCTTCCTGCTGCTGCTCTTCGGAGCGTTCGCAGGCTTGGCGCTCTTGCTGGCATGCGTCGGAATTTATGGAGTGCTGGCATACCTCACCAGCCAGCGAGTGCCCGAGATCGGCGTGCGCATGGCGCTTGGCGCCACAGCGCCGCAGGTGATGTGGATGGTGCTGCGGCAGAGCTTCGCGATGATTCTCGCCGGCATAGTCCTGGGCGCGGCCGGATCGTGGTTCGCCACGCGATCGCTGGTTCGATTGGTGGAAGGTGTGCGAAGTATCGAGCCTTCGACGTTCGCCGCGATGGTCGCCGTGCTGGCGACCGCCGCGCTCTTCGCCAGCTTTCTGCCGGCCCGCCGCGCCAGTCGCGTCGATCCGCTCAAGGCGCTACGGCAGGAATAGTAATTGGGCCGCCGAATGATATCCTTTAACATCTATGCGACCCTTGCTCCTTTTGTGCGCCGGCCTTCTGCCCGTTCTTTCCGCCCAGAATTTCGATCCTAAGTTCTACGCAGCGCTTCAATGGCGCAGTATCGGACCGCACCGTGGCGGACGCACCGTCGGCGCCGCGGGAATCGCCGATCAGCCGAACGTCTTCTTCGTCGGCGTGAATAACGGGGGCGTGTGGAAGACCGACGACGCCGGCCGCACCTGGAATCCCATTTTCGACGATCAGCCGACCGGCTCGATCGGCGCCATCGCCGTCGCGCCGTCCAATCCCAACATCCTCTACGTGGGAAGCGGCGAGGGATTGCAGCGCCCCGATCTTTCGGTGGGGGATGGCATGTATAAATCGGCCGACGGCGGCAAGACCTGGCGTCATCTCGGACTACGCGATGGACAGCAAATTCCTGCGATCCTCGTCGATCCCGCGAATTCCGACCGCCTCTTCGTCGCCGTCCTCGGCCATCCTTACGGGCCGAATGCCGAGCGCGGCGTCTTCCGCTCCATCGACGGCGGGCAGAGCTTCCAGAAGGTCTTATATAAGGATGACCGCACGGGCGCCATCGACCTGGCCTTCGACCCTGCCAATCCGCGCACGGTCTATGCAGTCCTCTGGCAGGCGCAGCAGGGACCGTGGGAGAACGGCGCGTTCAACGGTCCGAACAGCGGACTGTTCGAGTCGACCGATGGCGGCGACAACTGGAGCCAGCTCACCGGCGGACTCCCGACCTTCGCGCAGGGGCTCGGCCGCATAGGCATCGGCATCGCGCCCAGCGACGGCAATCGCATGTACGCCCTGGTAGAAGCGGGCGGCGGTCGGGCGCGCGGCGGCGCGGGCGGAATGGGCGGACTCTATCGCTCCGACGATGCCGGCGCAACCTGGACTCGCGTCAACAAGGAGAGTCGCATCACCGGCCGCGGGTCGGATTTCGCCTGCGTGCGCGTCGACCCGAAGAATAGGGACGTCATCTACGTCACTAACACATCGACCTACCGCTCGGACGACGCCGGCGTGAGCTTCACCGCCATCAAAGGTGCGCCCGGCGGGGACGATTATCATACTGTCTGGATCAATCCGAAAAATCCCGACATCATCCTGCTGGCGCTCGACCAGGGCGCGACCATCAGCGTCAATCGCGGCCGCACGTGGAGTTCCTGGTACAACCAGCCGACAGCGCAGTTCTACCACGTGAGCACCGACAATCAGGTGCCCTATTGGGTCTACGGAGGCCAGCAGGAAAGCGGGTCGGCAGGCGTGGCGAGCCGCGGCAACGATGGCGAGATCACATTCCGCGAGTGGCATCCCGTGGGGGCCGGCGAATACGCTTACGTGGCTCCCGATCCGCTAAATGCGCGATTTGTATACGGCGGAGGAATGGGCGGCAACAACATCACCCGTTGGGACCGCGTCACCGGCGAGGTGGAAGAGTTCGGCCCTAAGGGAACGTTCCGGCATGTACGCACCTACCCGGTCCTGTTCTCGCCCAAGGATCCGCACATTCTCTACGTGGGATTTCAGTCGGTGGTGAAGACCGGCGACGGCGGCAAGACGTGGGAGACCATCAGCCCCGATCTTTCGCGCGAGTCTTACGATCTGCCGGCGAGCGTCGCCGCCTATCCCGATGCCGCGAAGTCGCAGGCCACCCGCCGAGGCGTGGTCTACGCGCTCGGGCCGTCGCCGCTCGACGTCAACGTGCTCTGGGCGGGCACCGACGATGGCCTCATTCACCTTACGCGCGACGGCGGAAAGAATTGGAAGAACGTCACGCCGCCGGCCCTAAAGCCCTGGAGTAAGGTATCGCAGCTCGACGCGTCGCACTTCGACGACCGCAGCGTGTACGCCGCCATCAACAGCATCCGTATCGACGATCTCAAGCCGCACGTCTTCCGGACGCACGACAATGGCGCCACCTGGACGGAGATCGTGCGCGGCCTGCCGGATGGGCCGATCAATGTCGTCCGCGAAGACCCGGTGCGCAAAGGGCTGCTGTTCGCCGGCAGCGAGCTTGCCGTCTTCGTCTCCTTCAACGACGGCGACGACTGGCAGCCGCTGCGCTTGAACATGCCGGCAACATCGATCCGCGATCTGGTGATTCACGAGGACGATCTAGTGGTCGGCACGCATGGCCGCGGCTTCTGGATTCTCGACGATATGTCGCCCTTACGCGAGATGTCGGCTGCCATTACGTCGGCCGATGCGCATCTGTTCGCGCCCCGCCCTACATACCGCTTTCCCCGCGATACCAATACCGACACACCGTTGCCGCCGGAGGAGCCGGCGGGAAAGAATCCGCCCGATGGCGCCATCATTTATTACTATTTGAAGTCGGCAGCTGCGGGACCGATGACGCTCGATGTGCTCGATGCTTCAAGCAAGTTGGTAGCGCATTTTTCGAGCGAAGATAAGGCGCCGCCCGTGAATCCCGAACTCGACGTGCCGACTTACTGGCTGCGTCCATTCCAGCCGCTGGCGACTGGGGCGGGAATGCATCGCTTCGTTTGGGATCTGCACGGTCCACCGAGCGGCCGGGGAGGACGAGGCGGCGAGCCGTCGATCGCGGCGGTCAACCTGGACACGCCCGTGAACGAGGGCCCCTGGCTACCGGCCGGCTCGTACACCGTGAAGCTGACGGTAGGCGGCCAGAGTAACACGCAAGCTCTCACGGTAAAGCCGGACCCACGGCATTAAGTGTGGCGAGACTCTACTCGATAAGTCGCGCCGAGAAGAGTCTCCGCGCTCCATGTCATGGAATTTGACATGAGCCCGCACTCCGCTCCCTTTGGTCGCGGCTTAGTATCGGCACGTTGCGTTTCCGAGCCGTGACCAAAGGGAGCGGAGTGCGTGATGCCAAAACTAGCTCAAGTCAATTTCCTCCCCCCTAAACTGTGGCGCGACTTCAGGAGTTCGGAGTCCCGGCGCGCCACAAGCCTATTTCCCGATCGTCGCCACCGACGATGTCATAATCGCGGCCGCGCCGCCGCCCGAGACAACGGCTCCGCTCACCAACGTGGCTGCGGAGTTGCTCGCGATGTTCGCCGTGACGGTGATGGAGGGATACTGGCTGCCGCCAGCCAACGAATCGCTGCGCGTACAAGTGTTTGACGTGCAAGCCCAGCCCGTGCCCGCCATAGAGACCAGCGTCATCCCTGACGGCAGCAATTCCTCGACCTTGACCGCTCCCGTGGCGGCAGTCACGGAGATATTGGAAACGGTGATGGTGTAAGTTGCGTTCTTTTCGCCACTCGTGAATGTCCCATTCTGAAGCACCGTCAGACTGAACTGAGGCGGAACAGCGAAGTTCGCCGTAACCGTATGAGGGGCGGACATCGCCAGGGTCTGCGGATCGGCCGTTCCCGTGAGACCTCCGCTGAACCTCGCGAAAGTGTGCCCGGCCGCCGGAGTCGCGGTAATTCGTACCGGCGTGCCCGAGTTGTAATATCCATCGGACGAAGTCGGACTGACGGCGACGGTCCCATAACCTGCCGGCGAAACGACAGTCGCAAGCAGATACTGCGTGCTGAAACTGGCCGTGTACGTAAGGGTTGCAAGCGAAGGCGCCACTACCGCATGCGACTGCGCGCCGCCGTCGCTCCAGTTCGAAAACACATTGCGAGTGCCCGTGCCCTGCGGAGACGTGGTCGCCAATGTGTGCGTCGAACCCTGCACCCAGGTGAACTTCTGGGGTGTAAGATACGATGTTCCGTCGACCGTCACTTGGAGTCCGGCCGGCACGGACGTCACGGTGACAGCTATGTTC
>Ga0302325_10031245_pt1 | contig 10958 bp, 12 predicted proteins | sample Palsa_T0_2_FD_201948 | JGI IMG/M metagenome (GOLD analysis project Ga0302325, IMG submission 201948) | Peat permafrost microbial communities from Stordalen Mire near Abisko, Sweden - Palsa_T0_2 | ecosystem: Environmental > Terrestrial > Soil > Palsa > Peat permafrost | place: Sweden: Abisko... | reverse complement strand
CCCGCAAGCGGCGCTCGACTTCCTTCACCGTGCCGGGCTCGGCTGTGAACTGCAGCAGAATGTACTGCGCCTCGTTGAATTTCAGAACGCGATAGGCCAGGCGCCGTGTGCCCCACCTCTCGGCTTTGTCCAGAGTGCCGCCTTTGCTGGTGATAACACTCTTTAACTGCTCGATGACCGGGTCAACCTGTTCGTCGGTTGCGTCCGGCCGTACAATGAACAACTCTTCGTAGATCCTCATTCTTCCTCTTCTCGAGTGCCTCGAGCGCGACGATTGAATTTCGTCATGGCCTTATTGGCGCCTTCGGCAACGATGGATTCGACGGCGTCAGCGGCATAGCCGGCCACCTCGTCCACCTCATCTCGCATCGCCCGCTCCCAGGGAGCGAGCACATAAACCGCCGCGTCGTCCAGATCGTGGTCCGGGCGTATGCCCACCCGAACCCGCGTAAACAACATTGTCCCGACCGCGGCGATCACAGACCGGACACCGTTATGCCCGGCCGCTGAACCCTTTTCTCTGATCTTGAGCCCGGTCCATGGAAGGTCCAGCTCGTCGTGCACAATAATCAGATCTCTCCGTCCCAGACCGTATTCCTGCATCAGGCTGCTCACCGCGCGTCCGGTATCGTTCACGAACGTCTGCGGCTTCACCAGCATCACTTTCCGGCCGCAGAAATCGCCCCGGCCGGTGATCGCCGCGCCCTCTCGCGCCTTCACCGCAATTCCATGCCGCCGGGCCAATTCATCGATGACGCGAAAGCCGATGTTGTGCGGCGTGTGCTCGTAGCGTCGACCCGGATTGCCCAGGCCAATGATGCAATACACAACCACTGGCTTAAGCTCATCCTCATCTTCACTCTCCGCCTGAGGGGTAGCGGCTTCAATAGACACCACAGACGTACCGCCGCCCGGCTACTTCTTCTTGGGCGCCGGCTCGGCCGCCTTCTTGGGAGCCGGCGCCGCCGCCTCTGCTCCCTCCACTTCCTTCTTGCCCTTCTTGATCACCTCGGGCTCGGTTGGCGCCGCCGCCTCTGCCTCGCCCGCTGCCGCAGCCGCCGGCTCAGCCTCCTCTATCCGCAACGCGACAACGTGTGAAATCACGGCTTCCGGATTGCTCACCAGCCGAATCGAGCTCGAAAGCGGAATATCGGAAGCGCGCACGGCCTGGCCGATCATCAATTCGCTGACATCCAGCACGAAATGCTCGGGAATATCGTCCGGCAAGCATTCAATTTCCACTTGCCGGGTTACCAGCTCGTGGATGCCGCCCTGCAGCTTGACTCCCTTCGGCTCTCCCTGCGTCAACACGGGCACGTTCACGGCGACGCGCTTCGTCAGATCGATGCGCTTCAGGTCAACGTGCAGCAGCGTGTCCTTGATCGGATCAAACTGCCAATCCACGATCATCACCGGCGTTGTCTCGCCGCCCGCCACGCTCAAATTGAAAATCGTGTTATGGCCAGTCTTGCTGTTGAGAATCCTTCCCACTTCTTTGGGATCGACGGCCACCGCCACCGCCCCATCCGTGCCGCCATAGACTACCGCCGGCATCGAACCGGCCGTGCGCAGGCGGCGCGCTTCATTCTTGCCGCGCGAATCACGTGATCCGGCGGCTACCGTAATATCCTTCCGCATACCTCACCTTTGTCACCGGGACGCCGGCCTGCCACCACTCGCTTAAGCCGCGGACCCCAGCTTGAATACCGGCGGGCCTTGGAGCATACTCTCCAACTTCCACCGGGCACACCCAAACCAAATCTGCCAAACTGCTGACCGTGACCCCTGCTGCTGGAGCCAACTCTGAACGCTCCCTCGCGCTTCGCGAACTACGGTCGCGGCTCGGCCAGCAGTCACACCCTGTTCCATCCGGCCCACCGGAGGCCACGCTGGCCTCAAATCAAATCGGCCAAACTAAACAAACAGCGTACTGATCGACCCACCTTCGTGGATCGATTGAATCGCCCGCGCCAGCAACGGCCCCACGCTCAGCACGTGGATCTTGCCGCATTCAGCCGCCTCCGGCAGCAGCGGTATCGAATTGGTAACCACCAGCTCGTCCAGCTCCGACGCGGCGATGCGCTCGACCGCGGATCCCGAGAGAACCGCATGCGTCGCGCACGCCGTCACGCCCGTCGCTCCCTTATCCAACAGCGCTTCCACGGCTTTCACCAGCGTTCCCGCGGTATCCACCAGGTCGTCCACGATCAGACAGTGCTGCCCTTCCACATCGCCGATGATGTTCATCACCTCGGCCACATTGGCGTCCGTGCGCCGCTTGTCGATAATCGCCAGCGGCGCGTCCAACCTCTTCGCGAACGCCCTCGCTCGCTCCACGCCACCGGCGTCCGGCGACACTACCGTCAGACCGTCGCCGCGATGACGCCCATCGACGTATTCAATCATCACCGGCGCCGCGAAGAGATGATCCACCGGAATGTCGAAAAAACCCTGGATCTGGGCGGCGTGCAGATCGAGCGCCAAAACCCGGTTCGCGCCGGCCGTTTCCAGCAGGCTCGCCACCAGTTTGGCTGAAATCGGCATCCTCGGCCGGTCTTTTCGATCCTGCCGGGCGTACCCATAATAGGGTAACACTGCCGTGATGCGTTCCGCACTGGCCCGCTTCAGCGCGTCGAGCATCAGCAGCACTTCCATCAGGTTCACGTCCACTGGGCGGGAGGTGGGCTGCACCACGAAAACGTCGGCTCCGCGCACGTTTTCCTGGATTTGCAGGTGGGTTTCCCCGTCGGCAAAGGGCTTGATCATGGCCGCTCCCATCGGGCAGCCGAGCGACTGGCAGATCTCTTCGGTCAGCCGCGGATTGGCGGTGCCGGAAAACACTTTGTAATCCGTATAAAGAGAACGGGCGACTTTGGGAGCAGACATGGATTCCAAACTCCTCGTCATGGCCTGGATCGCGCGCGACCCGAGGCGGCGAACACGCTGTCGTCAAAGGCCGGGCCTAAGGCGCGGCGCCAGCTCGATTCGTACCGGCTGCGCGGCACGAACAAAAAGGGAAATGCGGTTGGTTCGGGGAACTTGAGGCTGGCCACACGCGCCTCCTCTCGAGATGCAAACAATCCGAATACCGCGGAACCACTACCCGTCATCCGCGCCGGGCTGGCGCCCAGCCGCCTAAGCTTACGCAGCGTCCGCCCCAGCGCCGGGTGCCGTGCAAAAACAACCTCTTCGAAGTCGTTCCGGAAGGCCAAACCGGCAATTTTCGAAGCCCGGAGCGCCCAGGCCAACGCCTGAAACTCTCCCAGAATAGGGGACTCACTCTGGGTTGTCAACGCATTCGTAACAATCTGAGGAGCGGCCGCGCCGGTTTCGACGGGCGCGCGATTCAGGGCTTGATACGCCTCCGCGGTCGACACATGAATACTACTCGCCACCAGTAGCCCGCTCACCGCCGGCAGGTCCGGCAAAGGATACAGTTCCGTGCCGCGCCCCAGGCCGATGGCGGTTCCTCCATGCAGGAAGAACGGAACGTCCGACCCCAATTGGCCGGCTAGCCCGGCCAGTTCCGTTCCCCCCAATGGGCGGCCCGCAAGGGCCGTGAGCGCGAGTAACACGGCAGCCGCATTGCTCGATCCTCCACCCAGACCCGCCCCCATGGGGATGCGTTTTGTCAGGCGAAACGTAATTCGCGCGTTCAGCCGCAGGTGATCGAGCACGGCGCGGGCGGCGCCCAGCACGAGGTTGTTGGGTATTTCGACGGATGCCGCAAGCTCAATCTGCGTGCGGCGCGCGCGCTCGAACGTCACTTCCAGCACGTCATGCAGGCTCACGGTTTGAAAAATCGTCCGCAGCTCGTGATACCCGTCCGGGCGGCGCTCGAGAACACGCAAATCCAGATTGATCTTGGCGAACGAAGGAACGCGAATCGAAGTGGCGGCGGACGGCACAGTCAGTACTGGATGAGGGAGTGCAGCTCGTAGCCCGCCAGCCGCTCCCGGCCTTTCAGAAAGGCAAGTTCAATGACGAACCCGAGGCCGATGATGCGGCCGCCGAGTTTCGAGACCAGCCCGGCAACCGCCGCAGCGGTCCCGCCGGTGGCCAGCACGTCGTCGATGATCACCACGTTCTGCCCGGGCGTAATCGCATCCGCGTGAATCTCGAGCGTGTCCGTCCCATATTCCAACTGGTACTCGGCTCGGACACACTCAGCCGGAAGTTTCTTCGGCTTGCGCACCGGCACAAATCCCGCGCCCAGGCCCAGTGCCACGGCCGGCGCAAAAAAGTAGCCACGCGCCTCAATGCCGACGACCACGTCCACTTCCCGGCCCTGATAGAACTGATTCAGGGCCTCGACGGTCTGGCGAAATCCGGCTCCGTCCTTGAGTAGCGTCGTGATGTCGTAGAAGTTGATCCCCGGCTTGGGAAAATCAGCCACTTCGCGTATGAGTTGCTTCAGGTGGTCCATAGAATGGGCCGGGGAGTGCCGCGCAGCTTGAGTTGGGTTGCTCGACGCCATAGCCACCGTCGTTTGGGCGCACTTCGCGCGGAAAACGCATTGTAACAATGTGCCGTGTAGCCCCCTGCGAGCCCCATGCGTAAGCTCGGGGCTATTCCGTAAGCTTGGGACTATCTCTATGCGCCGCAGCGCCGACTTCCCTTCGGCGCGCTTTCAAAAAAATAAACCCAACACCGGGCCCTCCGTATTCGTATTCATACTGAGACTGTCTATGGGAACCACCAAAACTGACCTGATGTATGGCACTCTCGACATGCTCGTGCTCAAGACCCTCACGCGCGGGCATCTGCACGGCTATGCGATTGCTCGGCTCATCAAACAACTGTCTGAGGAGGTCCTGCGTGTCGACGAAGGTTCCCTGTATCCGGCCCTGCAGCGCTGCGAGCTGAACGGTTGGATCGATGGCGAGTGGGGCGTCTCGGCCAATAACCGCCGCGCTCGCTTCTACAAATTGACGCCCGAAGGCCGAAAACAACTGAACGCGGAAGCCGCGCGCTACCGGCAAGTCACTTTCGCCATCGCCCGCGTGATGGACATGGTTTAGAAAATGGCTCAATTCCGCAGCAACATGTGGGGCAGGTTGTCAACCTGCGGGCCGATTGTCAATCGGCCTTCTGGCGTCGTGTCGCGAAGCTACTCAATCGCCAATCGGGGAGCTTGTTGACCATGCGCGCCGCATTCGAGCGTTGGAAACGCCGCCTCCGCTATTGGCGCCTGCGCGGCGAACGCCAACGCCTGCTCGCCGAAGAAATGGAGTTCCACATCGAATCGCTGGCGCGCGAGCTGATCGAGGAAGGAACGCCCCCGCAACATGCCCGCTACGAGGCAAGAAGGAGATTTGGAAACATGACGCAACAATCCGAAAACGCACGAGGCATCTGGATCGCCCGCTGGCTCACCGACGCCGCCCAGGACCTCCGCTATACCTTCCGCACTCTCCGCCGCGAGGCCAGTTTTACCACTTTCGCTATCCTGATCATCGGCCTCGGCATCGGCGCCAGTTCCACGGTCTTCAGCGCGGTGAATGCGCTGCTCCTCCGCCCGCTGCCCTTTGCCGATCCCAGTCGTCTCGTCTGGATCGCGAATCAGTCCATTGATAACGACCTCTCCGGCCAGACGGTCCAGGTCGGGCACTTCCTCGACCTCCGCGCGCAAAGCAAGTCGTTTTCCGATATGGCAGCCTACTTCGCCTTCTACGGCGTAGGTGACGACAAGCTCACCGGCACTGGCGAGCCCGAGCGCGTCAGCGACGTTCCGGTGTCTCAGAATTTCTTCCCGCTGCTCGGCGTCAAGCCCTTGATCGGCCGCCTCTTCAACAACGACGAATGCAAATTCAACGGCCCGAAAGCAGTGCTCGTCAGCTACGGCCTCTGGACACGCCGCTTTGCCTCCGACCCTTCCATTGTTGGCCGTAGCCTCACGATCAACGACACGCCGAACACAGTCATCGGCGTCCTGCCTCCCTCCTTTGATTTCTCCAGCGTCTTCGCCCCGGCCAGCCACATTGATGTCTATTCCGCTTTCCCGCTCACTCCGGAAACCAATCGCTGGGGCAACACGCTCGCCATCATCGGGCGACTCAAACCAGGTGTCACTCTCGCCAGCGCCCGCAATGAAGCCGCCGTCCTCGGCAGGCTGATCCACAAAGCGCATCCGGAGCGTAATGACTTCGATCCCCGCGTGACCTTCCTCGAAGAACACGTCGCCGGCCGCTTCCGTCCCGCGCTGTTTGTGCTCATCTGCGCCGTCGCCGCCGTCATGTTGATCGTCTGCGCCAACCTCTCCAACCTCCAGCTTGCCCGCACCGCCGCCCGTCACAAAGAAATGGCCATTCGCGCGGCAGTCGGCGCCGGCCGCAGCCGCCTCATTCGCCAGGTGCTGACGGAAAGCATTGTGCTCGCCTGTTGCGGTGCGCTGCTCGGCTTGATTCTCGCCGTCGCCGGAACACATACGCTCGCTCATCTGGATGGAGTCAGCATTCCGCTTCTGGATCGCGTGCGGGTGGATGGCTTCGCGCTCGGCTTCACTTTGCTCGTCGCTCTTTTGGCCGGCGCCGTCTTTGGCCTCCTGCCCGCGCTGCACGTGCCCACCGCCTCCGTTCACGACACTCTGAAAGAGAGCAATCGCGGATCGAGCACCGGCAGAGGCCACGCCTGGATTCGCGGGTCGCTGGTGGTCTCCGAGATTGCTTTTGCTTGCGTGCTGCTCGTGGGTGCGGGATTGCTCATTCGCAGCTTCTTGCGCGTGCTGGATGTCAACCTCGGCTTTCAGCCCGCCCGTGGTGTCGTGATGCGCGTCGACCCCAGTTCGACATACCGCACCCAGGACCAGCGCAACGCCTACTTCACCGAAGCCCTGCGCCTGGTCAAAGGGATCGAAGGCGTGGAAGCCGCCGGATTGACCGACGCTCTGCCGCTTGGCCACAATCGCACGTGGGGCGTTGCCGCCAAGGGCGTGATCTACAGTCGCGACAACTATCCGGAAGCCTTCGTCCGCATCATCAGTGACGGCTATTTCCGCGCCATGGGTATCCCGATGCGGGAAGGCAGGGATTTCACCGCTCGCGACCTGCCCGCCGCCGATAAAGTCATCATCATTAATGAGACGCTCGCGCACCGCCTCTGGCCGGGCCGGGATCCCATCGGCCAAATCATGAACGCCGATGTCGACCGCCGCGTGGTCGGCGTCGTGGGTGACGTGCGTCATCTGGCCCTCGAACAGGCATCCGGCTCCGAGATGTATCTGCCCATGCGCCAGACCCAGGATTATGGCTCAGTTGATCTGGTGGTGCGCACTTCGCTTCCCGCTGCTCCGCTCGCCAGTGCGGTCCGTGTCGCTCTGGCGCCCATCGAACCCAACCTCCCCGCGCATGAGTTCCGCACCTTGCAGCAACTGGTCGACAAAGCCGTTTCCCCGCGCCGCCTGGTTGTGCTTTTGCTGACGGGCTTCTCCGCTTTCGCGCTGATTCTCGCCTCGCTCGGCATCTATGGCGTAGTCTCCTATTCGGTAGGCCAGCGCACACAGGAAATCGGCATTCGCATGGCGCTGGGCGCTTCCGCCGGCGATCTCCAGGCCCGCATCATTTTCCAGACGCTGGGGTTAGCCGCGATCGGCATGCTGATCGGCGCCGCCGCCTCCTGGGCCCTGGCCAGCGCGCTCACCGGCCTCCTGTTCGGAGTGACGTCTACCGATCCGGTGACCTTTGCCGTCATGCTGATCGTGCTGACCTCGGTGGCTGCAGTGGCCGGCTATCTCCCCGCTCGCCGCGCCTCCCGCATCGATCCGATGATCGCCCTTCGGGCTGAGTAAGTCATTGATTGCCCTTGTGGGGCAGGTTGTCAACCTGCGGCGGGTTGGCAACCCGCCTCCGAAAGGTAGGCGCTGTGAGATTCGGCGCCTTCGACCCACATTTCGGGCCGCGCTGCTTCGTGCTCAACGCGCACGTAAGCCAGGCCCACTACCTCGCCGAGCGCTGGGGAAAAAGCCGCGGAAGCGATCTCGCCGGCGTCTTTGCCATCCACTTTCAGCTTTGTGCCTGGAGGCGGCGGAACGCTGGAGCGAATGTGCACGGCGGCGAGGCGGCGGTGAATCTGAGCGCGGGAGCGGACACGCTCGACAATTTCTTGACCCAGATAGCAGCCCTTGTTGAAATTCACAGCGTGCAACTGAGCGGTTTCCTGAGTCAGGTAACGTTCCGTGATCTCTTCGCCGTAGCGGGGCTTAGCGTGCTCGAGGCGCACCGTGCGCGCGGCATCGGCATCGGCCTCCGGAATCGCGGCGGCGGCAAGTTGCGGGAGGAGTTCTGGCCGTTCGGCGGCGGGAGCGAAAATTCGGAAGCCGATGGGGCCCGTGGCGGCCGCTCGCGCCACGAATCGCGCGCCCCAGAGAGCAATGCCATAGTCGTTCGCCGGAGCGGGCGCTCCCAAAGCCTCGAGGCTCGCGGTGGCATCCGGGCCTTCGATGCCCACAGTTGACCATTCCGCAGTCTCGTCAGCGAGTGTTACGTCATCGGCAATGATGTATTTGTCGAGGTGCTGGAAGACTTTGACCGCTGTCTCAGGCTCGGTATCGAGCAGGAAAGATTCGCCCAGATGAAACAGATACACATCGGCCAGAATCCGGCCTTGAGAATTCAGGAAGAAGGCGTATTGACCATCACCGGGCGCAAGCTGCTCGACGTGGTTGGTGGTCATCGCATGCAAGAAGCGCACGCGATCTTCGCCGGAGACGCGAATCTTGCCGCGTCCGGGTAAATCGATCCAGGCAACGTGCTCTCTTAACGCCTCATATCCATTCATAATTATTCGTCATGTTCATTCGATGCGCGGCAAGTCGCGCGGGCTCCAGCTACATGCCCGCCTGCGTCATCGTGCGCAAGACAGCCGAAAGCAAAATCACGATCAATCCCGAGATTGCCAGCCCGGCGAGGCGGTGCTTGCCTTTTCCGTTGACGGCAACGTCGCCATGGGGCGAGCCGGCCCACAGCACGGCAGTCGCGAGAATGTGCAGCACGGCCAGCATCTTGATGCCGAACACAATTTGCCAGGCTGAGGTGTGTTTGGGACCAGCCAGCAGGTTATAGATGCCCGAGCCAAGCACGAACACAAGCAGGAGATACACCTTGTTGCGAAAGCGCTTCTGGGCGTTGGCGGAGGCCGTCGCGCGGGCATCTTCCGGCAGGGCGTTCAGCACCGGATTGAGCACCAGGGCTCCATACGCCGCGCTACCAATCAGAACCACAATCGAGCCGATGTGGAGAAAGCGCATGAATACGCGCAGTGCCGGTTCGATTACGTCCATAACGATTCGAGTATAGCGGTCAGGGGTCAGGGGTCAGGGGTCAGGGGGCAGTGGTCAGCGGTCAAGGATCTCGGGTGTGGCTGAAAGCTGAGCGCTGATAGCTGACAGCTTGATTTTCGAGCTGACAGCTTGATTTTCGTTATACTCGGAACGCGAATGATCCACGAGATATTGCCGGTTGGCATGTTGCAGTGCAACTGCTCGATTCTCGGCGACGAGCAAACGCGTGAAGCGATTGTAGTGGACCCCGGCGACGAGATCGAACGCATCGTCGCCACGCTCGCCAAACACCAGTTGAAGGTGAAAGCAATTGTCATTACGCACGCTCACATTGACCACATTGCGGGCGCCCAGAAATTGAAGGCGCTCACGCATGCGCCGGTGTATCTAAACCCTGAGGATGACGAGCTGGCCGCCTCGCTGGATGTTCAGGCGCGATGGCTGGGAGTGCCGGCGCCGCTGCGCGTGGAAGTGGACACGCCCGCGGCCGATGGCGTGATCTTAATGCTGAATCAGCGCGATATCGAGATCCATCACACGCCCGGCCACACACAAGGCAGCGTGAGTCTCTACATTCCCGCCGAACATAAGCTGCTGGCCGGCGACACGCTGTTTCGCGACTCAGTGGGGCGGACCGATCTGCCGGGCGGCAACACGCGCAAGCTGATGAGCTCGATCAAAACCCGCCTGCTGGTGCTGCCGGACGAGACGATCGTGGTGCCCGGGCATGGCGCGAATACGACGATCGGGCGGGAGCGGAAGTTGAATCCGTTTTTGCAGAATTTGTGAAGGCGGCGTGATGGGGCGTAAATGCTAGAGTAGGATTAAGTCATAAAAAGTAACACTCATGCGCACGACTGACACCATGACTATCTCTCTGCCTCCCGGGATGGCGAAGCAGATGGAGAAAGTGCGAAAGCAGGAACACCGCACGCGCTCCGAGCTTTTGCGTGAGGCGTGGCGTCAGTATTTCGAGAGCCGCTATGGGGCCGAAACACCGACCAAGACTGAACTCGCCGCCATCCGCAGAGGCCGGGCTGCCGTCAAACGCGGTGAATACGTGACTCTCGATCAACTCCACAATGAACTGGACCCTCGTCGTAGCCAACCCGGCGCGAAAAGACCTCGGAAAGATTCCTGATCGGGATCGGCAACGCATCCTGCGGGCATTGGACGCCCTGCAGGCCGACCCCTTCAGCGGAGATATCAAACGGCTCGAGGCCCCCGCATGGCGGCGGAGGAGCGGGAGTTACCGGATCTTTTACGACCTCATGCTCGACGAGCATCTCATTGTCGTCACCGCAATCAAAAGGAGAAGCACGACGACGTATTGACCCGGTTTGACGAAAGCCACGGCAACCCTGGTGCAGGTAGGACCTCAGGCCTTGGGCTTCCGACCGATTTCTTCGATAACGCTCGAAACCAGTTCCTTGGCATCCACCAGGCTCTTCGTGATGAGCTGGATATCCATGGCCGGCTTTCCGGGCTGGCGGGAGCTTTGACAATAGACGCCGTGCTGGCCCACCAGCACCAGCGCTTCGGTGATGCAGTCGAGGGTGATGGCCAGACGGCCCCGCTCGCGGCCCATCATCAGCTCGTGCTGCTCGAGCTCGTCCTTGCGCTCCAGGTAGACAGACATCGCCTCATTCTCGCATCGCTGGGCCGGGGTGAAGGTGCGGGC
>Ga0302325_10031244_pt1 | contig 10958 bp, 11 predicted proteins | sample Palsa_T0_2_FD_201948 | JGI IMG/M metagenome (GOLD analysis project Ga0302325, IMG submission 201948) | Peat permafrost microbial communities from Stordalen Mire near Abisko, Sweden - Palsa_T0_2 | ecosystem: Environmental > Terrestrial > Soil > Palsa > Peat permafrost | place: Sweden: Abisko... | reverse complement strand
ATCCACGGTGACCTTACCGCCGGCGCCCATCGTCACGTTGTCGCGACCGTTGCCGGTGTGGATGGTCGCGCTCTTGTTGTAGGTCACGCCGTTGCTGTCGGGGGTCGTGGCCTGCGTCGAGATCCGATAGCCGCCGAAGAACGAGCGGTTCGCGTCGACCAGGTCGTGCTGCGAGCCCATGTCGTTCCACTTGGCGCTCGGGTCCCCGCCGCCGGTGCTGCCGTTGAACGACAGGTGCGGATCGCCGACCGAACTGCCGCTCGCGAGATCGTACCAAGAGTCGGGCGAACCGCTCTGGCCGGGCGCCGGCTGATTAGGAGTCGTGATCGGACTGGAGCCTTGGCCGCCGCCACTGGAACCAGAGCCGGTGCCTTGACCGCTGCTCGTGCCTTGTCCGCCGCCGCAGCCTGAGCCGCTGCCCGAACCCTGCTGACCCTGCTCCATCTGTTGAAGCTGCTGCTCGATGGCTTGCACGAGTTCCATCAACAGTTCCAGCTCGAGCTGAATCATGCTCATGGGATTCGAGCTCGTGCTGTCACTGCCGAGGCCGGCCGAGTTCGACTGTGATGAGGAGCCGAGGCTCGAACTCGAACCGAGGCCCAGCTCTTGCAAGAGATTGTTGGTTGAAAGGTTCGCGTTTACGCCGACGCCTGCATTAAAAGCCACGTTCATCGCTCCTTTGAAGTGGGGCTGCTCGCCCTTCCAATCACGTGGAGCAGCTCGTTTTCCAAGGGGTCTGTCCGTCAACGCCCTTCGACAAGCTCAGGACGACAAAGAGTAGCTCAGGACGACAATGCGCTTGCGAGTGCCAGTGGTACCTCGGGCGGACCGACGATCGTCGCAGGCTTGACGGTGATTTCGCTCGGCAATTCGGAGAACGCGAACACGTCGAGTGAGATGTTGAAGCGCGCGAGCAAATCGGAGAGCGTGCGCCGGAACGCGGTCGTACACAGGATCGTCGCGCGGCCCGGCGGCACCGTGCGTGCGTATGCTTCGATGCGTTCGCGAACGTGCAAGGCGAGCGCGGGATCGAACCCGTCGATCCCGTTCCATTCGGCGCTCAACCGCTTTTCGAAATCGGGCTCGAACATCAGCACGCCGAGTTCTTTGAGGTTGCGCCGGCGCAGCATCGGTGCGACCAGGACCTTGCGCGTCTCGTCGGCGAGGTCGCGTGGATCGCGCGACGTCGCGGCAGCCTCCAGGATCGCCTCGATCGTCGCGACCGGATCGCGCGGCCACACCCGTTCGCGCAGCAGCATCGTTAAGGTCTTGTGCAAGGTCGCGAACGGCAAGAGATCGGTGCCCACGTCTTTGACGACGATCGGGACGCTTTTCTTGAGGTGTTCGAGCAGCGTGTGCAGTTCTTGACGCCCGAAGATCTGCCAGGCGCGTTGCCGCGCGATTTCGGCGAGGTGAGAACCGACGATCGAGATCGGGTCGAACACCAGCGCTCCGCGCGCTTGAACCGCCTCGCGCGCCTCGACCGCGATCCACTTCGAGGGCAAGCCGTAGACGGGATCTCGCACGAGCTCGCCTTCGATCGTCGCCAAGACGTCGGCGCGCGCGACGGCGAGCAGTTCTTTGGTCCGTAAGCCGCCGGTGGCGACGACTTCGTCGCGCACGCGGATCGCGTAGCTGCCCGGGTCGCGCATTTGGTCGTCGCGCAAGCGCACGCCCGGGATCACGATGCCCGTCTCGCCCGCGACGGCGCGGCGCACTTCGCTGACGCGATCCAGCATCGCCTCGCCGTTTTCACCTTGGAGAATGCCGCAGACGTCCGCGCCGAACTCGATTGCGATCGCGTCGACGCCCACGAGGCCAAGCGCCGTCTCCGGCCGCCGGGCGTCGGTCTTTTTCTTCGATGCAGCTTGCCGCTCGGTCTCACCCAGGCGCGCGCTCTTGCGCTTTCCGGCATAGGCTGCGAGCACGAGCAACCCGGCGCCGAGCAGCGCGAATGCGACGTGCGGCATCGGCGGTAAGAGCGCGAGCACGAACGACAGCACGGCGGCGGAACGCATGACGTCGGGCCGATCGAGCAGCTGCGTTGCAAGGTCCAAACCGAGCGAGCCCTCTGCGGCCACGCGGGTCACCATCATGCCCATCGCGATCGACAGCATGAAAGCGGGCAACGTTGTCGCGAGCGCGTTGCCGATCGAGAGGATCGCGTACGTCTGCAGCGCCGCCGGCACCGAGAGCCCGTGGTAGAACAACCCGATTGCGACGCCGCCGACCAAATTGCAGGCGACGATGATGAGCGCCGCAATCGCATCGTTCTTGACGAACTTTCCCGCGCCGTCCATCGCGCCGTAGAAGTCCGCCTCTTTCTGCACGCGTTCGCGCTTGCGTTTTGCGCCTTCCTGATCGAGCACGCCGGCGTGAACTTCGGCATCGATGGCCATCTGTTTGCCCGGCATCGCATCGAGGGTGAAGCGAGCGGCAACCTCGGCCACGCGCTGAGAGCCCGAGGCGATAACGATGAACTGCACCGTGATGAAGATCGCGAAGACGATCAGCCCGACCACGAGGTTCCCGCCGACGACCATGTCGCCGAATGCAGGAATCAAGTGGCCGACGCCGCCCGGTACGTGGCCCTGCAACAGAATCAAGCGCGTTGCCGAGAGTTCGAGCAGCAGGCGGAAGAAGAGCGCGACCAGCAGCGCGGGCGCGAAGGCGGCAAACTCGAGTGGCTCGGCGACCGTGACGCTGACGAGCATCACCAAACCACAGCCGACGATATACAGCGAGAGCAGCGCGTCCAGCATGAACGGCGGCAGCGGAACGATGACGCCGAGTGCGAGCGCGATCAATAGACCCGCAAAGCCGTACGTGATTGCGGACGACTTCATCCTTCGACAAGCTCAGGACAGGCTCTAAGCTGGGGACGGGCTCTCGAGGGGTTGTAGAGCGCGGTAACGATTTCTGCGACCGCCACGAAGGTCTCGCGCGGGATCGGCTTGCCGACCGCCGCCGTGTCCCATAAGCTGCGCGCGAGCGCTACGTTCTCGACGAGCGGGATGCCGAGATCGTTCGCAAGCGTGCGAATGCGCAGCGCGTTGTCGTCGATCCCCATCACGAGGACCATCGGCACGCCGATTTCCGGCGGAGCATACTGCAGGGCGACTGAGACGTGCGTGGGGTTGACTACGACGAACGCGGCTTGTGCGACGCTGCGGATCGGCCCCGAGATCATCTGGCGATGGCGCTGCTTGCGCCGCCCGCGCAGGTGCGGGTCGCCTTCGTTTTCTTGCAGTTCTTTCTTGAGCTCGTACAGGCTCATCTTCAGCTTCTTGAGCCACTGCTTGCGGACGAGCAGATAGTCGGCGATCGCAAAGACGAAAGCTACGAGCAGCGCGCTGCCGAGCGCGCGCTCGGCGCCGATCGTCGCGAGCGCGTCGAGCGTTCCGATGGAGCTCGTGCCCGTCCCGCGCACGAAGACGAGCTCTGCGGTCGGGATCGCGATCGCGAGCGCGCAACCGAATGCGAGCAACGCCTTGATGGCCGACACCGCGGCCTGCATCGAGAAGAGCCGCTTGAAGCCGGCGCTCGGGTTGAGCCGGTCGAGTTTGAAGGACAGCGGCGTAAAGGTCATGCCGTTGGTTTGCACGAGGTTCGCGACGACGCCACCGAAGCCGGCCGTCACGAAGACCGCACCGACGAGCGCCGCGAGGAGCAATGCCAAGACCGGATTCGGCTCGTCCGGATTCGCAACGGCGCGCTCGATCCACGTGCGCGCGACGGTTCCGATCACCGAACCCACCGCAAAGATCGCAAGCGTCCCGAACGCGAAGCTCGCGAACCCGCTGATCTCGGGCGAGCGCGCGACGTTGCCTTCGCGCCGCGCTTTTTGCAAACGGGATGGGGTTGGATCGAAGGGTTTCTCTTCGTTCGCCATGTCAATGCGGGAGCGAGGGCGGGATCCAGGGTTGTCCAGCCTGCTGGAGCACCGTCGGTAGCGTCACGAGGCTTGCCAGTAGCACGGCTGCGAACACGATCGGGAACGTGAGCGTGAAGTTGTTGAAGCGCGGGATGATCCGCGAGATCGCACCGAGCGCCAAATTTGCGACGAGACCGAGCGCCAGCGACGCGCCTGCGACGAGGATCGCGGCGCGAACGACGAGCGTCGGAATCGCAAGCGCGAGGTCGCGCAACCCCGGCAGTGCGAACGCGCCCCCCGGCGGCAGCGCGTGAAAGCTATCGGCAAGCGCGAGCAGCACGAGCTGATAGCCGTCGAGCATGAAGAACGCAGCAATGAAGCCGAGCCCCCACAACTGCTGGAACGATTGGCCCTGGCCTGCCGTCGCGACCGGGTTCGCGACTTGGATACCGACGTAGTCGTCGAGGATGCGCCCGCCGGCCGCGGCGCCTTCGTACAGCAGTGAAGCGCCGAATCCGATTGCGGCGCCGAGCAGCAGTTCGAATCCGAGCGCCAGATAGAATGGGCCGCCGTACAGCGCCAAGGTTTGGCCGCCGAGCGCCGGTACGAGCCCGATCGCGAGCACGAACGCGAGGGCCGCTCGCACGGCGACCGGCACGCTCGCGTGCGAGAAACCGGGCGCGCGGGCGACGAAGCCGACACAGCGTGCGAACACGAGCGCGGCGAGCGGCGTCACTGCGAGGGCACGGCCCGCACGATGTCCGGGACGCTTGCGAGCGCGTTGTAGAACAGCTGCGATGCCATCACGAACCCGAAGTGTCCGAATAGCACGACGACCGCGCCGACCGCGGCAATCTTCGGCAGCAAGGTGAGGGTTTGTTCTTGGACTTGGGTCGCCGCCTGAACGATTGCGACCAGCGTTCCGACGATCGTCGCCGAAAGCAAAATAGGCAGCGCTAGCGACGCACAAAGCACGATCGTCTGCCGCAGCAGACTGTCGAAAGCTTCCATATCGCTCAGGATAGGCCGAACTTGTGCGCGACTCGTGCGCATCATGTGCGAAACTCGTGCGCGCGCAAAAACTTTTTTGCCGGCCCCTTGCAAAAGCCGCTGCGCCACGTGATATGAGGGCGAGAAGCCGTGATCAACCTTCAGCAGCCGCTCGTCCAGGCGACCCTCGACGTCAACGTCGAGATCCCGCTCGCCGGCGTCAGCGTGCAGGCGAGCGCGGCTGCGTCGCCCGACGGGATCAGCGTCGCGACGTCCGCACAATCGGGCGCCGGTACGTTGCTCGATGCGGCTTTCAGCGTGTACCCGAGCGCGCCGCAACCGGCGCTCGGCGTACCGCAATCGCCGGCCGGTGCACCACAACCGCCAATGGGATCTCCCACGCCCGGATCGCCATATACTCCCGCTCCCGAGCCTCCGCCCGCACCGGAGCCCGGTTCACCCGTAAGCGGCACACCTGGTTCGCAGAACGCCGCCGCCCCGGGCTCTGCGAACGTCGCCGCCGGAGTTGCTCCGCCGGCGGCCGCCGGTGTCGCGGTTACGGAGAGCAGCCTGACCGCGACGCTGCAAGCGTTCATCGCGCAGAGCGGCGCGTCGCCGGGCATCGCGCAAATCGCGGATCCTGCGATCGCGCGCTCGTTGATCGCGCTTGCGCTGCAGTCGCCGGGGGCGCAGGCGAGCCTTCCTTCAAGTGCGGCTGCGTTGCTGGGGGATGCGGCAGCGCTCTTGCGCACCGCGACCGCGGCAGCAACACCGGCCGCGAGCGCCGCGGCCTTCGCCCAACTCGCTACACTGGTTACCGGGCGCGCGCCGGATATGGCTGCGGCTGCGAGCGCGTTGCAGACGCCTGCCGCCGCGCGAGCCGATACCGGCATCGCCGTTCCGTTCTGGGATCCGACAGCGCGCGAGGCGCGTCCCGAGAAAAAGCGGCGCGTGTCCGAGCGCGACGATGACGATGAAGAAGATCCATTCACCGTGGATCAAGAGCGGCAGGCGCAAGATCCCGTGCCGGCGTGGAGGATCGAAGGCGCGGGCGGAGCGCGCTGGGAGGCGGCGACGTGGGTCGGCCGCAGGATCTTCGCCTATCTGATTCCCGCGTTGCGCCGCGGGGGCGGCGGCACACTCGCCAACGCGATCGAAGCGGGCACGCAAAGCGAAACGGGCACGTTCTCCATCCGCGAATTGCTCGACGATCAGCTGCAGTCGGCCGTGTTCGCGCGGGCGCTCGACGTCGCGCTCGCGCAGCTCGAGCGCTCCGGTCCGTCGCTGTGCCGCAATACCGATCTGCTCTCCGCATTTCTCGCGAAGGCGGGCGATCTCGATCGGCTCGCTCGCGGCGACGGAAACCGCTACGTGCTCGATTTGGTCCGCGCCGCCCCTTGCAAGATCGACTCGGCTACGTGATTGGAAGGGCGGAAGCGATACCGCGTCACCACAGCACACGCCATTGGGCCCGGGAGTCCGGGCCCGGGGGGATCGGGGGGCCAAGCCGCCCCGATGTCAACGAAAGGATACGACATGGGTTCCATAGTTAGCGGCATTACGGGCGCACTGGGCGGCAGCAGCGGCGGCGACGGCGGAGTCAGCTCGGCCGAGAATAGCCTCCTGGCCTCGGAGCAGCAAGACGAAATTCAGAGCATGCAGGCGCAAGGCGCGCAAAGCGCGATGCAGACGCAGGCTCAAATCACGAGCGGTTGGGCGAACACCTACAACACGATCTCGTCCGATTTCGAGCAGGTGACGCAAGCAAAAAACCAAGCCGACCAGCAGATCGCGCAGAGCTACAGCCAAGAAACGAAGCAAGCCTAGAACGACCGCAGCGTAGGCCTCTGGAGGGCGGTCGGAGGCCTTCGCCGCGCGCAGCGGGGCCCGGGAGTCCGGGCCCGGGGGGCATCGGGGGGCCTTCGCCGCCCCGATCCTAACGGAGAAACATATGAACTTCGATATCTCGAACGGGCTCGTTCCGTTCGGTTCGGGAACGGACGTCACACCTTCCGCTCAGGCTGCGGACCCGGCTTCGGCCGGCTCCGCGGCCTCGAGCGGCGATGGCGCTTCGGGCCAGCCGCTCGCGTACTTCGGCGACATGATCCAGCAGATCGGCCGCACGATGACGAGCGACCCCGCGGCGTCGGCATCGAGCGATCCAAGCGCGCATGCGCAGTCGATGAACGACGCGATCGACATGCTCGAGAGCGTGATCGGCATGATGTCGCTCTACGGTTCTCCGGATGAAGAGATCGGACGTCTGCAGTCGGGCGACTTGCCGCAGTTGGACAAGATCTCGGGAGGCTTCTAACATGGCGTTTTTCGCAAGCTTACTTGGGCCACTCCTCGGCGGACTGTTCTCGCATAGCGCGAGCGGGTCGGTCGAAGGCGCCGCCGCACAGCTGCAAGCGAGCGAACAGGCTGACACCGTCGCGACCCTGACGACGAATACGCAGATGTCGCACCGCTCGACCCAGATGACGAACCTGGTCGACGTCCGTAACGAGCAGACACAAGAGACCGCGATGTACGACCAATACCTGATCGCCGTGCAGGGAGCGCAGCAGAACATCGTCCAAAAACAAGAGCAGCTCATCGATCAGATCGCGCAGCAAGCCTAAGGCGGTCTTGCGCGTCGCGGGAGGAACTCCGTGATGAAACGAGCTGCCCTTTTGCCGGCTTTTGGAGCGTGCCTTAGCACGCTCTTTTTTGCGTCCGCGTTCGCGCAAGTGGACATTCGCTCGAACCCGTGGAGCCCGCTATCGGCGGGATCGTGGGTCTCGGGCGCCGGACCCGCGGTCGAGAACCAAAACTTCGCGGTCATGACGAAGCGTCAAGAACAGATGCGTCAGTTTTTGCTGAGCGAGGACATGATGGCGGATCAAGGCGCGGGCGGAGGCCTGCAGCCGCCCGTCATGAGCGTGGTTCCCAATCAGAGCGAAGACGCCGTTCCCTTGATTGCCGAGCGTGCGCAAGCGCAGTACTTCCCGGGCGTCCCCGTTGCGAAGATCGAAAGCTACATGCGCGCGCGCGTGCACGACTACGTGCGGACAGTGAAGAGCGAAGACATGCCCGAGCTCAGCCTCGGCAGCAGTTGCGACTACGTGGTCGAGAGCTTGTACGCCGTCGGCCGCAACGTCGCGGTCGATTCAGGCGAAGGCCGACGCAACGTCCGCGGAACGTGTACGGTGCTCGTGTCTGCCCTGCAAGCAGAGGGTTCTCTCAAAACCAATGCGCAGCGCCTCACGATGCTGCAATTCCTTGCGATCGCGGGCGGCGCATATCGCGAGATGGACGCACGCTTCACCGCGGCGGGCAACACCGCCGAGCGCGCAAAGAACGCAGCGGACGCCCGTAAGACCTTCGCCGCATTGTTCAACGCGGATATCGAGAAAATATCGCCGGAACAGTTCCCGTGCATCTTCGCCGGCAAAACGCTCACCTGCGATACGATCATGCGCGAAGGCCCGCCACTCTTCGGCAAACTCATCGCAAAATACCCATAGCCGCCTTTGTCACGCTGAGCTTGTCGAAGCGCAGCCGAGTCGCCGAGCTTGTGGGCGGGCGGGGTAACGTCTGCGCGGCTTGTCCCGGCTGCGCTTCGACAAGCTCAGCGTGACAAGGGGCTTAAGAAATAGATGTTTCCGAAAGCGAGCCCGGCATGGGTTCGTACGCGGGGACGCGCGTCCTTGTGCCGGCGAGCAGGGGTAGCCGCAAGCTGAAGCGTGCGCCGCCGAGTGACGAGCGGGCGACGCGGATTTCTCCGCCCGCCGAAACGGCGAGCAATCGAGCATGCGCGAGGCCGATACCGAAGCCTTCCGCGTCGCCGGCGCGCGCGCCGAATTGGAAGATCCGCTCGTGTGCGCCGTCGGCCACGCCCGGGCCGTCGTCTTCTACCTCGATGCTTGCGAAGTCGCCGTCGACGTGAACGCTCGCGCGCACGCGCCCGTCACGCTTGCCGTGTTTGATCGCGTTCTCGATGAGCGACACGACGATCGAGACCGTCCGGTCGTCGCTCATGTTGACGGCGGCTCGCTCGCACAGCGGACACATCTCGACGGAAGCGCCGCGCGCTTGCGCGACGGGCAGCAGCGCGTTGACGGCGGTCTCGAGCGCTTCGAACGCATCGCACGCGGCGAAGCGTTCGTCCGCATGTGCCGAGAGAAAACCGCGCACGAGCCGGCCCGCGCGCAAGGCTTCACCGCGCGCGGCTTCGAGAAAACGGCGCGATGTTTCGGGGGGAACGACGTCTTCGGTTGCCGCGACGAGCGTTCCGTAGATGGCCGAGATCGGGGTCGTGAGATCGTGCAGCAGCTCGGCGAACGCGCGGCGCTGCAAAGTCGCCCGGCCGCGTTCGGCAGCGCCGGCGAGAGCCGTCGGCACGTCGCTGCCGGCGGACACCTGTGTCCAGCCCGTGTAAACTTCGACGCCCGCAATCTCGTGCACGCTGCGTTCGATCGACGCTAGCGCACCACGCCGGTCTCCGGAATTGTCGTTCTTGGGCGCGCGTTCGTCGAGCAGTGCGAAACCGAACAGATCGGCACCGGGTGCGTGAACGAACGCGTCGCCGTCGCGCAAGATTTCGTCGGCGAGCGCCCGTAGATTACCCGCGACACGGCGTTCGAGCGCGTACGCAACGCGGCGACCTCGCTCCCACGCAGTGCGAGCAAACGTATCCGTTCGCGCGCTCAAAACCCAGACGGGATCGCTGCGGCGCTCGATAGCGACGCCGAGAGCAGCGGGCGTGACCGCGTTATGCCAGCGCGAACTTGTAGCCGAAACCATAAATCGTCGCGATCATCGCATTCGCTTCGGGATATTTCTCCAGCTTCTGGCGGATTCGCCGGATGTGCCCGTCGACGGTGCGCTCGTCGCCGTCGAAGTCTTCGCCCCACGCGCGATCGATCAGCGTCCGGCGCGGCATCGCGACGCCTGGGTGCGCCGCCAAGGTCGCGATCAACGCGAACTCTCGCGGCCGCAAGTCGAGCGGCGTACCGTTCACGCGCAGTTCGCGGGCGGCTTCGTCGATTTCGATGCATCCGAAGCGCGAGACCAGACCGTGCCGCTCGGCCGTTGCCGGTTGAGCACGGCGCAGCAGGGAGCGTACGCGATAGACGAGCTCCCTCGGCAGGAAGGGCTTTGGCATATAGTCGTCAGCGCCGGCTTCAAAAGCGACGATCCGGTCGACCTCGTCGACTCGCGCGCTGACCACGACGATCGGGAGGTTGTTCCGTTCGCCGCGCAGGGAACGGATGACGTTGAGCCCATCGATCGCGGGCAGGCCGAGATCGAGCACCGCTAAGTCGACACCATCCCGAGCGAGACGGAGCGTGGACATACCGTCCCGCGCTTCAACGGTGCGGTAGCCTTCGTTTTGAAGATATCGGACGACCACTTCACGATTAAGTTCATCGTCTTCGGCTACTAGGATGACCCGCATCGGCACCTCAGGGGCGGGTGACGAGTAGGTCCCGAGCATATCAGACGAAGACACGTTCGTAAATTAACCGCGCATTTAAGTCGCGCGATACGAACCCGACGGATCGACGTCGAGCCGCACGTCATCGAGCGGAAGCGATGTGGTGCGATGATCCCAAAAGGCCAATACTCGTATAACAAAAGGTTTAATCTTTGTCAGTAGTGTTGCCGCGCGATTCGAAAGTGAGATATGATCGCGTCGCCACTGCGGATGATCTGCCGGAAGAACGACGCGATTGCCGCGTTCGTCGTCGAGCAGAGAGGGCCGGCCTGCTTCCGCAACGCCGGCGTTGTTACGAGATGGAAGCGCAACGTTTTCGGAGCGTGCGGACAAATTCGCGGGCTCGGCGCGCTTCATGCGTTCGCCGCGAGCGCTTTACGCATGTTCGCGATGGCACTCTGATGCAATTGCGACACACGCTGCGACGAGATCGACATCTCCTCACCAATGGTCGTAACCGATTTGTGCCCGAAATACACTTTGGCCACGACGGAGCGCTGACGCTCCGTCAAGGTCGCGAGAGCGGCATGCAAGCGGCGGGTGCGATCGCGCTCTTCGGCCAGCCGCGCCGGGTCGTCCGACCAATCGATAGGGAGCGCATTGCCTTCGGGC
>Ga0302325_10031243_pt1 | contig 10958 bp, 9 predicted proteins | sample Palsa_T0_2_FD_201948 | JGI IMG/M metagenome (GOLD analysis project Ga0302325, IMG submission 201948) | Peat permafrost microbial communities from Stordalen Mire near Abisko, Sweden - Palsa_T0_2 | ecosystem: Environmental > Terrestrial > Soil > Palsa > Peat permafrost | place: Sweden: Abisko... | reverse complement strand
TGGTCAGTTTCTGTTCTACGCCGGAGGCGCGCTTGGTCTTTCGCCCTAGCGTGGCGAATTCCGTACCGTGACCCGCCGGCGACGCTGCGCTGTCGACAGCCCTGAATCCTCGACCAGCTTCTCGAAAGAAAACTGGAGATCAGATGCACAGGACCAGTCCACCAGCCTACTTAGTTGGGTACTCCCTCCGATCTGAATGTCTGGGTGAGGTGACAGGATGGACACGCATCCGAAGAATATGAAAAACATGTTTCCTCCCGCTTATGAATTTTGTTTTCTCCCGGTTGGTTTTATGGCCATCAGCTCAAAAAGAAAGATCGTTCGACTGTCCACCCCGACCCCAAGCCTGCTCATCGCCCGCTTGCTCAGCGTCACCTTGTTCGTCTTGGCGAGCATGCTCCGGTTACCGGCTCAGAACGTTGTATCCGCCGGCGCAATCCGCGGCCGCGTCACCGACCAAAGGGGAGCCGTTGTGCCGGAATCGTCGGTTGTGGTGCGAAATCTGGCGACCGGACTGCAACACTCCGCCGTTACCGATCGCACCGGACTCTACCAGTTCTTAGCCCTTATGCCAGGAACGTATTCGGTCACGGCGACTGGAAAAGGTTTTCACGATATCGAGGCTCTGGTGCGAGTGCTGGTGGGAAACACCACATTGCAGGATCTGAGGCTGCAAGTGGGAGCCAGCGCGGAGACGGTAAAGGTCAGCGCGACGATGCCACTTTTGCGGCCCACGGAATCCTCGGCCAGCAGCGTGCTTGACCGGTCTTTCGTTGATGAACTACCCCTGAATGGACGCCGCTACACCGATTTCATGATACTCACGCCCAATACCAGCTATGACGGCGATACTGGCCTGGTAAGCATTGCCGGGCAGCAGGGCGGCGAAGACTCCGGATACGCCAACGGAAACGGCTCAAGCGCCTTCACCGTCGACGGATCCAATGCCACCAACAATTATTTTGCCGACATCATAGGCCGCTACCGTATTCCCTACCTGTATGGTGAAGACTCGATCCAGGAGTTTCAAATCTCGGTAAGCCCTTACTCCGCCGTGTATGGCGGTGGAGCAGGATTCGTGAACGCGGTTACTCGTTCGGGGAGCAATACGTTCCACGGCAGCGCCTTCTATTACAACCGCAACTCCGCGACCGGGGCGAACGATCAGCTGGACGAAGAGGCCGGCTTTCCGAAGCCGCAGGATAACTTGCAGCAGTTCGGGGCCGGTGTGGGCGGGCCGATCCTGCGAAATCGCCTGTGGTTCTTTTTAGATTACGAGCAGCAACTGCGGAACGATCCGATTTCGGTGATTAACCAGGCGTTGGTGAGTAAGCAGCCCGGTTTCTTATCTTCGAATTTTGGCATCCCGGATGGGACCGCGCTCCCAGCACCGAACGGACCTTTGCCCGTGCCCGGCAACGACATCGTGCCAGACGCCAACAATCCGGTGTACCTGCAACAGGTGTCCAATGTCATCGCTGCCCTGAATTCCAATCTGGGTAGTAAAGCAAGGAAGCGCAACGACCTGGTGTTTACGCCGCGGCTGGATTACCAGGCGACGTCGCGGGATGGCTTGTTCCTCAGCATGAACTTCAATCATTTCAACTCGCCCGGAGGCGTGATCACCGATCCGACGGTTGGCAACTATGGCCTGCAAACCCTGGCCAATGCCTACGTGCACACCTTTGAAACCAGCATCGGGTGGACGCACACCTTCTCTTCAAGACTGTTAAATGAGTTCCACGCGGCTACGTCGCAAGACAACGAAATCTCGACACCCAGCGGTTTAGCTCCAAACACGCCGACCGTGATTCTGGATAATCCTGCCTTTACTCTCGGGAATGCCGCGTTTTCCATCGGGAGGGTGTTTGAAAGACAGTACTCCCTTTCCGACCGCATCGACTACGTGATCGGCAGGCACACGTTGCAATTCGGTTTCGATTGGAGCCGCTCCTGGGATGCGGACACCGAAGATGGCGGCGCCGACCCGAACGAGGCTGTCGATTTCGGCTCGCCGCTGGGGCTTTACGAATTTCCCAGTCTGCAGGCCTTCGCCCTCGGGCAATACATCAACTTCAGCCAGGCAGCGGGGAATCCGAGGTTTTCATTTTCGGTGCCTTACTACGGGTTCTACATGCAGGATACGTTTCGAGCCCTGCCGCAGTTGACCCTGGAAATGGGCCTCCGCGAGGACTTCCAGGTTTATCCGCAGCCCCCGGAAAATCCAGCCTTTCCCCTTACCGGGCAGTATCCGAATCAATTCCAGCGTCTGGCCCCGCGTTTCGGATTTGCCTGGCAGCCGAGGTCGAGGACCGTGGTTCGCGGCGGTTTCGGGATGTTCTATACCAACATGAATGGCCTGAACTACCGCAACGCGGTGATCTCCAACGGACTGGCCTCCCAGCAGTCGGAGGTGAGCGCGCAATACAATGGAGGCGCGCCGAACCTGCAGGCGCCAACGTTCCCGAACATCCTTCCCTCCGACTCGCCGTTGTTTCAAGGTGCTTCGGACATCTCCCTGGTTTCACCGCAATTCCGGGTGCCCTATATTTTGCAGGCGAGTCTGCAGATTGAGCACGAGATCGCGGAGAACACAACCTTAACCGTCGGCACCATGTGGAATCACGGGGTGCACATCCTCTCCGGCAGCGCCTATGACCTCAATCTGAATCCGCTGCAAGGAAAGACATCGTACATCGTGTGCCCGCCGAATACAGCCACTCTGCCCTGCAACGGTCCGACCTATGTGCTGCCGAATATGGACAGTGGCCTGCTCCTGGAAGGCGGCCAGTACCCTAATCTCGGCGAGATTAACGAACTGATCAGCCCGGCGCAAAATTATTACAACTCGTTGTTTTTCCAGCTGCAACGGCGCGTGTCGCGTGGACTTTCTTTGCAGGCGTCTTACACCTGGGCGAAAAGCATGATGCTCGACGGCATGGATTTCAACAATCAATTCGACTTCAGCAATACCCACGCACCATCGTTGCTCGACCAGCGGCATAGCATTAGCATTGCCGCCGTGTACCGGCCCGAGCTGGAGAAGTTGACAACCTCCGGCAAAGGACGCGCGGTGTTATCCGGTTGGACGCTGAGCACCGTCATGGAGTTCTCCTCGGGACGTCCCTATGCGGGATTGCTGAGTCCGGCGTGTACCACAACGCAAAACAACAATCTCACCAATCCCAGCGACAATGTGAACCTGAGCCAGCCACCAAGCTGCGGAATAAGTATCAACGGAACGCTCAGCGGCAATGACAACCTGAACGACACCGCCTTCAACCAGGATACGGCCAACACCGCTGGCGGCATCAATGGCGCCGGCCCCACGCCGGGAATCGGCTTGAATTCCTTTTACGGTCCGTGGCTGGAGAGAATCGACCTGGGCTTGACCCGCCGCTTCCAAATCGGCGAAGGCAAGGAATTGCAATTTCAGGCGCAGGCTTTCAATCTGTTCAACCACCCAAACTACTATGTACAAAACGGCGACGGGATCAACCAACTACAGTACAACCCATATGGCGGCACATGCGGGGATGGCATGACGACAAACCAGACCTGCTATCTGGTGCCGAATTCAGGTGCGGGCAACTTTGGCGCACTGCAGGAAATCAGTCCCAACGGCCTTCCCCGGGTATTGCAGTTTTCCGCGCGATTCACGTTCTAGGGTGGACGGGAGAACGCGCGGGCGAGCTGCTGTCCCGCACCCTGATCGCAGAATCGGTCCGGGACAGGAACTTCGACGGCGCCGCCAATGTCGTCGACGGCAAGGTGCGAACCGGAGGGAAGAGACTCACCCCGGTCGCCGAAGCGGATTACATCTTCGATCCCAAAACGGTCCGGGCGACCAAGAATTTCCATGACTGTCCAATCCTGTACTTTCTCCGGCAACGAATCTGAGCCACGCTTGTCCGAAGCCTCGGCAAACGAGAAGGTGGCTTTCCGCGTTGAGAGACCTGCTTTTGCGAGCTCGGACGGCCGCTGTGCTGGTAGCAATCTGTGTTCTGGCCGGTGCGTCACTCGACGGCGCTGACCGGCCAATCAAGGTCGGTCTCGTGATGGATGGGGCGACCAAGGAAGAAAGAGAACCTCTGCGGGCCTATCTTACAAAGGCAATGGGACGGCCAGTCGCGATCGAATCTCCCGACACGTTCCGCGAGACCGTTGACCGCATGGGAGATGCATCTTACGATTTCGCATGCTTGGGTGGGCTGATGTACATCCGTGCGCACACCAAGTACGGAGTCATCCCGCTAGTCCAACGCTCCACGGACTTGCAGTATCACACGGTCTTCATCACCGGCGCCGGTTCGTCGATCCATTCGCTTAGCGACCTGAAAGGAAAGCAGTTCGCCTTCGGCGAGATTGACTCTACCAGCGGTCACATGATGCCCCTTCAAGAACTCAAGGAGGCGGGGATCGACGCCGAAGCGGAAGTCAAGCTTCGCTTTAGCGGGAGTCACCCGGCGACGGCGGCGATGGTGGAGAACGGAGTGGTCGACGCCGGAGCGATCGACGAAACAGTTTTCAACTTCCTGATCAGCACCGGAAAAGTTGACAGCAGGAAAGTCCGGATTTTCTTTACCTCCAAGCCCTATGTCGATTATGTATTCGTGGCTGGCAGGGGTGTGCCTGAGGACGAGCGAGAGAAGTTTAGCCGCGCACTGATTGCCCTGAAGGAGGGCAGGGACGATCCCATCTTGAAGATCCTCCGCGCCAAACGATTTGTTGTGGCCAACGACCTGGAATACGCGAACACACGGCGGATCGCGCACGAACTGAAAATGTTCTGACCTGCCGTGAGGCTGGAGCGGGCCCCCCTGGTGTCAAGCGTTTTTCGAGCGAACTGCTCCTTGCACTCCGAAGAGCGCGCCGTTTCACTCTCGTGGATGGTTTGCGCTTTCCAACCCTGGGCTCGCTCTTCATCACTGGGGTCAGGAACTCAGTCCCACCCATCCATCTCTTCGATCACAACCTGCGATCATGATTACTCTTTCGAGCTCCCCCGTTCAAAGGGAGCGGGATACCCAATCACTACGTCGGCGATTGACTGCACACCACGGCGATTTCCGGGCTCTCCCGCGTGCGAACCGACCTTTGCAAACTGACCGTAATCCCTTCCCTGGCGCCTTCCAGCAAATTGCTTTTGTGGACACAGAAACAGGGGAGTGCGGCGAACGGCGGCTAATGCACCACGAGGAAGCCGAGCAGTTCTACGGCACACTCAAGGAGCGGAGTGTGCGACCCGGATGATCGTCACAACCCATAATCCGCATGTTCGGCTCCGGTTCCTCCGAGCCCGTTGGTTGGTTTGCGCCTCCGAGGTTTACTCGGGCCTGGGAGCCGACACTGTTATGGAATCATTGCGTTCTTTAACCTGCTAGTATGGCGTCGCAAACCATTGCTGTCAGCCGGTACAACGAGGTGCAAATTCAAGGAGGCTCCATGAAGAAAGCTCTGTCGTTCGTTTTGTTCGCAGCAGCATTGCTCACAACAAGTGCCGCGACCGCTCAGAGTCCGAATTACAATCCGGGCCCGGTTTGGCGCGTAACCTACTATTCGATTAAACCAGGACAAGGGGATGCATTCTGGAAAGATATCCGCGAACATTTCAGACCCGTTTACGACGACCTCAAAAAGGCGGGCCTGATCTCCGAGTACAAGTTCTTCACCAATCCGGTTACAGATCATCCCAACGACTGGGACGTGGCTCTTGCCACCCTCTATCCAAATTGGGCGGCGATGGACGAGCTCGATGCAAAGGGTGCAAGCATTGTCACCAAACACTACGGTTCTCGTGAAGCCATGATCGAAGCGGGAAAGAGGCGCACCGAGCTTAGAGAAGTGATTGCCAGCCATCTGGCCCGCGAGGTGGCACTCAAATAGACCTCCCCTCTATCCCTCTACCTTGGCCATACAGTCAAAATCGCATGATTACAAAAGCTACGCGCAATCACTGAGGGCAGCGCAAGGGAAAGCCGCCCAGACATCGGGCGGCTTAGCTTGTGCTCCGCCGAAAGATGGCGGGAACGGCCCCGAGGCGAGGAGGCGGATACTCTCGTAACGACAGTTGCTTACATTTTTACTGGCGTGGCTTGAGTCGCTATGCATTGCCATTTTCCGTCTGGCATTTTCATCCAGGTATCGGTCCAGCGCTCGTTGGCATCAAAAGGCTTACCCGACGCATCGGTCCCCTTGCCCTTGAAACCTCCGGTGGCAATGGCGGTATTCCCGAAGGCGGTGACCTTCACATCGTAGTACTCGGCACTGCTGTATTTCATCGCTTTTGCCATACCTAACGCCCCGGCTTTGTCGACCACCTTGCCGTCGCTTGAAGTGTCCACAATCTTGTCGGCCAGCAGCGGAGCAATGAGATCCGGAGTGTTTGTCTGCTGTCCCTGGAGCCATTTTTGTTCGAGTGCCGCTACCGCCTGCTCGGTCCCGCCGACTTGCGCCCACCCAGTACTCGCCAACAGAACCAAAGCGAGCGAACACCACATTAAGCGTCTCTTCATGCGGATGTCTCCTTGCCGGTTGAAATTTTCAGGTGCCATTGAATGCTCAAAGGGTGGAAATGTCAAACGAAGCGTCAGAAGTGCACAGCCACCTGATTATCAAGGCCGATATCGATCTGAAGCCTATCTGGTGGCGGGTCATTCCAGTGCTAGTAACGAACGCGAGTGATTGGCCCACCAAGGATGGGAGCAGCGGCATCACCATCACCCTGGCGCTGAATGCGGCCGTCGCGGGAGGTGCAGAAGGCGGTTACAGGTTCACAGTTCACTTTTCAACGTCGTTCTCCACGACTCGCAGGCCGCGTCGTCCAAATTGCGGGACAGCGGCGATGCAATGATCCAAGGCGGGCGCTGCGGCCATAGAATCCGATGAAGCAGGTGCAGCCCTTTCCGAGCGACTCCCAAACGCGTAACATTAGGCTGAACGTTTCACATCCAGGTGTCGCGGCACTTTGCACGGCAACGGAACGAAGACGATGACTCCTTCACAGACGCGAGATTTGGTCCGGCAGCTTCTTGCTTACGAAGGCGTTGCCGGCAATACCTCCGAGCCGACGGAATTTGCGGCCTTTGGAGTCTGCGAGAGGTTGCGCCAGCCCCTCATTTCACTCGCAGGAGTTGCCGGTTTTCGCTCGCTCCTTTCCCGCGCTCTGACGCTGGCCAGGGCCGAAGCGCCCAGTCTAAACGCCGTGGAGGTCGCGCCGGATGGCTCCTTACAGGGTCTAGACGAGCTTCGGTCGCAAGTCGATGTGGACCAAGCTAGGGAGGAAGGAATAATTCTCATTACTCAGTTACTCGGGCTGGTGGTCCGAGTTGTGGGCGAAGCGATAACCTTGCAGCTGGTAACATCTGAAATTTTCCCAGACTTTCGGTTCCTCTCGAAGAGCGGTATACCTATGGGCTTTGAAGCGATCCTCAACGAGGTCGATGATCTCCAAGGCGTCAGTGCGCGTCTCGAGGGACTGGCGGAGCAATATCCGCCCGTCACCGAAGCGCTGAGGACTATCTCGGGAAACGTTCTAAACACGGCGACCGTATTGGCGGTGGTGGCGGCAATTAAAAGCCCCAAGCCGAACTGAGCACAGGGATCGCCTTGCCGGGAGAAGGAAATGGTGAGTCTTCCAGAGTCGCGACATTTGGCCCAGCGCCTTCTTACTTACGAAGCCGTTGCGGGCAAGAGCTCCGAGCCAACGGAGTCTGCGGCTTTTCGCGTCTGTGCGAAGCTGCGTCGTCCCCTCATTACACTCGCGGGAGTTGCCGGTTTTCGCTCGCTCCTTTCTCGTGCTCTGGCGCTGGCCAGAGCGGACGCTCCCAGTCTTAGCAAGGTGCAACTCGCGGCGGATGGATCCTTGAAGGGTTTAGACCAACTGGAGCCGCAAATTGATAAGGAACAAGCTGGGGACGAAGGAGCCATTCTCATTGCCCAGTTAATCGGGCTGCTCCTCACGTTCATTGGCGAGGGTTTGACGTTGCGGATGGTTCAGGACGTGTGGCCGGAGGCCGCCTTGGACAGCCGCGTTTCCGAGAAGGAGAGGAAAGCTTGAGCGCACAAGATAGAGTGATCATAAAGAGACTGCCGACCGGGGTGCCGGGCCTCGATGAAATCCTGGGCGACGGTCTCCCGGAATTTTCCTTTAATATCATCGCGGGCGCCCCGGGAAGCGGCAAGACCACGCTGGCGCACCAAATCGTGTTTGCCAACGCAACGCCGGAGCGCCCCGCGCTCTATTTCACCATCCTCGGCGAACCCGCCATCAAAATGCTGCGATACCAGCAACAGTACACGTTCTTCGACCAGTCCAAGCTAAACACCGCCGTCCGCTTTATCAACTTGAGCCAGGTTGTGTTGGAGAAGGACTTAGACGCGGTCCTGGAGGAGATTACGAAACAGGTTGAGAAGGCAAGCCCAGGCATCGTAGCAGTGGACTCGTTTCGCACCGTGGTGCGGAAGGCGCTCGGTGGCACTTCCGAAGTGGAACTGCAATCCTTCATTCAGCGGTTAGCCCTGCTGCTGACCAGTTGGCAATCTACGACTTTTCTGGTCGGGGAATATGTCGAAGGTGAAATCCGAGACAATCCTGTATTCACGGTCTCCGACGGCCTGTTTTGGCTCTACCAAATGTCGGAGCGAAGTTCCATTGTCCGGAAAATCCAGATCGTGAAACTGCGCGGGCAGGCGTCCGTGCCCGGACTGCACACCTTCCGCATTACCCATGCCGGGCTGCAAGCCTTCTCGCGCACTCTCGGGCTGGCCGGACAAGCAAGGAAGATACCCAGTACACGACGCCTTTCCGTTGGTATTCCGGAATTGGACAAGATGCTCGGCGGGGGCATTCCTGAGGGCGATAGTGTCCTAGTGGCGGGAGCTTCAGGGACAGGAAAATCGGTTTTGGCGACCCAATTCATTGCTGAGGGCATACGCCAGGGGGATCCGGGAATTGTGGTGGTCTTTGAAGAACGACCGCAAGAGTATGCGGAGCGAGCCAGCAGTTTTGGTCTAGATTTGAAGACGCCGCGAAAAGAGAAGAACCTCGAAATTCTGTACCTCCGTCCGCTGGACCTCTCGGTGGATGAAACCATGCACGAGATTCTCGCCGCGGTCCAGAAGATTGGCGCCAAACGCCTGGTGATTGATTCGCTGGCGGGCTTTGAGATGGCTCTGGCACCCGACTTCCGTGCGGACTTTCGCGAATCGCTCTACAGAATGATAACTGCCTTGACCGGAGTCGGGGTGACGATTCTGAGCACGGTCGAGGTGAACGAGTCTTTCACAGAATTCCCGTTCAGTACCTACTCGATTTCTTTTCTCACCGATGACATTATCCGCCTTCGGTACGTATGCATCGACGGCCAGCTTCGCAAGATCATGGTCGTTATCAAGATGCGCGGTGGCAACCATAGCAAGGACATCCGCGAATATGAAATCACCTCCAAGGGCGTGGTCATCATCGGCGAACGCCTCACGGATTATCAAGGCCTGATCACCGGAATTCCTGAGCATTTGAACCGGTCCGGCAATCATGAAGAGCGCTCCCACAAGCCGAAATCCAAAACCAAAAGCTAGAAGCAATCTTGCAAGTGTCAGAGCAAACACACGGTTGACAGATCGAATCCGCAGCCCGGGGGACTTCATTACTAGCTCAGCAATTTTCAGGCGGTGAGTCTATGTTCATCCCCGGGATCAGTCACAAGATGCCCCGTCGAGGAGACAAAATCGATCGGGGAAAATCTCGACAACGACCGGTCCGGGGAGCAAAGCTGGGGCGGAGCAAACCTGGGACGGCCTGGACGAGCGTCCAGTGACCCCCCCGGCCTATTTTTTCCAGCTCGGCGAGCAGTTCGTAACCAACTGGAGCGGGGCCTGAGCTCTTCCTCGGAGCGGTTTATCAGCACACGCCGTCCGTCGGGAACAGACGGCCCAGTTTTGCGCTCGAGGTAAAGGACATGCGTGGCGGCAAATGTAGCGTGCTCAGCAGCTTGGGATGCATGCTGAGTGGATGCGCCATCTGGAGAGCCGACTGGCCCGATTCTAGCCGCGGCTCAGAACCCTGACGGCAGTGCAATCGTCGATCGTGCAGGACTGGTGGAGGAAGGTAAATGATTCCCGATTCTGCCACACTTCACGACTTTGCAACTCGCTACACACAGCAGCGCGGTGCAGATCGAGTTCCGGGAATTCCAGAAATCGTGCAAGTTTCCTCCCAAGCGTGAGCGCGTACTGGCGGGCCTTGCTGGGTACCTCTCGAAGCCAATGCAACGGACTGCTCTGCTTCGATCTTGCTACGAATACGATCGAGAAGAGGCTTGGCTGTTGCCTGACGCCGAACCTCGCGCGCCGCAGCATTTAGCGCTTTGCGGCGAGCTACCCTACACCCGGATGCTGGGCTCCTCGGAGTTCAATTAATTGTGCTCTCTATTGTCTGAAAAAAAGAGTAGGCTTGGCCGACAAAGGGTCAAGTGAATATTCACGACTCCTGAGGTGTATAACGTGCAGGACGAAACGGACCCTAGGCATTCAGAAGAAAAGCTGCGAGCGTCCGAGCTCAGATATCGCCGCCTCTTCGAAACCGCCAAAGATGGAATCCTGATTCTCGACGCCAAGACGGGAAAGATAACCGACGCCAATCCCTTCCTCATTCATCTGTTGGGCTACTCTCTCGATGAGTTTATTGGCGCGCAGCTCTGGGAGATAGGGCCATTCAAAGACATCAAAGAGTGCAAGCTCGCCTTTGCCGAACTGCTGGAAAAGGAGTACCTCCGGTACGAGTCTCTCCCGCTTGAAACCAAAGACGGGCGCTTGATTGCCGTGGAGTTTGTCAGCAACGTCTATGCCTTGAGTGCCGGAACGAGGGTCGTTCAGTGCAATATTCGTGACATTACCAAGCGCAAGCAGATGGAGGACGCGTTGCGTCAGAGCGAGGAACGGTTCCGTTTGGCGCTCAA
>Ga0302325_10031240_pt1 | contig 10959 bp, 17 predicted proteins | sample Palsa_T0_2_FD_201948 | JGI IMG/M metagenome (GOLD analysis project Ga0302325, IMG submission 201948) | Peat permafrost microbial communities from Stordalen Mire near Abisko, Sweden - Palsa_T0_2 | ecosystem: Environmental > Terrestrial > Soil > Palsa > Peat permafrost | place: Sweden: Abisko... | reverse complement strand
CCGGTGAATATACCGCGAGGGTCACACCCGTTCCCATCCCGAACACGGAAGTTAAGCCTCGCTGGGCCGATGGTACTGCACGCGTAAGTGTGTGGGAGCGTAGGTGATTGCCGGCATTAACTAAAAGCCCGCCCGGGGAAACCCAGGCGGGCTTTTCTATTTCTACCCCTATCCTTCACCCCGAGCTGGTGAACACAAGCAATCTGGAACCAATACTCCATGGACGCCCGTGACGTAACCACAGGGTAGCGGATTCCCCTTACAAACGAGGAAGGTGTCCGAATTCACCGCACTCCCCCTTACTCCCCAAAGCCAGCCACCCGTCGAATGTAACCGACCTTGTCATCGCCAAGACCGCGCAATTCATCGATGCTGATACGGCCTTCCCGAAGAAGCTGCCCAAACACGATGGGAAGGGTCGAATATCGATAATCGTACTTACCATTGATCTTTTTGCGGCTCTCGCTCAGATAATCTTCCAGCTTCCACAATTCCGACGCGACTTTGATGTCGCGCGCTCTCCGCTTTACTTCTTGTGTAATCGCATCAAGTTCTCGTTGCAGCGCTTCGTCGAATACTTTGCGAGCGACGCTCTTTTCCTCCGGCGACCATTTCAGCTCGTGTAGATTCACAGGGTGGTAGGCCGCTGCCGATGAATGCAGGCGCTCCATGGATTGATCCTCCTCGCCGCCATTCTATTCCCGTGAGGCCCGAGCCCGCCGGCACTTCTCTTAAGGCGTTCGCAGCCGCTGAGTCACATCCGATCCGCACTGCACGTAGTGCCGAGCGTTCCAGCTGTAGATCGTCTCCGCTTGGGCTTTTAACGCGCAATGGGCAAGCATTGCGTCATAAATCCCCCCGCCCACGACCCCAAGAGCAGCTGCAGCTCCCAACGCTTTGGCATATTCCTCTCCGTCCAGTGACACCAACGAAAGCCGTTCGCAAATGCTGCCGACAAACAGCATGGCCTGTGCGCCGCTGATGCGATGTTTTCCCGGCATACGGGTCAATGTAGAGAACACTTCGGCCAAGCTGTGTGCGCCGCAGCAGCCTGTCGACTTGTCAAATCGGAGGAACAACGCAAGACTGGCGTCGTGGTGAACATGGTTTCCATAAAACACAGGCACGAGGACCGAAGTATCGAAAAACCCTTTCACTCGTCTCCACCCAGGTTGACCAGGTCACGATCCTCGCGAATCTGCCGCAGCATTTCTTCTGTTGTCGAAGCTGCCATAGGCTGGTCTGTGCGAAATACCCAGACGCCGTGCTCTTGCGTAAGCGGTCCCGTTCCCCGAACCGGCCGCAGGGTGATCTCTTCGCCGGCACTTTCCAGTTCCAAATCATCGCCGGGTTTGAGGTGCAATTCTTCCCGCAGCGGCTTGGGAATGACGATCCGGCCCGCCTTATCGATGGTGAGACGAGTATTCATAATGGTAAAATACTGTGGGGCGATCCACAAATCAATGCCATTCATAAGCCGCATCTCGGTGTATAGAGCCGCAATGAGCAACCTTGAGTTTTCGGCCGACCTGGATATACTGAAAAGACCGTATATCCAAGGAGCGAGTGATGCAGGTATCGAAGTGGGGAAATAGCCTCGCAGTCCGGTTGCCGGCCGCGGTGGTCGAGGCACTGGAGTTGAAGGAAGGAGACCAAATCGAAGTGAAGATAGCTGGTCCCCGGGAGTTCGAGATTCGCCGTGATCGCAGTCGGGAAGAAGCGATCGAGCGATTGCGGAAACTCCGGCGGCCGCTCCCCTCTGGTTTCACCTTCGACCGCTCCGAAGCCAATGAGGGGTAAATCGTTCTTCGACACCACCATCTTGATCTACTCGGTTTCATCGGACGAGCCGCGGTCTACGATTGCGCAGAGACTTCTGGCTGATGGAGGTTATGTCAGTGTGCAGGTGCTGAACGAGTTTGCGGCGGTCGCCCGGCGCAAGCTGAGTATGTCCTGGGAAGACATCACGGATGCGTTGTTGGCTGTCCGCGCCCTGTGCGAATCGCCAATGTCTCTATCCATCACAACCCACGACGCCGCGCTCGAGTTCGCTGCGCGCTACGGCTATAGCATTTGCGACGCGTTGATTCTCGCCGCAGCTCTGGAAGCGGGCTGCGACACCCTCTACACCGAAGATATGCAAGCTGGGCAAAACATCGGATCGCTGAGGATTCTCAATCCATTTGTCTGAGAACCCCACCTCGAGAAGGCTGTCCCAATCAGTGCTCTATCGTCGAGAAACTGTGAGCAGAGCAAAGGAGACGCAGGCGCACACCCCCGCCCTCCTCCTTGTCATCTTGCTGGTGCTGCTAGCCCGGCCTGGCAACGCGCAAACAGACGCCACCGCCCTGGTCCGCCGAGCCATCCAAAACCGCGAGGACGCCGCCAGGACCCACCGCCCCCTCCGCTATCTTCTCCGCAAAACCGACGACCATCGCGACACCACCAAAGACATCATTGAAACCGATCAAGGCGACGTCGCCCGCCTCATCGCCATCAACAACCAGCCGCTGACCCCCGAAGCCAACCAAGCCGAGCTGGACCGGCTCAACACCTTAGCCAACCACCCCGAGATCCAGGAGCATCGTCACCAGCGGGAGCAGAAAGATGCCGCCCGGGTGGACCGCCTGATGCGCCTCCTGCCCGACGCCTTCCTGTATCGCGACCAAGGTACGACCCCGTGCCTGCCCCGGCAAGCCGTGGGTCCCGCCGACGGGGGAACCTGCCATCATCTGACCTTCTCCCCCAACCCAAGCTTCGAGCCCCCCGATGTGGAAGCCAACATCTTCCGCGGCTTGGCCGGCGAAGTCTGGATCGATCAAGCCCAGGACCGCCTGACCCGCCTCGACGCCCACGTCATCGCCAATGTAGATTTCGGCTGGGGCATCCTGGGCAAGCTGGACAAAGGCGGAACTATCCAGTTCGAACAATCCGACATAGGCAATCACGACTGGGAACTGACCACCCTGAAGCTAAACCTGCAAGGCAAGGCCCTGATCCTGAAATCGCTGGACATCCAGCTGACGGAGCAAGCCACCCATTTCTCCCAAGTCCCGCCCGGCGTGGATTACCACAGGGCCATCCAACTTCTGGAGAGCCCCGGAGCACCCGCCGCCCCTCAAAAAGCCGATGCCCAGCCGTAGACGCTGCCCGCCGTAGCTATCCTGTCGCCGCATTGTCTCGATGGGGTGGGCTTAGATCCCATCCTTCGCAAAAGCGCGAAGGATGGGACACCGGGGATTTTTGGGCTTGTTGAAACTGAGGGCGGAGCCTCTTCCGCTTCGAATCAGAAGGTAAGAAGGCGGTCGAAGAACGACCGATAACGCCTCAGAGCCTGCCGTAGATCCTCCGTTGAAACGTTATCGCCACTGTCCCACTGCTTTTCTAGTTGCGCGCGTTCGTTGGAGAATTGTTCGGCGATGCGCTTGACTACGTTCGCCACCAAACTATCAGCCTGTTCTACTGCCTGCCTGGGTTCATCGACGAACGAGGTCTGAACCTGATCCCAGTGCGCGCGAAAACTATGCAGTTCATCGTCGGGAAACAACGGGGTGGCTTCCGTTGGTGTCAGGCGCGTCGGAACCGCTTGCCCGGGCTCAAGGTTGCGGTCGTCGATTGCAGATGGCTGAGCTTCCCTGCTTTTCTCAGGATGCGCAATATCCGCCGTCGTCAGATTTTCGTCGTTAAGAAGCAATTCGCTCATGGGAGACTCCTATCTTTTCGGGTTTGGGGGAATCGAGCAGTTCTTCGAACAGCGAGCGGAAGTAGACCATGGCCTGCCGCAGGTCTTCGGTGGTCGCTTGCCCGTTACCATGGCGCTGGACAATCTCCCGCGCGGATCGATAGTTCTGCACCACTCCCGGATAGTGCACAGAGACGTCCGCAGCCCTTTGCTCAAAGTCAACCATTGGGTAACCCCTTGCACCCATAACGGTTGTTACCAACTTGTCTGCTTCTGTGACTGCCGCGGAAGGATCATCGACGAACCGCTTCTGCACCAACGACCACTCTTGAGCGTATCTCTCGCGGTCGCCTCCCTGCAAAGGGTGGATGGAAAATGTCCCCACTCGCTTCTCTCTCTCAGCCAGAACGTCCTCTGCGTGACGGGCACCTCCTTGTTGTTGTACGACGCGGTCGTATTCGGAGCCGAAACGTTGTTTTAATTGGTCGCTCTTCCGCTTGCGAATCACGAGCAGTGCTGCGATGACGATGACTACGACTACAGCAATAACCACGGGAACCAGCATTTTGGTGTCCATAGCTTTTAACTCCTCATGCGGTCTGATGCCGGGATTGCATCGGGCGATGTCGAAGGGCCAAAGAAATAACTTAGGTTTTGCGAGCCGGACGTGAGCCAAAGCACCCACCGCGCCTTGATTGGCGGATCGAAGCAGATGTTCCCAAGTTCCTTTCTGCTTGATCCGTTTAAAATCTGCATGGCTAACTGTGATGGGCCGTCCCGCCATGGACGAAGCAATCACACTTTCCGCATAGGCGTATTGCTGTTTATAGGCAACGATCACCTCTGGGTCAAAAGATTCGTGGCCGAGATTCGTGGCCAGACGCGGAAGTGACCCTTTCACTGGGGTGGTATTGTGCTGGGCCGGTTATCCTACCCAACTTCCGACGCCTTCAATTTGTCTCTTGCGCCGTGGCGAATATGGAGCACGTCAACCCGCTTCTGTTTCTCAACAACACGAAATATGACACGATAGACGTGAGGCTTGTTGCCGTAAAGGAGATGGTGGAGTTGCGCTTTCTCCGGCGTCACGGGGCAGCGGTTTGGCACTTCTTCCAGGCTGAGAACAGCCTTCTTGAGCCCTCGGTACCACTTCAGGGCTGCATCAGACTCCTCGGCATTGATCTCCCGGTACAGGCTGGCAAATTCGCGCTCTGCTCGGGCAGTGATGTTAACGAGGTATGCCATTCTTGGCTTCAAACTCGTCGAAAAACTCTCGGACTGGTCGTGTACGGCCATGTGCTACGTCGTCGAGCCCCTGGCGAATACCTTCCTCGGCATCGGCGCGCGCGGCAATGTCGAGCAGACGCTGATAGGCTTCGGCGTCCTGAACCACGGCTGCAGCTTTGCCGTTAACCGTGAGCACTACGGGGCGTTTGGTCTTCTTGAGCTGTTTCATGAAGTCGCCGGACGATCGGCGAAATGTAGTCAGTGATTGAATGTCACGAGTGATGTCCAGCATATTCACCCCCTGTTTTTGGCACCTAATTAGGTGCTACCAGAATACACTCTTCGGGTAAAAGGAAAAGAGCACCTCAAGAAGGACGCGGGACGAAGGACGCGCGACAGAAGGCCGCCCCGAGTCCAAGGAACTGTTTTCCGTACGGGAAAAGGCATCGGCTCTGGTTGCCGGCTTGGTCAGGGCCACCCGCAAACCGGGCACGAGCCGCGCCTCATTGCGGCGACAGGATATGTATCCCCCTTCCCCATTGGTAGAGGCCCTAACCGCTATATGCGCACACCCCAACCCGGGGAGAGTTGGTGACGGGCAAACGCATCTCCTCAGCGCAGGAATGCGTTTCCGCGCACGCTGGGCACAGCCATCCCGTCTCGTCCCATGCGCATTCAGCACAGATTTCCGTAGCTGTCCCGGTCGCGCAAGATTGACAGAGAATCGCCGGCGGTTCGTTTCTGGCCAGCAACTGTACGGCGCCTTTTGGAGTCCCGTCTTCGCGGACGCCGGCCACTTTCAACTTCAGCTCCGTGGTCGAGCCGTAGTCATACTCATAGGAAAAGCTCATTCCCGTACCCACTACCTGTTTCAGCGGCCGGTTCATGCCCATCTCCCCGTCCATGGGGGAGGAGCCATAACGTTCGCCTGCGATTTCGAAGGCGCTCAAATGGCCGCAGCACTCAAGCCATATCTCGCGAAGGAACCGGTCGAGCTTGCCTAGTGTGGTGTTTACCGGCAGCGCCACGTGCATCCAGTACGCATTGGCCCGGCGCCCTTCCACCACCAGGTGAAAGCTTGGGCCAGGTGATAACCGCGAACCTCCCGGTTGGCTGCACAACGATAAGTGGCGAGCCATGACCGCCCGGTTCACGATCTCACCGCAGAATTGACATTTTCCAGCAGACGCTGGTTTGCTCATAGGGAATCAGTATAGATCTGCTGAGCAAAAAGTGAGTGACCGGGGACCGATGGAGCAAGCAGAGCTTACTCCGGTTTCCTCGCGCAAAACTCTGAAACCATGCGAACGTATCCAAGCTTGTCTTCAGCTAGACCGCGCAACTCTTCGTGGGTGATAAGCGGATCTCCATGTGCGTTTTAGCCGAACCGCGCGCGACGTCCAATTCCGAACGCAAGACAACTCCTGTACTCTTGGCAATCCAAATCGTCTGATCACCGCCAGGTGAGTGGCTGATTGTCAAAGGCCGCGCGGCTCGTCTCGGCGGTGCTCCTTTTGACCTTCGACCCCCTAAACAGTGGTCCTGCGCGTTAGTCTCTCATCCGTCCGTGAGTTTGCAAACTTGGAATGACTCCAGACCCGTCTAACAACCAGTGCTCTGTCACCGCAAACCCCGGTGTGGCGAAACCTTGACCAGCCAAAGGGAAACTACAAGCGTCAAGGTTTAAGTGACCACTTGGATGTCGCCGCGCTCGACCCGCTTCGAAAAATGGCAGAAGCAGAGTCGCTCCGGGATACAAATTCAGAGCTTATGCCCTGCTGAGAATCCCCTAAGCTGAGACCGCTTTTCCATACAAACGGCACGTTTTCATCTGTTCCCATCCCCTCGTCCGGTCGGTCTTCTATGTTCCAATAACCTTTTGCGCCTGCGGCAACCGAGGGACAAGTGAGCACGGAACAGGAACTTCGCCAGAAGCTACGCAAGATTGCGGCCCTCTTCGAGGGTGCGACCACGACTGGAGAGCAGGATGCGGCGGCAGCCGCTATCGAGAGGGTGCGCACAGCCCTGAAGGCGCTCGAGCAAAAGGAAACGTCCGTCGAGACCGCTTTCCGCTTGCCCGATCGCTGGAGCCGCCGTCTGTTTACCGCGTTATGCCGTCGTCACGGCCTCACTCCGTACCGGTACCCGCGACAGCGCTACTCCACCGTGGTTTTGCGCGCTCCTGTTTCTTTCGTCAACAAAACTCTTTGGCCAGAGTTTCTCGAAATCAAGAGTGCTCTCGATGATTATCTGAATGAAGCCACGGAGCGCATCATCCGGGAAGAAGTGTTCCGCGTTTCGGAAGAAGCAGAAGAGCGGGTCTCTTGACGCATGAGAGGCCTCATTCTATGAAGCGCGATCGATATTCCGCGCAATGCACTTCCTGACACACAAACAGCGATAACAAATACGTAAAGGATAAGGACCGGCACAAACCTCCTCTCACGCACTGATGGCGCGAGTATGCTCTTTACGCAGAGAGACTTCACCCGCGTCGCCGGTCCATAACGCGTGCCCTCTGGCTGCCGTCTTTCTCAACTTCGCAAATTCAAGTACTCAGGTCACGGTCCGCCACAAACGGCGGCTGGGCGTTCAACGAGAAGAGTGGTCGAGTTCGTACTGGTTGATAAGGCGGGAGCGATCCGCTTGCAGCGACAGGGCACTACAACGAGAGTCTTCTTCAAAACACCCTCCACCGTCGGCCGAGCTAACTCTTGCTCCACCGAGCGAGTGAATGAAAAGTAATCGCGATGGTGATCATTAACCAGAGTACGGACGTGGGAGTGACCGAAAGCCCGCGGTTACTTGCTCAAAGGTAAACACTCAAAGCCGCAAGCATTGCACAGTAAATGATGCGGATCGACCCTGTTAACCATGATCGACGTGTTCCGCGGCGCTGATGTATCGGCTGTCTACTTCCCCCCACGCAGAAGGCCTAACCTGTCCGAGGGCACCGAGATGCTCGGAGCACTTCTCCGGGACAACCGCGTGCGCATCGTGGAGATCAGTGAGTACGCCTCCCTGCGCGACCTCGACCAAGCGTCAGTCCATAAGCTCATCGCAATGTTCGCGGGCAGCCTCCAGAAAGCCATCCCCCAAAATTGACAACCACAACCCAGCGGGATTAGATTTGCCAATCATCCCAGGTTCCCCGGTGGGCAACAGCTTTTCCACGTCCGCGCATCTCCGGGGCCCGTTCGTCCCTTCTCCTCTGGCCCGGTAGCGCGAACACGTGTCACCGTACCCGTTTGTCTTGATTAGCGATTTCAACCGTTTCGAGGAGAACTATGCACGCTCTCGTCCGTAACGTCTTTTTCGGCTGCGCCACACTGCTGACGCTAGCCGCCGCCCTTTCACCCGTGCTCAACGCGCAGAGCGCGATGGCGGACGGTCCGCCCAAGGTCCTCCGCATTGACCGCGAATACCTCAAACCCGGCAAGGGTGGCATGCTGCACGAGCGCTCAGAAAGCGCGTTTATCCACGCCTTCGCCGATGCCAAGTCCACCGCTCCCTACTTTGCGCTGGACTCCCTTTCCGGAGCTTCCCGCTCTCTGTTCCTCTATGGCTACGACAGCTTTGAAGATTGGGAAAAGCAGGCAACCGCGGTGCGCAGCAACAAAGCCTTGAGCGCTAAGCTCGACCAGGCTTCCCAGGCGGATGGCGACCTGCTTGCGAGTTACGACTCCGCCGTCATGATGCTTCGTCCTGATCTCAGCCTCAACAAGGGATCAATCGACGGCGCGCGCTTTTTTGAGATCACTACCTTTGTCGTGAAACCCGGGCATACGCACGACTTCACAGAACTCGCCAAAATGTACATCGAGACCTACCGCAAAGTCGATCCCGACACCCACTGGGACACCTTCGAACTCACGTATGGAAACCCTACGCCTGGGACCGCCGGGGGAGCCATCTTCCTGGTGTTCAACACCATGAAGTCTCTCGCGGAAACCGACAAGAGCATGCAGAGTTCTGACAAATTCTCGAGTGAGCTCGGGGCCGACGGCATGAAGAAGGTCAGCGAGCTTACGGCCGCCAGTATTGAGGCGACGGCGACCAACCTGTTCGTGATCAATCCTCGTGAGAGTAACCCGCCAAGCGAATGGGTCAAAAAGGAGCCAGCCTTCTGGAAGGTTCAATAAGGAGCTTTTGCAGGGGCGGGGCTTCACAGCCCCGCCGTAACACTTGGAAAAATAGGCACTGTAATTGTGCCGTTATGCGCTGGCCAACGCTGGAACACCCAGCTGTTGAAGCAGGCCGAGCTGGTCCGAACTTCCCCAGCGCTCCACCATCTTGCCATCCCGAAACTTCGAAATCTGTAGTCCCCGGATACTCACCCTTTTCCCTGTCGGTGGTATTCCCATCAGGGGACCCTGGTGGGTACCTGTCATGGTATAGGCGAAGGCAATCGAGTCCTCGTCAGCCACCATCGTTTCCAGAGCAAGTTTCATATCCGGAAAGGCTTTCGTAAGACCCGAAAAGAACGTGCGGTAGCCTTCGGGTCCCGGGCCTTGGCCCGGTGCCGGATCGTGCTCAACATTCTCTGCCGCAACGACCTCTTTGAACAAATCAAAGTTGCGTGTACTCACAGCCTCTGCAAACTTCCCCAGCGCAGCCAAATTCTGCTCTTTGCTCATCGTTATCCACCTCCAGGAAATCAGATGCCTTGAAGTTGCTGACTAGACCGTCAATATTTCGCGCGCTTGAGAGAGGGCAGACAAAAATCTGCCCTTCAGGACCTCACTTCCCGAAGGGCAAACGGATCGTTGCAGTTCTTATTTATGGCTTTGGACGATAGTGTTCGGCGCGGCCGGATCGTTACAGTCAGCCGCCGGGTCGAGCCCTGATCGCGGGAGTTGCTGCCATGTTGTATTGTTAGCTCACCTGCGGGGAGGGGGTGCAGCTCAGATGCTGGTTGAGCAAACATCGTTAGCGACTGCCAAGACCTTGCAGGCAAACAGGCTCGTTTCGCTCGATGTCTTCCGCGGAATTGTCATTGCGGGAATGATCCTGGTGACCGACCCAGGCACATACAACTACGTATACAGTCCTCTCCGTCATGCGGATTGGATGGGCGCAACCACAACGGACATGATCTTTCCAGCATTTCTTTTCATGGCCGGCCTGTCGATCTCATTCTCGTTCGCCTCGCAGATCAAACGCGGAGCTAGCCGTATGATGCTCGTCCAACGTCTGCTTCGGCGGAGCCTGGTGCTGTTTACCCTGGGCCTGGTGTTGAATGGATTTCCGGACTACCACTTGCACACATTGCGCATTCCTGGAATTCTCCAGAGAATCGCCGTCTGCTATCTTTGCGGTGGCGTTCTCTATCTCTTAGGAACCAGCACGCGTGTGCAGGGTGAGAAGGCAAGAATCTCCAGGCGGGTGCTGCTGATTGCAGGCGCGGCTTTCGGTCTGCTTGCTCTGTATTGGGCACTGCTGAAGCTGGTTCCGGTCCCCGGCATCGGTGCCGGCCAGCTCGACACATTCGGGAGCCTTCCCGCCTACATTGACCGCCGGGTTTTTGGTATAAACCACCTCTGGATTTGGGGCGTCACACCGGGAAAAGGAGTTACTTACGATCCTGAAGGCATCCTCTCCACTCTGCCTGCTATGTTTTCTACCCTCGCCGGCATCGTCGCGGGCGAATGGATGGGAACGGGCTGCTCGGGCAGAATAAAGGCGCTGGGGCTTGCCATGGCGGGGTGCGCGCTCGGAATCTCGGGGTTGCTATTGAGCCCCGTTCTGCCCTTGAATAAGCGCATTTGGACGAGCACCTTCGCTCTCCTGAGTACAGGTATGAGCTTGGCGGTGTTCGCCGCTGTTTACGCGGTTGTCGACCTGTGGGGCTTCCGTCGCGGGCTCCTTCCGGCGAAAGTCCTGGGCACGAATGCGATTCTCGCCTTCACGTTGTCAACCATCATCACCACCTTGTTGGACCGCATCCGCCTCCATGGGCTAACCATGCACGAATGGATGTACCAGAACCTCTTCGCGAGCTGGCTATCTCCCTATCCTTCGTCGCTGGCATATGCAATCGTGATTGTTCT
>Ga0302325_10031239_pt1 | contig 10960 bp, 7 predicted proteins | sample Palsa_T0_2_FD_201948 | JGI IMG/M metagenome (GOLD analysis project Ga0302325, IMG submission 201948) | Peat permafrost microbial communities from Stordalen Mire near Abisko, Sweden - Palsa_T0_2 | ecosystem: Environmental > Terrestrial > Soil > Palsa > Peat permafrost | place: Sweden: Abisko... | reverse complement strand
GAGGGAGCGGACGCCTGGTACACGCACTCAGCGGAAGAGTTGCTGCCGCCCGGGACTCGATGTTCCTGCGGAGCGACCAAATGGAAGAAGGAATCGGATATTCTGGATGTGTGGTTCGATTCCGGGTCGACGCATCTCGCGGTGCTGAACGAAGCGAATGGTCTGCACTGGCCGGCGGATGTGTATCTCGAGGGCCCCGACCAGTTTCGCGGCTGGTTTCAGAGCTCGCTGCTGGTGGGTGTGGGAATCCGCGGCCATGCGCCTTATCGCCAGGTGGTCACTCATGGCTGGACGCTCGACGAGAAGGGCGCGCCAATGTCCAAGTCGCGCGGGAATACGATGTACCCGAAGGAAATTTGCGAGAAGTGGGGCGCTGATCTCCTGCGCGTGTGGGTCGCGTCGCAGGATTACACAGCCGACGTACGCATATCCGAAGCGATGATGACCCAACTCGCCGAAGCCTACCGGAAAATTCGCAATACATTTCGGTTCGCGCTCTCGAATCTCTTCGACTTCGATCCCGCGAAAAATGCCATTGCCGACGCTGACCTTTGGGAAGTCGACGCCTGGATGCTGGCGCGAACCGGCGCGCTGGTGCGGCAGTGCCGTGAATGGTACGAGAACTTTGAATTTCACCGCGCCTATCATGCACTTCACGATTTCTGCAGTGTCGACCTCAGCGCGTTTTACTTCGACGTGCTTAAGGATCGCCTGTACACGTTCGCCCCGAACAATCGCGGGCGGCGTTCGGCGCAGACTACTGTGTATCGCATCGCGGACGCGCTTGTGCGCCTGATTGCTCCAATCCTCACCTTTACTTCCGAGGAGGTCTGGAAGTATCTGCCAGGGGCGGCATCGAACCTCGAAAGCGTGCACATCGCTGCGTTCCCCGAAGCTGCGGCTTTGGAAGGCGCGCTGGATCGCGCCCGCGCGGAAAATTGGGATCGCCTGCTCGTCGTGCGTGAAGAAGTATTGAAAACGCTAGAACCATTACGAGCAGATAAGACCATTTCCGCGAACCTTGAGGCTCACGTTACTCTGACCGCCTCTGGGAAACTGGGCGCACTGCTAAAGAAATACTCCGGACAACTCCCTGCGCTATTCATCGTCTCTCAGGTCGAAGTCGAGGATGCTTCGCCGAACGGGACTGAGTCCGGCGAATTGAAAGTTCGCGCCCGGCGCGCCGACGGCAAGAAATGCGAACGCTGCTGGAACTACTCGACGCACGTCGGCGAAAGCGCCGATTACCCAACCCTGTGCGAACGCTGCGTCGCCGCGCTGGCGGAAATTAATGGAGACGGCGGAATGCCGGCCGGAAGCGCCAAGCCATGACAGGCGCTACCGACCGCTCGCGCGGGCTACTCGCGCTACTCTCCCTTGCTGTCCTGGCTGCGGATCAGGCCAGTAAATATGCAGTCAGCCGCCTGACCGCGCCGGGCTCGATGCGCGAACTCATCCCGGGTGTGCTGAACCTGGTGCACACCAGCAATCCCGGTGTGGCATTTGGATTCCTGGCTGACTCGGAAATGCCGTGGCGCGGCCCGGTTCTGATTCTCTTCTCTCTCGCGGTGATGTGCATGATCGTGTGGCTACTGGCTACTCACCGCGCGGGCGGCGCGTTCGGGGAGTGCGGAATGGCGCTGGTGCTTGGCGGCGCAGCCGGAAATGTCCTGGACCGCCTCATGCTCAGCAGCGTCACTGATTTTATCGATTTCCATATCGGCTCCTACCACTGGTACACGTTCAACGTGGCGGACTCGGCCATCGTTATTGGCGCGGGATTGATCGTTATTGAGGTCTTGCGCGACGGGCGGCATCAGCCGCGCCAGGAGCGCGCCTGACGATGCACCCCGTACTCCTGCAGGCAGGCTCTTTCACCATCTATACCTATGGCGTGTTGGCAGCCGGCGGCTTTCTGGTTGGTCTTTGGTACGCCTATAGCCAAGCGCCGCGCGCGGGCGTCGATCCCGGAAAGATCTGGGATCTCGGTGTTTACGGAATTCTGGTCGCATTGCTCACATCGAAGGCTTGGCTCATCCTCAGCGATTGGCATTTCTACGCTGCTCACCCGCGGGAAATGTTCAGTATCGCTACCCTTCAATCCGCCGGGACTTTTTATGGCGGCGTCCTTGGCGGCGTTGCGTGGGTGCTTTTTTATACGCGCCTCCACAGGATGCCGCTGCTGCCGGTTCTCGACTTGGTCGCGGCTCCCGTGGCGCTGGGGCATGCTATCGGGCGTCTCGGCTGCTTTGCCGCGGGATGTTGTTACGGCAAACCCACGACGCTTCCCTGGGGAGTCACATTTACGAATCCTCTTGCCACGAGGCTGAGCGGAACGCCTTTGAACACGCCGCTTCATCCCACCCAGCTCTATGAGTCCGGCGCGGAATTCCTGAATTTTATTTTGCTGGTCTGGTTCGCCGCGAAGAAGCGGCTTCCCGGGCAGGTGGTCGGTTTGTATTTCATGCTCTATGGAATCGAGCGCGGCGCAATGGAATTTCTGCGCGACGATCCTGGCCGCAGCCTGATGTTTCAAGACAGGGTTTCTCTAATGCAGATCGTAAGCGTGGCGCTGGTTTTTCTGGGAGCGTACCTGTGGCGCCGTGGTCCGCGCGCCGAACAGCGCCCCCGGCCCGATGCTAAACTCGATGCCAAGCCCGGTGCTCGGCTCTCTGGAAGATCGAGCGCTGTCGTGCAAAATTCCTAGCGTCCATCGCTTAATGCCGTGACCTCTTCCTCCGAACACGAGAAATTTGCTGTCGCCGGCGAGCAGGTTGGCGAGCGCGTCGACCGTTTTCTCGCCACGATGCTTCCGCACCTGAGCCGCGCGCGGGTTCAATCCCTCATTGACGAAGGGCGCGTCGAAGTCGACGGCGCCGCGTGCAAACGCTCACACCGCGTCGCGTCCGGCGAAACGGTGACTATCGAGATTCCCGCGCCGCCGCCGGCCGGTGTGGAAGCGGAGTCGATTCCGATCGAAATTCTCTACGAGGATCAGTACCTTGCCGTGATCAACAAACCTGCGGGCATGATCGTGCATCCGGGCGCGGGCGCTGAGACCGGCACGCTCGTCGCAGCGCTACTCGACCGCTTCGGCGCCACAGGACTTTCAAGCGTCGGCGGACCGCTGCGCCCAGGCATCGTGCATCGCTTGGATAAAGGCACCTCCGGTGTGCTCTTAATCGCGCGAACCGATCTCGCGCACAAGAAACTCGTGGAAGACTTTCGCGATCGCCGCATCCAGAAGGACTATGTGGCCCTGCTGCACGGCAGAATGAAGGGCGACTCCGGGAGCGTCGAGCTCCCTATTTCCCGCGACTTGCAACGGCGTTCGCGGATGACTGCCCGTCGCCGCGAAGGTCGCCCGGCCCGAACGGACTGGCGCGTTTGTCTGCGGCTGGAAGCTTTCACCCTTATCGACGCTGACTTGCGCACCGGTCGGACCCACCAAATTCGCGTGCACTTTTCCGCACTGGGTTGTCCCGTGGTCGGCGACACAGTCTATGGCGCACCTCGCCTGGAACGTGTCGACTCGCAGGTCTTACCCTCGCTGGGCAGAAACTTTCTGCATGCCGCTCGGGTCGGTTTCAACCATCCGCGCACCGACAAAGCGACCGTAGTACGCGCTCCTCTTCCTCCGGAGTTGGCCGGCTACGCCCACACGCTTGGCGAGATTGTGAAAGTGGATCGTGCGGTGATTGACGCTGCGCTACGGGAGTTCCTATAATCCACAGTGTGAAACGCCGTTTTGCCCGCCCGAGGATATTTCTGGCCGCAACCCTCCTGTTGGCCTCTGTCGCGATGTTGCGCGCGGCGCCGCAATCTCCAGCCACGACTCAAGCTCCTGCGGCTCCGGCGGCGCCAGCGACACCGGGCCAGAATCAGCCGCCCATCCGCGTCACTACCGGCTTGGTTCATTTGGTCGTTACGGTCACGGATCGCCAGCACGATCTGGTCACCGATCTCAATCAAAGCGATTTCACAATTCTCGAGAACGGCGTGCCTCAGCCGATCACATTCTTCGGCCGCGAGACGGATCTTCCCCTGCGCATCGCCCTCCTACTCGATACCTCGAACAGCATTCGCGCGCGCCTGCAGTTTGAAAAGGATGCAGCTATCGACTTCCTTAACAAGGTGATCCGCCGCGACAAAGACCTGGCGTTCCTGGTGACATTCGACAACGAGCCAGAGGTGATCCAGGATTACACGGACGAGGTGGGATTGCTGAACACTGCCATCCGCGACCAGCGCGCGGGCGGAGCAACCGCTCTAAATGACGCCATCTCCATGGCATCCGAAAAACTATCGCGCGCGCCTGCACCCCGGGCGGAAGAATCCGACATACGGCGAGTAATCGTGGTCATCAGCGATGGGCACGACACCTTGAGCGACCACGCTCTGATCGACGCTATCAACGGATCGATTCGTTCCGAGGCTGTCGTCTACACGGTTAGTACAAACACCGACTGGCTAGCCATCGACAACCCCAACAAACCCAAAAAGTACAATATGGACAACGGAGATCGCGTGCTGCAACAGGTCGCGGACGAAACGGGCGGACGCGCTTTTTTCCCCTATAAAGTCGACGATCTAGCCAGATCTTTTCTCGACATCAGCACCGAGCTCCGCAGTCAATATTTTGTTGGCTACACGCCGAAGAACCTTCCGGAAAGCGGCGAGTATCGCAAGATTATTGTGGAGACGGACCGGAAGGGACTGCAGGTACGTTCGCGCCGGGGATACTACGCGGGTGCCGGCAATTAAGTCGTGACGTATCGACAGGCCGCGCGGAGTGGAAAGACGCCAGGTTACTGCACTTTACTGTACGGGCGCGTAATAGCCTTTGCGCGCCAGCACCTTGGCGTCGGGACGCGAGACGTCTACCTTAATTTTCCGGAACGTTCCGTCGTGCTTCGTGTTCGCAGGATAGTAGCCCAGCACGTACTGCGAACGCAGCTCGGTCGAGATCTCATCGAACGCCTTCTCAAGCCCTTTTTCATTCCTCACAGCCATCACACGCCCGCCAGTGTCGCCCGACATCTTTGCTGCAACTCCGGGCCCATAACCTTCTGTCGCGCCAAAGTCAGTGATCAGAATCACATGAATGACGGCGTCAGCGCGTTGCGCCGCCTCTACTGCCTCTTCTAGCCTCACCTTGCTTCCGGTGTCTTCAGCATCTGTCAGCAAGATCACGGCTTTGCGGCCCGCCTCGCTACCGAGCTCATCATGGCAAGCGAGGAATACGGCATCATATAAATTAGTCCCACCGCCATTTTGCGGAATAGTTCCCGGCGTGATAACCGGCCCGGCCGCGTTAACCTGGGCGCGATGGATGGCGTGATCGAGGACGGATTGATCCTCTGTAAAATCGGCGAGCAAGTTTACATCCGTGTCGAAACTCATGACGATTGCTTCGTCCCTCTTCCGCATGACTGCCCGCACAAAGCGCGTAGCCGCGTCCTGTTCGGCGTTCATGATGCGATACATGCTGCCGCTGGTGTCCATCAGCAGCGCCAGCGTGATCGGCAAGTCGACTTGCTTGGTGAAGTACGCGAGCTTCTGCTCCGCGCCATCTTCAAAGACCTTGAAGTCATCCTTGGAGAGGTCGGACATGATGTCGCCATGCTTGCCGCGTACCGTGGCAAACACGTTGACGATGGTAGTCTGTACCTGCAGAGACTTCCCGGCTTGAGGCAGCTGGTCCTGCGGAGCCTGCTGTCCGTCCTGCGCTGGTGCGTCAGGCGCCGATGGTGGAACAAGCGGGCCGCGCACCTGCCCCGCAGCCGCCGAGCCTTTAGCCGCCCCCGGGGTACTCGCGAGCGGCCAAGAGAAAAATGCCAAAGCGATTATGCTCGCTCCAACGCTGCGCAGTCGCATTGTATAATCCTCCTCAGGCGATGACTAAGACTGGTACGATGCGATAGACGCGCCGCCGGATGTTCGGCCACACTGTTTGGGCGACTGGGAGAGGCAAGCCATGAAGGCTAATGTTTCGCTGCTGATTTTGGTCCTCGCCGTCGCCGTTTCTCTCGCTGCGCAAACGCAGAACATCCCGCCCGGTACTCCTGCTGCGCCTCCGAGTGCAACGCCGCGGCCGGTCGCGCCCGGTGGTCAGCAAAATCCGCCCGCCATCATCGTTCGCACCGAGAACGTCATTGTACCAGTCACGGTCAAAGATAATCGTGGCCAGTTGGTGGGCGATCTCCAAAAAGAGGACTTCCGAATATTTGTCGACGGCGTAGAACAGAAGATCCTGGGCTTCAGTTCCAACGCGGTTCCGCTTTCGGCTGTGGTGCTCATCGACAACGACCTGGAGCAAAAGCAGGCAGCGGGCGTGCAGCGCAGTCTGGCGGCTATAGCCGCGGGGTTCGGTCCCGCGGATGAGACCGCGCTCGTCACCTACGAGGCTTTTCCGAAAACCGTACTCGATTTCTCGTTCAATAATGACCTGCTCTTCACCCAGCTCAAACGTTTGGACTTGGCCTCCCATCCGGCTGGCGTCATTTCCGATCCCACCACTGCGCCGCCCAATGTGAATGGCCAGCCACTCCCGACCGGCACGGGGCTGCAGCCACCCCACAGCGCGCTGCGCTACAAGAAGATCAGCGCTCTCAATGACGCGCTCTATGCAGCCAACGAAATGCTGAAGACCCGCGGCCGGGAGCGCCGCAAGATAATTTTTCTGGTGTCGGACACGACCAATACGTCCAACTCTCACACCTTCGAGGAAACCCTCCACGAGCTGGAAATCGACGACGTCTCGGTGTACTCGATTTCGGTCGTTCACCAGCTTCCTGTCGGGCGCTCACTGGCCCAACGCGGCGCGGAACAGGTCGATCGCTACGCTACCGATACGGGCGGGGATACCTTTTACGGCTCGAAGCAACAGGATCTCGAGCGTCTCTATTCGGACGTGACCGAGCAGGCGCGTAACGAATACACGCTGACGTTTTCTCCCCAGGATATCGATCGTACCCACGATTATCATGAGATCGAAGTGCGTGTGAAGCGGCCGGACTTGACGATTGTCACACGCCAAGGATATTTTCAGAGCGCCTTCAACATCGGACACTAGAGATATTCTCAGCGCAAAGCAGGACAGCGTGGGCGGCGCTTTGTATGCGCAGCGAGCAAATCTCTTTTCCGCTTGACTTCGTTCGCCGCCACCCGTATAGATGAACGAGCGATGGAGTGCGACGGAAATTTCTGGCGCGCCCTTTGCGGGAGAGAGTTCCAAAGTCGTTCATGCGCGGAACCGATCCGGGGCTTCAGGTTCGATGAAGCCCTTCAAAAGGCGGGGCATCCTTACGGGTGCCCCGCCTTTGCTTTTAGCGGAGCAAACGTTCTCAGGCTTGACGCGAGTTGCCTGGACGAATCGCTATCAACTGTTCGTGTGCGGGGCACAACGGCTTGAAGTCGCAGCGGCTGCATCCGTAGCCAGGCCGCGCCGGAAATTCGTGGGCACGAATTTGGTTCGCCACGCTGGCAATCCGGTCGCGCGTTTCCGCCAGAGCCTTGGCGTCGCGCACACCGGCCACAGCCTCGTTGGTCATTAAGTTGTAAAACACCAGCCGGGCCGGCTCCATCTCCAATACTTCGCGTGCAGCCAGTGCGTAGATGCCGAGCTGTAAATCCTCATCTGCGTGCTTTTGGCTGCGGGGCTTCCCGGTCTTGTAATCGATAATCTCCACTTTCCCATCGCTCAAGCGATCAATCTGGTCGATGCGCCCGGTGACGACTACGTTGTGCTCCAGCGGCAGCTCGAAGCTCTTTTCTTGGTGCAGCACGTCGGCCGGTGCGGCTACATAGAGGCGGTGAAACGTTTCTAGTTGTTCGCGACCTGCCTTGCGGTATTCCTCTTCGTGATATTTGTCCGGAAACCCCGCGGAAGACCATTCCCGATCGTATATCGACCACAGATCTTCGAGCGAAACCGTGCGCCCTTTGCGCACCTCTGCAACGAATTCCCGGATCGTCGTGTGCATCACGTTTCCAAAAGTCGTTTCCGGCCGTGGTCCGCCACGAATTCCCCACACATACCGGAACAGATACTTCATCGGACACTGTTCGTAAGTAGTGATCGCCGAAGAGCTCAGCTGTAGCGGCTCCGGGCGGGGCGGATGAAAAGCTTTCGCCCAGAGCGCAATCCGCGAATAGGCTCGCGTGGCCTCGACAAAGTTGAAAAGCAGCCCCTGCGCGACGGTTGGTTCGCCAGAATCGTTCGCTTGCTCGGAAGCGGCCCGACCAACAGATTCCTCGGGCGGAGGTACCTGCACCTTGGGTGCGATTTGCGTCACGTCGCGCCTCTGCATCGCCACCTTCATCACCAAGTCATCCAGAAAAGGTGAGGAACTCTTGCGCCGGTTTCGGATCGTCGCCAGCGTCAGGTTGCGCTTTGCACGCGTCAGCCCTACGTAGAATAAGCGCCGCTCTTCCTGAATGTGAAAATCCTCTTTGGGCTGCTCCTCCTTCATCAACTCTGGAGGAAACTCGAATTTCGGCCGGCGTGGGCTGGACGGGAAATCGTATTTCGAAAGACGCAAGATGTAGACGTGTGGAAACTCCAAACCCTTGGCTCCGTGAACGGTCATCAATTGCACCGCGTCATCGAAGGGCTGCTCTTCGATCGTAACGTCTCCACCCAACTCGTGGAAGTAGCCAAGATACTCGATGAAGTCGCGCAGGCGCTTGCCCTCACTCTTGAGTTCCCATTCCTTAATGAATACCGCCAACCGCTCGACGTACGGGCGATCCTCCTCATTAGTCGCGGGCGCAATTTGAAGGGTGGCCATTAGCTCGTCCAGGAGCTCGACCGCCGTTTTTTCGTGGGCGGACTTTCGCAGGAGACCGAACGTCTCCACAAGTTCCTTTAGCCGCACTCCCCTTCCCCGGACATTACCGGCGCTCGGCGACGATTCTTGCTCCGCGGCTGCCACTTCATCCCACAGTGGGCGGTGGCGATTTTTCTCGGCGCGCTCCACTAGACGGACCAGGTCGCGCGCCTCGAGCCCCCAATACGGCGCGGAGATGACTCGCGCACAAGATATGTCGTCCGTGGGCACAGCCACCAGGCGCATCCAGGCCAACAGATCGCGCACCAGCGTATTCGAAAGAATTGAGAACTTGCGGATGACGAAAGGAATCCGCCGCCTGCAAAGCGCCTCTACCAAATGCTCACGATGCGTATGTTTGCGGTACAACACCGCGAAATCCTGCCAAGCGGCGCCCGCCGCACGTAAGCGCTCGATGTCTTCCGCCACCCAATGCGCCTCTTCTTCGTAACGGGCAAATTCGACGACACGAACCTTTTCGCCCTCGGAATTTTGCGTGATCAATTTCTTCGGAGGAAGTAGCGGAGACTTTTCATTGTGCGCGATGGTTTCTCCCGCCAAACGCAAGATTCGCTCGGTGGCACGGTAGTTCTGCGAAAGCGAAATCAGAAAGCGTCCCGTTCCATCGCTGGCACCGGCCTCCTTAATAGCCAATGGATTGCCGCTCACTCCGCAGAAGCGCTCAAGGAAAATCGTAAAGCTGCCAAATGAAGCGCCCCGGAAGCGATAGATCGCCTGGTCATCGTCGCCGACCGCTAGAATATTGCGCCGCTCGCCGGCCAGCAGCCACAACAGTTCGAGCTGGGCAACATTGGTGTCTTGAAATTCGTCGACCAGGATGTATCGGTACTGATTGCGGAGACTTTCGAGCAGAGCCGCATCCCGTCGCAAAAGTTCGACCGACTGCAGCAACTGCGCGCCGAAAGTGTACAGAGTTCTTTCGCGCAGCAAGCGCTCGCTGGTGCGGTAGACGCGCGCTAGTTCTCGCTGGCGAGCCACCTTCTCTTCGGCAACGGCACGCGCGTCCTCCTCTATCGAGGCCTTGTGCGCTTCGAAAGCTTGCGCCAGACCTTCAGCGTACCGCTCGTAATCGTCGGGCGTCACCAGCTCGTCCTGGCAGCGGGAGAAAAATGCCACGAAGTCTCTCAGGAATTCCGCCGGCTCAGCCAGCCTTCTAAAAATTTCCAGATGCAGCTCCGCAATGTTGCGGCGTAGCAGAATTCCGTGGTCAATGTCATCGAGCGCCTGAATCTCCGGATGCGCCGCCTTTAGAATTCTCTCCAGGCAAAAAGAGTGAAAGGTGCTCAGCCAGACCTTTTCCGCGCGCTCGCCCGCTGCTTTCACCACACGGTGCTTCATTTCGCCGGCGGCTTTGTCCGTGAAGGTAAGAGCGAGAATGCTTTCGCCGGCCAGCTCCGGATCATCCTCAAGCAATCGCCGAATCCGCTCGGTGATTACTCGTGTTTTTCCGGTACCTGCGCCCGCAACCACGAGCATGGGCCCTTCACCGTGTTGCACGGCGGCGCTCTGCTCGGCATTCAAGGGAAATCCCACGGTTGAGGTCTCTCGCAAATTGGGCGTATGCGCCATTGTCGTACGCCCATTCTAACAGAATGTACGGGTAGCGAATATAAAGCGAACCTCAGGGCAAACGTTTCACCCGATTCCTGGATGAATTGAGGACGGAGCAGCTGTACCTCTAACCCTGTGACCAGCACGAGCTTTCTACCGAACCTATACCCTTCGAAATTGCGGCCTCGACAGCCGGAGAAAGAATGGTGGAGGCGAATTAATTTGAACCGCTGGCCTCCTGGTCCCAAGTCCGAAAATTCCAGGCTTCTTGCGAGTAGCGAATTATTCAAATGCCGGGAGAAGCGGCCCGATTGCGTTAACCGACGCGGCTTTGCGGTTATAGACTTAGTTCTTTTATTCTTTCCGAAATCCACGCGTTTATCTTAACGCGGGCACGCCCGGCGATAAACGCCAGTGATCCGGAAACAGCCGGTCACGGAGCCACCGTATCTGAAGCCGACGAAGCTCCGAGGGACAAATCTGGCGCTCGCCCCCATGCAGTTGCAAGTAAACCCAAACGCCATGTGGGTATAGACGGTGCAGGCGCCGTCTTCTTC
>Ga0302325_10031238_pt1 | contig 10960 bp, 9 predicted proteins | sample Palsa_T0_2_FD_201948 | JGI IMG/M metagenome (GOLD analysis project Ga0302325, IMG submission 201948) | Peat permafrost microbial communities from Stordalen Mire near Abisko, Sweden - Palsa_T0_2 | ecosystem: Environmental > Terrestrial > Soil > Palsa > Peat permafrost | place: Sweden: Abisko... | reverse complement strand
CTGGTGGCGGAAGGATACGTAAACTTTGGTTATGCAGGCATCGTGCTGCTTTGCTTCGGTGTCAGCTTTGCTTATGCACTGGCGTACATCAGGGTCGCTCATAGCCACTCCTTATCCCCGGGCCGCCTACTATACTTCTTCTGCCTGGCCGCCGCCTCCCAGGTATACAGGGATGGTTTGGCATCGGCTGTCTGGTTCCCATTCGTATACGCGGCGCCGATCGGATGGATGGTTGTCTCACACTGGATCTGGAAGCCCGGGCGGCGGCGTTTTACATTCCCAGTAAGAAAAAGCGTGGGAGAAAGTGTTGCGTATGTCAGGTAACATCGCCAACCAAACCCCGCAAGTCTTAGACGTCTGGAGCCACGTTGCTCCGATGTATGGAGGCGTGGGCCCGGCGGCGGCGGGACTCGCCCTAGCGGTGCAACAGAATTCCGGCTGGAGAAGCCGCTTAGTTGCCGTCTGCGATAAACAAGAGAGGGAATTGAGTGACGGCATCCCTATGTCCGTGGAGAGGGTATCTGCTTCCGGGGTGCGGCCCGCTGCGGACATCAAGCTGCGCGTAACCTTAAACTCGTTCATTGAGGCTTGTGATGTGGTTCATGTGCACGGTCTCTGGCTGCCGCATTCGATTGCGGCGAGGATGGCCGCCGCGAAGCTCAAGAAGCCTGTAGTGTCGTCAGTGCACGGTATGTTGGAGAGTTGGGAGCTGAAGAATAAATGGCTGAAGAAGAGCATTTACTCGCTCTTTGTGGAAAAACCCTCCCTGGCGGGCTCTCATTGTTTCCGCGCATTGAGTGAACAGGAAGCCGCCGACTACCGCCGGTTCGGCCTGAGAAGTCCGATCGCCGTCGTACCGAACGGTATCGGTCAACTGGCTCGCATCGATCCCGGCGCATTCTTTCAACGCTTTCCGCAGTTGGCCGGCAAGGAGATCGTGCTGTATTTGAGCCGGGTGCATTACAAGAAAGGCATCCTGAACCTGGTGAACGCCTGGCCCTCAGTGCTGCACAACCACCCCGATGCCCACCTGGTTGTGGCTGGGCCAGACTGCCAAGGCACCGCCAGAATGGCGGAAGAGATCGTCGCGAGATACAACCTGAGTTCCACTGTAACCTTTTGTGGAACGTTGAGCGGCGAGGCCAAATTGGCGGCCCTGTCCGCAGCACGGTTATTCTGCTTGCCGTCCTATTCGGAGGGACAAAGCGTGGCGGTACTGGAGGCGCTGTCTATCGGCCTGCCAGTAGTGATTACAGCGGCTTGCAACGTGGACGGCGTGACCGCGAGCGGCGCCGGTATCGTTACTTCCAACGAGCCCACCAGACTTGCGGACGCGCTCGGCGAGGTCTTGGCGGCGCGGGCTTCCGATTGGCGGACGATGAGCGAGTCCGCCCGGCGATTGGCGAAGACCCGCTATAGTTGGCCGGCGATCGGCGAGACCATGCACTCAGTCTACTCCTGGATGTTGGGCGGTTCGCGCCCTGCGTGCCTGGTTAATTAATTAAAAATGGCCTCAGCTAGTCGACATTTATCCCGGACCGACTGGTGTTCATCGCCAATCGACCTTTCGGTGCCCGACAACAGCGAGTACCACAAAGGGCGGTCGTGGGTTGTGATTGCGTTATGGTACTTTCTTGGCGCGCCATTAGTTCGTTCTAGTTGGATGCCGGTCTCATCCGTAAAGGTTGCGTTGTTGCGTGCGTTTGGCGCGCACATCGGGAGAGGCGCGTACTTGAAGCCCGGAATCAAAGTAAAGTTTCCGTGGTATTTGAGGGTTGGCGACTACTGCTGGCTGGGTGAAGATGTCTGGATCGACAACCTCGCTCCTGTGAACATTGGCTCGCACGTTTGTATCTCCCAGGGAGCGTACCTTTGCACCGGCAACCATGACTGGTCGACTATTAACATGAAACTCTTCCGTAAGCCAATCGTTCTGCAAGATGGAAGCTGGGTTGGCGCCCGAGCCGTGGTCGGGCCAGGAACAGTAGTCGGCATCGGCGCAATTGTTACCGCGGGTAGCGTGGTTACACGGAATATCCCCGCTGGACAAATCTGGGCGGGTAACCCGGCATGCTACATGCGCGATCGGGTTGTTGGAACGAGAGCTTAGCGGTGTTGAAAATCAATCGCAGATCGCTGCTCACTTCTGCCCTCGGCGCGACGGCCGCAGTGCTCTGCGCGCGTCCCGCTTATTGGGACACTCGGGCTGGGTCGATTCAACAATCGATTGAGGATGCCTATCGCGCTAAGCGCGGAAGTATTTCGATTCCCGCTGGGACCTACCGGATTCCAGCTATGGCATCGGCAGGCTCGCATCTGAGCTTCCATGACTTGGCCAATTTTGAGATCGATGCCCGCGGGGTGCATTTCGTATTTACGGATGTGACGCGCGGCGGCATCGAGTTCGTGAATTGCCGAAACGTGCGGCTTCACGGCGCCACTGTGAGCTATGAAATTCCTCCGTTCACGCAGGGTACCGTCGAATCCATCGCGCCCGACCGGACGTGGTTCACGCTGCGGATCGATACGGGATATCCGGCGAATTTCGACGATGCCAGGTATTTTCCCTCGGCTCCTATGGGTTGTTCGTTCGACGCTAAGACCCGCCGACTCAAATCGGGAGTCTACGATATAAGCGCGGCGAAAGTCGAACGGCTGGATGGCTCCCTTTTCCGCTTGTATGGCAAAGGGCCCGTGTCGGTTGGCGACTTGGCCGCATTTCGCGGTAGCGGCCACCACAACATAACGCTAATCGACTGCGGCCAGATGGATATCCGCGATGTGACGATTTATAACTCAGGCATGTTTGGCGTATTGGAAAGCGGCGGTGAAGGCCGCAACCATTACAGCGTTACGATCAAGCGCGGACCCCCGCCGTCCGGCGCAAAGACCGATCCGTTATACTCCACGTCGGCAGACGGTTTCCACAGCGCCAGGGTGCGCAACGGTCCGACCCTGGATAACTGTTCGTTCGAGGGGATGCCCGACGATGGCATCGCCATCCACGGCGTTTACTCGTTGGTACTCAAAGCGGCCGGCGACCGGCTGGTGATTAATAAGAGCAGCTATCGTGCGGGCGACCCGCTGCTTCTGTTCGACGTCGCCGGAAGCCCAGCCGGAGAGGCAGTTGTGACGGCGGTTGCTCCTATGCCGGACTTCACGAGTGCCAGGCAAAGCCAGCGACGCACTGTTGCGAACGCGACAGCCGGCCCCTACTCCGAAATCGTCCTGGACCGCAAGGTGGAGGCCGGTTTCGATTACCTGTGCAGCAATCCTTCCGCATTGGGCAGTGGATACGTGCTGCGAAACAACACGATTCAAAATCATCGCGCCCGCGGCATGCTTTTGAAGGCGCACAACGGCCTGGTAGAGGGAAACACTATCGATGGCAGCAGCATCTCGGGGATGGTCCTGGCGCCCGAACTCTGGTGGAACGAAGCCTGTTACAGCCGCAATGTTACGATCCGAAACAATACCGTACGAAACCTGCCAAGCAATCCCCGTTCGTACGGCGCGGTTGTGATTGCGGCAGTATCCGATCGGGTGGTTCCCGGCTATGGCCACCAACATATTGTCTTCGAAAACAATCGTATCGAAGGCGTAAACGGCGTCAATCTCCTGATTACGTCCGCCGAAGACGTTACTATCGGAAACAATCGCTTCATCGATGCGGATCAGACGCCCAGGGCGTCGGCAGGCGCCGCATGGGGCGAAGATCCGGGCGCCCTGATCTACATCGCCGAGTCGAGGGCCGTTCGCATCAAGGGCAATACCGTTTCATCTTTAGGCCCGGCCAACCGGTGCCTCGTAGAAACTGCCTCGACAGTAACTGAAGTCCAATCGGACTGGATTTAAGAACAAATATTCCCGAGGAAGGCTAGCATGCAAGCAATTAGACGCGTAGTCGTTACGGGAGCCGGCGGCTTTATTGGCAGCCACCTGGCGACCTACTTGAAGAGAAAGGGCTTTTGGGTCCGGGGAGTCGACGTGAAAGCCGCGGAATACTTTCAGACGGATGCCGACGAGTTCGAGATCCTCGATCTCCGCCGCTGGGAACACTGTTTGCAAGCTACGCGGAACATGGATGAAGTGTATGCTCTGGCCGCCGATATGGGCGGCATGGGCTTCATTTCGTCGCACCATGCCCAGATCCTGCATAACAACGCGCTGATTAACTGGCATACCCTGGAGGCCGCACGAGTCAATGGCGCCCAGCGGTATTTTTACACTTCCTCCGCTTGCATCTATCCGGAGTTCAAGCAAACCGAAGCGGACGCGGCGCCGTTGAAGGAGTGCGACGCGTATCCGGCATTTCCACAGGACGCTTACGGATGGGAAAAGTTGGTGACAGAGCGTCTGTGTTCACACTACCGGGAGGACTACGGCCTGGAGACTCGTATTGTCCGGTTCCACAACATATTTGGCCCGATGGGTACATGGGAAGGGGGACGCGAAAAAGCTCCGGCTGCCATGTGCCGCAAAGTCGCGCTAGCCAAGCTGACGGGCGATCCGGTGATAGAGATTTGGGGCGACGGAGAGCAGACCCGTTCCTTCTGCTATATCGACGACTGCCTCGAGGGTATCTACCGCTTGATGCGTTCCGACTTCCACGAACCCCTGAACCTAGGCCAGGATCGCATGGTGACCATTAATCAACTGGCGGACATGGTGGCTGAAATCGCCGGCGTCCAAATCGTCAAGAAGCACGTCCCAGGGCCGCAGGGTGTACGGGGCCGCAACTCGGATAATACTTTGCTCCGCGCGGTACTTGGCTGGGAACCGGCCATCTCACTTGAGGAGGGTCTCGCCAGAACCTACGTCTGGATCGAAGCACAGGTGCGCGCCGGACTCGCCAACCGGGCGGAGGAATTACAACTCGCCGCTTCGGCCCGCTGATCGGAACGTTGATTGAATCACGACGGAACGACATATGCGCATTGTGGTTCACGATTTTGCAGGCCACCCTTTCCAGGTGCAGCTCAGTCGGGAGTTGGCTCGCAGCGGCCACTCCGTTTCGCACCTTTACTTACAGGACCTACCCGGGCCGAAAGGGGCGCTGCAACGATTGCCGCAGGATCCGCCATCGTTCCTGCCTGTGCCGGTGTCCTTGGGAGCGCCGCTTGAAAAGTACTCGATCTTCACGCGGCACTTCGCCCATCGGCGGTATGCGCGCCAGTTGGCCGCCTTCATTGAAGATAGCCGTCCCGACGTGGTCCTCTCGGCGAACACCCCCATCGACGTGCAGCACTACCTGCTGCGCGTATGCCAGCGGCAAGGAACCGCTTTTGTCCACTGGATGCAGGATTTGTATTGCATGGCCGTACGTAGCGTATTAGTGAAGAAGCTAGGACCGGGCGGTGTTCCGTTGGCATGGCACTACGACCGTCTGGAACGCCACGTGTGCGAGAGTAGCGACTCTGTCGTTTTCATCACGCCGGACTTCCTTACCGCCACTTCGTCGATGGGCTTCCGCCCCGCTAGGAACTATGTCGTCGAAAATTGGGCTCCGTTGGACGAAATATCCCCCGCTCCGAAGTGCAATTCCTGGAGCGTGCGGCATAAGCTATCGGACAAGCTGGTGTTTCTCTACTCGGGTACGCTGGGGCTGAAGCATAAGCCGGAGCTGCTCTACCAGTTAGCGGAAGCTTTGGAAGATCGCAAGGATGCCGTGGTGGTTGTGGTATCCGAGGGCCTGGGCCGCACGTGGCTGGAACAGCAACTGCAGCGATCGCCGCGGAAGAACCTGCTGCTGATGGATTTCCAACCTTATGCGCTGATGTCGGAAGTGCTCGGCGCCGCGGACGTGCTGCTGGCAGTTATCGAAAAGGAAGCCGGTGTGTTTGCCGTGCCGTCCAAAGTGCTCAGTTACTTCTGCGCGGGCAGGCCGGTGCTGTTGGCCGCGCCACAAGCGAACCTCGCCGCAAGGACAGTGCTGCGGGCCAAAGCGGGGGTTGCAGTCAGCCCCGACGACACACCCGGCTTTGTCCGCGCGGCGTGCCGCCTCGCGGCAGATGCGGAAATGCGCTGGGCCCTGGCCGGCAATGCCCGCCAGTATGCAAACAGCACCTTCGATATACGAGCAATCGGCGAGCGGTTCGAGTCCATCTTGCACGAAGCCGCGGCCTTCCGGCCCCCCGTGCGAGCGTTTGCTTACCCCAGGGTCGCCGCGGAGTAGCGATCTCGGATTAGTATGAGCACTACCATTACCACACTCGACAAAGTTGGTGGGGGGCGCCCTTGGTTCGTGCCGGGCGCAACTACCGATTTCCTGGCGATGCGTCCGCACCCCTACTCTGCCGCCCTAACTGTCGGCGTGCTCGCCGTCACGGACGCATGCGTGCTGGTCCCGGCCTTCTTCGCCAGCATCCTCATTTGGAAGTTCGTCCGGCCCGGCGCGAACCTCCACCAGTTTGCCTCGTATTGGCCTTTCCTTCTTCTGTTCATGGCGGGGTACGTCGGTGTGGGCCTATATCAGATCGTAGGAATGAACCCCGTTCAGGAGCTACGGCAGTCGGTGGCGGGAACTACTCTCGCGTTTTTCATATTCACCGGCAGTACCTTCATGCTGAAGGAAGCCCGCGGATTCCCGCGCGGCATAGCCATACTTACTTGGTTGCTGGTGTCGCTAGCGCTGCCGCCGGCGCGTGCTTTCATCAGACGGGTTTGCGGACCCCGTTACTGGTTTGGGCGCAGAGTGGTGATCCTGGGAGCGGGAAGCGCAGGGCTGAGTGTGGTGCAGGCGCTCCAGGAAAACCCGGGACTGGGACTGAAACCGGTTGCCATTCTGGACGACCGCGCCTCCACTCAGACTCACCTATCCGGCGTTCCAATACTTGGCGGACTAGCGTTAGCGCCTGCGCTAGCTTCGAGGGCCCGCTTGGGCTACGGAATCCTCGCCATGCCTGGCCTCTCGCGCCGCAGGCTTCTCGAAATACTTCAGGAATGCGGCCAGGCTTTCGACAAAGTGCTCGTGATTCCGGACCTATTGGGAATGTCCAGCTTATGCGTGGAGGCTACGGATCTGGGCGGAATGCTCGGACTGGAAATTCGCCATAATCTCCTTCACCTTCCGGCGCGAATTGGGAAACGCGCGCTTGACCTCCTGGTGGTAATCGGTTTGGCTCCCTTACTCCTGCCGCTGTTTGCTCTGATCGGATGTCTCATTAAGATCACATCGCGGGGACCCATCTTCTTCGGCCACACCCGGGTCGGTAATGGGTCGCGTGTGTTCAAGGCATGGAAGTTCCGCACCATGGTGCAGAATGCCGACGCTGTGCTCAAGAGCCATTTGGCGGCCCACCCCGCACTGGCCGAAGAATGGCGGCTAACGCAGAAGCTGAAGAACGATCCTCGGGTCACTCCCCTCGGAAAACTGCTCAGGCGGTCCAGTTTGGATGAACTGCCTCAGCTTATGAACGTCTTTGCCGGAGAAATGAGCCTGGTCGGACCGAGGCCGATTGTAGCCGCCGAGGTCGAGAAATACGGGGAACACTATACGTCTTACTGCAGGGTGAAGCCCGGCATCACCGGGCTTTGGCAGGTGTCCGGCAGGAATAATACGACTTACGACGAGCGCATAACCTTCGATCAATACTACGTCCTGAACTGGTCGGTCTGGTTGGATCTGCACATCCTGACGCGAACTGTTCACACCGTTCTCACCGGTGATGGCGCTTACTAGAGTTTCGCAAAGCGGTGGGCCGACGCTGATTCGATACATACGGTATGATTCCCTTTCAAGTAGATGACATGGACGAGGTTGGCAGTGGACCGCCAAGCGCTCGATCGACAACCTGGCGCGTTCCGCTGTGCCCCTTTCGGATCGAGTGTCGCGCAGCGCTGCTCGGCCAGGTTCGCCAGGAAGTAGAAGATGCCTTCAATTCGGCGCGGGGTCGCCAGGAGACTGGCGGCGTGCTGTACGGCAGGAATGAATTGGGATGTATCGACATCGTGGCATACCGAACGCTACCGTGCGAGCACGCCATGGGGCCGGGTTTCGTTCTCTCCGCCAACGACGAACGGCGGCTTGTGAATCTCATTGCGGCGTGCGATACCGATCCCGAACTAAAAGGCATGCAGCCCGTAGGATGGTATCACTCGCACATCGCCAGTAGGATTTTCCTCTCGGAACGGGACCGCCAGGTGCACTCCCGGTACTTCGCCTCTTCATTTCAAGTCGCGTTAGTGCTTCGGCCTAGCGCGGAACGGGCCACCAGGGCCGGTTTTTTCTTCAAGGAGTCCAGCGGCGCTATGCGCACGGATTCGGCGTATGAAGAGTTCGTGATTGAGAGTGCGCCGGCAATCCCGGAGATTTACCCTTCGCCGGCAGCGCTCGCCGAAGTCCCTGCAAAGCGGGATACTCCGGCTAAGGTATCGCCCGCGCCAGACGTGACAGTTTGTCCGAAATGCGGTGGACGGCAGATGCGGAGGTCCCGTCGTATCGGTGCGCCCGAGCGCCTCCGGGGCGTCTTCGGTTACTACCCCTACCGCTGTCTGGAGTGCCTGTCGCGATCCTTCCTGAAGAGATCTCCCGTCCTGCTGGAGCTCATTCGCCCTAACTCCGGAAAGAGACCGGAAGAGCGAAGGCGCGCATGGCTGCGGACGCGGCGGGAGTTCCTGCTTTGGGGCACTGGAATTGTTGGCTTCCTTCTGATCCTACTGTATATGGTCCGGGACGCTGGACCAAAACAGGACCAGCCTTAAGCGGCCCGCGGCGATCGCGGGCAGTACCAGGTTTTGTTGAACTGCGCACCACCATTTACAATCTGACGACTTAGGAGAACACAAATGACTAACATTAGTAACGGCCGATTGACAAACAGAGCGCTCCTCGCCCTCGCGCTGTGCGGCACTGTCGGCATCACTTTCTCGTCCACACCTGCAATAGGACTAGCAGTCGCGGACGGCAGCTTCCAAATCGATCATGCACAAGTATGGGGAAATGCAACCTTATTCGATGGAAACTTGGTTGAAACGAGCGAATCGTCATCGCGGTTGCAGCTCCAGAGCGGCGTAGCGATGCGGCTGGCCTCGGATTCAAGAGCGCGGGTCTACCAATCCCGTATGGTCCTCGAAAAGGGAACCGGACAGTTAGAGTCCGCCCATTACCGCATCGAGGCCGACACTTTGCGCGTATCGGCGGATTCTCCAGGTTCGGTGGCGCGCGTTCAGGTTAGCGGGGATAATCGCGTCATTGTGGCGGCTTACCAGGGGCCGGTCCTGGTGTCAAATAGCCAAGGAGTGCTGGTTGCCAAGCTCGACACCGGGCGCGAACTGGCTTTCGAGCCGCAAGCCGGCCCGTCAGCCATGCTGACGAAGGTATCCGGCTGTCTATTGCGCAAGGGGGGCCAGTTCGTCATTGTGGATGAGACCACCAACGTGGTCATCCAGCTTCAGGGCACCGGGCTCGAGGCAAACCTTGGAAACCGCGTAGAAATCACCGGCGGCGCGGCCTCCGAGGCGCCCACGGTCGCAGGCGCCTCCCAGACCGTCAACGTCACCGAAGTCAAGTTTATGGCCTCGGGAGGATGCGCCACCGTGGCCAAGAAGATTGGCGCTGTGGCGGTGGCGGGCGCGGCCGGCGCCGCTGCGGGCGGTCTTTCCACGGGAGCGATTGTCGCTATCGTGGCTGGGGTCGCCGCCGTTGGCTCTACGGTTGGACTGGCGGCCGCGCATGCGCTGCCCGGTCAGGGGCAATCGCAACCTTCTACCAGCCGATAAAGCCGTCGCCCTTTTTCCGGACCAGGGTCAGGTTGAAGGGCGAAGTGCGTCCGATGCGCGAGCCGGCAGGTGGTAAGGAAGGACTATTTCGGCAATTGAGGGATCTGCATATTCCGGTAAGCGATGGCGCCCAATGCCCCGGCGCTGGCAAAATTGAAGGCCGCTACCATCTTGTATGCGGTCGGGCTGCGATGCCGCAAAATCAGATACTGGGCCCCTATGACGCCCGATACCATTCCAAGCTTAACGCCGGCCTTCGAGGCGTCAAAGCGCGATTGCCCCAATACTGGATTCGACTCCAGTTTGCCCCACGACGAAGCGCTATCGGCCATCTCCGCGGCGGTGAGTGCAGCGAAGCTGGCTACTAGCAACTTCTTGGAACGCGAAACCAGCGATTCAGCATGCATTCCGACCCCGCAAAATAGTAAAATCACAATACACTTGCGCATCCTTATTAGCTCCTTTAACCGTTAGAGCTGCGCAGAGTGCTTAGAGCCGGCTGCTGTTGCCGCAGTGGCCGGCTCCGTTATCGTTTTACTTCGCGCAGCGTTAGATCTAATCTGGCATATGCGCGTTCGCGTGCCTAGGGGAAGGAGAGGAGAACGGGTTCCATCGCACCCACGGGTACCACTTGTATTTGGGGACAGCCGAGAGATCGTGCACCCGGCAAAAGGCGCGCCGCTAGTGCTTGTGGTACTTGCCGGCTTGATAATTCCGCCGCAACCTGCGCGGATACACTACCGGCGAAGTCCGGCATTCGTTAACGTGTGCGGGAGAATTCAGGCGGGCCGACGTTGGAATTTCCGCATAAAAGCCAGTACGCGGTCCACGTATGTTTTGGTTTCCGGGTACGGCGGTACGCCATGGTAGCGATCCACTACACCCGGACCGGCATTATATGCGGCGATTACGCGCGTCAGACAGTTGCGATACTCGCGATACCGGTCGATGAGATACGTAGATCATGGGTTCCGGCGTCGACGTTCTGTTCGGGAACGGTCGCATCCGCGCCGAATAGTGGGGCAGTCGCGGGCATGAGTTGCATGAGCCCTATGGCGCCCTTTGGAGAGTTCGCGCCTGGGTCGAAATTGGCGTGTAAACGAGCGGCCTCGAAGGCTGTTCCCGCAGCCAGTCCGGTCCGGGAAGAGACAACAGGGGATCTGTTTCCGCGGCGAAGTTGAGCGCGCCGTTCTCGCCGGCTGCCGCAGAGCACACTGCCATTAGGCTTAAGCCCAGAACA
>Ga0302325_10031237_pt1 | contig 10960 bp, 9 predicted proteins | sample Palsa_T0_2_FD_201948 | JGI IMG/M metagenome (GOLD analysis project Ga0302325, IMG submission 201948) | Peat permafrost microbial communities from Stordalen Mire near Abisko, Sweden - Palsa_T0_2 | ecosystem: Environmental > Terrestrial > Soil > Palsa > Peat permafrost | place: Sweden: Abisko... | reverse complement strand
CTTGAAAACAATACTTATCGCAATTGAGTGGAAATAGGGGCAGGTGGCAGAAGCCTCGCGATTGTTGGCCATACGGCTAATGTTATTTTTAAGAATGTCATGATTCAAAAGAGTCTGGACGTTCTACCGAACCTATTATGATCCAGTTCGGTAATGCCGACTGCCCAGTGGTCCCACGGCTGGCTGAGAGCAGGCAGTCGAGAAGACATTGTTTACGCTCCGCCTCGCTAAGCGAGTTGTCAAAACATGCCAAATTTTTGCAAAAAGTACAACACCGCCACCTTAAAAAATGTGGTTCAGAAAGCAAAAAGGTTATATGACAACTTTCGTTGCCTTTAATCCTTACTATAACACAAGCTGACTCCCCACCTCTACCACAGCTGGGGGTGTGATAGAAGTGTGCCGGCGTAATAAGTAAGGTCGGGGCTGGGCCTTGCTTACCACGTCTTGTTTTATAGTGACAGGAAAATCGCTTATTTGAATATCAAACACCCACTCAGGATTTTACTAAGCGGACCTCGTGACCGCAGCTCCTATGCCGCCGAAGAGCTGGGAACCATACCTCCGTACAATTACCCAACGTCAATCATGACCTCAGAGCATTACATATAGGCCAGGATGAATCTACCAAAGGCATGTTGAATATGGTGCAAATTGGGGGTTAGAGCCTTTATGGCCTACGAAGTATGAACTTTTCAACGTTTACGAAGTGTTGAGGTTCGATTGCGGCAATTCTGACTGATAACTCTATCTATAAAGTCATCAAAAGTTTGTTTTTGAAACATAGTTTTCTTTGACTATAGGTAAAAAATGAAAGATAATTTGATTGTATATACATAGAGAGAATTACGTGGAAGAAATACCCGAAATCATGAGGTCAGTCTAGTCAGAAAAGTAAGCCTATGGAAAGGCTCCGTCTGACTTTCGCTGCATTATCAGGTTTTCTCTAAAGGAAACTCTAATAGTTGAATAGAAGGTTGATTGAATTGACTAGGGAATCCAGGTCTGGAACCGTTCTCCTACTGAAACCAACGATCCATCTCAAATACCAGGAGCTTCGGGAGGCCCATCTGCGCGTGATGTTCTTTGTCACTTTGACGAAGTTCAACTCATTTTGCCGCAGACTCAAGGCTCCGCGCGTACCAGGAGGAGGTCCACCACAACGCACGCAACGTAGATGGTTGCACCCGTTGCAATACCTTTCGAAGACCGATACTGTGGTGCCACACTGGATCATTAGTTAGCAAAGAAAAAGCCAAGGGAGTTAGTTTTGGGTGCTATATACTCACCCCACAGCAAGTCCAGTGAGCTGTTATACCGGGAAACTATTAGATCCATGTGTCAGCCTTCGTTCAAGAATTCTTTCGGCTCTCTTGGCTGAGGATAGAGGAACCTTATATTTTTAATGGTCCTACTTACGCCTAAGAGGTTATCAATAGATTGGATAGCCATTTGGTTGTTGTTAGCTTATTTGTAAACTTAAGGGGATTGCTAAAGTGATGCTTGTCTGTGGTTTAGAGATTGAACCGAACAGTTTCAGGGGTTTATTGAAGGAAGAAGAAGTAGGGCTGGTACGAGAAAGGAGCCCAATTTATAGAAAATTCAGGGGTATGTGAGAACTACGGACTTCTAACAAAATCGCTCCTTGAATGGCACAATTACATATGATAGAGCTGACGTGAATGATTCTCCTACCTATCCCTAAAGCTTCATACGCACCTGCAGTATATAAAACCCATTAACCGATCGCACGAAATCCCGAAACTCTCATTTCTTTTGTGACATCTCATGATATCTCTTGACGCAGAGTAAATCCAAAACTAACTAGACATAACAGTCACATAACAACTTATCCTGATATAATACTAGGAGCTCGAGCACGAGGGTTGATTGAGGGTCGTCAACACAGCTGAACCATCATGCAGGTATATTACTCACGCCTGGAAAATTGAGAAATCAAAAGTTTTACATAAAAACGCAATTAATTGGACAACGGACTGCTTTGAGCGAATTCAAGTCTCATTTGCTCAACTATGAATGAGATTCTATCCTGTGCTGGACTACCGCTTGCTAAAGTAATTGAATGGTTACCTTTTCGTCGAGTTTATATTCTTTGATTATTTTCTCCGCAGCAGTTCCTCCTATGAGATAGGCTACGGATTGGATATGACAGCTGTTGTTCGATGATTAACTTCAATCACTTGAGTTTTCAAAAAGTAATTCACACTACATACCTGGGTAGCACCGGACAGACGCTCATATCTACGACACGCAGATTCTCAAGGCCAATAATCCTGAAATCGGAAGATACACATGCTCCCTCCTCACCTTCATTTCCCATTTTGACCGTCCCCAACGCATGCCATGAAGTGGTAACATGATCTTTGATATACTCCTGCCGAAGGTTAGCAAAGTGGTATCCGTACAGGCTTTTAGGTAATTACTAGTAAGTCGGCATCTGAATCACTTTTTGGACCCTTGAGAACCTTTTCGAATGGAAAAGTACTTTTCTGGAGAAATCCATATGTATCTCTGACTGATTCAATCATAATTCGTCGGTCGTATGGGTGTGCTAGGACATTCAGATCAATATTTGGATGGTCTTTTGGGTCTGCGCTTTTGAGAGAGATCGACCCTAAAGACTGAGAATGCATAAGGATATTGCTTGTGTGCAGTATCAAGCGATCAAGGTTCGGTACTGCAAGGATGCCCTAGCAACAAGGTTAAAAATAGAGTTTATATATAAAGTAAGGAAGAGAGGAAAACACACAAACGCTTCTTCATATGCGGGGACGTCAGGATGAGATAACAATGCTTGTGTTCTTGGGTCCAGTAGAGCATATTCGGGGTATGATGTAATAGGAAGTTTCAGATATCCTATCCCAAGAAGCGCAGTATCCCCAGACAGAGGGCCTGACCTATCATGGAGCCATTGCTCTCTTGCGTCTTGAAGAATTTTTGGGTCTGGCATTTCAAATGAGCCTGGTTTTATTGCTGCGGCCAGTCTCACTATGACGTGATCTCGAAGATTCGATCCTATGCTTGGCTGATCAAGTACGATAGGGATGTCGTGGGTCCTTAGTTGCCCTGAATCGCCGACGCCGGATAGGAGGAGTATCTTTGGAGTGTCAATTGACCCAGCAGACAGAACAGTATCTTTGGTAGAGATATCTAAAGCAGAATATACGGTTAGCTGCCGATGCTTTCGTCACAATTTTTGGAGACGAACATCTAGTCTTGTCGGAAAGTTCGACTCCCACCGCTTTTTTGGCTTTAAAAATAATGCGAGCTACCTGGGAGTTGGCCTTGATAGTCAAGTTGTTTGGTTTCTCCTTGAGGTATGCCGATGCGGCAGTTATTCGTAGTCCCTGATACGTTGTTGCTGGAGGCATACCAAAACCTATACATTTGTCTGAGTTGATGTCCGGGTTGAGGGGTGCCTAATCAGGTTATGGTGACTGTAGGTAATATGTAGATTTGAAGATTACCATACCCCATATTCGCTCCAAGCATCAAAAGCTTCTTTCAGTCCAGGAGGCCAGATCTTGGGGAGGGAGACATCAATTCGACTTGGAGAGTTAACATAATAGTACAATCGTTGCCATCTGGCTTACCCATTATCGCCGTGATAACCTGCGCCAAGCTTGACGTAATTTTCGTATTCTGCTGGCGTTTCATTGTAATAATTTTCCATCTATAAATTTCATCAGGATGGCCATGATTTGATGCACTTAATCATCATATTTATGGAGGCTTACCTGTTTGAATCTCGCAAGAGTGTGTTCCCAATTCCAGGCATCGTCTCCAACTAATGTAGCCCATTCATTGAACTCCTCCTTCGAGCCATAATCCCACACACCAATATTGATCAAAGTTGAGCCCCCGAGTCCCTTTCCTCGGGCATATGGGATCTCTCTTCCCCCTATCTCATTCTGGGGTACTGTCTTATAGCCGTGGTCAAGATGTGTCCCTCCAGTTCCCCAAAAGGTAAGCCTCTCTCCAGCAATACGATTGGTCATCTGGTCACTCTCTTCACCAGACTCTAGTAGAAGCACCGAAGGTTGTGCGTCGCTCCTGCACAATCTTGTTGCAAGAGATATTCCAGCAGGTCCTGCTTTAAAATTCGAATACTGTTAGCAAATGTATATCCAAATAAATAACATAAACTTGAAGACAATCCGCTGATGTACTCACCACCGACAATAATGAAGTCGAAAACGTTCGTCATTTTAGAGAGACCTAAATACTATAAGGATTGAGAATTCAGTGTCAGGATCTGATTTCGACTTCGGTGCAAAACTCTGTCCTATAATGCTAATCCCCCAGATCTTACGTGAGATGTCTTTCAAACGTGTCAAGGCTGACAACGGGTATCGTTCAAATTTGCACCAGCCCTCTGGTCCCAATTAGGAAAATGATAAACCACAGAGGCGAGACAACCCCTTATCTTAAGCGAGCCTGGGCGATTGGAGGGGCGAGGCTGTGCCACAGCCTCGCACTAGTGATGCACTAAAATATCCCTGTCAAAAAACTTCCAAATGGAGTTTTTGAAAACTGAAGGCATGACCAAGATTCACCTCAGCAACAGAATGCCTCGACAAGGATCTAAGAAGCTCTCTGCAACTAGGCAGATTGAACACGATTCTGAATCCGAGCGAGAAGGTCAGGATGACAGCGACAATGACAGCTTGGGGGTGTTGGAGAAGGATGAGGAAGAGGAGGAGCTCGCAAGGGCTGTGTTGGGAGATGTAGCCGGCTTCAAAGCGCAATTGGGCCAGCATATGGACCTGGATATTGATTCCGAAGGCAGAGAAGTATTTGCCGAGGAAGATTCGGAAGGAGAAGCTGGTCTGGAGAATGTCGATGATGCTGAGGTGAGTAAGCATTGTTATGTTACGGTGACAGAAGCTGATATCGGCGAAGCTCTTTTTCCTCGATTCGGGACCCTCCGCGATTGATTCAAATGCACTGTTACCCCGGGCTTCCTCAGATGATGGGGCAGCAGATGGGGCGGCTTGGGAGGACAGTGACGATGATCGATTAGCTATCTCACTTGCAGGAAATACGCGGTTGAGGAAGTTAAGAGTGAACGACGACGAAGATATTGTCAGTGGACGAGAATATACAAAGCGATTGCGAAGACAATTTGAGCGCCTAAATCCGGTTCCAGAATGGGCCCAACCATCTTCCCGCCCAGCGAAACGACGTCGGCGTTCTTCGGCAGGCTCTGCCTCTTCATTCTCTTCGAATGAGATGGACATTGACGAATCGGATCTGTCAACTCTACCTTTGGCACGCCTCCTTCAAGATGCTGGATCTCTTTCAAGGAAACCATCGAACAGCAGACAGTTGAAGCTTCGTCCCGAGGTTCTTGATATCCAGCAGACCCGATCGATACCACTTGTGCAGCCATCCTCTATAACGTCTTTGTCTTTCCATCCTGAATACCCTGTCCTACTTTCCTCAGGCCCAGCGTCTACACTCTACCTCCATCATATTGCACTAACAGCACATCCAACACCCAACCCCCTTCTTACCTCTGTTCATATTCGAAACACACCTCTTCACACATCCGCATTCCAATATCCTCATGGAGACAAGATATTCTTCTCTGGCCGTCGACGATATTTCCATACATGGGATCTCCCTTCTGGTTCAATCCAAAAGGTAACTCGGGTATATGGTCAGAAGGAAGAGCAGAGAAGTATGGAGAGCTTCAAGCTCAGTCCATGCGGTCGCTATATGGCTGTCATCGGATCATCGAAGAAAGGTGGCGGAATTGTGAACGTTTTGGATGCGAATACGACACAATGGATAGCAGCTGTTCGAATTGAAGGTACCAATGGAGTGGCTGACTTCGCGTGGTGGAGTGACGGGGAGGGTCTGACGGTAGTTGGAAAGGGCGGAGAAGTCGGGGAGTGGAGTCTTGAGTCTCGTTCATATGTTGCGCGCTGGGTTGACGATGGTTTCGCACCTACTGTGTTGACTTTAGGTGGCCCCAATGGGCCAAAATCTCTTGGAGGTGATCGATGGGCAGTCATTGGGTCACAAAGCGGAATCGTCAACATCTACGACCGACGGAATTTTGTATCGGGCAACGAAATCTCAGTCCCGGAAAGACCTCAGCCAAAACGAGCCTTCGATCAGTTCACTAAGCCTACGAGTAACTTAGAGATTAGTCCTGATGGGCAGCTTCTGGCATTCAGCAGCAAGTGGAAGAAAGATGCTCTCAGGCTAGTCCATCTGCCCAGTTGTACCGTGTATCGGAATTGGCCGACCGATAAAACGCCTCTGGGCAAGATAACCGCCATCGCGTTTGGGAGGCAGGATAACATGTTGGCTGTCGCGAACGAGTCAGGAAAGATCAGACTGTGGGAGATACGAAGCTGAATATCTTCCTTCAATGCATGTTTCATGAAGCACCCACCGCTTGTTCGGTGTCCTATTGATTGAAGTCCTGTTTTACATGGTCGCTGAACGAGCTATGGGGTGTCTGCCTTCATACATATTATACATATTGACCATCTGATTTTTCACCAGAGGCATCTGCCTTGAATTGTCAAAGTTGACACATTATATTCTGCAAAGTCACATGCTTTACCAGAAATGAAGGTCCAAACCCAGGTATTCTATATTAGCAAGCGCTCAGATTTCTATCTGGTATGATCATGTCAGCCTCGGCTTAGTATCTCTACGACCCCCGAGCGTTTGCTTCAGTGTGGCAATGAAGCAACGTCTCTCCTGTACCCTAATGCGAAGTATGTTCAGGGGTCAATCTCCTAGCGGCGCCAGAGCTGTCTGAAAATTGGTTCTCTATCAGATTTGATCAAAAACCCTGTCACTATGGGATTTGCCATCTCTTTCATGAGGTTGTCGTAGACACTTCTAGCGTAAGGTTTTCTACACTTACTGTATAGCGCTCCTGATCCTTTTTGCTGGCGCGAGAAATAGGAGCGGACGAGGAGCGGGGTACCCTTGAATGGCAGAACACGCGGAAGTATGAACAGTCGATCGAGTCTATTAGATAACAAATACTATTAGTGCTGATAATTCAAAATCGTAAAGCAGTAAGCCGGTGACCAGAAGTCTCTCGAGAAACGCGGCCGCATCCTGCTCGTTTTCACATCCAATCGCGATTAATAGCTCGGTCCTAGAATGAACCTCGGGGCTCATGACACTTCATGGGTCCCCTCGTCTACACCTAGGTTCTCAGCTTATTGCCGAGAGTGATCTTAGGAATGCATCTCCTTCATTAAAAGCCTTCTGGTCTTCCCCAGCTCTTCGACTTGAGCTTCATTCTTCATATCTCTTGGACGAGCTTCAAAACTTCAAATATGGGTTCTTTAAGCAACAATGAGATGGGTTTGCAGTCCCCCTTTTACCGGCCAACCAAATCCGTCGATCATGGCAAACGGCTTCTACCGCAAGCACTCGACAAGCTGGCTGCAGAAGATCCTGAACATGTAATTGGCATCATCGCCAACCCAGGGACCATGCCAAACTTGTCCTTTACCTCGCTGACCAGCTCCCAAATGGCGAATGCTGTCAATTTCACTTCCCACTGGCTCCGAGAGTTGCTGGATAAGGACTCATATGAGACAATTGCTTTCATTGGCCTACAAGACTTCAGATACTGGATCATAATTTTGGCCGCGATGAAGACTGGCCATCCCATTTTACTTGCCAGTCCCAGGAACGCAATTGTGAACAACATTTCGTTGCTCAACGCTGCCAACTGCAACCGAGTACTTTACTCTGGTGGTGGGAGTCCACTAAAAGGACACGCTAAAGACCTCCAGTCCATCATTTCGGGACTGCACATCCACGAGGTGCCTAGGCTTGAGCAGATGATTGCCATCAGATCCGCACTGTACCCGTACAACAAGACATTTGAAGAGGCCAAGAAAGATACCGTGGTAGTTTTACATACCTCTGGCTCCACTGGCCATCCGAAACCAATCCGCATCAACAACGCCTTCCTCAGTCGCATTGATTTGGACATTTTGGCCCCACTTCCATCTGGAACAATGCTGGCGGGCGTGACGTTGTCGCGAAGGAAGCGGCTCAATTACCTCGGGGCCCCGTTGTTCCATATGAGCGGCCAGTATATGTTGGCTTTATCCCTCTTTTTCGAAAACACAACTGTTCTCGGCCCCGTGGACCACATTCCGTCGGCAGAGGTAGCGTGTGCAATAGTTAGGAGCTTGAAACTGAACTCAATAACCTCCGTACCCTTCATCCATCAAGCTATTTTTGGGGCCCGTGGAGATGAGTTGAGAACTCACTTGGACGAATTAGATCACATCTGCTCGTTTGGAGGTATGTTGCTAAACCACCCTTGTATCAAACGGCTCGCTCACCATTTTAGGACCATTGTCACAGTCAACAGCGAGCTGGATTGAGCAGAACCTCCCTGATACCCTCTTGTGGCAATGTTACGGCTCAACCGAGAACCTGGCTCCTTTGATGCTCATTGCTCCCAAAGGCCATCGAAATTGTATCTACTTCCACCCAACGCTGGGCCCTGATTTCGAGCGCCTCTCCTCCACATCCGAACTCTACGAGATTGTCTTTCGTCGACATCCTGACCCTAAATTCGAGTGGAATCATCCGGTCTTTGAAGTATATCCTCATCTCGACGAATGGCGGCCAGGGGATCTATTCCGAAAATGTCAAGATCCGGGGTTCGAGTACCTGTGGGAGTTTCATAATAGGATTGATGATATAATAATCATGAGCAGTGGATTGAAGGTTAATCCCCTGCATATTGAGGTCAAGTTGTCGGATCATCCATTGTTGAAAGGATGCTTGATGTTTGGGGAGGGACGCACTGATTGTGGTATGTTGCTTGAGCCCAAAGAAGCAGATATTGGCAAGGAGGACTTGTTGGCAAGTGTTTGGCCTGTCATAGAGGAGGCAAATTTGTTGTCTCCTGCGCATGCGAGGGTGCTGAAGCAATTGATCATTGTCGCGAGTGTGGAGAAGCTGTTGGCTAGGTCGGTGAAGGGTACGCTGGTGAGGAAATTGTCTCTTAAGCTGTATGAGTTGGAGATCCAGCAGGCGTACGAAGAGTTTGGGAGTAATTGAAAGCCATTCCTTCTATTCAACAGAAATTTCAATTGATGCTAGTTCCAATATACTCTAAGTTGCCGATAGTGCTTTCATACTCATCTGCACGTTATCTATTGACAAATTGCTCTGCTTTTCTGCCGACATGAATCGGAGCAGTCACTGTTGCAATTCATTCTGAGCTCTGCAGATTGCTTCTCTTAACACTTCACCTATTCCTAGTACAGCAAGACCTACTCATGTGATCCGAAGCAGGTCTCTTTCTATCAATGGCCAGGCACAGATTGCTTGGGGAATGATGATCCTAATCAAGTTAAAGCATTGTTTCTACTGAGAAAAAACCCCACCACGAACTCGTTCTTTTGCTCAGAAACGGCACAAATTCGCACAACTAACTTTCTTTCTAACTAGTGAGCTACCTGTCCATCTGCATACTTCAGATCAACCAGGCAGTGGATGAGCATCATAAGTTGATGGGTCACTAGGATGGAAGTGCTTCGAATGTTCAAAACCCCTGTTACTGCCGAATCAGGTCTCTGATTCGAGTTAATCCTAATTTTGAATTCCATTAGTTTCTCCTACTCCACCTTACACACTCTGATAAGTTCCATGCAGTAACTATTCAAAAGAAATGACAACAAGAAGGAAAATGACAGCACTGCCATCTAAGACATTGGGGATTGTGCTTAAAGATCCTTGGTGTACTAGCCCTTCGCATTAAAGCTCCTCGGCCTCAAATATACTGAGCAGCGGATCTGCATCAGCAATGGCACAGCATCTAGGAGCGAATCAACTTAGGGGGATCGTTTCCGCGAGCCGGATGGATAAGCACTAAGGATCTTGTTTAGACGCCACTAATTTTGGACCAGCAACCTTAATTGAAAGTTTCCTAAATCCTTAGGCTGAGTTCTGGGATTTGAACAGGAAGGTTAAATGTTTATTGGTGGACAATACGAACCTGCGACTGTAGCGCTGACAGTCGGACCGAGGCTGAGTCTAATGGACACACATTTGAAAACTCACTTATAGATGGAATTGAATTCATTAGTAATGCCAAGGAGCTCACATGTCATTACTTGCGCGTGTTCTCATCTTGCACCCTACCGGCAACCCATTGTCCTCAAACACTTTCAGTTCGAATCGAGAACAGGAATAAAGTATTCTCTGTAAGTATCGTAGAAGGCACCATCAGGAGTAGGCTTTGGCGTTGGCTTTAATAGGGATGACATGTGGTTTCGAGGTGGTTTATATAGAAATCCCTACTGTAGGCAAGGAAGTCATTATAGCGCTTGCCGAGTAGCTCGAACCAGGTTTGTAATAGCTTTTGCGCAGCTTTAGTAGTAGGCCAGCCCTTACCATGTCCGCTTTGTAATGAATTTTTAATGGAGACCATGTGTCGGTTCGCCGCGAAATTGCGAATTTTATAGACCCTCTATTAAAATTCAAATTCCTCCCCATTCAACGGTTGCAACATTGAAATAAGATAAGCGAAGTCGTCTCGCTACCGGGAAGCAGATGAATACTTGTATATAAGCACAGGAGAAGAGAAATAGACTCTTCAAATAATACATCCTGTCACTGAAGATATGATGAGCGGCGAGGATAAGCTTCGAACACTTCGAACCCATTTCTAACATTTTCTCGCTATTCTACTGTGCACAACCATCCCAGTCAGGCTCGAAACTTCCTCATGCCCAGCGGGTAGAACTATAATCCTCGAGTACTTGATCTCAACTCGCCCTACAGCATGACAACAATAACCGAGATGACAACAAAATTTCAGCTCTTTCTCTGTAGCGGTCTTCACCAGATCCCCGAGGCAGAGGTTTCTCCCGCATAGTTTAAGTTTCAAGTCCCACGTCCCAATCCCGACGTACGCGTCTCTAAACGG